>Ga0209607_1002544_pt1 | contig 14451 bp, 11 predicted proteins | sample AD_UKC117_MetaG_FD_184413 | JGI IMG/M metagenome (GOLD analysis project Ga0209607, IMG submission 184413) | Active sludge microbial communities of municipal wastewater-treating anaerobic digesters from Hong Kong - AD_UKC117_MetaG (SPAdes)... | ecosystem: Engineered > Bioreactor > Anaerobic >... | reverse complement strand
ACAATGGCCTGCTTGAGCCGTTCGCGGTCGCCGGGGTGAGCGCGCAGCACATGACGCAAATCCACCGAATGTTCCTGGCCGAGACAGAGCAGCAGACGACCTTCGGCTGAAACCCGCACTCTGTTACAGTCACCACAAAAATTATGACTGTGCGGGGAAATGAAACCGATGCGACTGTCGGTTCCCGGCACGCGGTAGTAGCGTGATGGACCGCCGGTGCTTTCGGTGGTCCGCGTCAGGGAGAACACCTTCGCCAAATCGGCGCGGATGGCATCGCTGGAGTAATACATTTCCGCGCGATCGTGATCGCCGATTTCACCCAGCGGCATCTCCTCGATGAAGCTGATATCCAAGCCCTGGTCGATGGCGAAGCGGACCAGATCGACCACTTCGTCGTGGTTGCGGTGTTTCAGGATCACCGCGTTCAGCTTGAGCCGCTGAAAACCGGCGGCCTGGGCAGCCCGGATGCCGCGCAGCACCCCATCCAGCTCGCCGGTCCGGGTGATGCGGCGAAAGCGCTCCGGTTTCAGGCTATCCAGGCTGATGTTGAGCCGCGCCACGCCGGCCGCCTTGAGGTCCGCCGCCAATCGCTCCAGTTGCGAACCGTTGGTGGTCAGCACCAGTTCCGCCAGCCCGCGCTCGCGCAGCCGACCCAGTTCCTGAAATAGCCACAGTACGTTGCACCGTACCAGCGGTTCGCCGCCGGTGATACGGATCTTGCGCACGCCCAGTTCAACAAAGGCCCGGCCCAGCGCCGCCAGTTCCTCCAAAGTCAGAATCCGGGCACGAGGCAGAAAGGTCATGCGTTCGCTCATGCAGTAGACGCAGCGAAAGTCGCAACGGTCGGTCACGGAAAATCGTACGTAGTCCACCCGACGGCCAAAACCGTCCATCAACAGCGCGGAGGCGGGAACCATGGGAGCAGGTGGAACATGCACGCTGGATACCTCGATCGGGCAAGCAAGGATAAGGACGAAATTCGGTCTACCATACCAAAACCCATTCGCCAGGATGGCCGCCGCGAAGAGATACCTCCCCGGAGGTAGATGTTTGGAGGCTGGATCGGTGGCTTGGAAAGTACGCGTTCTCTCACTTCGGCGCGGGCACCGATGGGGAAAATCGGCGTTCGTCCGACGCGATCGAGAGCGCGGCCACCGGTTCCCTCGCGTTAATCATCGCCGTTAAGCCACCCAGGAGGCCGCTGGCGCCGTTTTCCCGGCTCAACCACCCCCCAGCGGGGATCGCCAGTAAAACGCCTCAGAGCGCCTGCCAGCGCGTTCGATACAGGGGATGGGCGGGCGGGGTCGGATCGCCGGCCGGCTGCATGGATACCCATAGATCGCCCTGGTTCGGTCGCGGCATACCCTCGGGCAGGTTCAAGGTGCGAACACCGCCGTCGTCCGGCAACGCGCCCAGCATGACCGGAGGTCGGTCGCCGGCTTTCAGCCACAGGAAACAACGCTGGTCGGGCGGCATCGTCATCGGCCGCAGGTTGCTGACGTGCAACAGTCGAGCATTATCGGTCAGCGCCACGGTCCACAGCACTTCTCGCTGCTTGCCGCGGATGGCGGCGAAATTCATGTCCGCTGCCCCCGGCGGCAATGCCAGCCGCGGCGCCACGGCGATGACCGCCGCCAGCACGCCAGCCGCAGCCAGACCGCGCCAGAAAGCCAGGCTATCCCACCAGCGGCGGGGCGGTTCGGTCGGGAACAAGCGCCGTTCCAAATCCCGCCAGACCGCTGGCGGCGGCGGGACGGGCACGCTGGCGGGGGCCAGCCGGTTCAAACGCCGTTCCCAGTCGGTCACGGCCCGTCGCAGTGCCGGATGCGCCGGCAGCAGCTTTTCGAAACGGCGGCGGGCTGGGCCGTGCAAGGTACCCAGCACGTATTCGGCGGCCAGATGGTCGCTCAGCGGGGGGTAGTGAACGTTCATGGTTCCCCCAGACAGGTTTTCAAGCGTTGCAGGCTGCGCCGGACCCACGCCTTGACCGTGCCCAACGGCCGTTCCAGCCGTCGGGCGATCAGATCGTGGGTCAAACCCTCGTAGTAGGCCAGAACCACCGCGCGGCGCGGTTCTGGGTCCAGGGTTTCCAGACAGCGAACCAGCGCCGCGTCGCCGTGTTCGGCATGTACTTGCTCCTCGGGTCCCGGTCCGTCGGCGGCGACCGACGCCCAGCCGTCGTCGTCCAGTTCCGCGCGGTGGCGATAATCGCTGCGTCGCAGTCGGTCGATGGCCAGACGGCGCACGATGGTGCCCATCCAGGTCAGCGGCTGACCGAGCAGGGGCCGGTAGTCGGCGGCCCGCTGCCAGATGCGCACGAAGCCTTCCTGCAGGATATCGGCCGCCAATTCGCGGTCGTGCGTCAACTTCAGCAGCAGGCCGTGCAGCACCGGCGCCGCTTGTCGGTATAGCGCTTCGAAGGCCCGGCGGTCGTGCAGGGCGCAGCGGGCCAACAGGTCGGCCAATGAATCGTGGGCGGTCATGATGGACGCTCGGACAGATTGGAACGAACCTGTGGCGCGCGGGGCGGCGAACACCAGGGGTCGAGCGCAAACCGCGATCATGACCGTTGCTCCACCGTGCGCCCTAGGCCGGGGCGGAACGCCGTTCCAACCAGGCGTCCAACGACCAGGCGCCGGGACCGCGAGCGATCAGCGTCAGCAGCAGCACCATCCACAGGTAGTGTTGGAGCTGATTATAGGTCGGATCGGCCGCGCCCAGAACGAATTGGATCACCAGCGCGATTCCCAGTAGCGGCACTGCCGCCAGTCGGGTCAGCAAGCCGGCCAACACCAGCAGCGATGCGCCCAGCTCGGCGCTGGTTGCCAGCGCCGCCGCCAAGGCATGCGGTAGCAATGGCACGTTGTACTCGTTCTCGAACAGCAACAGGGTGCTCGACCAGTCGTTGAGCTTGGCCAGGCCAGACCAGAAAAATATTCGGAACACCGCCAGACGCAGCAACAAGTCGGTCAGCGGCGCCAGCCGTTCCAGCAGGCGGCCCAGTGCGAAATACCCGGCCAGCGGGCGCGGTCGGGCGGTGTTCATCGTTTCGGCAAGCAGCATCGTCGTCATCTCCTCAGGTGGGATAGGTCAGCACGCCATCGGTCAGCAAGCGGGCCAGCACGGCACTCAGATCGAAGTCCGGGTCGCGCGCCGCCATTTCCGCCGCTTCGGCCAACGGGCATTCCAGGGCGAACGCGGCCAGCAATGCGGATTCGCTTGGGCTCGGCGACCGCTGGCGCACCGCGCCGCCATGCCGCCAGACCAGCACGGCTTCGGCCCTGGCGAGATCCACCGCTTCCAGCGCCCCGCCGCCAGGCTGGTGCGCGTCCCAGATCGCATGAATCGGCCAGGGCGATTCGTGCAGCCATGCCGAGGGATGCAACCCCAGTCGCAGCCCAGGCAACTCGGCGACGGGCACGGTGGCCAATTGGTTCGGACTCAGCGGTTCCCAGTCAGCGGCGAATAGCGCTTCATTGCGCGCCCATTCCAGCCGGGCCACATCCGCCAGCCAGGGCAATTCCGCCAGCGGCGCGAAATCGGCCAGGAAACCGGGCAGCTCGCCGCCATAGGCATACAGCGCCGGGACATGCGGCGGCCGCTGGGCGATAAATGCCAGCGTGGTGGCGCTGAAACAGTCCGCGCCGATCAATTCCCGGACCACGGGAAAGGCCGCGTCCAGCACGCTCAGCAGCGCGTGGCGAACGTTGTTGCGATACACCGCCAACCGGCGCTCGCGTTGCGGCGGCGGGTCGGCTAGCAGCGCCAGCAGTCCCGGGTCGAGGGAACCGCCGGTCAGCAGCGTTTGCCGCATGCGGGTTTGCAGTTCAGCCAGCCGCATCGCTTACCTCCCACAGGTGGAACTCGGCCCGCGCCGCCTCGGCCAACAACACCGGTAGTTCGGGAATATTCGTATCCCACTCCACCAACACCGGCCGGGGACCGGTTCGCGCCAGCACCGCCCGCAGCAGCGCCCAGACCGGCTCGGCCACCGTGGAACCGTGATCGTCGATCAACAGCTCGCCCACCGGAGTCGCCACCCGGGCGTGGCCGGCGATGTGGATTTCGCCCACCGCAGCCAGCGGCAGCCGCTCCAGCGCCGCCAGCGGATCGTCCCCGCCATTGGCGGCGCTGACGTACAGGTTGTTGACATCCAGCAGCAGGCCGCAGTCAGTGCGGTAGACCAGTTCGCTCAGAAAACCGGCTTCGTCCCAGTCGGCTTCCCGAAATCGCAGATAGGTGGACGGGTTTTCGACCAGCAGACGCCGGCCCAGCGCCTCTTGTGCCCGCCCGACATTGGCGGCAACGATGTCCAACGCCTCGCCGGTATAGGGCAATGGCAGGAGATCGGCCAGAAAGGTCCCGTCCGGGGCCGTGGACCAAGCCAGATGCTCGGAGACCAGCTCCGGCTCCAGTCGGTCGTACAAGGCCCGCAACCGCGCCAGGTGCGCCTCGTCCAGCCCCTCCGCCGAACCCAGCGACAAACCGACACCGTGGCAACTCAGCGGATAGTCGCCGTGCAGCTGCTCCAGCGCCACCAGGCGGGGACCGCCGGGCGCCAGATAGTTCTCGCTGTGGATCTCCAGCCACGCCGCCGGCTGGGGCGCGGTCAGGAATGCCGGCAAATGAGGGTGGCGCAGACCGATTCCGGCTTGGGCGAGAATGGCGGCGCGGTTGTGAGCCAGGCTCATGGCGTCAGCTCGACTTGGGCATGCCTTGACCCTTGAACGGCGCCGACTTGCCGCCCAGTTTCTCGCAAGTCCCCTTGGCCGTGTATTTCCAATCCTGACCGTCGTAGTTGACCGTCGAGTTGCCGGCGCAGGAATGGGTACCGGCGGCGTTGGCGCAATCGTTCTCGCCGGCCTTGGAAATGCCGTAACACTTTTCCTTACCACCTTCGGCGGCAAAGACGGGACTGGCGGCAAGACCCATGGCGCCGGTAATGGCAGCGGCGAGCGCGAACTGGTTGAAGGCATTCTTGACCATGTGGAAACTCCTCTAGCGGTAAGGTTGGGAAAAGCGTCGTTCGGAGGGTAACGATCCGATTGACATCCATGCTTACGCAGGGAAAAAGCGGTTGGATGCAGCGACGAAAAAAATTTTGTCTTGCCTATCTCCGCTAGACCGACTTTTGGGAATGGTTTCCGAAAATGATTGATGGGTGACCGGAACGATACAGATTTTTCCCCTTCGGACTGATTTTTTGGGGTTCGGGATGCCGTACTCGTTGGGGTTGGCCGCGTTGGTTTTGCTGTCGAAAAAAACGACGACGACGCTCGTTTAAAGACGTTTAAAAACGTTTAAATATGTTTAAATAATGTTTAGGCTGTGAATTCTTTTTTAAAATCAATAAATTGTAGATGGTAATGTCCCCGTTTATGGGATGTAATGTCCCCGTTTATGGGATGTAATGTCCCCGTTTATGGGATGTAATGTCCCCGTTTATGGGATGTAATGTCCCCGTTTATGGGATGAAACCGTTGAATATCCCATTAACGGGGACATTTGGCCGTCTTGCGACGAAAATCTACTAAAAATTATTTATAATCAATTAGTTATTTTTTATAGATTTATCCACAGGCTAAGGCTCCTGGATCGACATATTGGAAATGTCCCCATTTATGGGATGAATCTGGCGCGCATGAATTGTCCCCATGAATTTCTTGGGATGTGGGGACGTTTTTGCTACGCTGAAACGGTATGACAATCCTGAATCCGCGAGAACAAAAAGACCGGCATGGAGAGGCGGATACCGCTCGCAAGATGGTCTTGACCGATTTGGCCGACCAGAATCTCAAAAAGCACATCGCCGCCATCCACATCAGCAACCGGTTGACGCTCACCCAACGTAAGGCGTCGAATGTGCTGTTGTTCAACGCCTATGAAAGCCTGCTGACGGCGCGGGTCCACCGCATTCGAGTCAAGGATCTGGCCGAGGCGATCGGCTTCAACACCAACAACCTGGAGCCACTCAAGGAAGCCCTCAAGACACTGGCGCGGACCGTGCTGGAGTGGAACATCCTTGACGAGAACGGCGCGCATGAGGAGTGGGGTGCCACCACCCTGCTGGCGCAGGCGGTGATCAAAAGCGGTTACTGCATCTATGCCTACAGCCCGGATCTGTGCGAAAAACTCTATCGGCCAGAGATCTACGCGCTGCTCAATCTCAGCATCCAGCGCAAGTTCAGCAGCGGCTACGCCTTGGCCTTGTACGAGAACTGCCTGCGCTACCGGCGGGTTGGCACCACCGGCTGGATTCCGCTGGACAACCTCAAACGGTTGTTGGGCATCGGCGAGACGGATGCCTACTATCAGGACTTCCGCAAGTTCAACGACAAGGTGATCAAGCCGGCGGCGCGGCAAGTCAATGAAACCTCGGATCTGGTTCTGGAGGTCGAGTATCAGCGCGATCGCCGCAAGATCAAGGCGGTGCGCTTCCAGGTCAGCGATAACCCGCAAATGTTGTTGTTCGCCCAGCGGCAGGCCGCGCTCGCCGCCTTGGCCGAGGCGGAAGCGGCCGATCCGGCTCCGGGCGACACGGCGGAACCGGTTTGGCGCCTGCGTGGCAAATTGGTGGCGTTCGGCTTGAACGCCCGCCAGATTCGCATGGCGCTCGCCAGCCACGCGCCAAGCTATCTGGAAGACAACATTGCCGTGGTTGAGCGCGATCTGGCCGCTGGCAAGGTCCGTAATTTACCCGCCTATCTGCTCGCGGCGCTGCGCGAAGACTACCGATCGACGGCGGCACCGCGCCAGTTGCCGAATCCGAAGGTAGTTCCCGGGTCAGCCGGCGCGGGCGATGAGGCTGGCGAGCCGGCGGCGGCGCGACTCGAACGCTTGCGCACCCAGTTCATGGCGGAGCAGCTACAGGTGGCGCTGGAGTGTTTGAGCTTGGCGGAGCGGGCGGCGCTGGAGCGGGATTACATCGCCCGGCTGGAGCGCGGCGACGGTTTCGAGGCGCGGCTCATCCTCGGTCTGTATCGCAAGAACGGATTGAACAGCAAGATCGTGGAAAGCCATTTCCGGGTTTTTGCCCGCGAACGGCTGGTTGGAGCGATAGACGAAGGGAAGTTTGCCGCCTATGCTGCCGTGAATGGCGACGATATTTCCGTTTCGGTGACGGTATCCTAGGACTTCAAGCCAAGAAGAATCGAATGTATCTGTTTGGGAGAGATTGGGTTGCGCTGAGCTCTGATTTGACTGGCGACCAAAACAAGAAGAATCGAATGTATCTGTTTGGGAGAGATTGGTCGGCCCGCGAGTTGAGGGCGCGAGCCGCGCCGCCAGATTGTTCCAGGGGTAAGGGTCGGTGCATCCAGCTATTGAGCTTGCTACTGGTATGTGCGGTTGGTGGCTGGTCACCCGTCTTGCTCGCGGCGGCTGAGATTGTCCCGGCCGTGGTCGATCACGGCTGGTTCGGTTTGTGGGCCGGCGGCGCGATGATCCTGCTGGGGTTGGTCGGAGTGCTGGCCGCGATGTTTTTCAGTCAGCGGAGCCGGTTCAAGGCGGTGCGGGATCATCTAGAAGCACAGGTCATCGCGCTGGAGGGCCAGCGTGGAGTACTGGAAACCTGGCTTGAAAACCAACGGCTGAGCGGTGAGCGCCGCCAAAAGGAGTTGGAAGCGGAAATCGAGCGCCAGCGTCAGGCCGTCGCGGCCCTGCGCGATAGCGAATACCGATTTCGCAATCTCAGCCAGCAACTGCCAGTCGGCGTTTTTCTGGTCGATGTCGAAGGCCGCTGCCAGTACGTCAACGAACGTTGGTGCCAGATGAGCGGCCTGACCGCCGAACAGGCGACCGGGTTGCCGTGGATGCGGTTCGTGCATCCCGACGAGCGCGAGCAGGTGCTGCGGGATTGGCGGACAGCGGTCGAGCAGGAATCCGGGTTTGCCGCCGATCACCGCTTTCGCGGTCCCTCGGGACGGGTCACGTGGCTGGGTACCCACATCGTGCCGTTACGCGACCGTGCCAGCCGGATCGTGTCGTATTTGGGCGTCAACGTGGACATCGCCGGATTCAAGCAGGCCGAGGAAACCTTGCGCGCCAGCGAGACTCGCTTCCGCGGCTATTTCGAACTGTCGCTGGTCGGTGTGGCGCTGACAGGCCCTGACAAGCGCTGGTGGGAAGTCAACGATCGGTTGTGCGAGATCCTTGGCTACCGGCGGGAACAACTGCTCAGGTTGAGCTGGGCCGAGCAGACTCATCCGGACGATCTGGACGTCGATATCGCCCAGTTCGAACGGGTGATGGCCCGGCGCATCGACGGCTACTCGCTCGATAAGCGTTTCCTTCGCCCCGACGGTGAGCTGGTTTACGCCAGCGTTTCGACTCGCTGTGTACGTCGGTCAAATGGGATGGTGGATCATTTCGTGACTGTGGTGCAGGACATCACCGAGCGCAGGCAGACGGAAGAACGCATCCGGAAATTGGCTCATCACGACGCGCTGACCGGCTTACCGAACCGGGAGCTACTGACCGACCGGTTGCTGCAGGCGGTGGTGCGGGCCGATCGCGACCACACCCAGGTTGGGGTCCTGTTGGTGGATCTCGACCTGTTCAAACGCATCAACGACACCCTGGGCCATTCGGTCGGGGATCAATTGCTGCGGGAGGTGGCGACGCGCTTGCAAGAATGCGCGCGGCCGGGCGACACCGTATCGCGCCAAGGTGGCGACGAGTTTGCCATCGTCCTGCCCGATCTGACGAGTGCCAGCGACGATGCCGCCCACATCGCCCAGCGAATTCTGAACATGGTGGCGCGGCCCTGCCAACTCGACGAGAAAGAATTACACGCCAGTTGCAGCATCGGGATCAGTGTATTTCCACGCGATGGACGTGGCGTGGAAACCTTGCTGAAAAACGCCGATATCGCCCTGTATCGGGCCAAGGACATGGGGCGAAACAACTACCAGTTTTATCTATCGGGTGCCACCGTGCTGGCTCGCGAGCGGCTGGACTTGGAAAATAGCCTGCGGCACGCCGTGGAGCGGCGGCAGTTGATGCTGTACTACCAGCCGAAATGGGATTTCCACCTCAGGGCCATTACCGGCGCCGAAGCGCTGATTCGCTGGAACCATCCCCAATTTGGCCTGCTGTCGCCCGATCGCTTCATTCCGATCGCTGAAGACAGCGGTCTGATTCTGCCCCTTAGCGAGTGGGTGTTGCGCGAAACCGTGCGCGAGATCGGCCAATTGCATCGCCAGGGTTTTCCGGGGCTGCGGGTGGCGGTCAATCTGTCGGGCCGCCAATTCCATCAATCCGGCTTGGTCGATTTGATGCATAAGATACTATCCCAGGATGGTTTCGATTCGAGCTGCCTGGAGCTGGAGTTGACCGAAAGTATCCTAATGGATCACACCGAGGACAATGTCGCGACACTGAAGGCTTTCAAAGCCATGGGCTTGCGCTTGGCCATCGACGACTTCGGAACTGGCTATTCGTCGCTGAGCTATTTGCAGCGGTTTCCCATGGACGTGCTCAAGATCGACCGCTCTTTCGTGATGCACCTGCCGACTAGCACCAGCAGCGCCGCTATCGTCGATGCGATTGTCACCCTGGGACACGGCCTGCGCTTGGATGTGGTGGCGGAAGGTGTGGAAACCGTGGAGCAGCTTGCGTTCCTGCAAGCGCATGGTTGCGACGAGGGTCAAGGTTTCCATTTCGGCCACCCGCTGCCACTGGAAGAATTTCAGAAGCTGCTACTGCAGGATCGGGTCAGAGCGGCAACAGCAGGGGGGTCACCAGCAGAGTGAGCACCATCGTCAGCAGCAGCAACGGTAGTCCCACCCGCACGAAGTCATTGAAACGGTAGCCGCCGGGCGCCAGCACCAGGGTGTTGACCGGCGAGGATACCGGGGTGACGAAGGCCGCCGACGCCGCTACCGCCACGGTCATGGCGAAGGGGTAGGGCGATACCCCGAGCTTCTGGGCGGCGGCGATGGCGACCGGCGCGATCAGCACCGCCGTCGCGGTGTTGGAGATGAACATGCCGATTAGCGCCGCCAGCACGAAGATACCGGCCAGCAGCGCCAAGGGGCCGAACCCACCCAGTCCCGCCACCAGCCCGTCGGCGATCAGCGTCACGCCGCCAGCTTGCTGTAGCGCCTTGGCCAGGGGCAGCATGCCGGCGATCACCACCAGGCTGGGCCAGTTGATCGAACGGTAGGCGTCTTCCATGCGCAGGCAGCGAAACAGACCCATCGCCAGCGCCGCCAGCAACACCGCCGCTACATTGGGCACCAGCCCGAAGGTCATCGCCAGAACCATCGCTAGCAGGATGACCAGGGCGAACGGTGCCTGTCGGTAGGCGGGGGCGACGTCGCTCAGCTCTGCCGGCAGACCGAGCACCAGAAAATGTTTTTGCTCGCCTTGCAGCAAGGCGATTCGCTTCCAGGCGCCAGCGACCAGCAGGATGTCGCCGAAGGCCAACTCTTCCTCGATCAGATTGCCGGGCAGGGGTTGGCGGTTGCGGCGAATACCCAGCACGCTCAGGCCATGATGGCTATGAAACGCAGCCTGCCGCAAGGTCTGGCCGATCAGTTCCGAATCTGGCGGCAGCATCACCTCCACCATGCCTAGCTCGTTGACCAGGCTACGTTGCTGACTTTCCGCGATCAGCAGACGGCTGAGCCGCTCGGCGAAGCACAGCGCGGTGGCTGCCTCGTCCGGTCCGATCACGTACAGCGCGTCGGCGGGGTGGAATTCGGTATTGGCCAGCGCCGGCGACACCGTTTCGGTAAAGCGCTCCTGCCGCCCGACGCCGACGATGGTGATGCCGTAGCGGGTGCGCAATTGCGCGCTGGCGACGGTCTGGCCGATCAGCGACGAGTCGGAATCGAGCCGCAAGCGATGCAGTTGCTTGGTCAGATTGTAACTTTCCGCCAGCTCCAGCAGGGTCTGTCGGCGGCCGGCGGTGCCGGTTTGCGGAGGAGTGGCCGGCAGTAGCCGCCGACCGAGCGTCATCATGTAGACGATGCCCAACGCGAGCGCCAACAGGCCGATTGGGGTGATGCTGAAAAAACCGAACGGTTGCAGGCCAGCACCGCGCAGGGCGTCGTTGATCACCAGGTTGGGTGGGGTGGCGATCAGGGTCAGCAGGCCGCTGAGCAGGGCGGCGAAGGCCAGCGGCATCATCAACCGACCGGGGCCGATGCCGAGCCGGGCGGTGATGCCGAGCACCACCGGGATGAAGATCGCCACCACGCCGGTGGAGCTCATGAACGCGCCCAACCCGGCCACGGCCAGCATCAGCAGTACCAGCAAGCGGGTTTCGCTGGCGCCGGCCAGCCGGGTCAGCCAGACGCCGACCTGATAGGCGACGCCGGTCCGTACCAGTCCCTCGCCGACCACGAACAGTCCGGCGATCAGCAGGACCAGTGGGTCGCCGAAACCGGCCACCGCTTCGGATACGGTCAGGGACCCACTCAGGATCAGCGCCAGGATCACCAACGTGGCCACCACGTCCGGTCGCAGCCGGTCGCTGGCGAACAGCACCACGGTCACGGCCAGCAGGCCAAAAACGAACTGGGCATCGGGGGTCATGAAAAACGGCTCCTTGTGAGTGGCCACCTGATTATTGGGGCCATCTATGGAAAAATGCAGCCAACCTTAGCCCAAACGAGAGCCGCCCGTCATGTCCGAAAACGAGGAAACCGTCTTTTTCAACGTTGGCCGGCTGCGGTTGGAGGGTCGCTTGTGGCTGGCGTCCGGCCCGTGGGCCGCAGTCATCACCCACCCGCATCCACTGTACGGCGGCGAGTTGGACAATCCGGTGGTGGCGGCGCTGGCCGGCGCCTACCAACGCTTGGGTTACAGCACGTTGCGCTTCAATTTCCGCGGGGTCGGCGTCAGCGCTGGGGATTACGACGATGGCCGGGGTGAACGGGACGACGTGCGCGCGGCGGCGGCCTTCCTGGAAGCGGCGGGCAAGACCGTGACCGACCTAGCCGGCTATTCCTTCGGTGCCTGGATCAACCTGGGTCTCGATTCGCTGCCCGCCGGGGTGTGTCGGCTGTTGCTGGTGGCGCCGCCGGTGGCGTATCTGGAGTTTGACGGGATGGTGGCGCCGCCGTCGGTGACGTTGCGGGTGGTGGCCGGCGATCGCGACAGTTTCGCGCCGCTGGATATGTTGCGGGAACAGTTACCGCGCTGGCAGCCGGCCGCCGGTCTGCATGTGCTGCCGGGGGCCGACCATTTTTTTCACGGAAACGCGCTGGACCGGCTGGCGACGCTGCTCGAAACGCTATTGACGGTTCCAGCCGACCGCTAGCGTCGCCTTAGATCTTGATCGGAGTGATGATCATCTGGATCTCCCGCAGGTGCAGCCGGCGCTGCATGGCGATGGCCGTGTGGTTATGCAGCCAGGAGATGAACCAATTCTCGCTGTTGAAGATGAGCTTGCTGGCCAGGCAAACGCTGTTGGGATAACGCTCGACCACGCTGACCGTCAGTTTTTCCAGTTCCGCTTCCGCGTCGGTGCCGTAAGCGGAGTAAGAAGCCGCGGCCCAGCCCTGATAATGGCAATAGTTCACGTAATAGCGCAGCGAGTTTTCAATCTGGTATTGCAGGGAGCGTAGCGCCCCCTTGCCGCCGTAGCTCTCCGTATCCACTTCGCCGACGCTGATGAAAACGAAGTTCTTGAAGTGGCCGCGAAACAGCTCGTTCAGCCACTTGAGCGCGTACATGCCGAGGCCGCGATTCTTGCCGACCAGAAAGATGGCGGTCGCCTGTTCGGGGTCCAGTGGGGGTTCCGGCAGGTCCTCGCCCCAATTGGGCCGCGGCGCGTAGAGTGCGTCGATGGTGTGCAACTGCCGGCGGACCTGTTCGTAGTGGTTTTTGATCAGCGCGCAGACCCCGATGAGCAGGCTGGTGATCAGCAGTGTCAGCCAGCCGCCCTCGGTGAATTTTTCGACCACCGTAACCACCAGGATGCCGCCCACGACCATGAATCCGAGCAGCGCTAGCAGCAGCCGTGACTTCCAGTGAGCTTCGTCGTAGCGGCTTTCCCACCAGTGCTTGCACAGTCCGAGCAGCGATAGCGAGAAGGTGATGAATACGTTGATGCTATACAGCACCACCAGCACCGATACATCGCCCTGCGTCCATATCAAGATGCCGATGGCGCCCAACCCCATCAGGAAAATGCCGTTTTGTGTCACCAGCCGGCCGGATAGGTTGCGGAATTGGCGCGGTACCCAGGAATCCACCGCCATGTTCGCCAGCACCGTCGGGCCGCCAAGAAAGCCGGTGTTGGCGGCCACGAACAATAGCCCCGCTTCCAGCAGCAGCACCACCGCCAGCAGACCGTGACTGAGAGTCGGGTCGAGTTGCCAACTGGCAATGATGGCATTGAACGTGACTGCGTTCAGGGTTTGATGGGCGATGGGCTGCACGTTCCAGAGCAGGTACAGCAGGATGACGCCGCCGGCGGTGAAGCTCAGCGAGCCGGCCATGTATAGCATGGTGTAGGTGCCGGTGCGCACCCGCGGCTCGCTGAGCATGTTGACGTTGTTGGAGACCGCCTCCAGCCCGGTATAAGTACCGCCGCCCAATGAATAGGCGCGAAGGAACAGCGAAATAGCGAACGCCCAGCCCATATGGTCGGTGAGTTGCTGGGTCTCGTTCAGGGTGTCCGGGATCAGGTGAGGCAGACCCTCGGCATGGGCGATGACGCCGTAGAGAATCAGGAAGGTATGCGTGAGAAAGAAACCGAGAAAGATCGGCAGCAGGATCTGGATGGATTCCTTCATCCCGCGCAGATTGAGTACGATCAGGACGATACCAAATGCCATTTCGGCCGTGAGCTTGTAGGGTTGAGCGCTAGGTGGCAGCAGGCTAAATAGGGCGTCCACGCCAGCGGCGATGGAGATGGCGATAGTGAGGATGTAATCCACCAGCAAGGCCGAGCCAGATATCAGCCCGGCCTTGGAGCCCAGCAACTGGGTCGCCACCTTGTAACCGCCACCGCCACTCGGAAACAGCTCGATGACCTGGTTGTACGCCAAGGCGATGATGAATACGGTCAGGAAGGTGGCGGCGGCCAAGTACAGGCCGAAATGGGTGTACTGACCCAGTGCCAGGAACGCTTCCTCCGGGCCGTAGCAGGCGGAGGATAAGCCATCGGCGCCGAGACCAATCCAGGCCAGGAATGCGACCAACGCCATGTTGTGGCGGGTTTCGGGATGAAGCGGGTCGCGCGGCTTGCCGATGACCGCTTCCCCGAGTTTGTCAACGAACGGCATTGTGGGGGTACCTGTGACGGCTTCCATCATATCTGCCTAACTATACTCCACAATCCGGCCTTCGCACGCCGGGGAGTCTTTTCCCTCACCACCTATCAATTTCCAGATAGACTTCCGCATCGCATCAACGGGGTGGAAAAAATCCCATGGGAACAGTCAAGAGATTAGCGGAAGAAGTGGCGCGTGGTCTGTGGAACCTTCACCCGAAGCT
>Ga0209607_1002539_pt1 | contig 14470 bp, 17 predicted proteins | sample AD_UKC117_MetaG_FD_184413 | JGI IMG/M metagenome (GOLD analysis project Ga0209607, IMG submission 184413) | Active sludge microbial communities of municipal wastewater-treating anaerobic digesters from Hong Kong - AD_UKC117_MetaG (SPAdes)... | ecosystem: Engineered > Bioreactor > Anaerobic >... | reverse complement strand
CTATCCTTGGATCGAGATTGGAATGCGGCAATCAATATACTCAGATTGGGACTACAATCTGTCGGAATAAAAACCGTAGAAGCCTGCCCCTTTTAAGGGGTGGGAGTAGTCACACCTTATTAATCTGATTTCCTATCACTGATTCCTTTCTCTCCTCCTGATTAATCATATATCTCAGCCCCATAAGCGTTACTAGATCGACGAAAAGGTCAAAGAGTTCATAGAGCTGGATGTCAAAGAAGTCGAAGACGTGAACGAAGAAAATATAGATCAGCATCGAGTTCTCGAAAAGATGGTAAGCTTTGAGCCTGTCTTTTCGTATGGTTAGAATCCCTGCCACAGAGAAGCTGCCTGCTAGGGCTGTGAAGCCCAGACGGAGCCAGTCGGCCAGGGGCAGGGACGGCAGAGTTAGGCCCAGGATGGTGAAGGGAAGGATTAAGGCCAGGATCATGAGGATCAGGATATAGACTATCTTCTTCATGGTCGATGTCCCCGAGACAATGGCCCTGTATACTCCCAGGGAGGCTAGGGCGAAGATTGCCCAGAAGACGGCATTCTGTATGCCTATGGTGAGGTAGATCACTTCTATCAGGGAGATCAGGGAGTTTAGGAGGAAGAAGGCTATCAGGAACTGGATAAACCATCTCCTCCCGATCATCCAGCTATAGAGGCTCTCGGCTCTGGTCTTGGCAGCGGCGTAGACTTTGGGCTCAGGACTTAGAAGAGAAGGCAGATCAGGTATCTCATCAAGGCATCCTGTGGTCTCATTTGAGCCCTTTAGGCATGCCTTTTGGGCTGCGCTCCTCTTCAGTATGCTTCTGGCCATCTGTATACCATAAGCTTCATCGCCCTTGAGGACCGCCTCCTTGGATATCTCAAGGAGATTAACCTGTCTCTCTTTCTCTGTAAGATAGCTTCTGCTGCTTATCTTCTTAATGAGGACAAAAAGGAGGACGAAGGCGATGTAGATCAGCCCGATGGTTGGTTGGAAGAAGTAATTGTTGTCGCTGGTGATGAACTTCCCCAGCTCGTCTATGAAGGCGCCAAAACCAAAGCCTCCCAGGACTGCAGCTAGACTCTTTGAGTAGCTGCCCAGAAAGGTCAGGAGGATCAGTATGGAGATCAGCATGGCGAGACCTCCAATTAATACATGAGCTATATGGAAACCGCCGCCGCTTACTTGGGGGTAACCTGTAGCTCCCAGAAAGAACCTTATGGTCAGGACGGTGGTCACGGCCGTGACTATAAATATCTCCAGGATGCTGCCCGCATACATGTTGCGGGCGAGCTTTCCCTCCCACGGGCTCTTGATCATTTCTCTTTCCTCTAGATTTGTCTCCAACCCTGCTGTAATCTTTTTCAGATAAACACTTTTCCAGGGAAAGGGTACAACCCTGTCCCTTTATGATAGCAATATGTAAATAGCTCATGTCCAAATCCATATCCGGGGATTTCTTCTTGGAGACTTTTCCATAGCTTCGCAAGCCGTATAGTAGCATCTATGCTCCCGTTACAGCCGTCGACCGCTATCAATCTCGATTCTAACCATTTTTTAGGCTTTGGGCATCGTTTTTTGACCATAAATCCACTTCAGTATGTCAAGAAGTTGAGATCAAACATCCAGAGTCATCTGATTCGCACTAATTTACATTTGAGCTGCAGATTCATGGCGATGAGGGCAATTCTGCCGAATATGGGCTTGCCATTTCTAATTCCTGCCAGCGAAAATCCGCTCTCTTTTTCATGCCTCTTCGCTATAATTAGAGTGAAGTCTCTGATGGATCAAGCTAATTATATTTAATCATCAATCATAAAGCTCAAATAGGAATTGATAGGATAATTATCATCAGTTAGGAGGGAATTGAACTGAAGAGAATGCTGATTTTGGCTGCATTAGTGGTTATGTTAATTGGCATGGCTGGAGCTGCCAACTACATGTACGAAAAGGCATCAGTCAAGGGTGTCGGTTACAAAAATGTAGAGATGATCATCTCCACGCAGACAGGTTTTAACGGTGACAAACTTGTCGAGAAGGAGTCTGGCTCTGGCAATGTGATCGCCGAGAGAACAGAGCTTGAAGCTGAGAGACAGCTCAATAGACAGTCCTTCCCCTTATATTGGGATATGTGGATAGACGAGCCGATTTGTGATTATCCAACGGGTTTTGTTCCAATGGACTACATCAACTTCACCAAGGAGGCTGAGTTCGAGTACATGCCCGTCTCTTACCAGACTGGCACTTACGACCAAAAATGGATTGAGAAGCTGTGCGTGCAGAACTACAGAATCGGCGCTGTGCTGACTGAGATGTATACTCATGCCGAGCATCTGCAAAAGACCACAGAGGTCAAGACAAGGTCATACGGCTTTTGTCCTTATTGCTTGACTGATGCATACCATGAGGGCTATACGCTGGATAAGGATTGTTGCACTGGAGTTCTTGAAGCAAACCTCAACAGCAACGTCATCGGCGTTGCTCATATCGGCTGGATCTCTAGGGATCCTGCGCCCAACAAGCTGCTCAAGGGCCGCCATGCTGAGTACGGCAGATCGGTCGAGGATTTGACCGGCGTCTTCGCCATTCAAAAGTTCATACAGCTCTGGGGTAATTCCACCTGCGGCGCAATCAGCGTTGATTGGCTGCCCTGCGTGTAATCGCAGCCAATACCCATCTCCTTTTTTCAACTTGGTCTGCATTATAGCAGGATGTGCTGCAGCGGCAAGAAACTCTGTGCATTCTCATCAATTCCAGACAATGTCAAAGAACCAAAGCCTGGCTTAAATATCGTCGGGATCTGGCCATCACTTCGGTGATCGGCTCCTCCGACAAGGGCGCTGTGGATTTTCGGCGCTGGCCTGCCTGGGACTTGAGATCTCATTCTCTTGGTGATTTCTTTGGGGTGGAAATGATCTTTTCAGCTTGAAGCTTGAAGCGAAAGGTTTTATATCGGCAATTAACGTATAGTATGTTGGCGAAAGTCGATGGCTATTTTTCCCTCCTACATCCAATTGACTTTTGCCTCCCTCCTTCTTATCCATATTTCAGATATTTCAGGAGTTATGGGGCATAATGGCTGGCCTGGCCAAAAGCTCCATTTATGGTATCTGGGTTCAGAATCGATTTTGTAGAAGGGAATGGGACCACAACGATCTTTCCTCTCATCAATAGATGTCAGGCTCATTATCTACATATTTAGATAGCGCCTGCTGCGAGAGTCTCATAAGTCCTCTGGTGATTTCTCTCTCACCGCTAGATTCCTCCAGGTTGTAAGGGAGATCTCGGGTTATGATCCGGCGCTCTAGAACCTCGCACATAGATATTACCTGGTAATTCTTGCTATTTAGATCTTAATAGCCAGGGACGTGGCTTTCATAGCCATCCAATAGTGATAGGACCGGTTGCCTTTCTTTGTGGGATTGACCTTCTCCACCACCCACACACAAGAGATTTTCCAGCCCGCAGCATACATCTATGAGTCTTCATTGGCTGATATTTATCCTCCAATTGCCGTCCGCACTGATGTCTAGGCAGTATATTCCCCTATCTTCTATGCCTGTTGCTTTTGATCCATCAAATGGGCCAATTTCGTTTACCAGGAGATCAACCATCTCCCCATTGCTATCCAGCAGCCATATGGCAAAATTTCTCTTCCCATCATGCTCCATTTCGAACCGTGCCAGTCCCGGGCCTAACTCGAATAATGGGGGGACTTGTTGTCCTGTTCCGCTAAATGTGATTGGAACGCTTTGGGCAGTCTCGGGTCTTGGTTGGCTTATATCCACCAGCCATGGACCATCAGCCTCTATATCCAAAACAAAGTCATCCGATTGAGATATCCCCACGGCCTTTGCGCCATCAAAATCCTCGACCTCATTGGCCAGCAGATCGACTTTATTACCACTGCTATCCAGCAGCCAGACGGCGAAGTTGCTCGAACCGGAGTGCTTCATGGAGAATATCGACAGGCCTTCATCCAGGAAAAACTCCTGTGATGCCTCCTGGCCATCTCCTGAAATGCTGATATTCTCAGGTTCGGCCATCGTTTCCGCATATGCGATGCATGGCCCTATCAGGAACAAAGATAACGCTAAGATTGTAATCGATCTCATTCGATCCCTTTATGCTCAGTCTTTATCTGGAAGATCTATTTAAAAAACCTTCGGGTTTGCATACGGTACTCCCGTGTCCGCGGGCGGCTCGTAGACTTGTGTGCGCCGGAGATTGCCACCTGGATCTGCTCAGAGGGCGTGGATTACTGTTGGGATGTCTGTCTCCAGAACATCGCGCCTTATTCTAAGAGCTTTCTAAATTCTTCCTCTGTTATTTCAAGCTGTTTTAAAATTTCGTACAAAAGCCAGCCTCCAATCTCGCTATTGCCATGTATGGGAATGGTTGTGGCTCGGCCATCGGGATGTTTCCATCTGGCATGGCTGCCCTTTTGCCTTACCACTCGAAATCCAAGTTTTCTGGCTGCTTTTTGCAGGTCTTTAGCTTTGGCAGGCATGAGTAGCCAACGCATCAATATCCGCGGGAAGCATGCGCCCTTCTTCTTTGTACTCATCCCGTATCATCTCGAAGACGTTTGTCAGCTCCATCTGAGCCTCCTGGGGGGTCTGGCCCCAGGCATGGCAGCCAGGAATTGCAGGTACATAGGCCACAAATGTACCATTGTCTTCGGGGCGAAGGATTACAGTGTAGTCATAAAGGCGTTTCATTGGTCTTCAATTTCTCCTTTTTCAGATATAAATCTACGCAAAAGAGCCTTATGACTGCCAGTCTTCACAATGACTCTCGGACCTTCTAACTTTCTGGCCTCGGCATAGATCTTCGAGGCATGCAGAGTATCGCCTATCTCATGACAGTCTGCTATGCTTCCACCAGCCTGCCTTCCCGGCGCAGCTCGCCAGTTGCTTTCATCACCAGATCAAAATCAAGCTCAAGATCCCTTGCTGCCTCATCTGGATAGGCTTCCCCTCTGGCCTTGTAGTAGCCCAAAATCTCTTTCTTGGCCGTCTGGAAATCGACTTCCCTGCATTTGATGACCTTGATTTCAGACAATCTGTGCCTGATGGCGTCTCTGACAAAATCGGACTCATTGAGGTACAATCCCGCCTCGATCAGCTCCCGGATCTGCGCTGCCTGCTCAGGCGCAATCTTTGACCCTATTGATACTGACGCAGGCGGAGGCATTCCTTTCTTCGAAGCGTCCATATGTTAATTATGGTGAACTTTGGTTAAAAAGGATACCGTTCGGTTCTTATACGAAGTTCAGAATTCAACCGCAAACTACAAGTATATATAACGATTATATAGATAGTTTGCCGCTTCATGCAAAGGGTGGCGGGTGTGTCGTGGGCTTAACGTATTCCGATAATGCTCTGTTTGGCAAGGATGATTCAAGCGCTGTCCCCATGGGGGGCAGTTTGCGGTCGCATACAGATCGGATCGCTTTCCTTGTTCCAGGAGATGCATGTCGTCGTGGCACTGCATTCGGCTACGAGCCTGGGAGATGAAACTTCGGCAGCAAAAAAAAGTTGCGCACTGTAACTGGTGCAGTAATCTGCCGAAAGCATCTCGCGCTAATACACGACCGGGACATGTTGCGGCACAAAGGCCAAAGGCGAGAGGCGAGCATTAGGCCCAGTGAGTTCGGGTTCCTGCAATTTGGACGCTGTGGCAAAATTCCAGTGCTAATGAGCCTCGAGCCCGGCTTAAATATCGTCGAGCTTCGGGCAGGGTCAGGCCATCACTTCGGTGATCGGCTCCTCCGACAAGGGCGCTGTGGATTTCGGCGCTGGCCCGCCTGGGACTTGAGATCTCATTCTCTTGATGATCTCTTTGGGGTGGAAATGATCTTTTCAGCACTGAAGCGAAAGGCTTTTATCTCGGCAATTGACGTATAGTATATTGGCGAAAGTCGATGGCTATTTTTCCCTCCTACATCCAATTGACTTTTGCCTCCCTCCTTCTTATCCATATTTCAGGAGTTATGGGGCATAATGGCTGGCCAGGTCTGCAGCACCATTTATGGTATCTGGGTTCAGAATCGATTTTGTAAAAGGGAATGGAACTACAACGATCTTTCCTCTCATCAATAGATGTCAGGCTCATTATCTACATATTTAGATAGCGCCTGCTGCGAGAGCCTCATAAGTCCTCTGGTGATCTCTCTCTCACCGCCAGATTCCTCCAGGTCGTAAGTGAGATCTTGGGTTATGATCCGGCGCTCTAGAACCTCGCACATCGATATTACCTGGTAATTCTTGCTATTAAAATCTTGGTAGCCAGGTGTTAGTTGTTCCTGAAATCAACAACGCGTATTGGGGAGACTACCAAGAAGGACCATAGGCCGAAAGGGATATATCCGTTTCAGTTAGGATTATCTATTCATGGCAGAGGCAAAGAACCAAGAAGTCAACCAAGAAGTTATCCAGGATGCAAACGAGGCCGCCTTGCAGGAGTTTGAAGCGGGCCTTGCCCGAAGCATCAGTCAATACAAAGCTGGTTTAGTTAAGACCTTCAAGACCAAAGAGGATTTCTTAGACCACCTGAAGAACCTTGAGTAAGCCTCATGGAATACGACTCCACACCCGAGTTTGATGAGCAATTTTCGAAGCTCATCAGGAAGAACAGGGCGCTGGAGGTGCGACTTCTCAAAAAGATAAGGCAAATCCTTGATAATCCATCGATCGGCACCCCAAAGCTTCACCAGCTTAGACACGCTCGCGGCTCCCACGTGGATCCATATGTAATCGTCTATGCAGTCAAAGGCGACATAATCACATTTTTATATGTAGATCATCATGATTTTGTTTATCAGAAGGCATCGGAAATCATGGCAAGATGGGAAATGGAAATCGGAGATTAAATAATAATGTTTTAGATGCACGCCGAATACAATGATATTCTTAGCGCCCTATCCCTCAGGTCTCTGTTCTTCTTGGTCAGACGCTTGAAGTTCCGATCAATGCGGGCGATAAACGCTGAATGTACGCCATCGAAGTCTTATGTTTCTCTAGATGATCTATAAACTCATCTGCATTGCGAAATCGCTTTCCTAGACCTGCTCTGATCTCAGACTCTCCTTCCAGGGTTCCGGCCACTATTCTTGCATTCTCCTCTGGCGGTACCGCCTTCTTTTCAGGCATCTCGGCGACTTTCGCATTCATCTATCTAGTCTCCAATCCAATTCGTTAAGCATTTTTCGGTGCTGATGCCAAGAGCAGTTCTATAATTCCTCTTCAAAGTAGTCTGCATCCAGCCTTTTGATCTCATAGCTCACGTCAATTGTCACACCAATCCCATAGTCTATCATGAGCTCGGCAAGCTTCTCCCCGTCAATCAGCACGATCTTCTTCTCGATCCTGGTGACGTAATCCAGTGCATCCGGGCTGAATTGGGATGTGGTGATCAGCACACCTTTTCGGGCTCTGTGTCCCTCCAGGCTCCCGGCAAAGGCCTGCACCACCTGTCTGCCAACAGTTCCCTCCCATCTCTTGGCCTGCAGATAGATGGCGTCCAAACCCAATCTGTCCTCTTTGATGATGCCGTCCACTCCGCCATCGCCGCTTCCTCCCACCGCCTCTCCAGCGTCTTTGCGAGAGCCGCCATAGCCCATGGCCACCAATAGCTCCACCACCAGATGCTCAAAGTGGAGTGATACTTTAATGCAAAAATTCTTCCGGCGGGCTCAGGCCAAAGTTTGAACTGCGCTCAAAGAAATTCAGGCCGTTATTATGGCTAATTTAAATCAACGCAAACTATTTTTTAGTGGGCGACGCGAGTCGGGCCTCCGGCCCTCCCGCGGGAGTGCCCTGGGCCCCCTCAACGCCGGGGTGGCTTGGATACAACGAGGTGAGCCGTTGATTGGATTGAGATATATCTGATATGATATTCTTCCGCTGGGAAGCATCTCCCTTCAATCGGATTCGGTTATATTGAGATTGCGGTAGAGGGCATCTTTTGTCTCTCTCTGGCTATGCTCACGCCCATCGGCTGCGAATTTGAGCAGTGGCAGCATGAAGCTCTGAAAATCAGGAACTGCCATTATCGAGCCACCGGATTTGCATAAGTTATTCTTGAGAACATGCAAGCCTCTTATTTACCATCAATTGATCCAGAATCCTCACTAGAATTCTCTGCAATCCCAGTTATCCTTTCCAGGATTAACTCGATTACATCACTGGCCTTATCAAGCATCTGGATATCTCCAGGCAAAAGATCAGGGTAGCGAGCAAGCAAAATCTGCAGGTTTTCTTCAGTTACGAAAGAGGTCTCAACCATTTGCGTCAGATGATCTCCGTCATCATCCACAAGAAATATTTTTGCATTGCTCATCTTGCATCACCCTCATTAAATCTGAGCTTTTGATCTCATCTGGCTTGAGATCGTACTCCTTCCACAATCCCAATCTCCTCCTCCGTCAGCCCGCAAAGCTGGTCGCATCTATCTGGGACTGCTTCAACCAGCTTTTTGCGATCTTCTGCAGGATTCATCGCCAACGCCTTCACAGCGCTGTCATTGATCTCCATTCAAAAAGCCGGCTCATCCTAAGTCATACCGAGATTCTCGCCTGTATTTATGGGCTTCTTTCATCCCCTTGGCCTTGAATGCAGGAGTCTTGATGCCCACTTTGCATATCCGTTTCTTCTTTCAGCTCGGAGAAGTAGTTGTTATCCAGCTCATAAAGAGTTGCCTTCAGCTCTTTTATGCCCACCTCATTTTCAATTAGAAGATCTAGAAGATGTTCTCCATCAATTAGGGTAATTGGAGCCGCTCCTTGAAACAATGCAGCATCTTTGCAGCCACTGGTAAAGTTGCCAAGCGTGATTAAAGTGCCTCTAATCGCTTTATGGAGGGGAAGTGCCCCTCTTAGCTGGTCTAAAATCGGACGTCCTATGGCTCCCTGATGCCTCTTAACTTGCACGAACTCTTCGATAGTTGTGATACCGAATTGTACTGTTGCCACTACATCAACGCCTTTATCGCCGCTTGCTCCAGTTACCCGAACATTATCATAGCCCATCTTATCTAATAAGTCACGGATTAGCACCTGAAAATCATCCGGATCAATCTTGCTGAGATGTTCCTTTAGAGATTTTTTTTGGCTTTCATTGAAGTTATTTATGGCACGTAAAACCCTACGCTTAGGATCCGCTTCTGCCTCCTTTACAGCATAATCAAGTCCTTTTGAGGTTATGACATAATATTGACCTTCACGTGACACATAATTACGTTCTACCAAATTTAGCAATCTACTCCACAAAGCCTCCTTTATAGTCGAGTCAGCATTATAATTAGAGCGCTCTTTCAGAAATGCACTCCACTCTGAAAGCAGATGACTGCGTTTTGCACGAGTCTTAGTTGCAAGAATTTCTAAAAGTTGCAGCAATCCTTCAGAACTATCAAGATCTCTGATGGTATTAGCATCATTATTCAAAAAAGCTCTGCCTTTATCGGAAAGTTGAAAAACGCCTTCTTCATTTGCAGTCAGAAGTTCATAGCGAGTGATAAATGCTAACGGGGAATTTGTATATCTTGGGTTTACAATATGTTCACTCTCCTCCCAAATGCGTCTGGCCAACTCCAGATCATCGCCCTCAAGATTCTCTACAATCCATGTATCTGGATCCGACCAATCTACTGGATTCTGCGGATTGCCTCTCTGATCCCAAATGCTATTCACCATGTTGCTTACTTTCTTTTTTGGTTCATTGTCTAATGTGGCCAGCAATTTGCTTATCCAAGAATATGGTGGAACCCAAGAAAATCGTACCTTGTTCTCAGAAGTCATATGGTATCCCTTCATCTACCAATATTACATTCTCAAAATTCTTGACGAACCAATCTCTCGATTCGGTATGAATTGGAACTAAATAATCTGGATCTACTTGATCAATAACCCATCTAAGATCCTCGCGAGATGCATGGCCCGAAGCATGAAACCGCTTATCAAAGGTTGGATAGTAATTACCGCCATCTTCTTTCTCCACAGAAAACCCAACCGGATCTATCTTGAAATGCTCCAGCCAATGCCAAAGCCGCACAAAATCGATCTCCATTTCCTCGCTGAACGCCTCGCAAGCAGAATAGATGTAAGTGCCGCCATTCGGTTTTATATCGAGAAGATGTTTCATATCGAAGAATGAAAAGCAGAGAATAAAGTTATCGGGATTCTCTCGTATCGTTTCATGGTTAACATATTGATCAAAGAATAACGGTTGAACTACTTCCTGCTCCCATTTTCGCGACTTATTTCCAATCTCGCTGTATACCCGCAAGGAATCCATTTTACATGCATTATCTATGCAAGCAAGAGCCTGGAGCATGTAAATGTCCTTAGCTGGCACTACAAGCTCTCTGCCCATCTTCTCTGCGATATTTTGGAAGGATTCAAGACGCTCAAAGTTCCGAGCGGAAAAATCTGCGATAATAAGACCTGATGCTGACCCTACCTTGTCCCTGCAAACATCGCATACGGACTTCTCTGATGTTGTTTCGTTATCTGGTGAATCATTCCGCCCGGCACGAGTTCCCTCTGTGATTAAGATAGATGCGTCTTTTGCCTTTTTAACAAAATCGCGCGTTGCGTCTCCATTCCTCCCGTGTAGCCTGAAGTCTCCTGTGTATGCTATTGTAGTGTCTCCTTGCAGGATATAAGCGGTTGCCCCAAAGATGGAGTGATCCACAGGATGTGCTGAGATCTCGAATGGGTAGGCGGCATTATCATAGAAGCTGCATGTTCCTGGCTCCAATTTCTTTGCTCTCTTGCCGTCTTGTCCTGGCTTTCTTGATAGAAAATTAGTCAACTCCTCGGATGGCTTCTTGGTGCAGCAGAAGTCTCTGCCCTGGTAGTTTATGGTAGCAACCGAAGAAAGATACAAACCCATCTCATCGGATGGCTGCCTGGGAGAAAAATAAGTAGTATCACCTTCTAGTGATGTGCTGGCGGTATCCTGCATTCCTTTCATGATGACTATGGTTTCCGGCGAAGCTACAATAGGAATGTCTTTTCGAAGCATTCCGATGTTTCCGCAGTGATCCATATGGGCGTGAGAGAGGAGAACAGCAGCAACATTTAATGATGGGTATTGGCTGATAGAAAGATCACTGGGAATGAGATCCGGTCGATAGATATTGAGCTTTGGCATGAGGTCTAGATAAATGAGGTCGTGGATACCGCGAGTATCACGGTTCTTTAGAAACTCTTCGTAAAAGGCCCCATATTTCCCGAAGTTTTTCCCAAAATCCAGAAGAACCCCTTTGCCTCCTTCTTCAAGATAGAGCTTGTTTCCTCCTATGCCATTGGCTCCGTCATAGACCGTAAGTGAGACCACTTTGTTTCCTCCTGATTACTTCGTGCTGTCTTCAACTATCTTTTTTTCATCCTCCGTCAGCGCATAAAGCTCGTAGACCAGAGCATCTATCTGCCGGTCGGTGGCCTCAATTTGCCGCTGGAGGGCGGTCTCGTCATGGGGCGTGCGGGCCTCCTGCAGCTGCTTATGGAGGGCGAGGATTGAATTGACCAAATTAATAATGCTATGATAACGTCTTCGGTCTTCCTCGATGGTTAAATCTAATTTCCATATCGGCAAATTGTATAAAAATGATATTGGATATCTCAAAGAACCTTCAGGTATTCTAGCCGAATAGAACAGCGTTCTATGCAACCAATTGAATAGCTTTGAGTTGAGGAGGCCTAAAAGAAATTTATTTTCATATTTCTTGCATTGTACGCTATGCACTGCCACAAGCATCCCTATTCCCTCTTCGTCAAGGGTGGCTGTAAGCCTACGTGCTACACCTCTGACTAAAATCTTTTTTGATGCGAAGAGGGAAAGAGTATTTTCATTCAACACATTGCAGCTGGAACTCAATCTGGGTTTAAAGAGATCGCGTTTATATATTTTTACTTTTTTACCCCAAAGTAATTGGTATCTATCTATATAACTGTTTGTGGCAATTAGTCGTCCCGTATTTGAATCATCTATAAAGCGATCAAGAGACCAATAGTCAAAGCCCATAATTCCAGTTCTAACATAGGCTACATTTGTATCACCAAGGGGTTCGCTTCCATTGGTCATTTTTTCTACAATTTTCTGTGACATGGAATCTTGATATACCCTTATGCAGCCGTCTTTTGTTATGATTTCCTTCCGAGGTATTGTTATAGCCTCTATTTCTGAAATGCACCTAACATTTTCATCCGTAAGGATCTTCAATGCTATGTCATCTGTGTGCTCTGACTTTTTGAAAAATGAAATTGCCGTAGAGATAAGTGCTCCCTGAAATACGCTTTTGCACTTACCCATATCAGCAATTTCATGCAAATCTGCATGATTTAGAATTAAATTGCGGATATTTGATCCATAATCAGATACAAAATATTTATTAGGTGTTATCAGTCCGACTTCGCCATCTGATCTGATTAACTCTAATGCTTTTTCCATAAACAACACATAGATATCATAACTTCCAGATGCAGATTCAAAATTATTTTTATAATAAAATTTTTCAGCAGATAGTCGATTTATTCTGACATAAGGCGGATTGCCTATCACCACATCAAAGCCGCCTCTGCTGAAGACCTCGGGATATTCAGCTCTCCAGTCAAACGGATTTATCCTCTTGATCTCCTCCTGCTCAATGCCCGGATTGTCTTCCAGGATGTCCCAGCCGATCAATGAATTGCCGCACTTGATGTTCCGGCTTAGATCCGGCAGCGCCCTTTCAGAAAAGAGCGTGAGCTGCTTGGAGATCGTCTCCTCGTTCTCCCCCTCCAGCACCTTCAATAGAAGTGAGAGCTTGGTCACTTCCACCGCCTGGCGGTCGATGTCCACTCCATAGATGTTGTTCAAGAGAATCCTCTTTCTCTCCGCAGTGGTCAGCCTCCACTCCCCGCCCCGGCCCTGAAAGACTGGCAGCTCCGGCTCCCTCTCCTTCTTCCTGCCCTTACTCGCCCCCTCAATTCCCGGCAGCATATGCCTTATCTGGATGGACGAGGGCCTCAGGCCGCTCTCCAGCAACGGCACAAGGTTTTGCGCATACCATTCTCTGTGCCAGTCCAGCAGATGCTGATAGGCCACAATCAGAAATGAGCCCGAGCCGCAGGCTGGATCAAGGACGCTTATCTTCGTTGCATCCGACGGCGTCTTCCCTTCCAATGTGGGCCCCAGGGTGTTTTTCACGATATAGTCCACGATGTAGGCCGGGGTGTACTTGACCCCGCCCGCCTTTTTCACCTCCGGCTTGTCCTCCACCACCGCCCGGTGGCCGTCGGTGAGGCGAATGACCTTTCCTAAAAATTGCTCATAGACCTGGCCTAAGATCTCCGCCGGCAGGACTGAGAACTCATAAGGGCTGTCCGGATAGTAGAGCCGCCGGATGATGTCTTTTAAAGGTTTGTCATCGATATTTAGCCGCAGGCTGAGAGTGTCCGGATTTTCCCTGCCCGATTCTTTTTCGAAATGGAATATGCCGGAGTTGTAGCGCTCGTCCGCCCGACGGAACAGCTCACAGAGCCTGGGGTAGACCCTCTCCCCAGAGAGGAGGTCCTCCATCTTCATCAGCCTCTCAATCCCCCGGTCCTCGCATATCCTGAGGAAGACTATGCGGTTGACCGTCGCCTGAACGGCATAGTTGAGATCCCTGGTGTCAAGCTCCGGATTTCGCAGGGCGATATTTCTGGCCAGGATCTCCCTCCAGCCGGCGATCTCCTCCAGGAAGGCGGAATCCACCTGGGCCGTGCCTCTCTTGCCCCTTTTATCCCGGGCATATTTATCAAAAGAGCCTTTGAGGATGGCGTTCTTGGAGAATATGGCCGCAATCTCATCCCACTGCTCCAGATAATCCCTGCAAGTCAGATAGAGTATCCGCCCTTTGGAGGGCATATCCTTCTTGTCCGGCTTTATAGTGCAGTCGTAGACCGAGAACTCCTCAAAGTCTGTGAGGATGGACAGGGGCAGCTTTGCCGTCCAGGCATATCGCCGCAACTGGAAAGCAGGGTGAATGTCCTCTTTGATGTCCACCGAGGGCTTCTTGGTCTCCAAAAAGAACTTGCGCTGGCCGCCAATGCGAAAAGAGTAGTCCGGAGCCCTGGTGGTGCCGCCCACCTTGATGGCGTCCTCATGGATCACATCCTTGTAGGCCTCGGCAAACCCCTGCTCGTTATCGATATCCCAGCCCAGGGCCTTGAAGAGAGGATCGACAAACTCTCGTCGAACCTGGGTCTCATTGTAGTGCCCTGACTTGTAGGCCTCCCGGTTGCTCTCGAACCTCTCCACAAGCTCCACGATCTCTTTAGGTGCCGCCAAATCAGTCTCCCCTCGGATATCCAACCACCTAACACACAAAAAGCCTTTTGGTGACTGCTCCCCGCCCTAAAGAGCGGGGCTTCCACGGCTTCCTGTGCCGACAGATTGCAATCCCAATCTGAGAATATTTATCGCTGCGTTCCAATCCCGGTCCATC
>Ga0209607_1002529_pt1 | contig 14519 bp, 18 predicted proteins | sample AD_UKC117_MetaG_FD_184413 | JGI IMG/M metagenome (GOLD analysis project Ga0209607, IMG submission 184413) | Active sludge microbial communities of municipal wastewater-treating anaerobic digesters from Hong Kong - AD_UKC117_MetaG (SPAdes)... | ecosystem: Engineered > Bioreactor > Anaerobic >... | reverse complement strand
TGTGGATAAGAAGGGCGCTGGCGATCAGGGTATGATGTTTGGATATGCTACCAATGAAACCCGGAAAATGCTGCCCATGCCATTCGTACTGGCAACAGAAGCCATTGAAGGGCTTGATATCAAACGGCACCCAGGTCTCCTGCATGATGCGAAGGCACAGGTGACATATGATTACCGAAAGCACCGGATCGACACTTTCCTGATGAGCGTGCAGCACAAGGAAGACGTGGAACCCGAGGATGTGTTCCATCTTTGCAAACGGATCATGGAGAATGTGGCGGAAGGCCGCAGCCTGAATAAGGATTTCCGAGTGCTGGTGAATCCTACCGGGCGATTTGTGACTGGCGGCAGCTTTGCTGATACAGGTGTCACCGGACGGAAGATCATGTGCGACACCTATGGCGGTGCCTGCAGGCATGGCGGCGGTGCTTTCTCCGGAAAAGATCCGACGAAGGTTGATCGGAGCGGCGCGTACATGTCCCGGAAGATTGCCAAGGATATCCTGCGGCATGGTTTCGCCCGGCGCTGTGAGGTGCAGCTGGCCTATGCCATTGGTGTCGAGGAACCAGTCAGCATTTGCGTAAACACATTCCATACTGGCAGGGTTCCCGCTGTGTATCTGGTCAATTGGATTCGAAAGCACTATGACCTGACGCCCACCGGGATTATCTCTTCCCTGGGGCTGCGAGATGTCAATTATGAGCGCACTGCTACTCTGGGACATTTCTGGCATCAGTACATGCCATGGGAAGAATGATTGACTTTATTTCCATTGTGTGCCCACAGCCCGTTGACTTTATGGGCGTTCAGAGTGAGTAATGGCATGCAAAAAACGCAAAGGAGGTTTTTCTCATGACCATTACGACCAACACAACCGACCGCAAGGCGCTGGCCAGGGCCATCGCCGAGGAACTGGGCACAACCGCCCGCTACATGGGGATGCCCGGTTGCGGGTATCAGATCGACGATTACATTGTCGACCGGGATGGAAACATCATCGGAGAGGATTTCGGGGCCCTGCAGGGTTTCCTGCTGCGTAACGGATACATCGCCGAGGAACCCGTCGACGATCAGGAAGCGTCCGCAGAGGAACAGCCTGATGAGGAAGCGCCCGCCGATTCAGAAGCGGAGCCCGTCACCCAGATGGACATTTCGATTCCGACGCGGGATGCAACGGTAGTACAGCTGAAGAACCTGATCTTCATGCTTCACAGCCGCCAGACCCTGATCAACCGCATGACCGACAGCGACTGCCTGAAGATTCCCGACATCCTGATCGATCGCCTGCAGGAAAGCACACCGGAAACCCCGGAAGCGCTCACTGACCTGCTGGATGACTGCAAAGCCATGGAAGGCCTGACCGGATTTGATTTCCGGGACGGCAAGGTCAGCATGACGTTTCCCTTTGACGAGGCACAGCCGGAGCGCTGGACAACCTACGCCAACCTGCTGAACCGGATTTACGATGCGGCGATGAAGGCCACACGGGTGTTTCCGGAGCGGGTGGAGCCGGATGACCAGAACGAAAAATACCTCGCGCACGTCTGGCTCCAGCGGCTGGGATATCACGGAGCGGATTTCAAAGCCGAGCGGAAAATCCTGCTGGGCCACCTGAAAGGTTACTGTGCCTTCGGAAGCGGCGACAAGATGCAGGCGCACAAGGAAAAGTACACCGCCATCCGGCGGGAGCGCAGGCTGGCTGAGCAGGAAGCGGCGGTGCTGGAGGTCATGGTTGAGGAGGCGAACACCAATGAGTAAGAACATTCAGGAAGCCCTGCTGGATTTGAAAGCCCGGCAGGAAGCCGGAGAAAAGATGCCCTGCCCGCGATGCGGACGGGACACCATGAAGCCGGATCTGCATACCAACGCCCTGAGCCGACATGCCGACGGCATCTACGTGTGCGACGACTGCGGCACGGCGGAAGCGATGCTGGACTTCATGCGGAACCCGCTCCCGCTGGAGTGCTGGGCACAGTTCAGAGAGGGTGAAGCCACAGCGGATTTCAAAGCGGTACCCGGCGAGGAAGCGCTGAAGACCATCAAGGCCGAGCATGTGCCGCGCCTGATCCGTATCTTCCAGCAGTGGAAGGCTGGCGCAGATTTCAAAGCCCTCCGGATCACGGCGATGAAGGAATGTCCCGGCCTGACACAGATCTGGGAGGAACCTTTCCAGGCGCTGTACACGGTGGCCGATGGTGAGATCGTGATCCGGTTCCGGGAGAACAATGACGCGGTGGAGGTTGCCGCAGACCACCTGACCAAAGCGAAGTAAGCCCCTGCGGATTTGAAAGCGGCGACGCGAAGCAAGTGCCAAGCGCTGGCCGCTTTTCCTTTTGCCCGCGTCGCCGCCACGTTGGCCCCTGTCGCGGGCTTGGCGGCAAGGGCAGAGGAAGAACCCGACCGGGCGAAACGGCGCGAACGTGGGCCAAACACGGCGCGGATTTGAAAGCCGCCCAGAGACGATGAAAGCCGCCTTCCGGATTGGAAAGCGGCTGTATTCGTGTGTCCCTGCGGCAGGTATTGTCCAGGTGTTGTCTTACCAATGTGTGCCCCGCTGCAGGCTTCTTTCCAGCGCAGGCTTCAGGATGGTGTTGATTTGAGAGCGCAGGCCGAGCTTCCGGTAGGCGTCTTCGATGCCCTTGTAGTAGGCACTGTGGGGCGGCGACTGGCGAATCATCTTCATGATGTAAATCATGCCTTCGATTTGAGAGCCGTCCGACATGTGCACGGGCCAGCGCTCCTTGATGTAGTAGCTGGGGTATCCTTCGTAGCGGTCAAGGCTCCGTTCGTCGCGGTCGTTGATTTCCCAGACGGCTACGGGCACCCGGTTGCGCTGGTCGCCTGTCTTTTCGACGGTGGCGTGGAGGTAAAACTCCAGCCGGGCTCCGGCGATGTACCCGGTGCCGATGAGCCTGGCATCCGGACAGCGGAATGCCATCTGTTCCTGAACCATGTTGCTTCCGTAAGCGATGTATTTCATTGCGGTTACCCTCCTTGTCGATTTGAAAGCTGTTTCAGGCTGCGCAACCGGAAAGCTCCGGCTGTACCTTTTCGATCATATTCTTCATGTGAATGAGCACCTTCTCGCTGTCCTCCAGCCTGTGGCTAAGCCGAATAAGCCCCATGGTGTCTTCGATCTGATTTGAAAGCAGGCGCACCTTGAACCAGAAGCCGCCTGTTGGGGTGTACGCTGTGCTGATGATGAGCGGGCTGTCGTCGCCTACCGAGGAGATTTCAAAGCGGATATCCTCTCCGCAGTTCCAGCCTTTGTCCACCATCGCCCTGAAATACGGTGTGGCCTCATGCAGGTAATCAGAAAGCTGCTTAACCAGCCTGCGGCCCTTGGGGGTATTCTTGATGATCATGTGTTCTTCCTCCTTCTTGATTTGAAAGCCCTGCCGGGCGGTCCATTACTCACTCTGCCCGGCGGGAAAGTCAACTGGTTTGTGTACCCGCAGCCCAGCTTAATTCAAAAGCTGTGCCCGCAGGCGAAGAGTCAGGCTGCTGATTTCCCGGTGTGTCATGCCGAGGATTTCCAGATCGTTCCCGCCGTTGATGGTCGCCATCAGGATTTCGAAGAGTTCCGTCTTGAAATCCGGCGCGTGGTTCTCCGGGTCTTCCTGCCGGAACTGTGCCCAATCGCGGTGCAGGTCTTGCAGGCTGTAAACGCGGTCGTCGTTCAGGTCGATGAACTGCATGGTGTGTACCTCCTTCTTGATTTGGAAGCCTGTGGCTCCGGGTGAAGGTTCCCGATTCAGGAGCCCTCAGCCGGAACCGCCGGAGCGGTTGCCGTGTGCGTCAGAGGATGGTGTACCGCTTGCCCTTCGCTGTGATTTCGAAGCGGCGCTTGCCATCCTCGTTCCAGACCCGTTCCATCTTTTCGATGTCCTCCAGCCTGCAGGTTTTCATCTTCGGCTGTTTCCGGAGCCAGCGCAGGGCCGTCGATTTGAAAGCGCCGTCCAGTGTCTCCCGGCGGTCAGTGTGGCTGGCGCGGTAGCGCTCCATCCGGATGCGCCCGATGCTGGCGGCTTCGTCGAGCTCGATGTACCAGCCCTCGCCGCGACCGTTGACCTCGGCCCACTTGATTTGGAAGCTGGGCTCCAGTCGGCTGTTCCAGATGGTGCCGTCCCAGCGGTCGCCGACCCAAGTGTCTGCCGCCGCCCGCCCGATGGTCAGGGTGATTACGTCGCCGTGGAAGCCGTCGCTGATGTGGCTCCAGCAAAGCCCGCGTTCAAGGAGAACCCGGATGATTTCGGAGCCGTTGGTGAGGTCGATGTGCGCGATTTCGCCCTGCGAACCGTTCATGGTGTCCGGGAAAATGGTGTACCCCTGATTCAGGAGCTCGGTGACCTTCTGGGTGTACGCGTTGCGGATGTCCTGCTTTTTCATGGTGTGTTCCTTTCCGGGCTCTCGGCCCTGTCGATTTGAAAGCTGTGGCTGGCGCGGGCTTACTTGGCCTCGCGGATTTCGAAGCGGGTGGTGCCGTGTGTCCAAGGGTTGCTCCGCTCCTCGATTTCGAAGCGGCGCTTCATGGCCTGTGCCTGCTCGAGGGTCTTGGTGCCGCCGACCAGACAGCCGTTGCTGTTGTAGATGTGCCAGCGGACGCCGATGTGCTTTCCGTAGGCGATGGCCTGATTTCGGTTCATCATGGGGTGTACCTCCTTGGGCTGTGTGCCCTGCTTGATTTGGAAGCTGTGCGGCTTCCCGCGACCGGGCGATTCCTGTGCCCGGTTTCGGCCCGGTGCCGCCGGGCCATCATCAGGCGGGTCGGTTTCAAAGCTGTGTCCTCCCGGGTGTGCGCCGCCGGGTTCAGGAGGCCCGGCGGGTGGTCTCGGCACCGTTCCTCCAAGCCGCGTTGCCGGGCATGTGCTTCAGGAGGTGTGTGCGGGCGGTCTTGAACTCCTCGCCGTTCATGCCCAGCCGCAGGAGCCAGCACCGGAAGGTGTATGCCGGGTTGTCAGTGACCGGGCGGGCCGGGCTCGCGGAAGCCACCGTCAGGGCTTGGTGGGAAATCGCGAGGCAAAGCTGGATGTAGGCCTTGACCTCTCCGGCGTGAAGTGTGCTGTTGAAGGCCCGGAACTCGATGGTGCCCTTCTGGAAAACGCTGTGCAGGTTCAGCAGGTGGTACCGGGAGGGGTCGTAGTGCTGGTGTGCGTGGTAGGCCCAGTCGCGGTCGTCGTACCAAATCCGGGCGAACTCCTCGGAGGTGGTCGGGCGGCGGCGGTTCAGGGTCGCGAGGAAGTCCGGGTCGACGGGCTGGCACCAGCGGCTCCGGCGCTCCGGGCTGATTTGGAGGGCTTGGGTCAGGAGGTCTTCCTTGGCGTTGACCAAGTTGACCAAGTTCCGCAGGGTTTTGGGGGTGTGCTCCCCAAGGCCGACGTGTACGTGGATGCCGCAGGAGGGGTCGGCGTGTGCCCCAGCCGCCCGGAGGGCCCGGACGCAGGCCTGCACCGTTTCGATGTCTTCCCAGCGGCAAATCGGGCTCACAAACTCTGTGCCTTGGTCGCGCGGCCCGGCGATGCTCGCGTCGCTGACCAGCTTCCACCGCCGCCCGTCCGGCGCGGTGACCTCCCAAGCGTCGTACGCGCCGCCCGCATGCCGGAAGGTCGCTCCTTCGCCGAGGGTTTCCGCGACCACCTGCGCGGCCCGCTGGCGGGTGATGTGGTTCATCTCGATCTCGATGCCGAAGGTCTGGGTTTTCATGGGGGGTCTCCTTTCTCCCGGCGGCGGCTTCTCCCGCCCGGCCCGGCTGTGCCTTCTGGGCGGTTTCCCGCCCGGCGCGTACATCCATCACTCTGCCGGGCCGAAAAGTCAACGGTTTTTTTTGCGAAAAAGGAGGACGCGCTTCCTTATACATGCGCGTAGGGGCCGGAAAAAAACCCGGTTTTTTTTCGCCGGGCGGGCGGTTTTTCGCCGCCCGGGCGGGCACACCGACCCGCCGCCCGGAACCGCCGCCGGGCACACTTTCCGACTTTGCTCTGCGAAAGTCCGGCGGGCGGCACACTTCTCCGCTTTGCTCTGGAAAAGTCCACCCGGGCACAGGACTTTCCGACTTTGCTCTGGTGAAGTCCGGGCGGGCGGCGCTTCTCCGCTTTGCCGTGAAGAAGTCCGGCGGGCGGCACACTTCTCCGCTTTGCTCTGGCGAAGTCGGCGGGCAGGTCGGTGTGCCCAGCCGCCGGGCCGAGGTGTGCCCGGGAGGGGGTGGTCAGATCCCTGGGTGTGCCTGGCGGAGACCGCGCCCCCCTCACGCGTGAATTTCCGACAAATTCGGGGGTGGGGGTATCGGCCCGCCCGGATATCAAAAAAGCCGCCCCAAAGGACGGCAGAAGGAGGAACCGTGAATACGAATCTGAACATGCAGACCATGCCGATTGACCGGCTGAAGCCTGCAAAATACAACCCCAGGAAAGACCTGAAGCCGGGTGATCCCGCGTATGAAAAAATCAAACGCAGCCTGCACGACTTCGGGTACGTCGATCCCATCGTCTGGAACGAGGTGACGGGCAACATCGTCGGCGGTCACCAGCGCTACAAGGTGCTGAAGGCTGAAGGCGCGACCGAGGTGGACTGCGTTGTGGTGCACATCGAGAACCCTTCGGATGAGAAGGCGCTGAACATTGCACTCAACAAAGCCACTGGTGACTGGGAACCTACGGCCCTGGCTGACCTGCTGCAGGATCTGCAAAGCGCCGGATATGATCTCGGCGCGACGGGCTTTGACGCTGCCGAGGTGGACGATCTCTTTTCCAAGGTGCATGACAAGGATGTGCATGACGATGATTGTGAGATTGATCCGGAAACAGTCAACGTATATGTACAGCCCGGTGACATCTGGACGCTGGGCAGGCACCGCATGATGTGCGGGGACAGCACATCGCAGGATGCAGTGGACGCGCTCATGGACGGCATCAAGGCCAATCTGGTCGTGACCGATCCTCCCTACAACGTCGCGTATGAGTCCGCTGACGGAAAGAAGATCCAGAACGACAGTATGGCGGATGAGCAGTTTTTCTCGTTCCTGCTGGCCGCTTTCCAGAACATGGCGGCTCACATGGCCGAGGGCGGCAGCGCGTACATCTTCCATGCGGATACCGAAGGGCTGAACTTTCGCCGGGCTTTCAAGGAGTCCGGCTTTCATATTTCCGGGGTCTGCATCTGGGTGAAGAACAGCCTCGTGCTGGGCCGCAGTCCATACCAGTGGCAGCATGAGCCCGTACTCTATGGCTGGCTCCCCAACGGGAAGCATAAGTGGTTCGCCGACCGAAAGCAGTCCACCATCTGGAACTTTGATAAGCCTAAGAAGAGCGCTGACCATCCGACCATGAAGCCGATCCCGCTGCTGGCCTATCCCATTAAGAACAGCAGCGCACCGAACGCCGTGGTTATGGATCTGTTCGGCGGCAGCGGCTCCACCCTCATCGCCTGCGAACAGACCGACCGGATCTGCCGGACGATGGAGCTTGATCCGAAGTACGCGACAGTTATAGTGGAGCGTTTTCACCTAGAGTACCCGGATCAGGAGATCACCGTGCTGCGGGACGGCCAGACACAGCCCTATGACAGTATTGCTGTAAGCAAGTAACAGTGCTGCAGAAACACACTTTTCCCAGACAGTATCCAGACACTATCCCCGGAGAAACACACTTTTCAAGAGAAACGGAGGTGAAACCAGATGGCCACCAGAGGAAGAAAGCCCCTGCCCACGGCCCTGAAAGAACTGGAGGGCGACCGTGGCAAGGGCAGACGACCGCTGAACAAGGATGAGCCGACGCCACCCCAGGACAACGTGAAGTGCCCTGCTTGGCTGATGCCGGAAGCAAAAAAGGAATGGAAGCGTCTGGCTCCCTCCCTGATCGCCATGGGTGTTCTCACCGAACATGACATGGAAGCCTTCGCCGGGTACTGCCAGGCTTACGCCCGGTGGCGGGAAGCTGAAGAATTCCTGTCCCAGCACGGCACCATTTTCAAAACGCCCAGCGGCTATGTACAGCAGGTTCCGCAGGTCAGCATCGCCATGCAGAACCTGAAAATTATGCAGTCCTTCTGCTCAGAGTTCGGCCTGACGCCTGCCAGCCGGGCACGGCTCTACGCCAACAGCGGCGACAGCGCAGCCAGCGACGATCCGATGGAATCCGTCCTGAAGGGGGGCTGGCAGGATGTTCAGTGAAGCGAAAGCCCGCCGGGTGACGCAGTTCATTGAGTGCCTGAAGCATACCAAGGGAGAATTCCATGGGGAGCCGTTCAAGCTGCTGCCCTGGCAGGAAAAGATCATCCGGGATGTGTTTGGTACCGTCCGGGACGATGATCCATCCATGCGGCAGTACAATACGGCCTACATCGAGATCCCGAAGAAGAACGGAAAGAGTGAGCTCGGCGCTGCCATTGCCCTGAACATGCTCTGCAATGATGATGAGTGGCGGGCGGAGGTTTACTCCTGCGCCAGCGACCGTCAGCAGGCGGCTATCGTGTTCGATGTGGCTGTGGATATGGTGAAGCAGTCACCGGCGCTCAGCAAGCGGATCAAGATCATCCCCAGCACCAAACGCATGGTCTACCAGCCGACAGGAAGCATCTATCAGGTGCTGTCCTCGGAGGTGGCCACCAAGCACGGCCTGAATGTGAGCGCCTGTATCTTCGACGAGCTACACACCCAGCCTACCCGCGCACTGTATGATGTCATGACCCAGGGCAGCGGCGATGCCCGGAAACAGCCACTGTGGTTCCTGCTGACGACGGCGGGTACCGACCGGAACAGCATCTGCTGGGAGGTTCATCAAAAAGCCTTGGACATCATCGAAGGCAGAAAGGATGATCCCCGGTTTTACCCGGTGCTTTACGGCCTGCCGGATGATGCCGACTGGACAGATGAAAAGAACTGGTATAAGGCAAACCCCTCGTTGGATCAAACGATCTCCATTGACAAGGTGCGGGACGCTTTCCGCAAAGCCCAGGAAACGCCAGCCGATGAGAACATGTTCCGTCAGCTGCGTCTGAACCAGTGGGTCAAGCAGAGTATCCGCTGGATGCCCATGGACAAATGGGATGAATGCGGCGGCGCTGTCAATGAGTATGAACTGGAAGGCCGCGCATGCTATGCCGGGCTTGACCTTTCCAGCACCAGTGACCTGACAGCCATGGTGCTGGTGTTCCCGCCAAGGGATGACGAAGAGCAGTATATTGTGCTGCCGTACTTCTGGCTCCCCGAGGACACCATGCAGCTGCGCGTCCGGCGCGATCATGTGATGTACGACAAATGGGAACGCCAGGGCTTCATCCATACGACCGAGGGCAACGTGGTGCATTACGGCTTCATTGAGCAGTTCATCACGAAGCTGGGCGAACGGTTCAACATTCGGGAAATCGCCTATGACCGATGGAACGCCACCATGATGGTGCAGACTTTGGAGGACGACGGCTTCAACATGGTGCCGTTTGGACAGGGCTTTCGGGATATGTCGCCGCCGACCAAGGAACTGATGCGCATCGTGCTGGAGCGGAAGCTGAACCACGGCGGGCATCCGGTGCTCCGGTGGAACATGGACAATGCCTTCGTGCGCACCGATCCTGCCGGGAACCTGAAAATCGACAAAGAAAAATCCACGGAGAAGGTGGACGGCGCGGTTGCGCTGGTCATGGCGCTGGACAGGGCCATGAAGAACCAGGGCGGCGAATCCGTCTATGATACCCGTGGACTTTTGATTATCTGACGGAGGTGCAAAATGCCCCAAAAACCAAGAAGACCCTGCCGCTATCCCGGATGTCCGGGCTTCTGCGAACAGGGTCAGGTGTTCTGTAAGGATCATATGGAATGGAGCGGCGACAGGCTGCGCGGCGGTGCGGATGCCCGTGGGTACGACAGCCGCTGGCGTAAGGCCCGCACTCTCTTCCTGAAGCAGCATCCGCTGTGCGCCTTCTGCCAGGCGGAGGGCAAGGTCGTCCCTGCAACCGTTGTGGATCACATTATTCCGCACCGAGGTGACCAGCGCCTGTTCTGGGATCAGACAAACTGGGAACCGCTATGCAAGGGATGCCATGACAAAAAGACTGGAAGCGGACTGTAATCAGAAGGTCAAGCTGCAATTTGTCAGTACCTGTTTCCATATTCCCTTCGTGCTTTTGCCGTCCAATTTGTGATGAATTCTGTCTTTGCGTCCGTATAGGCATCCCGGTTATGTTCAAACTGCTTCCAAAGACGCAGCTTCAATGCTTCGTATTCTTTTGCCACATCAGGATGCTCATTCATATAATCCCGGAAGTACAGTTCATCGTTGTCTCCGGCATGTCGAAGATGGACATGATACACCTTGTCTGCAAATCCATCCGGCGTATAGCCCTTATTGAGCGATATCCTGGATGCATCGGCTGACATGATGATAAAACCGTTTTGTTCCAATACTCGCGCCGCATCGTTTAAGCTGCTGCCTTCAGGGAGTTCAATCATCACATCGATGATATTCTTGGCCCATATTCCTGCTATGGCGGTGCTTCCAATGTGGCTGATACGATGAATGGGCCAGCCTGCAAACAGGTTATGCAGCAAGAGTTCAATCTCCTTGTAGTCATCTGCCCACTTATCATTATGTTCGACAAGAACGATTGGAAACAGCTCCCATAGTTCTTCTAAAGTCATTTCTGATAATTCTTTTCCCATGTATTTCCGCACCCAAATCACGATATTCGGGCTGAAGAGCCCAATTCCACTATACCATGAAGGGCTACCAAAAGCCATTGAAAAGGAGTGAAACCCGCATGAAAAACCCCTTCACCGCGCTGTTCCGTGCTCGGGATAAGCCCCAGGACAGCGTCAGTGCCGCTCCGACCTTCTACTTCGGCACCAGCGGTTCCGGGAAAGCAGTCAATGCTCAGACAGCGATCCAGCTTTCCACGGTGTATGCCTGTGTCCGAGTGATCTCGGAAACGGTCGCCAGCCTGCCGCTGGGTGTATATGAAGTCAAAGAGGACGGTAACCGCAAGGCAACGGAGCATCCGCTGTATCGCCTGGTTCATGATGAGCCCAACAGCGAGATGACGTCCTTTGTGCTGCGGGAGGTCATGCTGGCGCACCTGCTCCTGTGGGGCAACAGCTACTGCCAGATCATCCGCACGGGCCGAAATAAGATCACTGGTCTATACCCTCTGCTGCCAGACAAGATGACTGTGGATCGGGACAAGAACGGCATCCTGACCTACACCTATATGACCAATACCGGCCAGACGGTGGTGCTGTCTCCTGAGGATGTGCTTCATATCCCAGGACTCGGCTTTGATGGTGTCATGGGCTACAGCCCCATTGCGCTGGAGAAGAATGCTATCGGCCTGGGCATCGCTTCCGAAGAATACGGCAGCAAGTTTTTTTCCAACGGCGCTCGCCCTTCCGGTATCCTGACACACCCGAACACCGTAAAAAACCCAAAAGCACTGCGAGAAAGCTGGAACGCAGCCTACGGCGGATCATCCAACGCGAATCGGGTGGCCATTCTGGAAGAAGGCATGAAGTTTGAGCCCATGGCCGTGCCCAACAATGAAGCGCAGTTCCTGGAAACCCGAAAGTTTCAGGTGGATGAAATCTGCCGGATCTTCCGGGTACCGCCCCATCTGGTCGGCGATCTGGAGCATGCCACGTTCTCAAATATCGAACACATGAGCATTGACTTCGCCGTTCACACCATCCGCCCCTGGCTCGTCCGCATCGAACAGGCCATGAATCGCGCCCTTTTCACTGATCAGGAGAAGGGGCGCTTCTATGTACAGTTCAATATCGACGGCCTGATGCGCGGTGACTACAAGTCCCGGATGGAGGGCTATGCCATTGCCCGACAGAACGGCTGGATGTCCGCCAACGACATCCGGGCACTGGAGAACCAGAACCCCATCCCGGCGGATCAGGGCGGTGACGCCTACCTGGTCAACGGCAACATGATTCCCATTACTACTGCCATGAAGCAGCAGACCGACGATGCCACCAGGCAGACTCAGCCTGAAAGAAGGGAGCGGATGCAGCCTTGATTGTTCCCAGCCTGTTCGTCATTGCCGCGCTCATTTTACTCAGCATCCTGCTGATGATTGCCATCGGCTGGACGCATCGACATTAAGGAGGAATTCGCTATGCGACATTTCTGGAACTGGGTCAAAAACGACGATGAGACCCGTACCCTGTATCTGGAAGGTGTGATTGCTGAGGAATCCTGGTTCTCCGATGAAATCACACCCGCGATGTTCAAGGAGGAGCTTTTCTCCGGAAACGGCCCCATTACCCTGCACATCAACAGCCCCGGCGGCGACTGCATCGCTGCCAGTCAGATCTACACCATGCTCATGGATTATCCCGGCGACGTCACCGTGCAGATCGACGGCATGGCGGCTTCTGCTGCCAGCGTCATCGCCATGGCAGGCACCAGGGTGTGCATGAGTCCGACCAGTATGATGATGATCCACAATCCCTTCACCATGGCCATGGGTGATACCGAGGAAATGCGGAAGGCTATCCAGCTGCTGGACGAGGTGAAGGAAAGCATCATCAACGCGTACCAGATCAAGACAGGTCTCGCCCGGGATGAGCTATCGAAGCTCATGGATGGTGAGACCTGGATGAACGCCCTGAAGGCCAAGGAGCTTGGCTTCTGCGACGAGGTGCTTTATACCGGAGACCTGGATCTGCCCGACAACGTGTCGGGTTTTTCTTTTGGTCGCCGGGCTGCAGCCGCCTGTCTCATGAACCGGGTGATTGCCACCCTGCCCAAGCCGGAACCGGCGCACCCGCCTGATCCGGAACCGACCTCTGAACCCGTTACCCCTGACAACCGAGTGAAAGCGGCAGACCTGATGAAAAGGCTGTCGCTTTTGAAATGAAGAAATGGAGGAAATCACTATGAATCAGATTCTTGCTCTGCGTGAAAAGCGCGCTAACCTGTGGAACCAGACCAAGGCCTTCCTGGACAGCCATCGCGGTGAAGACGGCATGGTCTCCGCTGAAGACAACGCCACCTATGAAAAGATGGAGGCCGATGTGGTTGCCCTCGGCAAAGAAATCGAGCGTCTGGAGCGTCAGGCCGCGATCGACCGTGAGATGGATCAGCCCACCGCCGCGCCTCTGGTTTCCCGTCCCACCACTGCCACTGCTCAGAAGCAGGGCCGCGCCTCCGATGAGTACCGGAATGCCTTCTGGGGCATGATCCGGAACCGCTCTGCCAGCCCTGCCGTCATGAACGCCCTGCAGATCGGCACTGATTCCGAGGGCGGCTATCTCGTGCCGGATGAGTACGAGCGCACCCTGGTGCAGGGCCTTGAGGAGGAAAATGTACTGCGCTCCCTGTGCACCGTCATTCAGACCAGCTCCGGCGACCGGAAGATCCCGATTGTGGCTTCCCATGGTACCGCTTCCTGGGTGGATGAGGAAGGCACCATTCCCGATAGCGATGACTCCTTCGGTCAGATCTCCATTGGCGCTCACAAGGTAGCCACCATGATCAAGGTGTCTGACGAGCTCCTGCAGGACAGCGTTTTCGATATCGAAAACTACATCTCTGCTGAGTTCGCCCGTCGCATCGGCGCTGCCGAGGAAGAGGCCTTCATCAATGGCAATGGCACCGGCAGGCCCACTGGTCTGCTGCATGCCACCAACGGCGCGGGCACCGGCGTGACCACTGCTGGTACTACCATCGTTGCCGATGAGATCTTCGATCTGGTGCACTCCATCAAGAGCGTGTACCGCAAGAAGGCGGTCTTCCTGCTGAACGACAGCACCGTAAAGGCCATCCGGAAGCTGAAGGATGGCCAGGGCCAGTACCTGTGGCAGCCCGGCCTGAAGGAGGGTCAGCCCGACACCCTGCTCAACTACCGCCTGGTCACTTCTCCCTATATGCCGGAGATCGGCGCTGGCAAAAAGGTGATCCTGTTCGGTGACTTCAAGTCCTACTGGATCGCTGACCGCCAGGGTCGTTCCTTCCAGCGTCTGAATGAGCTCTTCGCCGTTACCGGTCAGGTCGGCTTCCGCGCTACGCAGCGTGTGGATGGCCGTCTGGTGCTGGCTGAGGCCATGAAGTGCCTGGCTGTGAAGGCTTGATAACCCCAACCGACCATGGGAGCCATCTGAACGCGGGTGGCTCCCATTCCTTTGAAGGAGGGACATCCTATGGCGAACACCTATAATTCCAAGAACTATTTTGCTCATGGCGGCGAACAGCTGGTGATCGGCGGCAAGCTGACCTTTCTGGACGGCGCGGAGGTCGAGAATTTTCCCGGCAGCGCCAGCGGAAACGCGGCTTCGGGCACCGCTCCTTATGTGGCTGACAGCGAGGCGACCACCGTAGTCAACCTGAAGAATGACTTCAACGCCCTGCTGACTGCGCTGCGCACCGCCGGAGTGCTGTCCGCGACCGCGCCTGCCGCGACGGAGCCTGAAACCACTGACCCTGAAACGCCTGCCGAGGGAACTGAGGGCGGTGGTTCCTGATGATCGTCACGGTCGATGAGGTCAAAACCCATCTGCGCATTCAGCACGATGAGGAGGACGACTACAT
>Ga0209607_1002523_pt1 | contig 14545 bp, 14 predicted proteins | sample AD_UKC117_MetaG_FD_184413 | JGI IMG/M metagenome (GOLD analysis project Ga0209607, IMG submission 184413) | Active sludge microbial communities of municipal wastewater-treating anaerobic digesters from Hong Kong - AD_UKC117_MetaG (SPAdes)... | ecosystem: Engineered > Bioreactor > Anaerobic >... | reverse complement strand
GTCGCGTCGCCGAGGTATTGAAAAGCACCGCGTTCATCTCCGCTCGCCACTTGGAAACGACCTTGCAACAGTATCGGCATCTCTATAATCACTACATTCCTCAGAAAAATCTCGGCCATGTCACCCCGGTCGACAAACTGAAGGAGTACTACCGCGTTAAACCCGAACTTTTTCAAAAAAACCTATTAATCATCCGGGACTCGACAATAGCTAAAGTATACCTTAACGCAGACAATGCCTATTGAATTGCTGACAAGCGGGCGCTTACAAATAGTGCCGCCCCAAACATAAGCAAAAAAAGCCGCGATTTACATCGCGGCTTGCAAGGGTTAACCAGTTATTCTCCAGGGCTTTTTCCACCCCCATCCGCCGAGTCGGAACCTGGAAGGTTGATACCTCCACTAGGTGAAAACTGCGTGGGATCGCTGGAATAAATAGTTTCCGCAACTTCGGAATCCGCCCAGTTATCTTTGAAGGCAATCGCCCTCAACATTACGGTGAGGCTATTCGATCCAGCCAGCGAGATGGAGTCACCATTGTTGATCACTGTCCCGTGGGTTGGTGTGGGTGTGCTACCGTCCGTGGTGTAGCTGATGGAAGCTCCTGATGTGGTGGTGCTGATCCTGACGGATAGCACGAGGTTTCCGCCCGGCGGGTCGAAGGTCGGCGTCGCCACTGTGGCCAGTGGCCCCACGAACTGACCGAAGGCCCACGGTGCCCATTGGCCGTTGGCGTTGATCTCCGAAACCACCGGTACCACGGCGATGACCCGGTCGGTAATCGCTTCGATGACCGAAACCGTATTATCGTCGGTATTGGCGACGTACACCCGCTTGCTGTCCGGGCTGACCGCAACGCCATAGGGTTTCTTACCGACCGGCACGATGTCCACCACACTGTGGTTGGCAGTGGTGTCGATCACAAACAAGCGATTGCTAGCCCCGTCGGTGACGTATAGCCGGTTACCGTCTGGGCTGACCGCGATGCCGCGTGGCATCAGCGGTTGCGGCGCGCCGCCGAACTCATCTAGCGCGATGACGCCGACCACCCGGTTGAACACCGTCTCGATGACCGACACCGTCCGGTCACCGGAATTGGCTACGTACACCAGCATGCCGTCGGGATGAACCGCAACGCCCTCCGGTGCCCAGCCGACTGCCACTGAACCGACCTGGATCTTCAAATTTACATCGAAAATCGACAGCGAACCAACACACTGATCCGGGTTGATATTGACCGGAGGTCGCGACACCAGCCCGTCGCACTGATCGGGGTAGGGATTGGTCGCATCGTCCGAGAACGAGTTGACCGTGCGGTTTGTGACATAAACCAGTGGGCGTAACGGGTTGGGGTGCGCCGCTACGCCGCGCGGGTAGGGATTTGCCGCTAGGTTTGGCACATTCAGATCAATGAACGGCTGGTTAGTGGTGGTATCGATCACCGACAGGCTGAAGCTGCCTTCGTTAGCTACGAACACCCGTTCGCCGGTAGGGTTGACGGCGACGCCCAGCGGCGCCACGCCGACCGGGATGATGGCGATGACCCGGCGTTCGGTCAGATCGATCACCGAGAGTGTGCCGGTGCGTCGGCCGTACTGCGGGCGGTTGGCGACGTACAGCCGGGTACCGTCTGGGCTGACCGCAATGCCGCTGGGACCACTATTGTCGATGCCTGTCGCCATGTTATCGACGACTTGATTGGTATTAGGGTTCAGAATCGACACTGTGTTGCCGTAGTAGTTAGTGATATAGGCCGGTCCGCTGAGCAGGCTGTACGCATGGGGGCCGAAGGAGATCACCAAATTGACCCGGCTATTGACCGGCACAGTTGTCTCTGGTTGCGGGTTTTGGCGGATGACCTGGCCGGCGAGTACATCCGGGCTGCGCTGGTTGGAAATCACACCAACCCGCAAATCGGCTTCGATTAGCTTGGTGGTGGCCGCTGCCAGCGTCAGGTTCGCCACGTCAGGAACCGAGGTTTGTGGGCTGGCACTCGGATCTTCCGGCACTGGACCCAGCGATATCACCAGATTGACTGCCCAGCCGACCGGCGCTAGGGCGGTCATCAGCGGGTTCTGGCTGATAATACGGTCTGCTTCGATTGTGTTGTTAGTCTGATGGGAGACGAAGCCCACCTTCAAGCCGACACTTTCAAGCAGGGTGGTGGCGTCGGGCAGGGTCAGCCCGACCACGCGGGGTATTTCGACCGGCGGTTGCGGGCCAGCGGACACAATCACGTTCACCGTGGTGTTATAGCCGATCATCGTTCCAGCGGTGGGGAACTGAGCGGCCACCCGACCAGCCAGCACGGTGCCGTGGCGCTGCACGGTGATGGTACTGATCCCCGACAAACAGGTTGCGAACAGGATTTCACGGGCATCCTCGACCGTCTGGCCGGTTACGTCGGGCGCGGCGCACTGTTGCGGTCCAGAAAACCCCTCGGAGACGACCAACCCGACCGTTGTGCCGGTTTTGACTTGATCGCCGGCCACCGGCGTGGTCTGAATCACATTGCCGATTGGCATAGTCACATCCGGCTGTCTCATGGTGGTGCCGATGGTAAGCCCAGCGTTTTGCAGGATGGATTGTGCTACGATCTCTGGCTGGCCGGTCACGTCGGGAACTGTAACGACGCCGGCTGGACCCAGGGATACGGTCAGGTTAACGGCTGTACTGGCGGTCACTTTGGTTCCGGCCGCCGGACTCTGATCGATGACGATACCGGTGGGTACCTTGTCATCGAATTGCTGGATCGTGGCACCAACACTGAGTCCGGTGTTATGAATGAGGGTACTGGCACCGGTCTTGGTCAGGCCAACCACGCTCGGAACTTCAACATCCGCCGCCGCGCTTATTTGTGGATAAATAGCGAGAAAAAAATTTAAAAAAATCAGCAGGAATAACGTGGAAAAAAAACCGGTTTTTGATCTCATGATAAAAGCTCCACGCTTTAAAAGGCATTACAGCATTAGAAAAGGCATTACAGCATTAGGTGTATTCGCCCTCTTTTCAGGAAGACACCGTTTTGAAAACCGTGCCGCCCCCCCTTACAACGCCTTTCCTTATTGGAGGACAAGTATAGCTCTTTTATGACGGTGGCAAACATTCATGCATACCCGAATTGAGGGTGGTTGCTTAAGAACCCGACGGTCCCGCCCGCCCGCTGCGACCGACGGATGGTTTGGGCGCGGGGCGCAAGGTTGGATTTGTGGGTGCGAGAAACTCTCTCCGGTGTTTATACTGGCGGAAATCCGGCTTCAGCAAACCAATCCACGCGTTGTTGGCCATCATGTCGAATCAGGAAAGTTCACCATGCCTTTCAGTGTCGTCTATCTCATTGAAATGGATAATATTCAGCCTACGCAAATTGGACACGGCCCAAATGGTTTTTGCCTATTTTGGATTGCTGAAACGGGCGCGGCGGAAGGGTTTGGTGGTGGCGCAGAGCGTTGAGTGGGGTTGATCGGTGTCCGTCGCCAATGTTTCCGCCATCTCCCGCCTGTTTCTGATAGGCCCGATGGGTGCCGGTAAGACCACTATCGGCCGCCGGTTGGCGCAGGTGCTGAACCGCGAGTTCGTGGACAGCGATCAGGAAATCGAGCAGCGTGCCGGGGCCAGTATCCCGCTTATCTTTGAATTGGAAGGCGAGGCCGGTTTCCGAGCCCGCGAAAAGGCTATCATTGCCGAATTGACCCAACGTTCCAACCTGATTCTCGCCACCGGCGGCGGTGCCGTGCTCGACCCCGACAATCGTAATTGTCTGCGCGAGCGCGGCTTTGTCATCTACCTATGGGCCACGGTGGACGAACAGCTCCTGCGGACCCGCATGGATAGCAATCGTCCGTTGTTGCAGACCGCCGATCCCCACGCTCGCCTGGCGCAACTGTTCGAACAGCGCGACCCGCTTTACCGCGCCACCGCCGATCTGGTGATCCAGAGCGACGGTCAGGCGGTGAGAAAAGTGATGGGACGAATTCTCGGCGCCCTCAACCGCCAGGGCAGCCGGCGCTGACCGATCCGCCGCTCTCGCTTCTCCCGACAGGAACATCGTATGAAAACCCTATATGTCGAACTCGGCGACCGCCGCTATCCCATCCACATTGGTCCCGGTCTGCTCGGTCGGCCCGAGCTGTTGCGTCCCCATATTCCCGGTCGGCAGGTGTTGGTGGTCAGCAATACCACGGTCGCGCCGCTGTATCTCGAACGGACTTGCGCCGCGCTGACCGGGTTGCGCCACGAAGCGGTGATCCTGCCCGACGGCGAGCAATACAAGACGTTGGCGGTGCTCGATGAGGTGTTTACCGCCCTGTTGCGGCATCGCTTCGACCGCAATTGCACGATCGTGGCGCTCGGCGGCGGGGTGGTCGGCGATATGGCCGGTTTCGCGGCGGCCTGTTACCAGCGCGGCGTGCATTTCATCCAGATTCCCACCACGCTGCTGGCGCAGGTGGATTCCTCGGTGGGGGGCAAGACCGGGGTTAATCATCCGCTCGGCAAGAACATGATCGGTGCTTTTTACCAGCCGCGCTGCGTGTTGGCCGACACCGATACCCTCGCCACCCTACCGGATCGCGAATTGAGCGCTGGCTTGGCCGAGGTTATCAAATACGGTCTGATCCGTGATTTGCCTTTCCTGGAATGGCTGGAGGCACACTTGGAGGCGTTGCTGGCGTGCGAGGCCGGTGCCTTGAGCGAAGCCATCGAACGCTCCTGCCGTAATAAGGCCGAGATCGTCGCCGCCGACGAGCGCGAAGCCGGCGAGCGTGCCCTGCTCAACCTCGGCCATACCTTCGGCCATGCCATCGAGACCGGCGCTGGCTACGGTGTGTGGTTGCACGGCGAGGCGGTGGCGGCGGGGATGGCGCTGGCGGCCGATCTCTCGGCGCGGCTGGGCTGGCTGAGCGGGGAGCAGGTCGGGCGGATACTGGCGTTGCTGGAGCGTGCCCACCTGCCGCTGGCGCCGCCGCCGGACCTGACCGCCGACGATTTCCTGTCGCTGATGGCGGTGGACAAGAAAGTCCAGGACGGCCGCTTGCGGTTGATCCTGCTGCGCGGGTTGGGGCAGGGCGTCATCGCCGACGACGTCGATCCGGTCCGCTTGCGGGAAACCTTGGAGGCGCGGCGCTAGGCATGCCGCCGCGCTGGGGTCAGGGTAGCAGATCGGTGCTGGCGATCGGATGATCGATACCGGCCCGCTCCAGTTGGGCGAAGGTGGTCGGCTGGTGCGCGGGATCGATATCCAAACCGAGTAGCAGACCGATTTGCGACATCGAGAAAATGCCACGCACCGCCGGCTTGCCGGTGGCGGGATCGGTATCCACCGCCATCGCGTGCTGGCGGTTCATCTGCCGTAGGGTGGAGATGATGTCGCCCACTCGCGCGTTCAGCACATCGTCCATCAGCAGCACTTCCAGCTTGGGTTTGAGCGTCATGATGTCGGCGACTCGCAGACCTTCCCAGTCGCCGCCCGCCTTGGCCAGGATGCGGCCCGGCTTCTCACCCTCAATGTCGCGACTGGTCACCAGCCCGACGATCCGACCATCGCCATCGCGCACCAGTAACATGCGTACCCCGCGTTTGACCATGGTTTCCAGCGCCTTGCTGAGCGGCGTGTCCAGTTCGGTGGTATAGGCGGTGACTTGGCTGAGGTCGGTCATGACCCGCACGGCCGGGTCGTCGGCGGAGACGTGGTCGGGTAGATGCTGTTTCGGCCGGAAATAACCGGCGCCGGCTTCCAGATGGTGAAACGGGAGCGGCTGGTAGCTAGGGGTCATCGGGGTAGCCTCCAATGGAATTGCGCGGGTTGCCTTTGAGGCGTTCTTTATAATAGTGGGTTGTTGGAAGACCGCCAGCGCGGCGTTCAGCGGCGCCGGCCGGATCGGGCCATGACGCCGTCGGCCCATTCCAGAATCGCCCGCACTCGCGGCGTCAGCAGGTTCCAGGCTTCGGCGCGGTCGACCCAGCGGTATTCGTTATGCTCCGGCCGTCCCAATTCGGGATTGGGCATGAGGCTGACCTCGGTGCTTGCCGATTCGGCGATGTAGTAACGGGCCACCTTGCGGCCTTGATTGTAGGGATGGGTTTCCCGATAAAGGTCGCCCCAGCGGAACCGCAGTCCGGTCAGCGCGGTTTCCTCCTCGACCTCGCGAACCGCCGCCTGCAGCGGCGATTCGGCCACTTCCACCACCCCTTTTGGAAAGTCCCAGTAATTGTAGGCTCTTAATAAAAGATAGTCGTAACGATCGGCATTCCAATGCACCACCACCACGCCGGATGACAGGATCCGAACGTTGGTTGGCCTGGAACTCGGCGCCAAGGTCATCGCGTATCGCCCATGCCGGTGGGCGCGTGATAGGGGATGCTCAACTGGCGCACCGCTTCGACCAGCACTCGGACATGCTCTGGATCGATGCCCGGCTGAATGCCGTGGCCGAGGTTGAAGACGTGGCCCGGTCCGGCACCGTAATCGGCCAGCACCTGGGCCGTTTGTTGGCGGATGCGTTCGGGAGCGGCGTACAAGGTGGCCGGGTCGAGGTTGCCCTGTAGGGCCACCCGCGCCCCGACCCGACGGCGGGCGTCGCCCAAATCCACGGTCCAGTCCACCCCCACCGCATCGCAGCCACTGGCGGCAATGTCTTCCAGCCAGGCGCCGCCACCCTTGGTAAATAGGATGACCGGTACCGGTCGCTTCTCGGCCTCGCGAGTCAGGCCAGCGACGATGCGGCTCATGTAAGCCAGTGAAAATTCCCGGTAGGCGCGCGGGGCCAGGATGCCGCCCCAGGTGTCGAATATCATCGCCGCCTGCGCGCCAGCGGCGATCTGGGCGTTGAGGTAAGTAGTCACCGCCCGAGCGGTCACCTCCAGCAGTCGATGCAGCAGTTCTGGCTGGTCGTACAGCAGTCCCTTGATGCGGGTGTAATCCTTGCTGGAGCCGCCCTCGACCATGTAGGTCGCCAGTGTCCACGGGCTGCCGGCGAAACCGATCAGCGGGACCCGGCCGGCCAGTTCGCGGCGGATCAAGCGCACCGCGTCGATCACGTAACGCAGCTCGATCTCCGGATCGGGTACGCTCAAGCGGACGATATCGGCCGCCGCGCGCAACGGTCGGGCGAACCGCGGGCCTTCCCCTTCGCTGAACGACAACCCCAGCCCCATGGCGTCGGGCACGGTCAGAATGTCGGAGAATAGAATCGCCGCGTCCAACGGAAACCGTTCCAGCGGCTGCAGGGTGACTTCGCAGGCCAGCTCCGGGGTCTGGCACAGCGTCAGGAAGCTACCGGCGCGGGCGCGGGTGGCTCGGTATTCCGGTAAATAGCGGCCCGCCTGGCGCATCAGCCAGATCGGGGTGCGGTCCACCGGCTGCCGCAGGAGGGCGCGGAGCAGGCGGTCGTTATGGAGCGAGGTGGTCATGCGTGGCGGAACAGCGGTCCTGGTTGAAGGTCGGATGGGTCGGTTACCTGAGCATGAGGCCGTTCGACACCGCCCGCAGTTCCCGGCTACGTATATTTTATAGTGTGCCAAGGTTCGGTGGTGGCGTCCACGCATGGCGCTGTTTTGATCCGAGAGCTATAAGATAGTGGCAGTTCTTCACTCATGGATTCGGTCAAGGTACCCATGCGACGAGTGCCGCACGGATCTTCCCGTACACGAGAGCCCGTGTCCGGTTTTCTACCCGATTTTTGCGCCAACCCCACCGTCTTCCTGACCATCCTGCTGGCCGAGTTGTTCGCCTTGGTGCTGGCACTGAGCGAAGCCGACCGCCTGGGCGACTTCTGGAATCGACTGGCGCTGGTTTCGCTGTTCGTGCAATGGGTGGTGCTGGGAGCCGCCGCCGCTTTGTGTTTGTGTCGGCGCTGCCTCAACCGGCTCGGGGTTACCGCCGCCACCTTGGCCGTGTTCGGCCTGACTCAATTGGTCACCTTGAGCTTCTCGGTTCTTGGTTGGTGGTTTCTTGAGCCGGAGCGGGAACCGATCGGGTTCGCCGCGCCGCTGGCCGCTCTGATCGCCCGCAACCTCGCCATCAGCGGTATCGTTACCTTGTTGGCCCTGCGCTACTTCTATGTTCGCCATCAATGGCAGCGCAATGTCGAGGCCGAGGCCCGTTCCCGGCTGCGTGCCTTGCAAGCGCGCATCCACCCACACTTTCTGTTCAACACCCTCAACACCATTGCTGGTCTGATCCCCGGTCAGCCGGACCAGGCGGAACAGGCGGTGCTCGATCTGGCCGACCTGCTGCGTTCGGCGTTGGCCCATCAGGAACGCATCACGCTGGGAGAGGAACTCGAACTGACTCGTCGCTTCATCGCCATCGAGCGGCTGCGCCTCGGTGATCGGTTGCAAGTGGAGTGGCATCTGGCCGACGGGTTGCCGCTGGCTGCTCCGCTACCGGCACTGCTGCTGCAACCGCTGGTGGAAAACGCCATCCGCCACGGTATCCAGCCCTTGCCGGAAGGTGGCCGGCTGACCATTCGCATCGAGCGGCGGTCCAGTGCCTTGCGCTTCAGCATCGCCAACCCTCGGGGGGCCGTGGACGGCCGGCAAACCACTGGATCGGGGCAGCGCTTGGCTCAGGATAATATCCGCCAGCGCTTGTTATTGGCCTTTGGCGCCGCCTGTCAGTTGGAGATCGTGGAAGCGCCCGACCGTTATCAGGTTGCGTTCTCGGTGCCGCTGGGCGGGGAGTGATCGGCTTTCGGACGCTCGTGTCTAATCGGCTTCGGCTGGCGATAGTTCGTCGCGAGTGAAACGGACCAACGCACCGATCCGCTGCTCCCCCAGAGAGGCCAGTTCGATCAGGGCGATGATTTCCCCCGGTTCCGGCGAGTCCGGGTCGAGCTTGACCCCGAGCCGGTTGAGTCGCAGGGTCAGCGGATGGAATTGCAGGTAGGTCTCCGGGTGGCCGAGCACCTGCCGTACTTGTTCCAGATAATCGTCCAGTGTGCCCAATTGCTTGCGGGCGACGATCGACTCATCCTCGGTTTGGGCCAGCCGCTGTTCCAAGGTCGCCAGCCGGTGCTCGTCGGTATCGGTGGCGGACAGCAACGGCCGCAAGCCCCGCTCGTGTCCCCGCAGCGCGCGTAGTTGCGCTTGCAATTGCCGTCGCTGCTCTTCCAGCGTTCCGCGCCGCTCGCGCAGTTCATTGATGCGTTCCAGCGCCCGCGAGGCCAAGAACATCAGCATCCGCTGCCTCAACTCCTTGCGTAGTTCAGATTCGCCGGTGGCGGGAAAGAATAACTGGTGGTTCGAGAAACTGACCTGGATTTGGCGGACATCGCGGACCAGCAGATCGCCTTCCAATGCCGCGCCGAAAGTCTCGGTTTCGCGCTTGACCATCAACAGCAAGGCGAAACACTCCGGTTGTCTGCTCTCCTTGAAGAAGGCTCGTACTCGCGGATCAAGGCCCAAGGTCGTGCGCAGGCTGTCCCTTGTGGCGAAAAAGGCATTGACTCGTGGGTCCATGGTCCAGGCTTGGCCGCTGAGCGTCAGCGCCGGTGGTAAATGTCGTAGCACGCCGTCGCAATGGTGCTGCCCGATTTCCACGGCATCCAGCAGTTTTTCGGCATAGTTGCCCACCAGTCGGATGCGCGGCTCGCTGGCGTCCACCACTTGCTCGATGGAATCCCGCAGCAACGCCAGCCGCTCCTGGCGCAGGCGATGTTCGGCCAAGTGGTGCTGGGCGAAGGCGGCGATGCCGCCGAAGGCGCTGTAAACCTCGTGTAGAAACCCTTGATCGTTCGTCATCGCACACACCTCCCTCGCGCCGGGTCAAGACATCTGTGCCAATCGCTGGTGCAGCGGGCTGGAGCGAGGAAAGTGAGCGCGGAGAAAATCCATCTGATCGGCCAGTACCCGCTTGCCCTGCAAATACACGTATTCCGGGTGATTGGGGGTGAACGGAATTGCCAGTAACTGCATTCTGGCCTGTTCCGGCGTCTTGCCGCCCTTGCGGTGGTTGCAGGGCTTGCAGGCGGTGACCACGTTGTTCCAGCGATCAGCGCCGCCTTGCACGAGCGGCTTGACATGGTCGCGGGATAGGTCCCGAATCGCAAAAGTCTCGCCGCAGTACAGGCAGGTGTTGCAGTCGCGGCGAAACAGCGAGGCGTTCGAAAGAGGCGGCACATAGTCATGGCGGGCGCGCAAGCGGGCGTAGGCGCCGCCCTGCGTGGCGATGATGGAGTTGACCGCGATGGCGCTGCGTCGGCCGCTCAGGGTGCTGACGCCGCCGTGTACCGTGTAGAGCACCATGCCGCAGGTATAGGCCACCTGCTCGGCGTGGTATAAGCGCACCGCTTGCTGGTAATTGATCCATTCCAACGGCATTCCTGTCACATCCGTGTGCAGAACCTGCTGCTCCAATCCGTACATACTTCACCTGTGCCTGTTCCTTATTTCCATCCCATTGTCGCCAGCCAACCTGAATCCAGGTTGACATTCCATGGACACGAAACCCGACGTCGGGTTGCAGGGATGACATTCGAGGTATTGGGCATATTTCGAACCTTGCCCATTTGTGATGTTGAAAGTCTAGGCTACTATTCTACGAGTATCGCGCGTTACCCGCTGACGGCGCGCATGCCCACCTTAACACCCCGGCACACCGAGAGGCTTTAAAAAGCCTTTTTTTCGTGTCAATTTCCGGGCGGGCGGGAGTCCGGTGAAAATCACAATCAGGAGGACAACATCATGCCTGTTCGTATGGCCGTCCCGAAGGAAACCATTTCGGGCGAACAGCGGGTCGCGCTGGACCCGACGATGGCCGAGCGTTTCACCAAGCTCGGCGTGGAGATCCTGGTGGAAAAAGGCGCGGGTCTCAGCGCTTTCTTCACCGATGAAGCTTATGGTAAAAGCAGCCGGTTGGTGGACGGCGTCCAGGCGTTGTATGCCGAGGCCGATGTGGTCTTCAAGGTACAGGGACCAACCCTGGAAGAGGTGGAGTCGCTCAAAGACGGTTCGGTTTTGCTGGCTGTGCTGTCGCCGCATCGCAACCCGGACGTGGTCAAGCGCTTGCGCGACAAGAAGATCACCAGCTTCGCCATGGAGTTGATTCCACGCATCTCCCGCGCCCAGTCGATGGACGTGCTGTCCTCCCAGGCCGCCGTGGCCGGCTACTTCGTGGCGCTGCGCGCCGCCAGCCTGGCCAGCGGGTTTTTCCCGATGCTCACCACCGCCGCCGGTACCATCCGCCCGTCCAAGGTGGTCATTGTCGGCGCCGGCGTGGCCGGTTTGCAAGCCATCGCCACCGCCAAACGGCTGGGCGCGATGGTGGAAGCCTACGACATCCGCCCAGCGGCCCGTCAGGAAATCGAATCGCTGGGTGCCAAGATGATCGACACTGGCGTCAACGCGGCCGCCGAGGGCGGTTACGCCCGCGAGTTGACGGCGGAAGAAAAGCAGAAGCAGGCCGACGTGCTGGCCAAGCATATCGCTGCCGCCAACGCGGTCATCACCACCGCCGCCATTCCTGGTCGGCCCGCGCCGAAGATCGTCACCGCGGCGATGGTGGAAAACATGAAGCGTGGCGCGGTCATTGTCGATCTGGCGGCGGAATCCGGCGGCAACTGCGAGTTGACCCACCCTGGCGAAACCTACGAGCACAATGGCGTGGTGATCGACGGTCCGCTCAATATCCCCAGTAATTTCCCGGTTCCGGCCAGCGAGATGTACGCCAAGAATCTGTACAACTTCCTGTCGCCGATGATCAAGGACGGTGCCTTGAATCTGGATTGGGACGACGAAGTGATCGCCAAGAGCGCGTTGACCCGTGATGGGCAGGTCGTTCATGAGCCCACCCGCAAATTGCTCGAACAATAACCCGGAGAAGCATTGATGGAAGTCATGAAGCAAGTTGTTGAGTTCTTCTCCCCGATTTACATCCTGATGTTGGCTGGTTTTCTGGGCTATGAAATCATCGGCAAGGTACCGGTGATTCTGCATACGCCACTGATGTCCGGCACCAACTTCGTTCACGGTATCGTGCTGGTCGGCGCGATGGTGGCGCTCGGCCAGGCCGTGACCCCGCTGGAGCAGACGATTGGGTTCCTGGGCGTACTGCTGGGCGCGGGCAATGCGGTCGGCGGCTACTTCGTCACCGAGCGGATGCTCGAAATGTTCAAGAGCAGCAAGGGCCAGGAGAAGTAAGTCATGGGTTATCTGATTGAAACGGTTTATTTCCTGACGGCCGCGTTATTCATCGTCGGCCTCAAGCGGATGTCGCATCCGACCACCGCCCGCAGCGGCATCGTCTGGGCGGGCTATGGCATGGTGCTGGCCACCGTGGTCAGCTTCGTGCATCCGCAGATCACCGCGCATATCGTGACGACCAACTATGTGTTAATGGTGATCGCCATTGCCATTGGCGGCGCGATTGCCTGGTGGGGCGCCAAGAAGGTGCCGATGACCGCCATGCCGCAGATGATCGCCATTTATAATGGCATGGGTGGTGGCGCGGCGGCGGCGATTGCCGCGGTGGAATTGCTCAAGAGTCATGGCGCTGGGGCGCCGGAAACCCATGTCTTCATCATGGCGGTGGCCGGCGCGCTGATCGGCGCGGTGGCGTTCTCCGGCTCGGTGGTGGCTTTCGGCAAGCTGCAGGAACTCAAGTTCTTCAAGGATGACGCTAAGTTTCGTTTCACAGGGCAGCAGAAATTCAATGCGGCAGTCTTCGGCGCGGCGGTCGTACTCGGTTTGGTCATTGCGCTGAGTCATAGCTCCAGCGGCGCCCTGATCTCGGTGTTCTTCCTGCTGGCGTTGGCGTTTGGCGCGATGATGGCCCTGCCGATCGGTGGCGCGGATATGCCGGTGGTCATCTCGCTGTTCAACGCCTTCACCGGCTTGGCGGTGGCGCTGGAAGGCTTTGTGCTGGGCAACTCGGCGATGATCATTGCCGGTATCATCGTCGGCTCGTCGGGTACGCTGTTGACCCTGATGATGGCCAAGGCCATGAACCGCTCGGTGTCGAACGTGCTGTTCAGCAACTGGGCGGCGCTGGCTAGTGGCGAGGCGCAGGCGGTGACGGGCAGCCTCAAGCCGATGGAGCCGCCGGACGCGGCCATTCAGATGGCGTATGCGAGCAAGGTCATCATCGTTCCCGGCTATGGCATGGCGGTGGCCCAGGCGCAGCACAAGATCTGGGAAATGTGCAAGCTGCTCATGGAGCGCGATGTCGTCGTCAAGTTCGCCATTCACCCGGTCGCGGGTCGGATGCCTGGTCACATGAACGTGCTGTTGGCGGAAGCCGGCGTGCCCTACGACCTGATCTTCGATATGGATGAGATCAACGAAGAGTTCTCCACCGCTGACGTGGCGTTGGTGATCGGCGCCAACGACGTGGTGAATCCGGCGGCGCGCACCGACAAATCCAGCCCGATCTACGGAATGCCGATCCTGAACGTCGATCACGCCAAGAACGTGCAGGTGATCAAACGCGGCAAGGGTGTGGGTTTCGCCGGCATCGAGAACGCGTTGTTCTTCGCCGATAACACCCGGATGGTTTATGGCGACGCGCAGAAGGTTGCGGCCGGGATGATCCAGGGCATCAAGGATCTCGGCTAACCTTTATCGGGTTTGCACCCAAGCTAGCGGGGCGGCCTTCGGGCCGCCCCGCTTTTTTTGGGATTGCGTTATGCTGTCCGGCGGGGCGGTCGAACCGGCCATCCCCTCACACCTTTACCGCCGGAAGCTTGCCATGTCCGATACTGAAAACCTGACGCTGCTGGGTCAGTCCAAGACCGAATACCCACAAACTTATAGCCCGACCGTGTTGGAGCGGTTCCACAACCGCTATCCTCAGCAGGATTACGTGGTGGAACTGGACTGTCCCGAGTTTACCTGCCTGTGCCCGCTGACCGGACAACCCGATTTCGCCCACATCGGCATTCGTTACAGCCCCCGCGAGTTCTTGGTGGAATCGAAATCGCTGAAGCTGTACCTGTTCAGTTTTCGTAACAAGGGCGAATTCAGCGAGGACAGCGTCAACTGTATCGCCCGGGATTTGTTCCAGTTTCTGCAACCGAAATGGCTGGAGGTGCGGGGAGAGTTCTGGCCTCGGGGCGGCATCGCCATCAAACCCAGCGTGCGGTTGACCGGCGAGGGTTCCACGAACCAGACCTAGCGCGACCAGGAATCCATGTCCCCGCTCGCCGTCGCATCCCCGGCAAGGCCCGCCATCGAACCGCGAGGGGTGGTGATCGCCGTGCGCGGCAGCGTGGTGGACGCGCGTTTTCCTCGCCACCTACCGGCTCTACGCCAGCAACTGCATGCTGGCCGGGATCGATCGGTGGTCATTGAGGTCAGCGACCACTTGGCGGCCGATACGGTGCGTGGCATCGCCCTGACGCCCACCCAGGGTTTGGCGCGCGGCGATCCGGTACAGGACTGCAGCGGTTCGCTGACCGTGCCAGTCGGGCCGGAACTGTTGGGACGCATGATCAATGTGTTCGGTCAGACCATCGACGAGGGCCCGGCGCTGGCGGACGGCGAACGACGCTCGATTCACCAACCGCCGATTCCGCTGGCGCAACGCCGGGTCGGTCTGGAGATGTTCGAGA
>Ga0209607_1002513_pt1 | contig 14566 bp, 11 predicted proteins | sample AD_UKC117_MetaG_FD_184413 | JGI IMG/M metagenome (GOLD analysis project Ga0209607, IMG submission 184413) | Active sludge microbial communities of municipal wastewater-treating anaerobic digesters from Hong Kong - AD_UKC117_MetaG (SPAdes)... | ecosystem: Engineered > Bioreactor > Anaerobic >... | reverse complement strand
AAATACATAAAGCATACTCAACCTTAGAACAGCAATTCGACCGCACTCCAACCGCAGAGGAGTTAGCAGAGTTTGTTGATTTGCCTAAGGATAAAGTGGAAGATACTTTGCAGCTTTCTGGTAAACCTTTATCGGTTGATGCTCCTTTTGCCGATGGCGAAGAAGGTAGCTTGCTTGATGTAATGGAAAATACCGATTCTCCAAATGCAGACTCATCACTTCTTGTAGAGTCGCTTGCAAAAGAGGTGGAACGTACATTAAATATCCTGCCTGATAAAGAAAAGTTAGTGTTGAAATACTATTACGGAATTGGTGGTAAAGAATTATCATTAGAAGAAATTGGTTACGAATTAGGATTAACCCGAGAACGCGTTCGCCAGATTAAGGAAAAAGCAATCCGCCGTTTACGCCACTCATCAAAAAATAAATTATTGAAAAAATATTTAGGGTAAAAAGAAAATATATCTCATAAAAAGCTGTTCGTAAAACCGGGCAGCTTTTTTTTTGAATTTTAATATGTAAGTTAGTCACAGCAAAAATTAATTACGTAAATTTAGTGGGCTTAAAATTTATATCATGACACAAGAGAAACAAATTGGATTTGGCACTGCTCCGGTATTTTTTACAGCTATTTCAACCATTTTAGGGGCAATTTTATTTTTGCGTTTTGGTTATGCTGTTGGAACAGTTGGTGCATTTGGCGTTTTTTTAATATTAATTGTAGGGCACTTAGTTACCATTCCTACTGCATTTGCCATTTCTGAGATAGCCACTAATCAGCGTGTTGAAGGGGGAGGTGAATATTTCATTATTTCTCGTTCCTTTGGATTAAATATTGGAGGGACTATAGGCATTGCTTTATTTCTATCACAAGCCATCAGTGTAGCTTTTTATGTGATTGCTTTTACCGAGGCTTTTGAGCCTTTATTTAACTGGTTTTACAATAAATACGATATATTATTGCCCCGCCAGGTGGTTAGCCTGCCTGCAATGGCTTTGCTTGCATTGCTAATATTGCGCAAAGGAGCAAATATGGGAGTTAAAATGCTGTATATCGTAGTAGCCATTTTGTTTTTTTCTATCTTTTTGTTTTTTATTGGAAAAACTCCTTATGCCGAAACTGCAGCTGCTGGAATTACGGATAGCCCTCTGCGTAATATGGATGATTTCTTTTTGGTATTTGCCATTGTTTTTCCGGCATTTACAGGAATGACAGCAGGTGTAGGGCTTTCGGGCGATTTAAGAAAGCCAGGAAAATCTATTCCTTTGGGTACAGTTACTGCAACTTTTACGGGTTTGTTGGTTTATGTTTTTGTGGTATTAAAATTGGTTGGTTCTGCTTCTCCCGAACAACTTTTAAATAACCAGTTAATAATGGCTGATGTTGCCTTGTGGGGTAAGCTTTTTATCCCGATAGGCCTGGCTGCTTCTACCATATCATCGGCAATAGGATCAGTAATGGTGGCTCCGCGAACATTGCAGGCCTTGGGGAATGATAAAACTTTCCCTTTCAGAAGATTTAATTTATTAATGGCTCGTGGAAAAGGTGAAACAAACGAACCCTATAATGCATCGGTAATAACTGTTTTAATAGCCTTTATATTTGTTGCTTTAGGCGATGTGGATGCTGTAGCGCGAATTATTTCCATGTTTTTTATGGTTACTTATGGCTCTCTTTGTTTAATATCTTTTTTAAATCATTTTGGTTCATCTCCTTCATATAGGCCCACATTTCGTTCACATTGGATATTATCTTTAATCGGTTTTGTTTTTTCTGTTTTTTTAATGTTTAAAATGGACTCGCTTTATGCCATATTTTCTATTCTGGTAATGACAGCACTTTATATTTATATCAGTTATTATCATTCCGACAGGCAAGGGTTAGAGTCTATTTTCAGAAGTGCACTGTTTCAGATAAACAGAAATTTGCAGGTTTACCTGCAGAAAAATCAGGCTATGAAGAAAAAGGTAAGCTGGCACCCTTCTGCTATTTGTGTTACCGAAGTAAATTCTGACCGTGATAATGCTTTCAGGCTTCTGACATGGATTTCAGAAAAGTACGGATTTGGAACCTATATTCAATATATACAGGATTATTATTCGAAAGCCGCACACGAGAAAGCACAAGAGGCACTGCAATTATTAATTGAGAGGGCAGAATCAAGAAAAAGCAATGTATATGTAGATACAATTGTTTCTCCATCGTATACTTCAGCTATAGCGCAAATCATACAGCTGCCGGGAGTTTCTGGGCTGGATAATAATCTTATTTTATTTGAGTACGAAAAAAAGGACCCCAAAAATTTGCAACAGATTGTAGAAAACTATGCCCTTGTGCGCTCGGGTAATTACGATGTTTGTATTTTGGGAGGTTCGAACCGCGGAGTAAATTACCACGAAGGGATTCATATCTGGGTGCGAAGGGTTGATTTTGAAAACCTGAATCTGATGGTGTTGCTTAGTTATATTATTTTGGGGCACCCTGACTGGAAAGGTGCAAAAATAAAAATCTTTAATGTCAGGCGCCCGGGGCAGCACGATGAAGCTACCGACCACTTATTGGAACTGGTACAAACCGGAAGGCTTCCTATATCATTAAATAATGTCGAATTTATTGATATTGAAGATAATATGAATTTAAAAACGGTTATTAACGAAAAGTCGGTTAAGGCTGGTTTAACCATGATAGGATTCAGAAGCGAACAAATAAAACACGAAGGAGATAAGCTATTTGAAGGTTATAAGGAAATGGGTGACATCCTGTTCGTAAATGCTTTCAGGGATAAAGTAATTGAATAAACGTATTGGAGATTAAGAAGGATTAATTTGCATATATAGGTTAAAGAGTGATGTTATCGAATCAGGTTCTCCAATAATTGTTAATACATCGTTTTCTGCAAAAATAGTATCTCCATGTGGAGGAAATGAATTAGAATCTCTTTCAACCAAAGCGACTAAAACATCTGAGGGGAATTTGATTTGTTTTAATGCTTTGCCTATCATTTCCGACTGAACGGTTCCTTGCCTTAAATGAACCGTAATGTAACGTTCATTGTGCATTAAGTATTCTTTTATTTTTCTATGGCTTTTAATACTTGTTATATCTTCTGTAAAATTTTCCCTTTCAACTATATCCACAAGCCGCGAAAGCATCCTAAGCTGTTGCCTTGCTTCTTTTGCCGGGTTAATTAAGAAAAAGAAAACTTTGATATAATCTTCAGATAAGATATTTCTTTTAAAAACAGGCTTGTTAATTCCGGTTTCTGATATTACAATATGAAGAGAAGGATGGTCAATGTTTTCATCTTTAGCATAAAGAATTGAAACTTCGGGAATTATTAATGCCGGCTCTATGCTTGTAATAGTATGAAACTCACTTATTATTTTTTCTTTATTAACGTGGGTTTCGGTTGAGAACAGTTCTGCCACATGATTTACAAGTTCTTTAAAACCTATTTCGCGTTCTATATATGTTATTCGTGCCCTCATAACAGTTTCATCAAAAGGGTCGCCATGCCTTAACCCTTTTTCTTTAAGAATGGTCATAAATTCATGTTCGAGTTCGGGATATTGATATTTTCCCAGTAAAGCAAACCAGTGAAAAATTGCACCTTCGCGTTGGACTTGCTCACGTGCATAATATCGATACCACAAAAATGCAAGAAACATAATGCTTACACTAAACAGGATTGCCCCCCATCCCATATAAGCTATTAAAACAATGGAGAAAACAATTCCTGCAATTTGCATCCACGGATAAAGTGGTGATTTATAACCCGGGTCATATGATTCTATATTACTTTTTCTGAAAACAATAACAGAGAAGTTGATCAGCATAAAAATAAATAGCTGAAATGTACTTGCCATTTTAGCAATGCCTTCTTCAGAAAGAATAAATATAAAGCATAATATCAGTGCAGTAGTTAGCAGAATAGCAGATACCGGAGTTCCTTTTTTCCCCACTTTAGAGAATCTTTTTGGGAAAAGCTTATCACGCCCCATGGCAAAAGGATACCTGGATGTTGATAATAATCCGGCATTACCTGTTGATGCAAAAGCAGCCATAGCTGCGCCAATCATAAGGTAAGTGCCTATTTTGGATGGTATCCAGTTAAAAAGGGTTTCGGCAGCTGTGGCAGCCGGAGCTAAATCGTTGGCAAAATGGCCTGGTTCTATAACTGCTACCATAATAAATACACCCAGTACGTATATAATTCCGGTTACAATTAATGAAAGTAACATTCCTAAAGGAATATTCCGCTCAGGATTGCGGATTTCTTCGGCAACACTTGCTATTTGCGTTAATCCCAGGTAAGAAACAAATACAAAACCTGCAGCTGTTATTACGCCCTCAAACCCGTGTGTAAAAAAGGGAGTAAAATGATTGTTTGCTAAAGGAGCATCCACATTTTCTGTTAAAAAAACCTGGTATAGACCATTAAATATAAATAAACTAAGTACAATGAGTAAAAAGATTACAAAAAAGTTTTGTAAACGCGATGTTTTTTTTGCACCGAATAAATTTAAACCCATAAATACTATGGTTGCAGAAACGGCTATTACCTTAACAGGAACATCCCAGAATATAGCAGCATAAGCACCTATCCCAACAATAGCAAATGCTGTTTTAAATAATAAGGCAAAATAGGTTCCCAAGCCTCCAATGGTTCCCATTAAGGGGCCAAGGCTGCGGTCTAAAAAGAAATATGCTCCTCCTGAACGGGGAAGCGCTGTGGATATTTCAGCAATGCTAAACATTGCAGGCATAATTAGGAATCCGGCAATTAAATAAGCCAGAAAAATAGAGGGGCCTGTGTGTTGGGAGGCAATGCCGGGTAAAAGAAAAAAACCTGAACTAAACATGGCTCCTGTACTTATTGCAAAAATATCGAATAAGCCTAGTTCCTTATTTAGTTTTTGTTTTGTTGCCATAGATTTTGAGTATACGCCAAATATATGAAAAATTGTTTAATCGCTGCAATATGCGGGTTTAAACAAACATTAAATAAAAGACAAAAAAGTCTTAAAATACCAACTTTTAGGTATTGTTCATTATTTAGAATCATTCTTAATTTGCAGAGTGAAATGTTAATAACTAAAATCAATATAAAAATGAAACAACTATTTTTACTTTTAATAAGCAATTTGGTACTAATTAGCTTAATAAATGGGCAGGAATTGAATCAGGAGCAGGAGAGTATTCCTGAATCTATTAGTGAGAGTATCTTTAATGAAGAGAATCAAAAGAGGTTAAGTTTAGGTGGCTATGGGCAAATAGATTATAACCAATCGATTGACGGAACCGTTAGGTCTAATGGCAAACTGGATGTTCACCGCCTGATTCTTTTTGCGGGCTATAAATTCAACGAAAAAACTAAGTTTATAACCGAGCTGGAATTTGAGCATGTAAGTGAGGTATATGTAGAACAGGCATATCTCGATTACCAGTTATTAAACAATATGTCGATTAAGGGTGGTTTAATATTAATTCCGATGGGTATTATTAATGAGTATCACGAACCGCCTTCATATAATGGTGTTGAGCGCCCTAATGTAGATAATGTAATTGTGCCGACTACATGGAGGGAAATTGGTTTAGGTGTTGATGGAAGGATTAATACTGCTGCATTGAGGTATCAGTTATATGTTGTGAATGGTTTTAACGGATATAACGGTGCAGGTGTTTTTAAAGGGTCGAATGGTTTACGCAGTGGGCGCCAAAAAGGGGCTGAATCGTATATAAGTTCGCCAAATGTTTCTGCCAAAGTCGATTATTTCGGCATTTCTGGGTTAAAGCTTGGTTTATCGGGTTATTTTGGCAAATCGCAATCGACTCTTTACAATGGGATTGACAAAAATGATGAAACAGCTCTTGCTGCTGCTGACTCATCGGTAATTGGAATAAATATGCTTGGTTTGGATTACAGGTATTCAATCTCGGGATTACATTCGCGGGGGCAATTGATTTACAGTAAATTCTCAAATGTGGAGCAATATAATGCATTTACAGGCAAAGACCTTGGAGAATCTATGTTAGGATATTATATCGAAGTATCTTACGATATTTTTAACAGGAATAGTTCATTTAAGAATGAACTGACTCCATTTGTCCGATTCGAAAAGTACAATACACATAATTCTGTTGTATCGGGAATGAATGCCAATAATACCTATGACATAACCGAATTTTTAGTTGGCTTTGCGTTTAAAATGGATAGAGGTGCAGCTTTTAAAGTGGATTACAGAATGTATAAAAATGCAGATGAAGCAAGCTATAACTCCATGTTAAATATGGGTGTAGCTGTGTGGTTCTAAATTTATTTAATGATAATAAGGGATATCCGGATTATTCCGGATATTCCTGCAAAAGAAAAGTTAACTAAAAAGCTGAAATAAATGAAACAGATTATATTTTTTATAATAATTTTTAGCTCGGCATGGGTAAAAGCAGAAGAGCCGATTTTAGATAAAAAGGCTCATAAGGAGGTTTTTAAATATTTTAGTAATGAAAATCTTCATTTTTCAGAAATTAATGAATTATCGAATAAATCGGAGTTATTTTTTAATATCATAGATAATAAACAGGAAATTGGAACTCTGGTATTATCCTCAGCAATGGGTAGGTTTGATAAGTTTGACTATATGGTAATCTATAATAAGGATTTAGAAATTGAATTTATCAAAATTTTAGTATACCGTTCAGATTATGGTTCCGAAATCACTGCCAAAAAATGGTTAAGCCAGTTTTATAAAAAGAAGAATGCCAATTTTAAATATGGGGATGATATCCAGGCTATTTCAGGTGCAACATTGTCGGCAAATTCTTTAACAGAAAATATTCATCGGATTACTATATTAATTCTTGATTTTAGCAATAAACAATAAATTAGATGTATGCTAATTACTTTAACTTTAGTGTTTCGGATATTTTATGTTCTATAGAGAGTAAAAGATGAATATCGGTCTCACCCAGAATCATTAATCGCTCCATTATTCTATTATAAATAGCAGTATCTTTTTTAAAGCCAATATGACTTAAAACATTTTCAGTTTTTATTTTTAGTGTGTTTAATTCAGCCTGATTAACCCTTTGGTCAGGCTTTTCTTCTTTAAACTCCAACATGGAAAGGGTGTATGCATAAATCATTACCGACTGAGCCAGGTTTAACGATGGATAAGTTGTTTTCATAGGTACACTGGTAACAATATCACACAATTTTAATTCATCGTTTGTTAGTCCGCTTTCTTCGCGCCCGAAAACAATAGCCATATTTTTAATAGTATTGGCTTTAGATTGTATTAAGTCGTTAATTTTATGTGATGGATAAATATCTTCATTTACACGGCGTTTTTTTGCTGATGTCCCAATAACCCAATCAATGCCTTTTAATGCTTCTTTTAAGGTTTTAAATTCCTGGGCATTTTCTAAAATTTCGTTAGAAGCGTGGGCTACCCATTGTGCTTTTTCATCGAGATGGGCTTTGGTATTAACCAGCCTCAACGACGAAAACCCCATGGTTTTTAGTGCCCTGGCAGCAGCCCCGACATTTTCCGGTACAGCCGGCTCTACGAGTATAAAATGGATTTGCATCAAAATAGTTTAAAGTTACAAGTTATGAGTTTCGATTTGTCAATTATAGATATCAATGTTATTGTTGATATTAATGTCACCCTGAGTAATGTCACCCTGAGCTTGTCGAAGGGTGCCGAAGGGTGTCGAAGTATTACATTGAAATAATGCCAATTTCGACAGGCTCAATGTGACAACATTTTATTTATTTAAATCCAGTTGATAATTAATCCCTTCATTTATAAAACTATTAAAAGGATACAATGCTTTAAATGTTTCATGTATTTCATCCATGAATTTTTCCGATGCCACCATATTATCGCTAACCGGTTTTAATACGGTGTAGTGTTTGTATTTTAGTAAATCAATATCTTCGAAATCTTTTGGAAATCCTTTTGGTGCAGTTTTTAGCTTATCTTCAACCGATAATTCTTTAAAATGAGCTTTAAAGTTTTTATCATTAATTATTTTCTTGAAATCATCTGTATTTTCATAAATCTCAGTCCGAACTGCCTTCAATCTATCAGGTGGTGGCATGTAAATGCCTCCTGCAAGAAAACAATTTCCGGGTTCAATATGTATATAATAGCCAGCATATCCTGCATTTTTTCCACCGGGAACAATAAACCCACCGAAATTGGTTTTATAGGGTGATTTGTCGTTCGAAAACCGAATATCGCGATTAATTCTGAAAATACAATGCTTTGGTTCAAGGCTTAGAACAGATTTGTCAAATTGGGCTATATCGGCAATGGTATGGGCAATTAGCTGTTCAAATTCTTTTTTTGCTTTTTGGTACCTGGTTTTGTTATCCTGAAACCATTCTTTATAATTGTTTTCTTTTAAATCCTTAAGAAAATCAATAACTTGTTTACTAATCATAGGCTTTGTTTTATGGATATCAAATATACAATATTTTAAAAAGATGATTTTATTGATTCAATGTTTAAACTTGTATCTTTACAAAAATGATTAAGAAAATGGAAGCAAAAATGATAAAAAAAAACATTTTAGACAGATTTTTAAGATATATACAAATAGATACACAGTCGGATGAAATCTCACAGACTTTCCCAAGTACACAAAAGCAATTTGATTTAGCAAACGTATTAGTAGCCGAATTAAAACAAATAGGATTGAATGATGCCGAAGTGGATAATTACGGATACGTGACTGCAACTTTACCTTCAAATACAGACAAGACAGTTCCTGTTATTGGTTTTTTGGCGCATATGGATACTTCGCCTGATATGAGTGGAGAAAATGTAAAACCGCAAATCATTGAAAATTACGATGGCAAAAATATTCCTATTAACAAAGATTTAGATGTTTGCTTGAGTGTAAAAGCATTTCCTGAGCTAAAAAATTATATTGGGCAAACGATAATAACGGCAAGCGGAAAAACCTTGCTAGGTGCCGACGACAAAGCCGGAATTGCAGAGATTATGGCTGCATTGGAATATTTGGTGAAGAATCCGGAATGCAAACATGGAACCATAAAGATAGCTTTTACTCCTGATGAAGAAGTAGGTAGGGGAGTTGATTATTTTGATGTTAAAAAGTTTGGTGCCGATTATGCCTATACCATGGATGGAGGTCCGATTGGCGAATTAGAATACGAAAATTTTAATGCTGCCGGGGCAACAATTAAAATTCAGGGAAGAAATATTCATCCCGGATATGCCAAAGGGAAAATGATAAATGCCATTTTGGTTGCAACCGAAATGAATGAAATGCTTCCAATCAATCAGCGTCCTGAACTAACCGATGGTTACGAAGGTTTTTTTCATATTGTTAAATTTAATGGAACGGTAGAAAATGCGGAGATTCAATATATTATCCGCGACCACGATAAAGCAAAATTTGAACATAAAAAGTTACTGATTCAGGATATTGTAAATCTTATCAACAAAAAATACAACTCAGAGGTTGCCGTGCTGGAGTTAAAAGACCAGTATTACAATATGCGCGAGAAAATAGAGCCTGTGTTTCATATTGTTGAGCAGGCAAAGCAAGCAATGATGGAAGTGGGAGTAACACCTTTAATAAAACCCATTCGAGGTGGTACCGATGGAGCAAGGCTTTCGTATATGGGTTTGCCTTGCCCGAATATTTTTACCGGGGGGCATAACTTTCATGGCAAGTATGAATTTATTCCTTTGGAATCGATGGAAAAAGCCGTACAGGTTATTCTAAAAATTATCGAAAAAGCAGTTTTGTAAAGATCAGTATTTTACATCATTAAGTTTTTTGTTAAAGGTTTTCCATAGCTCAATATGAAACTCAAGGCTTCTATGGGTTTGTAAAATTTCTTTCCCAGAGGACAAGGTATCCTGATTTGATTTTCGGTATTTTATTTCTGAGTTATATAAATAGGTCCCTTCGGGGTGAAATTGTATTCCTAACACATTTTTATATTTGGTGTGTGTAATAGCCTCAATTATTTTTCCATCTACCGATGTGGCAATAACTGTTAAATTCTTACCTAATTTTTCGATAGCCTGATGGTGGTTGCTATATACCAACGGATTTTGCCCCGAATTGTAACTTCCGGTTATGGGTCCAAAGTCGGAAATGCTGATTTCGTGGAAATTTCCGGCAAAAAAAGTAGTATCAATAGTTAAATTGTTATTGTAATTTTTGTGCTGCATGTTGTTATCAGCTTGCAAAACTTCTTCAGCAGTTTTTAATCCATAAATTTCAGTCGGAATATCCTGTATCATAGTTCCTCCTGCGGCAATATTCATGGTTTGCATTCCCAGGCAAATTCCATAAACAACATAATCGGGATTTGAATCTAAAAGCGGGACGAATTCATTATTTTGTGAACCTCCTAATAGATGAAATAAAAACGATGCTTCGAAATAATGCCTGTAAGGATCTGTCACTTCGGTAAGCAGATTCATCGGTTCACCGTATATCGAGGGAGGTAAATCAGGCCCGCCAAAAAAGAGAATGCCTTTGCTATTTTCGAAAATTTCTTTAAAAACCGGAGAACAGTTGTTTTGCTGGTATAAATTTTCGGGAGTTATAACATCATTTATTTCTTGCAATTGTATATAAGCTAAATCATTATTTATTATATAATTAACTGATTTCTGATAATTATATGTTTCTTTCGAATAGTATACTCCTGTTACTTGTAAATTATCAATTTCAATTACTTTTTGATCTACTAAATACGAAAAAAGCTTTAAATTATATTCTGTCGGGTGAACCAGAATAAGTTTGTTTTCCTGAGCTTTTAATAAGAGCTGGATGCAAAACAGAAAACAAATGGAGAGGATTATTTTTTTCATTTTTTAGATTTTTAGTAATACACTAAAATAAAAAAATCCCTGATCATTTAATAATCAGGGATTACAATATTGTAATAAATTTAAATCATTTTAGGAATTCCAACATAATAAAGGTCGAAACCTCCTTTTCCTCCCGGCCTGTTCGATGAAAAAAGCATAACATCATTTGAGTAATATGGGTCGAACATGGAGACAGGTCTGTATTCGTCGTATTCTGAATTTATGGTTGGCCCAAAATTAACAGGGTTGCCCCAGTTGCCATTTTCAAAAACCGAATAGTAAAGGTCGAAGCCTCCATAACCACCATCGCGGTTTGAGGTAAATACTAACAAATCGCCATTAACATAAGGGCATTTATCATCGGCAGGGCTATTTAGCAATTCTGCTTTTGTTGGAGTAACCTCTTCATCTGCTTCAACCCATCGGCTAATAGAACCAGAAACAGGAACATAGTAAATATCAAAATTCTGTTCTGCATCTGAGCAGAAAAATAATTTATCGGCAGTTTTATTAAGAGATGGGTAAAGTTCGTTAAATGATGTGTTTATTTTGTCTAAAGCAACCGGATTGTTCCAGTATGGATTAATGTCGTTAACTCCTTTTGCATAATAAATATCCTGATTGCCCGATTTATCCGAAGAATAAAGAAAGACATAATTATAATTTGACATATCCAAAAGAATATGCGGGCCTAATTCGTTTCCCTCCGAATTAACCTTATATAAAAGAGAGTCGTAGTAATAATATGTATAATCCGAAGCATCGAAAACCGCTTTGTTATTAGATTGCAAGAAATAATAAGTTGCAATATAGCTCACAAAATCAAATTCTTGTCCTTCGCTTTTTCTATTGGATGAAAAAATCAAAGGAAATTCATTATAGATTTCGTAAGGGGAAGCAGAATTATAATCATCAAATTCTGAGTTAACTGCTTCGAAGTTAACAGGTGTTTCCGGAAATTTGCCGGTTATGGATTCGTCATCTAAGCACGAAACCAATACAAAGCAGAATAAACAGCCTAAGATTAAGGAAGTAAATTTAAATTTGGTATTCATCAGTAAATAAATTTTAATAAAGGTTGGATTCAACTCGCATGATGAATTTTAATCCGGAATTTTGTTTAACGAATCATGCTCGTTTCAAAATATAAAAAACGTTTAGGTATTTCTGATTTGATGAGTAAATGCCGGAAAAGGTTGCTTAATACAAATAAAAAACCCCGGTAAGATTACTTCCGGGGACTATATAGAGTATAAATTGATTTCTAATTTAAGAGAGAAGAGTTTAGTCTCTTCTGTTAAATCGGCGTTGAGGCCTTTGTTGGCGGCCGCCGCCTTCTTCTCTTGGTTTGGCAATTTTTACTACAATTGTTTTGCCTTCAATTTCAACACCATCAAGATCTTCGATAGCGCGGTTTCCTTCGTCTTCGTTTGGCATTTCAACAAATCCATAACCTTTGGAACGGCCTGTTTCGCGATCGAAAACTACTTTTGCTGATGTAACTTCTCCGTATTCAGAGAAGATTTCTTGTAATTTTTCACTTTGAACTTTAAAGTTCAAATTAGCAATAAAAATGTTCATAATAAAAATAAAAAAGTTAAATAAATAATTATTGATTAAGAAGAGGATTAAAGCAGATGAAGGACATTTAGATTTTTAAAATGTGAATTCAACGAAATTAATACTCAACTTTAACTAAGCAAATATAGAGGATAAAATTGGTATAAAGCAAATTTATTGATAAAATAATATGAAGATTAAGAGTGGGTACTTTCTCCCGAAATCTTTTTAAATGATCCTTGCTTATTTCAGCTTCATCTCATTAAAGATAACATACACTTCATTCCGTAATTTTATCATTTGGGTTAATTAAACTTGTTATAGTAAGCATAGAAAAAGCTTTGTCCGTAATTTTGATGGTTAGTTTCTGAAAAGTTAAACATATTAAATATACATCAAATGTTAATTAACAAAGTGCAAGTGAATATAAGCAAAGCCGCGATAGTATTTATCGGTGTGCTGGCCATCGTATCTTGTAATCGTTTGAATGAAAATAAGAGCGATGTTGTGAAATTGGTAAAAACATCACAGGTAAAACAGATACCGGTAGTTATGCAAAAGCATTTTCCCGGAGTAATTGAAGAGAAGGAGCAGGTGAGCCTGGCTTTTCGTGTTGCTGGGCCAATTAAAACCATCCATGTTAAAGAAGGCGATTATGTAAAAGAAGGTCAGTTGGTAGCCGAAATGGATACCCGCGATTACGAAGTTCAGAAAACTGCAATTGAAGCGCAGGCTAACCAGATTCAGTCGGAGTACAATCGTGTTGAAGAATTAAATAGTCGTAATAGTGTTGCCGATAACGATTATGAAAAAATGAAGGCCGGAAAGGAAATGATCGAAGCAAAACTTAAAAATGCAAACGATCAGTTAAATGACACCAAATTGTATGCTCCATTTTCCGGGTATATTACGAAAGTGAATTTTAAAGAAGGTGAGTTGGTTAATCACGGTACGCCAATAGCTACTTTAATTGATGTTAGTTTATTAAAAGTAGATATTGATGTTCCGGCTTCAATACTTTTAATGAAAGATAAAATTACTAAAATAGAATGTTCTCAAGAAGATATTCCTGATAAAACATTCCCGTTAATATTAGTAGCTAATAATGTAAAAGCTAATAATAATGGGTTGTATAAGTTTTACCTACAACATAAGCCATTAACCAAAACTGAATTGGTTCCCGGGATGAATGTGTCTGTAAATATTAGTTATAAAGCAAGAGAAAATGACATATTAAGTATTCCGTTAAATGCGGTTTTTGAAGAAGAAGGGAAATCATATGTTTGGATTGTAAATGATTCGATTGTGAATAAAAAAATGGTTGAAACATGCAATGTTATTCGCAAAGGAGAAATAGGAATTACAAATGGCTTAAAAGAAAATCAGGAAATTGTGGTTGGTGGATTAAACTTATTAAAAGACAAAGAAACGGTTAAAGTGATACCACAAATAAGCAAAACCAACGTAGGTAACTTACTTTAAAATAATGAGCTATGCATATTTCGGAATTAGTATTTAAGAAAAAGAAGATATTTTACTTTTTATTGATTGCTATAATTGTTGGGGGAGTTTTTTCATTTAAAAAGTTGAGTAAACTGGAAGATCCTGAGATAACACTAATGATTGCAAATGTTGTTACGGTTTATCCGGGAGCATCAGCTCATGATGTTGAACTGCAGGTTACAAAAGTACTTGAAGATGAAATCTCAGCATTATCTGACATTAATAAAATTGAGTCGCGTTCAGAAGCAAATGTTTCTATTATAAGTGTGGCGCTTAAAATGACTGTTCCACAGGATGAAATTCCACAACGTTGGGAATTCTTACGTCGTAAAATTGAGTTGGCAATGCCAAAACTTCCTGATGGTATTCAAACCCCAATGGTTATTGATGATGTTGGTGATGTATATGGGATGTTTTATGCCATGATTGCAGATGATGGATTTTCATATAAAGAAATGAGTGATTATGCCGATTTTATCAGGCAGAATATGCTTGAAGTAGAAGGAGTAAGAAAAGTTGCAATTTATGGTGAGCAATCACCGGAGATTTTAATAACACTTTCTGCTGATAAAATGAGTGAAATGGGCATCATGCCGGTACAAATCTTCTCAGCAATTGGTGATCAGTGTAAAGA
>Ga0209607_1002510_pt1 | contig 14573 bp, 11 predicted proteins | sample AD_UKC117_MetaG_FD_184413 | JGI IMG/M metagenome (GOLD analysis project Ga0209607, IMG submission 184413) | Active sludge microbial communities of municipal wastewater-treating anaerobic digesters from Hong Kong - AD_UKC117_MetaG (SPAdes)... | ecosystem: Engineered > Bioreactor > Anaerobic >... | reverse complement strand
GATCCGCTCCACAGAATCCCTGTATCGCGCCGCCTTCGTGCAATCGGTCATGGGCATGGCCAAGCTGTTGCCGGATGGTCGCATCGTTGCGATCAACAAGCCGTTGGCAAAGCTGCTGCGGCTGCCGTCGAGCGCGGCCATCGGAAGGCCTTTCGAGCGCTTTCTCGGCGGAGCGGATGGAACCGCCGGCAGTGCAGGGCAGCGACTGGAATGGTCGGTGTCGATGGAGCCGGTCGAACGGCAGATCGTGCGGGCGGACGGTTCCCGGGTCTGGTGCCGGATCAGCGTGTCACCGGTGACCGATGATGATGGCGGCAACAATCCCCGCCGGGTGTTCGTCATGGTCGAGGATGTCACTGAATCCCGGCGCCTGTCCGAGTCGTTGGCCTATCAGGCCAGTCACGACAGCCTGACCGGCCTGATCAACCGCCGGGAAATCGAACGTCGCCTGAAAGGACTGCTTTCCGCGCCCGATGCGGACCAGCGGCGCCACACGCTGTGCTACGTGGATCTCGACCAGTTCAAGCTGATCAACGACACCTCCAGCCATTCGGCGGGAGACCAGCTGCTGATGCTGGTCGCCAGCACCCTGCCGGAGCATCTGCGTCCCGGAGACTGGATCGGTCGCCTCGGTGGCGACGAGTTCGCCGTCCTGCTTCGCGATACCCCGGGTGATCGTGGCCGCGTCATGGCGCAGTCGCTCAACCGGGCGCTGTCGGAAACCTCGCTGCTCTGGGAGGGGCGGCATTTCAACCTGACCTCAAGCATGGGTCTGGTCGAGATCAATGCCGATACACCATCCGTGTCCTGGCTTCTGCGTGCCGCCGATACGGCCTGCTACCTGGCCAAGGAAGGCGGGCGCAACCGGGTGCACATGTATGTCGAGTCGGATACCGAGGTCGCCCGGCGACAGGATGAAATGAGCTGGGTCGGGCATACGCGCGCGGCCATTGCCGAAGGTCGCCTGCGGTTGTTCGCGCAGAAGATCGTCGCCCTGCAGGGCCATCCCGAGGACAGCCTGCAATACGAAATCCTGGTGCGGCTGGAGGATGCCGACGGCCAGCTCTGGCAGCCGGGATCCTTCCTTGGTGCTGTGGAACGCTTTGGTCTGGCGCAGGAAGTTGATGTGCGGGTGGTGGAGCTGACGCTCAACACCCTGTCAGCGTCTCCACAGCATGTGGCGCGGCTGAACCTCTGCCACATCAATGTATCCGGGCAGTCGGTGGCGTCGGCCGCCTTTCGCAGCCGGATCATCGGTCTGCTGGATCGCTGCAGCATTCCGGCCAACAAGCTCTGTTTCGAACTGACCGAGACCTCATCCATCGGGGTTGGAGGCGAGGCGCGCGCCTTCATTGATGCGATGCGTTCCCGCGGCTGCCGGGTAGCGCTGGATGACTTCGGCAGCGGGTTGTCCTCGTTCGCCTACCTCAAGACACTGCCGGTGGACATCCTGAAGATCGATGGCATGTTCGTCCGCGACGTCGAGACGAACCCGCTGGACATGGCGGTGGTGAATGCGGTGACCGCGGTGGGCAGGGCGCTGGGCAAGGTGACGGTGGCGGAGTGGGTTGAATCCGAAGCCACCCTGCAATGCCTGCGCGAGGCCGGTGTCGATCGCGCTCAGGGTTTCGTGCTGCATCGGCCCTGTCCGCTGGAGGAGCTGGTTGCCGATTGAGCGGTTGCGCTCCGGGCACGCAGGTCCCGCAATGATGTCCGGAAACGAAAAGGCCGCGACGAATCGCGGCCTTTCCGTGTTGCCGGTTGGCTATGCCGGTCTCAGACCTGCATGGCCTTCGCCACTTCGGCGGCGTAGTCCTCTTCGACCTTCTCGATGCCTTCGCCGACCACCAGGCGCTCGAAGCGCACGACGTCAGCGCCGGCGGCCTTCAGCGTGGCCTCGACGGTCATGTCGGTGTTCAGCACGTAGGGCTGGCCGTACAGGGTGTTCTCGTTGACGATCTTGCTGGTCTTGCCACTGATGATCTTCTCGAGGATCTCAGCCGGCTTGGCGCGATCCTTCTCGCTCATCTTGGCCAGCTCGATTTCCTTTTCCTTGGCGATGAAGTCGGCCGGCACGTCGCTCGCCTTGTTGTAAGGCGGGCTCATGGCCGCAACGTGCATGGCGATGCCGCGGGCCAGCTCTTCGTCGCCGCCGGCCAGTTCGACCAGCACGCCGATGCGGCCGCCGTGGATGTAGCCAACCACGGTGTTGCCGGTCTCGACGCGGATCATGCGACGCAGCTGCACGTTCTCGCCGACCTTGGCGATCAGCGCGGCGCGGCCTTCCTCGACGCTGCCATTGGCCATCGAAGCGGCCTTCAGCGCGTCGATGTCAGCGGCGCCGGATGCCAGCGCGGCGGCGGCAACGGCATCGCCGTAGGCGACGAAGTTATCGTCCTTGGCAACGAAGTCGGTCTCGGAATTGACTTCGACCAGCACGGCCTTGCCGCCATCCTGGGCAAAGAACACGCGGCCTTCGGCGGCAACGCGGTCGGCCTTCTTGTCAGCCTTGGCCAGGCCGGTCTTGCGCAGGTGCTCCATGGCGCCTTCGATGTCGCCGTTGAGCTCGGTGAGCGCCTTCTTGCACTCCATCATGCCGGCGCCGGAACGCTCGCGCAGTTCCTTGACCATGTTCGCAGTGATCTGCATGGGGTTACCTCAATGTGATGTCGTGCCGCAGCCATGGCCGCAGACACAGGGGAAGCGGGAATTGCGGGGTGCGACGCACGCGGCGAACCGCGTGCGTCGAGGCGACATTACTCGGCGCTGGTTTCAGCCGTGTTGTCGTCGGCCTTGGCGGCGGCTTTCTTGGCCGGAGCCTTCTTCGCGGCCGGCTTCTTGGCCGGAGCCTTCTTGGCCGGAGCGCGCTTCTTCGGGGCTTCGGCTTCAACGACGATCGGGTTGCCGTCGGCGTCGAGCTCAACGAAGTCATCGTTGCCGCCCTTGGCGGTGATCGGCGCGGCGGCCTTGCCTTCCAGTACGGCGTCAGCGGCGGCGCGGGCATACAGCTGCACGGCGCGGATGGCGTCGTCGTTGCCCGGGATGGCGTAGTCGACCAGGTTGGGGTCGTAGTTGGAGTCAACCACGGCGACCACCGGGATGCCCAGCTTCTTGGCTTCCAGCACGGCGATGTCTTCGTGGCCGATGTCAATCACAAACAGCACGTCCGGCAGGCGGTTCATGTCCTTGATGCCACCCAGCGACTTCTCCAGCTTCTCGCGTTCACGACGGCGCGACAGCACTTCGTGCTTGACCAGCTTCTCGAAGGTGCCATCGGTCTCGGCGGCTTCCAGCTCCTTCAGGCGGGCAACCGACTTCTTCACCGTGGCGAAGTTGGTCAGCGTGCCGCCCAGCCAGCGGTTGGCGACGAACGGCATGCCACAGCGTGCGGCCTCTTCCTGCAACGCTTCGCGGGCGCTGCGCTTGGTGCCGACGAACAGCACGGTGCCGCGCTTCTGGGCAACGCCGGAGATGAAGTTCATCGCGTCGTTGAACAGCGGCAGGGTCTTCTCGAGGTTGATGATGTGGATCTTGCCGCGGGCGCCGAAAATGTACGGGCCCATCTTCGGGTTCCAGTAACGGGTCTGGTGACCGAAGTGAACGCCGGCTTCCAGCATCTGGCGCATGGTGACTTGGGGCATCTGAAAATCCTCAAACGTGAGCCCGCCGCCGGAAAGGTAGTGGCGGTTCGTGGCTCGGGGTTGGTCCTCCCCGCGGCTGCCGTTTCGACCTCATTCCAAACCGGATGAGGCACCCCGAAACGGGTTGGCGACGCGGGTGTGTATTCACCGGTGACGTCCGGCGTGGACGGCTGAAGGGCGAAAACGCCCGACAAAGCCCGCGAATTATAGGCGGCTGGCAGTTGGCGGCGCAAGCCGCGATAATTGGCGGATGAGCGTAACCATCAAGACCCCCGAACAGATCGAGAAGATGCGCGTTGCCGGCCGCATGGTCGCCGAGGTGCTGGACATGATCGGTGAATACGTCCAGCCGGGCGTGACCACCGAAGAGCTGGATCGCCGCTGCCACGACTTCATCGTCAACGAGCTGAAGGCGATCCCGGCCAACGTCGGCTACAAGGGCTTTCCGGCCACCAGCTGCACGTCGGTCAACAACGTCATCTGCCACGGCATCCCGAGCCCGGCCAAGATCCTCAAGGACGGCGACATCATCAATATCGATGTCACCGTCATCAAGGACGGCTGGCACGGCGATCACAGCCGCATGTTCTTCGCCGGCGAGCCGTCGGTGCTGGCCAAGCGCCTGGTCGAGGTGACCCGCGAGGCGATGTGGCGCGGCATCCGCGCCGTGAAGCCTGGCGCCACGCTGGGCGACATCGGTCATGCAATCCAGGCCTATGCCGAAGGCGAGCGCTTCTCGGTGGTCCGAGAGTATTGCGGCCACGGCATCGGTCAGGTCTATCACGAGGATCCGCAGATTCTGCACTACGGCCGTCCCGGCGCCGGCATGGCGCTGGAAAAGGGCATGTGCTTCACCATCGAGCCGATGATCAACGCCGGCGCGCGGCATACGCGACTACTGCCGGACGGCTGGACGGTGGTCACCAAGGATCGCTCGCTGTCCGCGCAGTGGGAACATACGGTGACGGTGACCGACGACGGTGTCGAGGTGCTGACGCGGATTCCCGGAGACGACAACACGCCTTGACTGTCGAACGCACTCAATACAAATGACAACTGATCGAGACTTCTATTCGCGAGAGCTGGCTGAGCAAGAATACATTTGTGCAAACACGTGGTGCGGGCATTGTGCTCAAGCGGACCTGGGTCTGGAGGCCCCGGTTGAGTATGAAGAAGCCGGCCGCGTCTACGTTGCTGGAAAATGTGCCGGGTGCAAACGCAGTATCGTCACCGAGATTCAAGAGGCGCACGTTGTACCTTCGAACGCTGTCTCTCTCGAAGGGCGTTAGTCCAATGAGTCAGTCTGGCGGTCCGCTTCAATCCCCACGATGAGCAGCAGCCCGCCAGACTTGACGGTGTCGCCCAGCGCGGCGCGGATTGCAGCCTCCCTGGCGGACGCAGGCACCGACGCCGACTGGTTGTCGGCGGCTCGCGAGGCGCTGGCGCAAAGCAGCGAATCACTGGGTGCCGATTTCGAACGCGGCATGGACATCGACCGCCTGCTGGCGCGGCGCGCCCGGGATGTCGATGCGGTGCTGGTGGCGGCGTGGCGGCGCGCCTTGCCGGAGAACTCACCGGCCTGCCTGATCGCGACCGGTGGCTACGGTCGTGGCGAGCTGTTTCCCGAGTCCGACATCGACCTTCTGGTGCTGGTCGAATCCGCCGATGAGGCGCTTTTTCGCGACGGTCTGGAGCGATTTTTCGCCAGTCTCTGGGATATCGGCCTGTCACCCGGGCATGCGCTGCGTTCGCTTGAACAATGCGTGCAGCTGGCCGCCGACGACCTGACGGTGGTGACCGCGCTGATGGAAGCGCGGCTGCTGGCCGGTCCGCCCGAGGCCTTTGACGCATTGATGACGGCCATTTCTCCGGACCGGATGTGGCCTGCCTCCGACTACTTCCGCGCCAAGCGGCAGGAGCAGATCGAGCGCCACGCACGTTACAACGACACCGCCTACAACCTGGAGCCCAATCTGAAGGACGGCCCGGGCGGCTTGCGAGACGTGCAGACCCTGCTGTGGATGGCGCGGCGGCTGCTGGGTCGAGGTGGCCTTGCCGCGTTCGCCGCCAGCGGCGCGCTGGGTGAGGACGAGTTTGGCACGCTGGAGCGCGAACGTCGGGCCCTGTCGCGCCTGCGCTTCGGCCTGCATCGGGTAGCCGGACGCCGCGAGGAGCGCCTGCTGTTCGAACACCAGAAGGAACTGGCGCGGCTGTTTGGCTTCGAGGACCGGCACCGGGAGAATCTGGCGGTCGAGCAGTTGATGCAGGGCTTCTATCGCAGCGCCGCACTGGTCCTGCGCCTGAACTCGCGCATCCTGCAGCGCTTCGAAGAGCATCTGTCCGCGGCCAGTGGCGAAGGCCCGGAGGCGCCCGTTGCGCTGGAGGATGGTTTCGAGATCCGCCGTGGCTACCTGGCGGTCGCCGATGTTTCGCGGTTCCGTCGCGAGCCGCTCAGCATCCTGCGCCTGTTCCAGGTCTGGCAGCGGCTTCCTTCGGTATCCGCGCTTCACTCGGAGACCGCGCGTGCCCTGGGCGAGGCGCTGGATGTCGTCGGCGACCAGCTGGATGGCGATCCCGAGGCGGCACGCGAATTCATGGCCATCGTGCGCGGGCCCGGCGCGGTGGATCAGCTGTCGCGCATGGCGCGTCTGGGCGTGCTCGGTCGCTACCTGCCGGCTTTCGGGCGTGTGTCCGGCCGAATGCAGTTCGACCTGTTCCACGTCTACACCGTGGACGAGCACACGCTGGCGGTGCTGCGGAACATCGCCAGTTTCGCCAACGAGAAATCCGCCGACCGCTTTTCGCTGGCGCACCAGGTATGGCCACGCCTGCGCAAGCCGGAGCTGCTGTTGCTGGCCGGCCTGTTCCACGACATCGCCAAGGGTCGAGGTGGTGATCACTCGGAACTGGGTGCGGAGGATGCCCGCGCCTTCGGGCAGCAGCATGGATTGACGGCGGCCGAAACCGACCTCATCGAATGGCTGGTGCGCCAGCATCTGCTGATGTCGGTCACCGCTCAGCGCAAGGACATTTCCGACCCCGAGGTGGTGCAGACCTTTGGTCGGCAGGTCGGTGATCGCGAACGCCTGGACTACCTCTACCTGCTCACCGTGGCCGACATCGCCGGCACCAGTCCGAAGTTGTGGAATGCCTGGAAGGATCGCCTGCTGGCCGACCTCTACGCCGCTACGCGCTTTGCCCTTCGCCGCGGGCTGGAGCATCGCGCCTACGCCGAGGAGCGCATCGCCGAGACCCGCGAGGCGGCCCGTGAGCGCCTGCACAAGGCCGGACTCGATGACCAGCGAATCGACGCGGTGTGGGCCGAGTTCCCGGACGAAAGCTACCTGCGCTACCGGCCCGAGCAGATCGCCTGGCAGACCATCGGCATCACCGGGCATCACGCGCGTCATCCTGACGATGACAATGCCGCGCTGGTGCTGGCGCGCCCGCATCAGCGGCCGGGTGCGCTGGAAGTCTTTGTCTACTGCCCGGATCGCGACGGCCTGTTCGCCACGGTGGCGGCGGCGCTGGATCGTCTGGAGCTGCCAGTGGTGGAGGCGAGGGTAGTCAACTCGCTGCGTGGCATGAGCCTCGACACCTTCCAGGTGGTCGACACCGGTCGCGGCGTGATCGATCCGGAACGTCGTGCCCAGGTGATCGTGGATCGCCTGGATCGCGCGCTGGCGAAGACGCCATATCGCGTTGATCCCGTGCGCCGCGCGGTACCGCGCCAGTTGCGCCACTTCCGCATGCCGGCGCAGGTCGAGTTCCGGCAGATACCCGAGCATGACGTCACCGAGCTGAGCCTGGTCTGTGCCGACCGGCCCGGCCTGCTGGCGCAGGTTGCTGCGGTGCTGCGTGAACATGACCTCCGCGTCCACGACGCACGCATCGCCACCTATGGCGAGCGCGTCGAGGACATCTTCCAGATCAGCGACGAGGCGGATCACGCCATCGTCGACGAGGCCCGACTTGCCGCCCTGCGGCAGGCTCTGGTCGAATGTGTCGACTCCGCCTACGGAAAGGAAACCGGGAAAGCCTCATGACTGTGACCACGCCCGCCACGGACGCCGCGCTGGCCAAGCGCATCAACGAAGCCTGGGAATATCGCGCCGAACTCGGCGACTGCGACTGGACGTCGCTACGTGGCGATATCGACGCGGCCATATCCGGCATCGAGGCCGGTCGGCTGCGCGTCGCCGCGCCATCAGCCGGTGGTGGCTGGGTCGTCAACGAATGGCTGAAAAAGGCGGTGCTGCTGTATTTCCGCGTCACCGACACCGAAGTCATGGACGGCCAGCCCGCGCCATTCTGGGACAAGGTGCCTGCACGCTTCGCCGGCTTTGATGCGGCGGCATTCAAGGCGGTTGGCGCACGGGTAGTGCCGGGCGCCATCGTGCGCCGCGGCGCGCACATCGCGCGCGACGTCGTGCTGATGCCGAGCTTCGTGAACATCGGTGCCTACGTGGGCGAGGGCACCATGGTCGACACCTGGGCAACGGTGGGCAGCTGCGCGCAGATTGGTCGCAACTGCCACCTTTCCGGCGGCGCCGGGATCGGCGGCGTGCTGGAACCGATCCAGGCCGCTCCCACCATCATCGAGGACGACTGTTTCATCGGCGCGCGCTCGGAAGTGGTCGAGGGCGTGATCGTCGAGCGCGGCAGCGTGATCGGCATGGGCGTTTTCCTCGGACAGAGCACGCGCATCTACGATCGTTCGACCGGCGAGATCAGCTACGGCCGCGTGCCCGCTGGCAGCGTGGTCGTGGCCGGCAGCCTGCCGGCGGCAGACGGCAGCCACAGCCTCTATGCGGCAGTTATCGTCAAGCGCGTGGATGAGAAAACGCGCAGCAAGACCTCGATCAACGAGCTGCTGAGGAGCGCGCAGTAGTGGCTTTGCGATTGGTCAAGAGCGATAGCAACAGCGCACCGAAAGCTGCGCCATCGACTGATGGCGTGGTGCTTTACGGTTTGAGCAGCTGCGACACCTGTCGCAAGGCGCGGCGCTGGCTGGATCGCAAGTGCATCGATTTCCACTTCGTCGACTATCGTGCCGAGCCGGTTCCCAGCGACACGCTGCGTCGCTGGGCGGACGAACTGGGTGGCTGGGACCAGCTGATCAATCGCGCCAGCACCACCTGGCGGCAGTTGCCCGAGGCACGCAAGTCTCCGGGTTCCGGGGCCGAGTGGGTTGTTCTGCTTCGCGATCACCCGGCGCTGATCAAGCGCCCGGTGCTGGTGACGCCGGATGGTGCGGTCAGCGTGGGGTTCAAGGACACGCTTTTCGCGGCCCGCTTGGGCACGGCCGCGCCATGAATGCGCTCACGCCGGACGCTGGCGAGGCCACGCTGGCGCTGGCCGAGGATCTGATTGCGCGGCAGTCAGTAACGCCCGATGACAACGGCTGCCAGTCGATGATTGCGCAGCGTCTCAGTGCCGCCGGGTTCCACATCCATCGCCTGGAATTCGGTGACGTGTCCAATCTCCTGGCCGTCCATGGCGATGCGGGACCGAGCCTGATGTTTCTGGGACACACCGACGTGGTTCCGCCGGGTCCGCTGGAGGATTGGGACAGCGACCCGTTCGAGCCGAGTCGTCGCGATGGCTGTGTGTATGGCCGAGGAGCGGCCGACATGAAGGGCGCCGTGGCGGCCATGACCGTGGCGCTGGAGCGGCTGGCGCCGGCCATGGCTGGTCGACCGGGCCGCCTGATGCTGCTGCTGACCTCCGATGAGGAAGGCCCGGCCCAGGACGGTGTTCGCCGCGTGGCGCCCTGGCTAAGGGACCATAGGCTGGTGCCCGACTATTGCGTGGTGGGCGAGCCGTCGTCGGTCGAGCGGCTGGGTGACCTCGTGCGGATCGGACGGCGCGGCTCACTGCATGGCCGCCTGCGCGTACACGGCGTGCAGGGGCACGTGGCCTATCCGGACAAGGCGCTCAACCCGATCCACGCGCTGGCGCCGGCACTGGCCGAACTGGTGGCGCTGGACTGGGATGACGGCGTGGTCGAGAACGGCGTCCAGGTGTTCCCGCCGACCAGTTTCCAGGTTTCCAACATCAATGCCGGTACCGGTGCGGACAACGTGATCCCCGGTCGGCTGGAGGCGCTGGTCAACTTCCGCTTCTGTCCGGCATCGACGCCGGAACGGCTGCGTCATCGCGTGGAAACCATCCTGTCGCGCCACGGCGTTGACTACACAATCGGCTGGCGGTTGTCCGGCGAACCCTTCCTGACTTCGCCCGGACGGCTGCGTGAAGCGGTGGATTCGGCGGTAATGTCGGTCTGCGGCATCCAGCCCCGCGCGGATACCGGTGGCGGCACGTCGGATGGGCGCTTCATCGCGCCGCTGGGCAGTGAAGTGGTGGAGGTCGGGCTGGTCAACGCCAGCATCCACAAGGTCAATGAGCACGCGAACCTGACAGACCTGCGGCGCCTGCCGCAGGTCTACCAAGCCATCGGACAAGCCCTGCTGCTGACCGACTGAATCCGGGTGCTGGCGCCGTCAGGGTTGGCGCGGAGGTTGGTGCGCTGTCAGGACGCCATCGTCGTCGCGCGGCGGGCGGCGCTGCCGTAGGTGCCCTTCAGGCGACCCAGGAAGCCCAGCACCTCGCGGTGAACACCGTTCATGCTGCCCTGCTGCGAACCCTGGGTTTCGTGGAAGACGGTGGCCAGCCAGACGGCCAGGCCGCGGTTGCGCAGCTGCGGCACGGTGGAACGGGCGCGACCCAGCGCCTGCTCGGCGGCATCGCCCCAGGGGCGGTCCGGATCGCTGGTGTTGGACGGCTGCGGGCCGCGGTCGATTTCCTGCTGGGCAAGCAGCGCCAGTTCCAGCTGCTCCTTGCGATTCATCGAGTCGATCAGCTTGGCCACCTCGCGCGCCTGGCGGGTGAGGGCCAGAGGCCGGGTCATTTCGTAGAAGCGGGTGATGAATCGCATGCGCTGGCGTCTCCGGTGGTCCCGTTTCGGCGGCCTTTGGAGGGTCGTCGTGGCGGGAGGCTTCCCTGTAGCTTGTGTGAATCAGTTCACAAAAATCCGTGGTCGATGCGGTCGTTGTCGTGACGAAAGTGACGCTAGCACCGACTGGAGGCGCAGATTGTGATGGAATCCCGCAGAAATTGCCAGTAGCTGACGATATGCGTCAGTTTTTGTCAGTCAGCCCAGCAGGCGGCCCAGAAGGTCGAGAACCTGCTGTGACAGCAGCACAAAGACGCCGGCGGCGACCAGGCTCAGAATCCAGGCCACCACCATCAGCCGCCCGTCCCGTTCGAGCAGGGCCAGGCAGAACAGCAGCATGAGGACGCCGAGCGGGTAGTTGGTGAACGGAATCGGCAGCGACAGCAGCACGCCGCTGATGGCAATCAACAGGCCATTGATGGCCTGGGCAAGGCGCGAACTGGTCAGCAGTGGCCAGCGTGGCCGTGCCAGGCGTTCAAGCCGCTGCAGCCAGCGACCGCGGCGGTCGAGGAACTGCTGCAGGCGCTTTCCGTCCAGCGGTTGCTGGCGGATTTTTCCCGGCAGCCAGGGATGCGACTGCAGGAACAGCAGCTGCAGGCCGATCAGCGCGCACAGCGGTCCGGTGATCGCGCCGACCGGCAGCGGCAGGAAGGTCGGCAGCGTGACCAGCAACAGCACCACGCCGAAACCGCGGGGTCCGAAACGGTCGACCAGATCGCTGAGGTGGAGGGGCTGCTGTCGGGCTTCCGTGGCCAGGGCGGCCAGCAACTCGCTGACGCTATGGGCCTGAAGGTCAGCCGGCTCGTCGTCCGCAGGGTTCATGGCGAACGCCGCTCGGCGATGGCCTCAGGCCGACGGGTCGGTGGAGCCGCGGGTATCGGGATCCGCATCCGGAATCGGGCTGACCAGCAGCTTGTCGATGCGGGCACCGTCGAGGTCGACCACTTCAAAGCGCCAGCCGGCCCAGTCCAGCCATTCGCCGGTGTTCGGGATGCGGCCGAAATGCGCGATCACCAGCCCGGCCACGGTGTTGTAGTCGTGCTCCTCGTCCTCGGGCGTGCTGCTGAGGTTGAGCAGCTCCTGCAGGTCTTCCGTGGAGACGCCACCGTCGAGCAGGTAGCTGCCGTCGGGACGATCTACCACCTGCGCCTCGGCGCTGTGCTCACGGGCGTGCTGCAGGCGGCCAATCACCGCGCTCAGTAGGTCATTGACCGTCACCAGGCCCTGGATGTCGCCGTATTCGTCGACCACCAGCGCCAGTGTCTGCACCTCGTCGCGAAAGATTTCCAGCAACGACATGGCACGCGTTGACTCGGAAACGAACAGCGGGGGCTTCATCACCGCGAACAGATCGGGGATCTCCTTGCCGATGCGGCCAGCCAGCGCCTTGGCCTCCAGCACGCCCAGCACTTCCTGGTCGCTGCCGCGGTACACCGGGTAGCGCGAGTAGGGCGTTTCGCGCATCACCTGCAGGTTTTCCTCGACCGGTGCCTCGGCGTCCAGCCAGGTGACGCGGATCCGCGGCGTCATCAGGCTTTCCGCCGTACGGTCACCCAGGCGCAGCACACGGTTCATCATGTTGCGCTCGTCGTCGTCGATCACGCCCTGCTCGTGGCTTTCGCTGACCAGCAGGCGGATTTCCTCTTCACTGACCTGCGACGCATCGGGCGGACGCAGGCCGATCAGACGCAGGATGGCGCGGGTGCAGAACGACAGCGCCAGGACGAAGGGCTTGGCCAGCTTGGCGAAGAAGTCCATCGGATAGGCGACGGCCGCCGCGATGGGCTCGGGATGCAACGTGCCGATGCGCTTGGGCACCAGTTCGCCGATCAGACCGAACAGGAACAGCATCAGCAGGAAGCCGCTCACGAAGCCGATCTGGTCAGCGTAGGGCGCCAGCCAGTCGACATGCGCCAGCGGCTCGGCAATGCGTTCGCCCATGGATTCGCCGCCGAAGTAGCCGGTCAGCAGGCTCAGCAGGGTGATCCACAGCTGCACCGCGGAAAGAAAGCTTTCCGGATGTTCGGCCAGATGCAGTGCCTTGCGGGCGCGGCGGCTGCTTTCCGCCATCTGCTTGAGTTTGATCTTGCGTGAGGTCAGCACCGCCATCTCCGACATCGCGAAGAAGGCGTTGAACAGCATCAGCAGCAGGACGATCAGGAGTTGCGCAATCATGGGCTGCCGGCTTCAGGTGCTCGCCGGCGGGAGGTCTCCAGGCTGGTGGCGCCGACGTCGCGACGCGCGGAATGGCGCGCCACTATGCCACAGGCGGGCATCCGCCCGCCCGTTACCGAGGTCACGCGCCGAAGTGGTGCGCGTTCCACCACAGATGCACCAGGATGCTGGCGATGTAGCCCAGCGCGATGGCCCAGGTCCAGCGCAGGTGGCTGAAGAAGGTGTATTGGCCCTTGGAAGCGCCCATCAGCGCCACGCCGGCGGCCGAACCCACCGACAGCAGGCTGCCTCCGACACCGGCGGTAAGCGTGATCAGCAGCCACTGGCCGTGATCCATGGTCGGGCTCATCTGCAGTACCGCGTACATGATCGGGATGTTGTCGACGATGGCCGACAGCGTGCCCATGGTCACGTTGGCCCAGGTCGGTCCCAGCTGGCCGTAGAGGTCGGCCGAGGCCAGCTCCAGGTAGCCCATCGTGGCCAGGCCGCCCACGGAGAGCAGCACGCCGTAGAAGAACAGCAGCGTGTCCCACTCGGCCTTGGCGATGATGTTGAAGATGCTGAATCCCTTGAAGTCCGCGCGTGACTCCGGCTCGAAATAGGCCAGCTCGCGGCGGGCGATGCGGAAGGAATACAGCTTCAGCAGCGCCAGGCCGGCCATCATGCCGAACACCGGCGGCATGTGCAGGAACTGCTTGGCCGTCACCGTGATGGCGATGGTCAGGCCGAACAGGCCGCAGATCACGAAGCCGCCGATCTTCACGTCGGCATCGTCGATGCCGGATTCCGGCTTGCCCTTGGGCAGCGCCATCGACATCAGCGCCGCGGGTACGAACCAGTTGACCGCCGACGGCACGAAGATGCGGAAGAACTCGAAGAACTCCGCCTTGTGCGCCTGCCAGACCATCAGCGTGGTGATGTCGCCAAAGGCCGACCAGGCGCCACCGGCATTGGCCGCCACCACGATGTTGATGAAGGCGATGGCGATGAAACGCTGGTTGCCGCGCGCCACGGCCAGCACCACCGCCGACATGATCAGCGAGGTGGTCAGGTTGTCCAGCACCGCCGACAGGAAGAACGACAGCACGCCGGTCACCCAGAACAGTGGCCGGTAGCCCAGGCCCCGCTTGGTCAGCTCCGCGCGCAGCGCCTCGAACACGTTGCGCTCGGTCATGGCGCTGACATAGGTCATCGCCACGATCAGGAAGAAGAACAGCTCGGTGAACTCGAGGAAGATGTGCCGGAATGCGGTAGAGGCGACATCCGGACCCAGCGCCGGGTCACCGGCCGCATGCACGGCGATCAGCGTCCAGATGCCGGCCGCGCCGATCATCACCGGCTTCGACTTCGCCAGGTGCAGGCGCTCCTCGAACACCACCAGCAGGTAGCTGATGATGAAGATCAGCAGCGCCGCCCAGCCGATCGGATGCTCCGTCAGTCCCAGCGAAGAGCTGGTGGCGGTCTCCGAGGCGGAGGCAGCGAGCGGAAACAGCAAAAGGAGTGCCGCCCAGGGCAGCACGTTTCGGGGAAGGAAACGGAGCATGGCGAGGAGCCGTCGGGAATCGAAGCCCAATAGCTTAGTCGTCTCCCGCCAATGCTGAAACCCTCGACGGCGCCGCGCAGGCGCTGCCGAGGGTCAATATTCCCCAGCTCAGCCGCTGACCGCCGCCTCGAAGTAGCGCGAGTTCCACCAGAGGTGAACCAGGATGCTGGCCGCGTAGCCGATGGCGATGGCGGGCGTCCACTTCAGGTGACCGAAGAAGGTGTATTTGCCGCGCGCCTGGCCCATCAGCGCCACGCCG
>Ga0209607_1002505_pt1 | contig 14582 bp, 24 predicted proteins | sample AD_UKC117_MetaG_FD_184413 | JGI IMG/M metagenome (GOLD analysis project Ga0209607, IMG submission 184413) | Active sludge microbial communities of municipal wastewater-treating anaerobic digesters from Hong Kong - AD_UKC117_MetaG (SPAdes)... | ecosystem: Engineered > Bioreactor > Anaerobic >... | reverse complement strand
ACGTCGCGCCCGATGCGGTCCAGCTCGGCGGTGGTGGTCCCGGGGGCGATGGCCGCCCGGATCTCGGCGTGCATCTCGGCGACCACCCGCCCGGCCCGGCGCATGATGGCGAGCTGCTCGCGGGTGCGGACGGCGGGCGTGCGCGAGAACAGCACGGCGCGCTCAGCGTCGGGCGTCGATGGCGGCGAAGATCCGCTCGAAGACCTCGTCGGTGCTGCCGAGCCCGTCGATCTCGACCAGCAGGCCGCGCTCGGCGTAGAAGGGCACGAGCGGCAGCGTCTCGGCGGCGTAGAGGTCGAGGCGCTTGCGCACCGCCTCCGCCGTGTCGTCGGCGCGCTGCACCACCTCGCCGCCGTCGACGTCGCAGATCCAGCCGTGCTTCGGCGGCGCGTCGACCGAGTAGATGTGGCCGCAGGTGCGACAGACCCGCCGCTTGGTGATGCGCTCGGCGACGACGTCCTCGGGCACCTCGAGGTTCACGACGACCTCGAGCGGGCGGTCGGCGGTGATGGCCGCGAGCGACTCGGCCTGGGCCACGGTGCGCGGGAAGCCGTCGAGGATGTAGCCCCGCCCGGTGGTGTCGCTCTGGTGGAGGCGCTCGTCGACGACCCCGACCATGATGTCGTCGGAGACGAGGCCCCCGGCGTCCATCACCTCCTTGGCCTTCAGGCCGAACTCGGTGCCGGCGGCCACCGCGGCGCGCAGCATGTCGCCCGTGGAGATGTGGGGCACGACGTAGTGCTGGGCGAGGCGGATGGCCTGGGTGCCCTTGCCCGCGCCCTGGCGGCCGAGCATGACGAGACGGACCCCTTCGGTCACGGTCGCCTACTTCGAGCTCTTGGCCTTGGCTCGCGCCTTGGCCTTCGTGGTGTCGAGGAAGCCCTCGTAGTTGCGCATCATCAGCTGCCCGTCGATCTGCTTCACCGTCTCGAGGGCGACGCCCACGGCGATGAGGATCGAGATGCCGAAGAAGCTGAGGCGCTGGCCGCCGGAGGTGTCGCCCAGGGTCTTGCCGAGGACGAACGCCGGGATGAGGGCGATGCCGGCCACGAAGAGGGCACCGGGGAGGGTGATGCGAGAGAGGATCTTCCCGAGGTAGCGCTCGGTCTGGTAGCCGGGCCGGATGCCGGGGATGAAGCCGCCCTGCTTGCGGATCTGGTCGGCCTGCTTGTGCGGGTCGAACTGGATCGCCGTGTAGAAGTAGGCGAACACGATGATCAAGAAGCCGTAGGAGATCAGGTACACCGCGGAGGTCGAGCGGGTGAGGTGGTCGTCGACGAACTTCTGCACCGACGTGGCCCAGTTCTCCGAGCCGTCGCTCGGCGTGGGCAGGATCTGGCTCACGATCACCGGCAGGTAGAGCACCGAGCTGGCGAAGATGATGGAGATGACGCCGGCCCCGTTGACCTTGAGCGGGATGTAGGTGCTCTGGCCCCCGAACATCTTGCGGCCCACCTGGCGCTTGGCGAACTGCACCGGGATGCGCCGGACGCCCTGCTCCACGAAGACGATGCCGATCATCAGCACGGCGAACATGGCGATCACCGCCAGCATCACGCCGGTGTTCTTCTCCTGCTGCACGGTGATGAAGTTCCGGGGCAGCTGGCTGACCACCGAAGCGAAGATGAGCAGCGACATGCCGTTGCCGACGCCGCGCTGGGTGATGACCTCACCGAACCACATCAGCAGGGCGAAGCCCGAGGTGAGGGTGAGCACGACGAGGGCGAAGCGCCAGGCGTTGTAGTTGTCGCCGAACACGTCGAGCCCGCCGGTGTTGACGCGCGAGCCGAACCCGCCGCCGCCCGTGTGGAACAGGTAGGTGATGCCGGTGCCCTGCAGCAGGGCGATGCCGACGCCGAGGTACCGGGTCCACTGGGTGATCTTGCGCTGGCCGACCGCGCCCTGCTCCTGCCACTGCTCGAGCTTGGGGATCACCACGGCGAGGATCTGCATGATGATCGACGCCGTGATGTACGGCATGATCCCGAGCGCGAAGACCGCGAACTGGGTGATGGCGCCCCCCGAGAAGGTCTCGAGCAGGTTGAGCACCCCGCTGTCGTCGCTGCGCTGCTGGATCTCCTGGATCTTGCCCAGGTCGATGCCCGGCACCGGGATGTGGGCGCCCAGGCGGTAGAGGGCGATCATCAGCAGCGTGAACAGGAGCTTGTTGCGCAGCTCCGGGATCTTGAGGACGTTGCGGAGGGTCGACAACACGCGCTCCTGGCAGGCGGTGGGCGTTCAGCGGGGCCCCGGAGGGCGACCGATCAGCGGTTGGTGAACTGGTTGCCCTTGGCGGGCGGGCGACGCTCGCCCCACGGCAGGGGCAGGCGCTCCACCGTACCGCCCGCGGCGGTGATGGCTTCCTCGGCCGACTTGGAGAAGGCGTGGGCGCGGACGGTCACCTTGCGGGCGATCTCGCCACGGCCGAGCACCTTGACGAGCGAGCCCTTGCCCACCAGGCCCTTGCCGTGGAGGGACTCGGGCGAGACCTCGTCGAGGCCGCTGGCCTCGATGGTGTCGAGGTTCACGCCCTGGTACTCGACCCGGAACGGGTTGGTGAAGCCCTTGAGCTTCGGCACCCGCATGTGCAGCGGCATCTGGCCGCCCTCGAAGTTCAGCGGCACCTGGCCTCGGGCCTTCTGGCCCTTCGTGCCTCGGCCGGCGGTCTTGCCGCCCTTGCCGCCGATGCCCCGACCGACGCGCTTGGACGCGCGGTTGGAGCCGGCAGCGGGCTGCAGATCGTGGACCTTCATCAGGACTCGACCTCCTCGACGGTGATGAGGTGCGGCACCTTGGCGATCATCCCGCGGATCTCGGGACGGTCGGGCAGGGTGTTGGACTGACCGATGCCACGCAGGCCGAGGGCGCGCAGCGTGCCGCGCTGCTTCGGCTTGGCACCGATCTGGGATCGGGTCTGGGTGACCTTGAGCTCGGCCATGTCACTTCACCTCGTCGAACACGACCGGCCCGCGCTCGGACTCGTTGTAGGCGTCGAGCATGCCCTTGGGCACGAACTCCTCGGGCGAGAGGCCGCGCAGGCGGGCCACCTCGTCGGGGCGCTTCAGGCTCTTCAGGCCGGCGATCGTGGCGCGGGCGACGTTGATGTGGTTGGCCGAGCCCAGCGACTTGCAGAGCACGTCGTGGATGCCGGCCTCCTCGAGGATGGCGCGCGCGGCGCCGCCGGCGATCACGCCGGTGCCGGGGGCGGCGGGCTTGAGCATCACCCGGCCGGCGCCCATGACGCCGATCGTGGGGTGGGTGATGGTCGAGCCGGCGAGCGGGACGGAGAAGAGGTTCTTGCGAGCCTCCTCGGTGCCCTTCTGGATGGCGAGGGGCACCTCCTTGGCCTTGCCGTAGCCGAGCCCGACGCGGCCGGCGCCGTCGCCGATCACCACGAGCGCGGTGAACGAGAAGCGGCGGCCGCCCTTGACGACCTTGGCGACCCGGTTGATGTTGATGACCCGCGACTCGCGCAGCTGGGCGTCGTTGTTGGTGGGGGTAGCCATCAGAACTCCAGTCCGCCCTCGCGAGCGGCATCGGCGAGCGCCGCGATGCGGCCGTGGTAGAGGTTGCCGCCACGGTCGAAGACCACGGCGCTGACGCCGGCGGCCTGGGCCCGCTCGGCCACGAGCTTGCCGACCTTGGTGGCGGCGTCGACGTTGCCGCCGTGGCCGTCGAAGCCGGCCTCGGTGGTGGACGCCGCCGCCAGCGTGCGGCCGGCGCGATCGTCGATCACCTGGGCGGTGATGTGCTTGTTCGATCGGAACACCGCGAGCCGGGGACGCTCGGGCGTGCCGCGGACCTTCTTGCGGACCCGTCGGTGCCGACGGATGCGGCCCTCTCGCTTCTGCTTCGCTGAATCGCTCATCGTGGTTCGATCACTTTCCGGACTTGCCGGCCTTGCGGACGACGTGCTCGCCGAGGTAGCGGACGCCCTTGCCCTTGTAGGGCTCGGGCTTGCGGAGCTTGCGGATGTCCGCGGCCACCTGGCCGACGAGCTCCTTGTCGGTCCCCTTGACGTCGATGCGGTTCGGGGTGGGCACCTCGAAGGTGACCCCGGCCGGGGCCTTGACCTCGACGGGGTGGCTGAAGCCGAGGGCCAGGTCGAGGGTGTCGGCGCCCTTGGCGGTGGCGCGGTAGCCGACGCCGATGATCTCGAGCTCCTTGGTGAAGCCCGCGGTCACGCCGACGACCATGTTGTTGACCAGCGAGCGGACGAGGCCGTGCATGGCCCGGTCCTGGCGCTCGTCGGTGGGGCGCTCCACCAGCAGCTGCTCACCCTCCTGGCGCACCGTGATGGTGCCGGGGAGGTCGCGCTCGAGGGTGCCCTTGGGGCCCTTGATGGTGATGTGGCGGTCGGCGACCGACACGTCGACGCCCGAGGGCACCGGGATGGGGGACTTGCCGATTCGAGACATCGTGCGCTCCTACCAGACGAAGCACAGGACTTCGCCGCCCACGTTGCGCTTGCGCGCCTCGCGGTCGGTCATCAGGCCCTGGCTGGTCGAGACGACGGCGACGCCGAGCCCGCCGAGGACGCGGGGGACCTCGGTGGCCGGCTTGTACACCCGGAGGCCGGGCTTGGAGACCCGGCGCAGGCCCGAGATGGTGCGGGCCCGCTCGGGCGAGTACTTCATGGTCACCGTGAGGGTGGACCCGGGGCGGTCGCCGTTCGGCGTCACCGCGAAGTCCTCGATGTAGCCCTCCTTCTTCAGGATGGCGGCGAGCGCCTCCTTCTTCTTGGAGGACGGCATCTTCACCTCGTCGTGCATCGCCGTGTTGGCGTTGCGGACCCGGGTGAGCATGTCGGCGATGGGATCGGTCATGGTCATGATGCGCTCCTCCTCACCAGCTCGCCTTGGTCACACCGGGGATCTCCCCGGCGTGGGCCATCTCGCGCAGGCAGATGCGGCACAGCTTGAACTTGCGGTACACCGAGTGCGGCCGCCCGCACCGCTGGCAGCGCGTGTAGCCGCGCACCTTGAACTTGGGCTTGCGGTTCGCCTTGTTGATCAGTGCCTTCTTGGCCATCAGCTCTGCCCCTCGCGCTTGAACGGGAAGCCGAAGGCGTCGAGAAGGGCCTTGCCCTCGGCGTTGGAACGGGCGGTGGTCACGATCGTGATGTCCATGCCGCGGGTGGTGTCGACCTTGTCGTAGTCGATCTCGGGGAAGATCAGCTGCTCGGTGACGCCGAACGTGTAGTTGCCCCGGCCGTCGAAGCTGTTGGCCGGGAGGCCGCGGAAGTCGCGGATCCGGGGGATCGCCAGGGCGATCAGCCGGTCGAGGAACTCCCACATGCGATCGCCGCGCAGGGTGACCTTGGCGCCGATGGCGTTGCCCTCGCGGAGCTTGAAGCCGGCGATGGACTTCTTGGCCCGGGTGACCACCGGCTTCTGCCCGGTGATCAGCGTGAGGTCGGTGATGGCGTGCTCGAGGAGCGAGGCCTGGCCGACGGCCGCGCCGACGCCCATGTTCACCACGATCTTCTCGAGGCGCGGGACCTCCATGATGTTGCCGAGGCCGAGCTGCTCCTTGAGCTGGGCGCGGATCTCCTCGTCGTACTTGGCCCGCAGGCGCGGGATCGTCGTGGTGCTCACGGCAGCTCCACCCCCGTGCGCTTGCAGACGCGCACCTTCTTGCCGCCCTCGAGCTTGTAGCCCACGCGGGTGGGCTTGCCGTCGGACGGGCTGATCAGCGCCACGTTGCTGGCGTCGATCGGCTTGTCGATGTCGATGATGCCGCCGGTCTCGGTGGCCGAGCGGGCGGCGCGGTGGCGGCGGGCGGTGTTGACGCCCTCGACCACGACCTTGCCCTCGCGGGGCAGGGCTCGCTGGACGACGCCCTCCTTGCCCTTGTCCTTGCCGGACAGGACCACGACGCGGTCGCCCTTCTTGATCTTCAGGCCTGCCATGTCACAGCACCTCCGGGGCCAGCGACACGATGCGCATGAACTTGCGGTCGCGCAGCTCGCGGCCCACCGGGCCGAAGATGCGGGTGCCGCGGGGCTGCTGCTGGTCGTTGATCAGCACGGCCGCGTTCTCGTCGAAGCGGATGTAGCTGCCGTCGGGACGGCGCTTCTCCTTCTTGGTGCGGACGACGACGCACTTGACGACGTCGCCCTTCTTCACGCCGGCGCCGGGGATGGCGTCCTTGACCGTGGCGACGAACACGTCGCCGATCGTGGCGTAGCGACGCCGCGAGCCGCCCAGCACCTTGATGCAGAGCACCTCCTTGGCGCCGGAGTTGTCGGCCACCCGCAGGCGGGTCTCCTGCTGGATCATCGGGCACGCTCCAGGATCTCCACGATCCGCCAGCGCTTGAGCTTCGACAGCGGGCGGGTCTCGGCGATGCGCACCCGGTCGCCCACCTGGAGGGTGTTCTCCTCGTCGTGGACGTAGAGCTTGGTGGTGCGCGCCATGGTCTTGCGGTAGCGGGGGTGGGGCTTGCGGGTGGTCACGGTGACCACCGCGGTCTTGTCCATGGCGCTGGACGTGACCTGGCCCTCGCGCACCTTGCGGTCGTTGCGCTCGGTGGTGCTCTCGTCGGCCATCAGGCCTCCTCCTCCTGGGCGAGGGCCTCGGCGGCCTCGATCTCGCGGGCCCGCAGCTCGGTCTCGTAGCGGGCGATCTCCTTGCGGGCCTTGCGCAGCCCCGCGGTGTTCTCGAGGGTGCCGGTGGCGGACTGGACGCGCAGCTTGAAGAGGCGGTCCTTCTCCTCGGCGAGCCGCTCGCGGATCGTGGCGGTGTCGAGGTCGGCGGCGGTGGTGGTGCTCCTCGCCATCAGAACCCCTCCTCACGGGTCACGAACTTGGCCTTGATCGGCAGCTTCTGGATGGCCCGGTCGATCGCCTCCTTGGCGATCTGCGGGTCGTGGTAGCTGAGCTCGAACATGACGCGGCCGGGCTTGACGACGGCGACCCAGCGCTCCGGGTTGCCCTTGCCCGAGCCCATGCGGGTCTCCGCGGGCTTCTCGGTGACGGGCTTGTCGGGGAACACCCGGATCCACACCTTGCCGCCACGCTTGATGTGGCGGGTCATGGCGATGCGGGCGGCCTCGATCTGGCGAGCCGAGACCCAGCCGGGCTCGAGGGCCTGGATGCCGAAGTCGCCGAAGCTGACGGCGGTGCCGCCCTTGGCGCTGCCGGTCATCCGGCCACGGTGGTGCTTGCGGTGCTTGACCTTGCGGGGCATCAACATGATCTACTCACCATCCCCAGGGCGGAAGTGCGGCGTCTCGTGGTGGTCGCGGACCGAGCGCTCGATGGCCTCCTCCTCCTCGAGGAGCTTCTCGATCTCGGGATCGGCCTCCTGGAGCAGGGGCTTGGCCTCTTCGGCCTCGGCCACGGTGGTCGGGTCGACCGGCGCCGCCTCGGTGCGACGGCGCGAGGACGACACGACCTTGGCGGGCGACGCGTCGCCCGAGGTCTCGCCGACGGCCATGGCGGCCTCGCGGCTGATCTTGTCTTCGGTCTGGGCCTTGTAGGGCAGGATGTCGCCCTTGTAGATCCACACCTTCACGCCGATGCGACCGGCGGTGGTGCGCGCCTCGCGGAAGCCGTAGTCGATGTCGGCGCGCAGCGTGTGCAGCGGCACCCGACCCTCGCGGTACCACTCGGTGCGGCTCATCTCCGAGCCACCGAGGCGGCCCGAGCACTGGACCCGGATGCCGAGGGCCCCGGCCTTCTGGGCGTTCTGCACGGCCCGCTTCATGGCCCGACGGAAGGCGACGCGGCCGGCGAGCTGGTCGGCGACGCCCTGGGCGATCAGCGCGGCGTCGAGCTCGGGCTGCTTGATCTCCTGGATGTTCAGCTGGACCTTGTTGTTGCCGGTGATCTCGGCGAGGCGGGCCCGCAGGCGGTCGGCCTCCGAGCCGCGGCGGCCGATCACGATGCCCGGACGGGCCGTGTGCACGTCGACGCGCAGGCGGTCGCGGGTGCGCTCGACCTCGACGCGGCTGATGGCCGCGTGGGGGAGGTCGGTCATCAGCAGGTCGCGGATCTTCGAGTCCTCGATCACGAACCGGCTGTAGTCGTCCCGGTCGGCGAACCAGCGCGACTTCCAGTCGGTGGTGACGCCGAGGCGGAAGCCGTAGGGGTTGACCTTCTGGCCCATCAGTCCTCGTCCTTCTTCTCGGTCTCGGCGTCCTCGTCGGCGCTGGCCTCGGCCTCGGGGGCCTCGTCCGCCGCGTCGACCTCGGTCGCCTCCTCGGCGGCCTCGGCCTCGGGCGCCTCGTCGAGCTCGGCCTCCTCGACCTCGTCGACCGGGGCCTCGACCTCCGCCTCCTCGGCGTGGTCGTGATCGTGATCGTGGTCGTGGTCGTGGGTGGCCTCGGCCTTGCGGCTGCGAGCCACACGGGCCCGACGGGAGGCGCGGCCGGCGGCGCCGCCACCGGCGCGACCCTGACGGGCCTCGCGCTCGGTGCGGAGCTTCAGCTCGGCCTCGGGCAGGCGGCTCACGATGATCGTGATGTGGCAGGTGCGCTTGCGGATGCGCGTGGCCCGACCCCGGGCTCGGGGGCGCCAGCGCTTGAGCGTGGGGCCCTCGTCGGCGTAGCAGGCCGAGACGAACAGCGTCTCGGGGTCCTGGCCGTCGTTGTTGGCGGCGTTCGCCACCGCGGAGGCCAGGGCCTTGCGGATGATGATGGCGATGTCGCGCTCGACGAACTGCAGGATCTCGTCGGCGTCGGCGACGTGCTTGCCGCGGATGAGGTCGAGGACCTCACGGGCCTTGTAGGCCGAGACCCGCACGTAGCGGACCTGCGCCCGGGTGCCCGGACGCTCGTTGGTCTTGTGGATCGTGGCGCCCTTGCGGGTCTCGCGGACGGCCGCGATCTGCTTGCCGGAGGTGGCCATCGTCAGCGCCTCCCTCGGGTGTTCTTCTCCTGCCCCGCGTGGAACTTGAAGGTCCGGGTGGGGGCGAACTCGCCGAGCTTGTGACCGACCATCGACTCGGTGACGTACACCGGCACGTGCTTGCGGCCGTCGTGGACGGCGATGGTGTGGCCGACCATGTCGGGGATGATCGTCGAGCGGCGCGACCAGGTCTTGACGACCTTCTTCTCGCCGGCCTCGTTCAGCGCGTCCACCTTCTTGAGGAGGTGGTCGTCGATGAACGGGCCCTTCTTGAGTGAACGAGGCATCTCGGACTCCTGGCCTTACCGGCGCGAGCCGCGGGTGCGGCGGCGGCGGACGATGAGCTTCTGGGACGGCTTGGTCTTGTCGCGGGTGCGGCCTTCCTTCTGGCCCCACGGCGACACCGGGTGGCGACCACCCGAGGTCTTGCCCTCACCACCACCGTGGGGGTGGTCGACGGGGTTCATGGCCACGCCACGGGTCTGGGGGCGCACGCCCTTCCAGCGGTTGCGGCCGGCCTTGCCGATCTTGATCAGCTCGGCCTCGGCGTTGCCGACCTCGCCGACGGTCGCCCGGCAGTCGATCGGCACGCGCCGCATCTCGGTGCTGGGCAGGCGGAGGGTGGCGTAGTCGCCCTCCTTGGCCACCAGCTGCACGCTGGTGCCGGCGGCCCGGCCCATCTTGCCGCCGCCGCCGGGCTTGAGCTCGACGTTGTGCACGACGGTGCCGACGGGGATGTAGCGCATCGGCAGGGCGTTGCCGGGGCGGATGTCGGCGCCCTGGCCGCTCTGCACCGTGTCGCCGACGCGCAGGTTCCGCGGGGCGAGGATGTAGCGCTTCTCGCCGTCGAGGTAGTGGAGCAGCGCGATCCGGCAGTTGCGGTTCGGGTCGTACTCGATGGCGGCGACCTTGGCCGGCACGCCGTCCTTGGTGCGACGGAAGTCGACCAGGCGGTACTGCTGCTTGTGGCCACCGCCCTTGTGGCGAGCGGTCTTGCGGCCGTAGGAGTTGCGGCCGCCGGTGCCGGACTTCGAGACGAGGAGCGACTTCTCGGGGGTCGACCGGGTCAGGTCGGAGAAGTCCGAGACCGTCTGGAACCGACGCCCGGGGCTGGTGGGCTTGCGCTTGCGGAGCGCCATGGCGATCAGGCCTCCTTGAAGAGGTCGATGGAGTCGCCCTCGACGAGGGTGACGATGGCCCGCTTGCGGTCGGGGCGGCTGCCGACCTTGCCGGTGCGACGGTTGCGCACCGACTTGCCCTTGCGGTTGAGGGTGTTCACCGAGGCCACCTTGACGCCGAAGATCTCCTCGACGGCGTTGCGGATCTCGGGCTTGGCCGCATCGGAGTGGACCTCGAACGTGTAGACGTTCGACTCGATGAGCGCGTAGCTCTTCTCCGACACGACGGGCCGGATGATGACGTCGCGGGGATCCTTCACTTGGCGGCCTCCTCGGTCGCGGCCGGCGCCGAGCTGGGCAGGTTGTCCTTGGTGAAGACGATCACGTCGTTGACCAGCACGTCGTAGGCGTTGAGCTCTCGGGCGTTGATGAGCTGCACCTCGGGCAGGTTGCGGAACGACCGGGCGGCCACGCCGTCGCCGTCGTTGAGCACCACCAGCACGCGGCCGGTGGCACCGAGGGCGGCCAGGGCGGCCTTGGCGTCCTTGGTCTTGGGCACGTCCCAGTCCCACGAGTCGACGACGAGGACCTTGCCCTCGGCGGCGCGGTCCGACAGGGCCGAGCGCAGGGCGAGGCGCACCATCTTCTTGGGCGTCTTCTGGGCGTAGCTCCGCGGACGGGGCCCGAGGGCCACGCCGCCGCCACGCCAGATCGGCGAGCTGGAGGAGCCGGCTCGGGCCCGGCCGGTGCCCTTCTGGGCCCACGGCTTGGCGCCACCGCCACGCACCTCGGCGCGGGTCTTGGTGGCCTGGGTGCCGGCACGGCGGGCGGCGAGCTGGGCGGTGACCACCTGGGCCATCACCGCCACGTTGGGCTCGATGCCGAAGTAGCTCTCGTCGAGCTCGACCGAGCCGGCCTTCTTCCCGGAGGTGCTGAGGACGTCGACCATGGTCACTTCCCACCCTTCGCGGCGTTGCGGACGAGCACGAGGCCGCCCTTGGGCCCGGGCACGGCGCCCTTCACGAGCAGCAGGTTGCGCTCGGCGTCGGCCGACACGACGGTGAGGTTCATCGTCGTGACCTTCTCGCCGCCCATGCGCCCGGCCATGCGCTGGCCCTTGAACACGCGGGCCGGCGTGGCGCACTGGCCGATGGAGCCGGGGGCCCGGTGGATCCGGTGGGCGCCGTGGCTGGCCTTCTGGCCCTTGAAGCCGTGGCGCTTCATGGCGCCGGCGAAGCCCTTGCCCTTGCTCACGGCCGTCACGTCGATCTTGTCGCCGTCGGCCAGCTCGGCCACGGTGATCTCCTGGCCGACCTCGTAGCCCGACACGTCGTCGAGGCGGAGCTCGACGAGGCGGTCGCCGGGGGCCACGTCGCCGTACTGGCCGGCGACGGGCTTGGTGAGCTTCGAGGCCTTCTTCGAGCCGAAGGTCACCTGGAGGGCCTGGTAGCCGTCCTTCTCGAGGGTGCGGATCTGCACCACGCGGAGGGGGGCGACCTCGAGGACCGTCACCGGGATCATCCGGTTCTGGTCGTCCCAGATCTGGGTCATGCCGACCTTCTGGCCGACGATCGCTTTGGTTGCCATGCGTGCGTCTTTCGGTCGCGGAGGAACGGGGGCCGTTCACGCGGACGCTCCGCTCGGGCCAGGCCCGGCGGAGCGCCAGTTCGGTTGTGCCCCGGGGTACCTGCGAGCAGGCCGGCGGGGACGTCGGTTGCGGGCACGGGGCCCGAGACCTGCCCTTCGGTGCGGACCTCCGGGCAACGAGTGGAAGACCCTACCGGCCCCCGCCACCCGGGGCAATTCGAGCGCTCAGGGCGCGAACGGCGGGCCGGCTCCCATGACTGAAGCCCGACCGCCAGTCAGTTCGCGCTGTGTGCCACACTCATCTCCCGAAACGAGACCCAAGGGAGCCCATACCGGTGACGCAGAGCTGGACCGAGATCCGCAAGGAGACCGCTCGTCGCCGTAGGATCCGGGTGCTCGGACTAGTCGCCGTCATCATTGCCTGTGCTTCGTTCTCGCCCTACGCACGTCGGAGTTCGAACGTGACGACCGAGGTAGTATCCTCCCCCACGGTGGGAGGCGGCCGCAGCGTGGTCACCGCTCCCTTTGAACTCGCCACCGCAGACGTGTCCGGATCGACCACCATCCCCGATGGCATGCTCAACGATGTCCTCACTCTCGATCCGACGACATCGACCACCAGCACGACCATCGCGATCCCCGCACCGCCTGAGAACGACCCGATGTGCAGATCCACGACCTTCATTGTCGAGGCGCTGCGGATCCTCACCGGCCCTGGCGGTACCGTCCCCGACTCGCTGCGAGCGGGAGCCGCCCAGTTTGATCAGGCGGCCGATGCGCTCGATGCTGCGCGCCGTCCCGACTTCGCCAAATTCATCGCGCTGATCCGCAAAGTCGCTGACGAGATCCAAGCCACCCACGACCCCGACCAGGTACCCAGCATCTTCAACCAGATCCTGGCGCCGACCGACCCGGGGCTTCGCCCGCTCGCTAAGGAGTTCACCGACCACCTGAGGCAGTCGTGCCCGGAGCTGCTGTCCATCGAACCCTGAGCAGGACTCGCACGCTTCAACTTCGGCCTATCCCTGGCCCTTCTGCGCGTCGAGTAGGGGGTGCGAGGCGCGCTCGAGGAGCGACAGGAGGGTGAGTGGCTCGCTGGGCGCCTCGTGCCGCCGAAACCGCGGGACCGGTGAGGTGTCGACATGGCGAGCCTCGGCTCGCAGCGCCCCCACCGTGCAACGCTCACGACTCCGGTGCACGAACGGGTCGAACGAGAACGCTCGCATTGCGTTGCTGTGGGTGATTGCGTCGATCTCGTCAGCGGGGACGCCGGCAGCGGTGAGCCCGGCCCAGACCGACTCCGGCGATCGGGGCCAGGTCGAGTCCGAGTGGGGGTAGTCCGCCTCCCAGCACATCGTCGACACGCCGATCTGCTCGCGGTTGGCGAGGCCGTGGGCGTCTTCGATGAAGCAGGTGAGGAACCGCTCCCGGAACCGGTCGCTCGGCAGCTGGTCTCCGAAGTCCGAGCCGGTCCACACCCGATGGTTGCGGTACACGTAGTCGGCCCGCTCGAGGAAGTACGGGATCCAGCCGATCCCGCCCTCCGACAGGGCGAAGCGAACCTTCGGGAAGCGGTCCAGCACCGGCGACCAGAGCAGGTCCGCCGCCGCGTGTACCAGGTTGATCGGCTGAAGGGTGAGCATCGTGTTGATGGAGGCCTCCATCGAGGTGATCACCACTTGGCTCGACGAGCCGATGTGCAGGCACACGACGGTGCCGGTCTCCTCGCAGGCCGCCCAGAAGGGGTCCCAGTGGCGGTTGTGGAAGCTCGGGTGCCCCAGCTTCTCGGGGTTCTCCGACCAGGTCACGGCGAAGCACCCCGCCGCGGCCAAGCGCCGGACCTCGGCGGCCATGGCTTCCGGGTCGAAGTAGGGGACGAGACCGAGGGGTAGGAACCGTCCGGGGAAGGCTCCCGCCCAGCCCTCGAGGTGCCAGTCGTTGTAGGCACGGAGGACCGCGAGGCCGAGGTCCTTGTCCTGGGCGTTGTTGAACATCTGGCCGCAGAACTGGGGGAACGAGGGGAAGTTCATCGAGGCCAGGACGCCGTTCGCGTTCATGTCATCGATGCGCCGGTCGACGTCGTAGGCCCCTTCACGGATCTCGGCGAAGGAGGTCGGCTCGACGCCGTACTCCTCAGGCGGTCGACCCGACACGGCGTTGAGCCCCACGTTGGGGATGTCGACGCCCTCGAAGACCCACTGGTCGGAGCCGTCCGGCTTGGTGACCAGCTTCGGGGCGTCGTCTTGGAACGCCTTGGACAGGCGCCCCTCGAACACGTCGGGCGGCTCCACGACGTGGTCGTCGACGGAGATCAGGATCATGTCCTCGAGGTTCACGGTTCGGTTGCTCCCTGTGCGTCGAGTACCCGGTCGAGCTCGGCCCGCAGGGCGGGTGCGATGCCCCGCACCCCGGACTCCTGCAGGAACGTCTCGTGGTCGATCGGGACGCGGACGATGTCGATCCGGCCGTCCACGACGCCACCCCACCCCATGGTCGAGTCCGTGGAGGCCGTCTCGTCCGCCCAGAACAGGGTGAGCGGGCCGGGGTACGACTTGTCGTCCCAGCGGTAGGAGCGGCCCAGCTCCCAGTGGGTGCGCCAGGCGTACCAGAGGCGGCGAGCCGGATGGATGGTGCCCTGCCGCCGCACGTCTCGCCGCTCGCGTATCGGGTCAGTGAACCGATCCAGCCGGGTCCGGATCAGCAGGTTGTCGGCGAGCGACGCCGGAGAGGATCGGGCCAGGTCGGCGTACCACTTCGCCTCATCGGCGACACCCAGGCCATCCGGGGCCATCGGGACCTCGAGGGTCGGCTTCTGCGGGGGCCGGTTCGGGTGGTAGTGGCGGCCGCGATAGCCGGGGCCGACGTCGAACACGCCCAGGAACGGGACCTCCTCCCCTGCTTCGACCAGCTGGCGGGCCATCTCGAATGCGAGCACCCCGCCGAACGAGTAGCCGGCGAGGAGGTAGGGACCCTCGGGCTGGTGCCGCCGGAGGTGAGTGATGCACCGGAGGGCGAGGGTCTCGAGC
>Ga0209607_1002500_pt1 | contig 14605 bp, 10 predicted proteins | sample AD_UKC117_MetaG_FD_184413 | JGI IMG/M metagenome (GOLD analysis project Ga0209607, IMG submission 184413) | Active sludge microbial communities of municipal wastewater-treating anaerobic digesters from Hong Kong - AD_UKC117_MetaG (SPAdes)... | ecosystem: Engineered > Bioreactor > Anaerobic >... | reverse complement strand
CGCAGCTCTTCGGTCGCGAGCCCCTGCTCGATGTCTACTGGACGCTGCAGGTCGAGCTCGTCTTCTATGTCGCCTGCGCCGGCCTCGCCGTGCTCGGCCTGATCCACCTGCGGCATCTCGCCGGCTGGCTGGCGATGCTCGGCCTCGCCGGCGCCCTGGCCGCGGCGGCGCTCAAGCATTTCCTCCTGATCGACCTGCCGGTCGGCCTCGCCTTGTGGCTCAGCCTGATGTTCTGGGGCTTCGCCGCGCGCGAGGCCGACATCAGCGGCGACCGCCTCGTCGCCCGCCAGGTGCAGCTCCTCTTCTGGGCCTTCCTGCTGGCGCTCGGCCCGATCTGCTATCTCGGCTACCACCGGCTGCCCTCGGTCTATGGCACCTGGCAGAGCTATTTCTGGTCCTACGCGCTGGCCGTGGTGATCTTCTGGGCGTTCGCCATTCGCTGGCCCTGGAGCGCCGGCTGGCTCACCCGGGTCGGGCGGATCAGCTATTCGATCTACCTCCTGCACGTGCTGTGCATCATCGTGCTCGGCGCCTGGCTCGGCCCCTGGCTCGCCGGTCGGGTGCCCGGGCTGGTCTTCATCGGGCTCGTCGGTCTCGCCAGCGTCGCCGTCTCGGCGCCGACCTTCGCCTGGCTGGAGCAGCCGGCGATCAATCTCGGCCGCGAGGTCAACCGGCGCTGGCGCGCCGCCCCGGACGGCCGCCTGCGGCAGCGGCCGCTCCTCTGACCGAGGTGGTCGAGCTCGTGTCCGCAAGCGTGCCGGCCGTCAGCGTTGTCGTGCCCGTCTTCAATTCGGCGCGCTGCCTGCCGGCGGCGATCGCCTCGGTCCAGGCGCAGACCTTCACCGACTGGGAGATCGTCCTGGTCGACGATGCCTCGACCGACACGAGCCCGGCGCTGATCGAGGCGCTGATCGCCAGCGACCCGCGGATCCGGGCGGCCCGTCTGCCGGCGAATGCCGGGCCGGCCGCCGCCCGCAACCGCGGGCTGGAGCTCGCCCGCGGCAACTGGATAGCGCTGCTCGACGCCGACGACGCCTATTTCGCCGACCGCCTGGCGGTGCTGACGGCTCTCGGTGCCAGCACGGGTGCCGATCTGGTCTCGGACAATCTCCTGCTCGCCGATCCGGTGGACGACCGCGAGCGCGGCCTCGCCTGGCCGGCGGCGAGCCTCGCCGAGGCGCCCTGGATCGATGCCGCGAGCTATCTCGCGAGCAATCTCTTCCATCGGCGCGAGGCCGGGTACGGCTTCATGAAGCCGCTCGTCGCCCGCGCGTTCATCGACCGGCACGGGCTGCGCTACGACCCGGCGCTGCGGCTCGGCGAGGATTACGAGTTCTACTGGACCTGCCTGCAGCACGGCGCCCGCTGGCGGGTCCTGGAGACGGCGCATTACCGCTATCACCTGACCCCGGGCTCGGCCACGCGGCGGATCACGCCGGAGCAGATCCAGATCATGCGTGACCGGGCGGAGGCGGCGCTGCGCGCGGCCGGCGACCCGCGCCTCCTGCCGCTGCTGCGCCGCCGGTTGCGCCAGCTTCGGGGCTTCCACCAGCATCACGCGGCGATGCGCGATCTGAAGGCCGGGCGCTTCGCCGCCGGGTTCCGCCGGCTGGTCGGCGAGCCGGCCGTCCTGCCCTTCGTCGTCGACGCGCTGCGCACCGGCCTGCCCAAGCGGCTCGGCCTGCGCGGCCGCCACGACCACGGCTTCTGAGGCCGGGCCGGCGGCCGGCTGTCACGAGCTGTGGTAGTGGTAGCGGGAGTCGTTGCGATAGCGGCTGCTGTAGATCTCGAGCTCGGGGAAGGCGTCGGCGGCCTTCTTGCGGACATCGACATTGTTGATGACGACGCCGAGCTCGAGCCCGGCCCGGGTCGCCCTGATCCGGGCGGCGCCGGCCTCGATCACATCGGGTCGCATGCGCGACCAGTCGACGATGAAGAGCGCGGCGTCGGCGACGTCGACCAGCGTGCCGAAATCGGCCACCGGCAGGACCGGCGGGGTGTCGATGATGATCAGGTCGAACTGCCGGCGCAAGCTCTGCATCGCGCGGCGCAGGTGCCCCGACTGCAGGAGCACGCCCGCCTTGTAGCCCTGCTTGCCGCAGGTCAGCACCTTGAGGCGGGTCGACGGATCGCTCTGCCAGAGGCTCGCGATCTCCTTGTCCGCCGGCTCGGCGAGATAGTCGGCGAGACCCGGCGTCGCCGGGATGGCGAGCGCCTGGTGCACCCGGCCGAGCCGCATGTCGGCATCCACGAGCAGCACCCGCTGGTCGCTGAGCGCTGCCGAGCGGGCGAGCGAGACGGCGAGCATGGTCTTGCCTTCGCCCTGCACCGAGGAGGTGACGGCGAGGATGAGGGCTCCCGGCGGATCCTTGTCCGGATCGCTCGGCAGGTAGGCGGAGCCGCCCGGCGTGCCGGTAGCATCGCGGCGGGGCAGGCTGCGCAGCTGGTTGGTCACGGTCCGGACCGCCTCGGCGAAGGCGCCGCCCGGATAGATCACCACGGTGTCCTCGGGCTCGAACTCCGGCGGCTGGCCGGGCAGGCCCTCCAGGCTCGGCACCACGCCGATCACCCGTAGCCCGAGCTGCGCCTCGGCCTGGCCGACCGTGCGGAAGCGCCGGTCGAGCAGCTCCCGGCCGACCGCCGTGACGAGGGCGAGGCCGCAGCCGAAAACGAAGCCGAGGCCACCCATCAGGGCGAGGCGCGGCTTGGTCGAGACCGTCGGCGGGGCGGCGGGCGACAGCATCCGGCCGTCGGAGGGCGTGGTGGCCGGTGTCGGGTCCGCTGCCTCGGCCCGGCGCAGCGTGTCCTGGTAGAGCTCGCGGGTCGCCTCGGCCTCGCGCTCGAGCACGCGGAGCCGCGCCATGGCCGCATCCTCCTGGACCACCTTGGCACGCACCTCGGCCACCTCGACCTCGAGCAGCTCGACCCGCTGGCGGTAGGTCTCGGTGGCACTGGCGAGGCTGGCGAGGATGCGGTCGACCTCGCCGGCGATGCCCCGCCGGACCTGGGCGAGATGCTGGCGAAGGTCCATCATGCGCGGATGCTGGGGGCCGTAGACGTTCTCGAACTGGGCGACCTCGCTGGCGATCTCGCTCTCCTGCGCCCGGAGGTCGCGGATCGTCTCGGATTGCAGCACCTCGGCCATGGCGGCGCCGCGGCCGGCTTCCCTTGCGGCCATCGCCTCGTCGTAGCGGCCGCTCGCCTGGGCGAGGGCCGCCCTTGCCTCGAGGAGCTGGCTGTTCAGCCCCGACAACCGCTCGGAGGTCAGGGATGCGGTCACGCCCTGCAGGAGGCCCGCCTCGCGGCGGTAGTCCTCGACCGCGGTCTCGCGCCGCTGGAGCTCGTCCCTGAGCTCGCCCAGGCGCTCGCGCAGCCAGCTTCCGGCGAGCCTTGCCGCGGCCGTCTGGTTGTCGGTGCGATCGACCAGATATTCCTCGACCAGGGTGTTCGCGACCAGGGCCGCGAGGCCGGGTGCTTCGGTCCTGAAGGTGACGTCGATGACCTGCGAGCGGCCGCGCGGGGCGATGGTGACGTCCTCGAGGAAGCGGTCGATCACGTCCTCCATCTCGCTGCGGCCGTAATCGGCGTCGTCCACCGCGTCGTTGCCGAGCGGCAGCTGGCCGGCCCAGGCCCTGAGCGCGCCGACCTGGTCGCGCAGCCATTGCGCGATGCCGCTCCGGGAGCTGCCGGACCCCGGCTCGGGCCCGGGCGGGTTGAACGCGTCGAGCCGATGCAGCTGCAGCCGCTCGATGACCCTGAGCGCCAGGGCCCGCGACTGCAGGATCTCGACCTCGTTGGTCAGCGTGTCCTGGTTGAGCACGGCGCTGACGACGAGGCTGTCGAGCTCCGGCTGGCGGGCCTGCGGGCCGCCGATCAGCACGGTCGCCGTCGCCTCGTACTCGGTCGGCAGCAGGCGATGCACGGCCACACCGAGCGCCGTGCCGAGCACGATCAGGATCAGCGTCGAGAGCCAGTACCTGCGAATTGCGTTGACGATGGCGGCAAAACCCGACGTCAGCCGCCCATCCGCCGATCCGGCGGGCTCGGACCCGCCGGCGAGCGCCGGCAGCCGCCCGCTATCGGATCCCCAAGCCAAGTGCCGCATCCTCTCCCGTTCGTCTTTCGATCACCTGCGGCACCCCACCCCGGCTTGCACCGGAGAGTGGATCGCCTAACGTAAGTTACCCTGTCCGCTCCGGGGCCTTCAAGCGAAAGCTGGGCCGCCCGCGGGAAGAGTTGCGGCAGGTTTCCACCGTGCTTTTCGAGACAAACGGCATCGATTGATTGGGTAGCCGTCAGATTCAACCAAAGCGATTGTCAGGTGTCAGAATGGACTACACCATCGCCATTGTCACCCGCGGCCGGCCGGCCGGTCTGGCGCGGGTGCTCGAGGCGCTCGGGCATTGTCGCCTGCCGTCGCCACGAAGCACCGTGCTCGTCGTCGACAACGACCCCGCGCGCACGGCCGAGCCGGTGGTGGCTGCCCTCGCCGCCGGTCATCCTTTGGCCCTCGACTACCTGCACGAGCCCCGGCCGGGCGTCGTCTTCGGCCGCAACGCGGCGCTCGACCAGGCCCGGGGCACCCGCCTCGCCTTCGTCGACGACGACGAGGAGCCCGAGCCGGGCTGGCTCGTGGCCCTGGCGGCGGCCATGGACGCCGCCGATGCCCAGGCGGTCAGCGGCCCGGTCCGGCCGGTTTTCGCGAAGCCGATGCCGGCCTGGTTCGCCGAGGCCTTTGCCCTGTGCTATGTTCGGCCACTGGCCGACGGCTCGCTCGGCGAGCTGATGACCGGCAACCTCCTGCTCGACCGCCCGTTCCTCGCCCGGCACGGCCTGCGCTTCCCCGAGGCGCTGGCGACGCATGGTGCGGAGGACACGTCACTCTCGGCGCTGCTGCTCGAAGCCGGCGGCAGGCTCGCCTGGGCGGCGGACGCGGTGGTCCTGGAGCATATCCCCGCCGAGCGTCTCGGGCTCGCCTGGCTGCTCGCCCGGTGGTACCGCTACGGCATGTCGGATGTGCGGATTCGTCTGCTCGAGCGGGCTTCCCCGGCGGTTCGGCTGCAGGCTCTCGGGCGCGGTGCGCTTCGGGTCGGTGGCGGCGGGCTGCTTTTCCTCCTCGCCTTGCCGGGGCTGGTCCTGGCACGACCGGGCCCCGTGGTGCGGCGCTGCTACACGATCATGCGCGGCCTCGGGATGATCGCGGCCGGTCTCGGCTTCGCGAGCGAGCCCTACGCGGTCCGGGCGAGCCGTGGCTGAGGGGTTCGGTCGGCGCGCGGTCAAGGGGAGCCTCTGGGCCACCTTCGACGGCTGGGCGACCGAGGCGCTCAGCCTCGTCGTCTTCCTGGTGCTCGCCCGGCTGCTCGGCCCGGGCGAGTTCGGCCTCGTTGCCATTGCGCTCGGCTTCACCGCGGTCGCGGCCCATCTCACCGCCTACACGACCGGCGAGGTGCTGATCCAGAAGCAGGATCTCACCGATGCCGATTGCGACGCCGTCTTCTGGGTGACCGTTCTGGCGGCCGGACTGCTCGCTCTGGTGCTGGCTCTGGCGGCGCCGGCGATCGGCCGGCTGTTCGATGCCGCCGAGCTGGCATCGGTGATCCGCTGGCTCTGCGTCGTCCTCGTGCTGCAGGCCTTCACCACCGTGCCCCTGGCGCTGCTCACCCGCGAGCTGCGCTTCGACGTCACCGCCAGGCGCTCGCTCATCATGCTCCTGGGCGGTGCGATCACCGGCATCGCCATGGCGGTGCAGGGCTATGGCGTCTGGGCTCTGGTCGGCCAGCATCTCGCCGGCGCCTCGCTCAACACCGTTCTCCTGCTGGGTGCGACGGGCTGGCGCCCCGGGTTGCGCGCCGGCTGGCCGCAGGTCCTGGCGATCCGTCGCTTCGTCGCCAGCAGCCTCGGCAACAGCGCCTTGCAGATGGTCGACGAGCGGGCGCCGCAGCTTCTGGTCGGCTTCCTCCTGGGGCCCGCCGCGGCGGGGTTGATGAACGTGGCGCTTCGCCTCGTGCAGATGATGCAGCGGCTGTTCGCGGTGCCGATCAACCAGATCGCCATGCCGGCCTTCGCCCGGCTGCGCGACGATCCGGCGGCCCTCGACCGGTTTCGCGACGTCGCCCTGTCGCTCGGGCTCGCGGTCAGCCTGCCGGCCGCGGCGGGGGCCGCGGCGATCGCCCCGGAGCTCATCGGCCTCGGCCTGGGTGAGGCATGGCTGCCGATGGTGCCGGTCTTCCAGATCCTCTGCGTCGGCGTCGCCATCTGGCCGGTGATCCTGCAGGCGCGCTCGGCGCTCTACGGCCTCGGCCGGCCCGAGCGGCTGCTGCGGGTCGGTCTGCTCGACGGCGTCGCCGGCGTGATCGTGATCCTCGCCACCGCACCGTTCGGGCTCGTCGCGGTCGCGCTGGGCCTGAGCCTGCGCATCCTCGTCTGGCGGTGGCCGCTGACGGCGCGGCAGGTGCGGCTGGAGCTCGGCACGGGCCTCGTGCACGAGCTCCGGCTCCTCCTGCCGCCACTCCTGGCCAGCCTCCTCGTGCTTCTGGTCTTCGTCGCGCTCCGGCTGGCGCTCGAGCCGGTGCTCGGCACCTGGCCGGCCATCGTGCTGGCCGGTCTTGTCGCCGGGCTCGCCTATGTCGTGATCACCGCCGTGCTGCAGCGGTCGCATCTGCGCGTGGCCTGGGCGCTCTGGCGCGGCGTGCCGGTGGCGGCCCCGGCATGAGGAGCGCGGGGATGGGCACCGGCCGGTCGGCTGCCGGTCCCCTCGGCACCTGGCTCGCCCTGCAGCTGCCGCGCCTCGAATACGCCGTCTTCGCCTTCCTCCTGGCGCTCGGGGCGGGGGCGCTCGGCTTCATCGACAATCGCCTCTATGCCGTCGGCACGGATTTTCCGACGCAATTCAGCACGTTCACCATCCTCAGCTGGCCGGCCGTCTATCTGCTCTTCGCGGCGTTCATGCTGCATCGGCCGGAGGTGCTGCGCCAGGGGATCGCGGCGGCGCCCTGGGTCTTCGCCTTTCCCCTGGTGGCGGCACTCTCGGTCGCCTGGTCGATGGACCGGGCGGTGACCGCCGGCGAGGCCTTCCGGCTCGTCATGACGGTGCTGATCGGCGTCTATCTGGGTGCGCGGCTGTCCGTCGTCGGGCTCGCCCGGCTGACCGCCCTGGTGCTCGGCGTCGCGGTCGGTGCCTCGGTGCTGCTGCATCTGGCCGGTGTCGATTTCGCGACGATGATCAATGGCGCCGCGCGCGGTGTCTTCTACCACAAGAACACGCTGGGCAACGCCGCGGTCGTGCTGATCGCCGCCGCCACCGCACTCCTCGTCGGCCGGCCGACCGATCCGCTCGGGCTCCTGGGCCTCGTCGCCGGTCTCGCCGCCCTGCCGTTCGCCGATTCCGCCACGGCGATCGTCACCGCCGGCATCGTCCTCGCCGGCACGGGCGTGCTCGTGCTGCGCAACCGCCCTTTGATCCTGGCGCTCTGGGTCGGGTTCCTCCTGATCGCCCTGGCCCTGGTCGTCGGGTTTTTCCTGGCACTCGGCACCTCGCCGGTCGAGCTGCTCTTCGGCGCGCTCGACAAGGATCCGACGCTCACCGGGCGCTCCTATCTCTGGGAGACCGGGTTCCTGCAGCTCGAGCAGCGGCCGGTGCTGGGCACCGGCTTCGCCGCGTTCTGGACGGCGGCGGTCGATTGGCGGACGCTGCGCGTGCTCGACCTGCTCGGCCAGGTGGGGCATTTCCACAACACCCTGCTCGAGATCGCGGTCGAGCTCGGTCTCGTCGGCGTCGTGGCGGCGCTCGCGACGCTCGGACTCTACACGCGGACAGCCTGGCGGCATCTGCGCAGCACCAGGGACCGGCGGGCCGTCTTCGCCTGGCTCTTCCTCTTCGTCCTGGTCGCGACGGGCCTCACCGAGGTCTACGGCTTCGTCAAGCACAGCACCGCCACCCTGCTGCTCGTCGCCCTGGCGGTGGCGATGGGGAAGGAGCTCGGGGCCTTTGCTCGACGCCGTTAACCGATCCGTCATCTCCTTCGTCTAGACCGGGCATCACTGGCCGAGGTGCCTGATCGCGGGCGGAACCCGGGGGTGGTGGAGCATTCCCGCTTGCCGTGTCGCGGCGATGGGCGTTTATCGCCGTCTTCGACCATCTGGGAACCGTGCATCGATGAACGAAGCCGCCTTCGCCCTGCCGCCCCGCTCGATCGACACCTCCGGCATCCGGAAGGCGATCCTCGGCAAGCTGATCTATGCCGTTGGCAAGGATCCCGAGCACGCGACCGTCCACGACTGGTTCTTCGCCACCGCCCTCGCCACGCGCGACCGGATGGTCGACGCCTGGATGGACAGCACGCGCGAGACCTATGCGCGCGACCGGCGGCGGGTCTACTACCTCAGCCTCGAGTTCCTGATCGGCCGGCTCCTGGCCGACACGCTGAACAACCTGCACCTGATGACGCCGACGCGCGAGGCGCTGGCGGTGCTCGGCGTCGATGCAGATGCGGTCTTCCGGGTCGAGCCGGACGCAGCGCTCGGCAATGGCGGCCTCGGCCGGCTCGCCGCCTGCTTCATGGAAAGCATGGCGAGCCTCGGCATCGCCGGCTTCGGCTACGGCATTCGCTACGAGCACGGCCTCTTCAAGCAGGGCTTCGACAAGGGCTGGCAGGTCGAGCGGCCGGAGGACTGGCTGGCCTTCGGCAATCCCTGGGAGTTCGAGCGGCCGGAGGCGGTCTACCCGGTGCGCTTCGGTGGCCAGGTGCGCGACGTGACCGACGCCGATGGCCGGCGCCGCTACGTCTGGGAGGGCGGGCAGCGCGTCCTGGCCGTCGCCTACGACACGATGATCGCCGGCTGGGGGGGCGGGCACGTCAACACGCTGCGCCTCTGGTCCGGCCAGTCCGGCAACCTGATCGACCTCGAGGCCTTCAATCGCGGCGACTACAAGGAGGCCGTCGGCGAGCAGATCGCCGCCGAGAGCATCAGCCGGGTGCTCTACCCCAACGACGCCACCCAGGCCGGCCAGGAGCTTCGCCTCAAGCAGGAGTATTTCTTCACGGCGGCGAGCCTGATGGACATCCTCCGCCGCCATCTCTCCTATCACGACACGCTCGACAATCTCGCCGACCACGTCGCCATCCAGCTCAACGACACGCATCCGGCGATCGCCGTGCCGGAGCTGCTGCGGCTCCTGGTCGACGAGCACGACATGGACTGGCACCGCGCCTTCGCCATCGTCCAGGACACCATCCACTACACCAACCACACGCTCCTGCCCGAGGCGCTGGAGCGCTGGCCGGTGCAGCTCATGGAGCAGATGCTGCCGAGGCACATGCAGCTCATCTACGAGATCAACGCCCATGTGCTCGGCACGCTTCGCCATCTGCCGGGCAATGACGACCCGTTTCTCGCCGACGTCTCGCTGATCGAGGAGGGGTATGGCCGGGCCGTGCGCATGGGCCATCTGGCCTTCGTCGGTGCCCGCAAGGTCAATGGCGTGTCGGCGCTGCACACCGAGCTGATGAAGCAGACGGTGTTCAGGTCGCTGCACGGCCATTTCCCCGACAAGATCACCAACAAGACCAACGGCATCACGCCCAGGCGCTGGCTGATGGGCTGCAACCCCGGCCTCGCCGCCCTTTACGATGACTGCATGGGTGCCGGCTGGCGCGACGATATCGGTCGCCTCGAGGCGCTCGAGCCCCGGCTTTCGGATGCCGGCTTCCTCGACCGGTTCATGGCGGTGAAGCGGCGCAACAAGGAGGCGCTGGCGACGCTGATCGGCGACCAGCACGGCCTCGCGGTCGACCCCGCCGCCCTCTTCGACGTGCAGATCAAGCGCATCCACGAGTACAAGCGCCAGCTTCTCAACATCCTCGAGGCGATCGCCCTCTACGACGCCATCCGCGAGGCGCCGGAGCGCGACTGGCCGAAGCGGATCAAGCTCTTCGCCGGCAAGGCGGCGCCGTCCTACAACCGCGCCAAGCTGATCATCAAGCTGATCAACGACGTGGCCGAGGTGGTCAACAGCGATCCCCTGGTCGCCGGCCGGCTGCAGGTGCACTTCATGCCCAACTACAATGTCAGCCTGGCCGAGCGGATGATCCCGGCGGCCGATCTCTCCGAGCAGATCTCGACCGCCGGCATGGAGGCCTCGGGCACCGGCAACATGAAGTTCGCGCTGAACGGAGCCTTGACCGCCGGCACGCTCGATGGCGCCAATGTCGAGATGCGCGAGCATGTGGGGGCCGAGAACTTCTTCATCTTCGGCCTGACCGCCGCCGAGGTGATCCACGCGCGCACCCTCCGGGACGCCTCGCGTGCCGCCATCGCCGCGTCGCCCGAGCTGGCGCGCGCGCTCGAGCTGATCGAGCGCGGCCGGTTCTCGCCGGGCGATCCCGGCCGCTTCCGGCCGATCGTCGACGATTTGCGCAATTTCGACCATTTCATGGTGACGATCGATTTCGCCGCCTACTGGCAGGCGCAGCGGGCGATCGACACGGTATTCGCCGACCCGGCGCGCTGGAGCCCCAAGGCGGCGGCCAACGCGATCCGCATGGCCTGGTTCTCCTCCGACCGCACCATCCGGGAATACGCCGAGGAGATCTGGCGTTGTCCCGTTTGAGGGGCAGAGGGCGAGCGGCAGAGGGGCAGAGGGGCAGAGGGGCAGAGGGCGGGCGGCAGCCGGGCATGGCTCGATCTTGCGCGGATAGGGGGGCCTTGGCAGTGATGGTGGACGAGGGGCGCCCATTACCCTGAACGGGGCAATCGGCGTGCAGCGTCGTTGACTTGCGCAAGCACCGATCGCCCGCCGCCTGGCGACGGATGCGGTCGCCATGAGGATGCTCGAGCGCCCGGGCGTGATCTGCCGACGACCAGCTCATCGCTCTGCCCGCCGAATGTGCTTCGGTCGGCCGCAGCGCCGCGTAGCGCCCTGTGCTGCCGCCATTCATCGGTGCCGGTTTCCGCGGCGGCTTGCAGGCGTTCCACGGGACGAGGAGCTCGGCGTTCTGCCCCCGCGGCTTTCAGGGATCACCGGCAGGGATGCCCTTCGGGCCGAGCGCGCAGTCCGGCCGCGGCTGCGGCCCTGGCGCCTGCTTCGCCGTCGAAGCGCGCGCGGCGGTCTTCGTTGGCCATGCGCAGGCGCGCTCGCGAGACCGGCATCGGGTCGTTGAGGGGTCGGCCCTTGGCCATATGGCGGGCCCGGCTCGGGAGCGCGACCCGGCAAGCCGGGTGCGTGCCCATCCGAGCCGCGTTCGGCAAGGCGCCGGCGCCCTGTGCTCGGCGCGTTCGAATCTGCTAGGCGCGGCCACCACCCGGCCGGGTCTCGGGTCCGGCCGCCGCTGGCAGCGCGGCTCCGCCCGCTTCGCCGGCGCCCGAACGGTCTGCCTCGCTCTCGCCCGGCTCTCCGGCTTTCGGCACGTCGCCCTTGCGCGCGCGATCGCGACTGTCACCTGCGTTTTTTCGGCACCCGAGCCTTTCGGACCGGCAGATGCTGGATTTCAGCGATCGGGGCGCCAGTTCGATCGATGGGGAATCCTCGTGCCAGTGGAGACACGGCCATGCGCCTGCTCGCTTCCTCCTTGCTCGTTCTGCTCCTGCTCACCGGCCATCAGGCCGCCCGGGCGGAAGGCGAGCCCGATGCCTTCAGGGCGGTGATCGAGGCGCAGCTCGAGGCCTTCCGGCACGACGATGGCGGGGCCGCCTTCTCCTTCGCCTCGCCGACCATCAGGAGCCTCTTCGGCACGCCCGAGAGCTTCATGGCGATGGTCGTCCAGGGCTATCCGCAGATCTACCGCCCGCGCAGCGTCACGTTCGGCGCTGTCGTGACCTATCGGGGCCAGCCGGCCCAGATGGTGCATCTGGTGGGCCCGAAGGGGGAGACGGTGACCGCCTACTACCAGATGCAGCAGCAGCCCGACGGCAGCTGGAAGATCAACGGGGTCTTCCTGGAGGCGGCGACGACGGCTTGAGCCCGGCGGCAACGCCCGTCAGCACGGGCCAGTAGGCGACGGCGAAGCCGCCGAAGGCGAGGATCCAGGCGGTCGCCGCCAGATGCAGGAGGCCGGGCAGGGCGAGCGTGGTGCCGGCGAGGATGCGTGCCAGGGCCGCCACGACCAGGGCGCAGAAGATGGCGACCGTCGGCCAGTCCGCGGTCAGGGCCCGGCCGGAATGGCCGAGGCTGGCGCGGGTCATGACGGCCAGCGTCATCAGCCCGACACCACCGGCGAGCCAGGCGTGGATGGCCGCCACCGGCAGCACGGTCGACGGCAGGACGTGCGCCAGGAGGACGAGGAAGAAGCCCAGCGGCACGAACGCATAGGCGACGTGCAGGACGAGGAGCAGGGGCTCGGCCGTGGTCCGCTCGCCGGCCCAGCGGCCGAGGCGGACGAGGTGGAGCGCTCCGGCGATTCCGGCGAGCCAGGCCGTCGCCGCGGCCTCCGACGCGACGACCCAGGAGGCCAGCGCCGTGGCGGCGGTGGCGAGGCAGACCCCGTCGAAGCGCCCGAAGGAGGCCGGCAGCCGGCCCGCCCCGCGCTTGACCAGCCAGTTGCGGGTGAAGCTCGGCACGATGCGCCCGCCGATCAGCATGATCAGCATCAAGATGGCGAGGATGCCGACCCGCGTCCCATAGTAGGCCCCACCGGTGCGGGCGGCCTCGAGATGGAAGAGCGCGTTGCCGAGGAAGAGCAGGCCGACCAGCGCCAGCACCGGCAGGTTGCGCTTGTTGCGGCCGGCCAGAAGCTCGCGGAGGATGACGGCGAAGACGGCCGCCAGGAAGGCGAGATCGACGAGGGCGCTCAGAAGTGGGCCGAGAACGTCACCAAAGAGCACGGCGAGGCGCCCGGCGAGCCAGAGGAGCGCCAGGCAGAGCAGCGGCGTGCCGGTGACCGGCAGCCGTCCCGTCCAGTTCGGCACGGCGGTCAGGAGAAAGCCGGTGACGGTGGCCGGGACGAAGCCGTAGAGGAGCGAATGAACGTGCCAGTCGACGGGCGCCAGGGCGATCGGCAGGTCGATGCCGCCGGTCAAGAGCAGGATCCAGAGCAGCATCGCCAGGGCCGACCACAGGCCAGCGGCGAGGAAGAACGGGCGGAAGCCGAGGCCGAGCACGGCGGGGCCCCGGTAGGTGCGGATTCGCTCGGCGGTCGTGGCGCTCATGCGGGTTTCCCGGAAGGGCTGGCCGGCCTCGGCTGGCCGACGGGATTGCGGACTGCAGTCCACTTCGATTAAACAGTATTTTCAATACCAATTCAGAATGGAGCGGCGATGCGTCTCACCGCGTTCACTGATTTCGGCCTCAGGGTGCTGATGCGGCTCGCCGGCTCGCCCGGCCGGGTGATCACCACCGAGGCGCTGGCGACGGAGCTCGCCGTCTCGCGCCACCATCTGACCAAGGTGGTGCGGGCGCTCGGCGCGGCCGGCTTCGTCAGCACCGCCCGCGGCGCCGGTGGCGGCTTTCGTCTCGCCCGCCCGGCGGGCGCCATCACGGTCGGCGACGTCGTCCGGCAGCTCGAGGGGCGGCACGCTTTGGTCGAGTGCTTTCGTGCCGACGGCGGCGCCTGCGTGCTGACGCCGGGCTGCCGGCTCAAGAAGCATCTGGCCAGTGCCCGCGAGGCCTTCCTCACCGAGCTCGAGACGGTGACGGTCGCCGATTGCGCCGTGGCGCCACCGCCCGCGCCGCGCGTGGCCATGGCACCTTGACCGGCTGGGCGGAGTACGGCCTCGCCGTCCTCCTCTTCGTCGTCGCCCACGCCGTTCCGCCGCGCACCACGCTGCGCGCCCGGCTGACCGGAGCCCTCGGCGAGCGGGGCTATCTCGTGCTCTACTCGCTGCTCTCGCTCCTCCTGCTCTACTGGCTGCTGGTCGCAGCCGGGCGGGCACCCTATGTGCCGCTCTGGGACCCGGCCGGCTGGCAGGCCTGGATTCCGAACCTGGTGATGCCCCTCGCCCTGGTGCTCGCGGTCTGCGGCACGGCGGTGGCCAATCCCTTCTCGCTCGGCGGCAGCCGCCGGCACGAATTCGATCCGGCACGACCCGGCATCACGGCTGTCTCGCGTCACCCGCTGCTGCTGGCCGTGGCGCTCTGGGCCATCGCCCATATGGTCCCCAACGGTGATCTCGCCCACGCCCTGCTGTTCGGCGGCCTCGCCGTCCTGGCCGTCCTCGGCATGATCCTGCTCGATCGGCGGCACAGGCGGCGATGCGGCGATCGGCGCTGGCAGGCGCTCACGCGCAAGACGGCGTTCCTGCCGGGTGGCGCCCCGCTGCCGGCGCCCGGCGATGCCTTTCCCGCGGGCCGCGTGGCGCTCGCTCTGCTGATCTGGGTAGCCCTGCTCCTCGTCCACCCGGCGCTCTTCGGCGTTTCGCCGCTGCCGCCTCTCTAGCGGGCGCCTGCTACGAATCCTCCAGCCCCGCCACTGTCACGTCGAGATTGCGCAGCAGGCCGTCGGCGAGGCCGTAGATCCAGCCGTGGATGGCGAGCTTTTGGCCGGCAGCCCAGGCGTCGCGGATGATCGTCGTGGCGGCCACGTCCTGGACCCGGTCCTGGACGTTGAACTCGCAGAGCGCGTTGACCCGGTCGGCCTCGCTGCCGATCGCTTCGATCCGCGCGGCGTTCCGC
>Ga0209607_1002498_pt1 | contig 14609 bp, 8 predicted proteins | sample AD_UKC117_MetaG_FD_184413 | JGI IMG/M metagenome (GOLD analysis project Ga0209607, IMG submission 184413) | Active sludge microbial communities of municipal wastewater-treating anaerobic digesters from Hong Kong - AD_UKC117_MetaG (SPAdes)... | ecosystem: Engineered > Bioreactor > Anaerobic >... | reverse complement strand
CCTTCGGATTTCAGGGGGGAGTCGAACGTGGTCGCCCACTGCTGGGTGCGGTACTGCCCGAGTCGGTTGAACAGCGTCTGGTCCTTCCCGGTCGCCTGGATCGGGCCGATCCGTTCGGGATCGTCGACCAGCAGCTGACCGTGGGCCAGGATCGTGTCGTTGACGGCATGCCAGTCACAGCCCAACGTGGCCATTGGCTCGCAGACGCCCCTGCCACCAGAGCATCTACCGCCCACCGCCATCAAATGAGGGCCGCGGCGGAGGCGGTGAGGCCCTCGGCGGCCCCGATGTGATGGCCACGGCGTGCACTGTGGGGCTTATGTCCCTTTTCTTCCATCAGATGGGGGCCGCAGCGGAGCCGAGGGTGCGACCGGTGGCCCCCATGTGATGGCGAGGCTGGACCGAACCGCTGGTCAGCAGTCGTTTCCGCGGCCACCACCGACACCGCCCGCCGATATGTGCCGACCTGCGTGGTCAACCACCGCCCGGCCCGGTGTGTCCCACACACCCCCGGCCAGCAAACACCTCACCGACCAGACGACTCCCCCCTAGTCCGAAGCACCGAGAAAAGCCAGTCTCATCAGACCACCAGCGCCGCCACTGCCTCACCGAATACCTCGGTGTGCAGATCCACATCCGCGGCCGTGGTGGCCGGACACATCAGGGCCATGTTGTGGAACGGAGTGATCAGCACCCCCCGGTTGCTCAGGTAGAGGTGCAGATACTCCTCGATCTCGTCGTCGTGGGCAGCCGCGGATTCGCTACCCGTGCGCGGCGCCGGAGAACAGAACCGGTACTCCGCGCGCGCACCTAGCTGCTCAACCGACCACGGCACGTCGTACTTCTCCAGTACTCCTTCCACACCCTCGCGGAACCGGGTGGCAAGCGCGATCATGTGCTCGAAGTTCGTGTCCGTCAGGACCTCGCCGAGCGTCGCTCGCATCGCAGCAGTCGACAGCGCGTTGCCGGCCAGAGTCCCGCCCACTCCCCCGACATCCACCAAGTCAGCCTCCGGGTGGTTGCGCACTGCATCGGCAACAGCCTCGGTGATCCCGTACGCGCCACTCGGGAGGCCACCGCCGATGCTCTTGCCGATGACGAAGATGTCCGGTTCCAGTCCCCAGGCCTCGGTGCATCCGCCCGGGCCCGCAGAGATCGTGTGAGTCTCGTCGATCAGCAGCAGGGTTCCGTATCGGGTGCACAAATCGCGCACTCCCTCAAGAAAGCCCGGCTCGGGCAGCACGATTCCGATGTTCGTCAGGGCCGGCTCCATGATCACGACAGCAACGTCTTCATGGGCCAGGCCCGCTTCCACGCTGGCCAGGTCGTTGAATTCCGCAACGCGCGTGGTCTGCGAGACGGGCACCGCCGGCCCCACATTGCCGGCCCTCGGCGCAGTGCCCCCATCCGGGCCGGTGATGACGAAAGTCTCATCAACCGACCCGTGGTAGCAGTAGGAGAAGGCCATCACCTTGGGCCGACCGGTGACCATCCGGGCGATCCGCAGCGCCCAGCGGTTCGCATCGGTGGCAGTCAGGCTGAAAGACCAAAGCGGGAGCCCGAAGCGCCGGGTCAGCTCCGCGGCCACCCACTGCGCGTCCTGCGTGGGCATCATCGTGGTGATGCCACCCAGTTCGGCGATCCGCTCGGTCACCGCGGCGACCGTGGCCCTCGGGGAATGCCCTGCCATCGCCCCCGTGTCGCCGAGCGCGAAGTCGACGTACTCGTGGCCGTCGAGGTCGGTGATCCGGTTCCCGTGAGCGCCTGAGAGGTACAACGGATATCCGCCGGACCACTTGTTCATCCAGGTCATGGGGACCCGCCCGAACAGGTGGTCTGCTGCCTCGAAAGCCTGCCGCGAACGCGTCGTTCGCTGCCGGTGCAGCGTGCGTTGCGCATCCAGCAGCGATGCGAGCCGGCTTCTGTCGATCGACATGTGCTCTCCTAGCGTCGGTCCTGCAATGCGAAGTACCTGCCGACGAACGGCAGGTAGCTGGAAGTAATCGTTCGCAACGGGATCGGCTTGTGCGGCAGCTCGGCGAATGCGGGAGGTGCGGCCTGGCCGGTCACCACCTGTCCCAGCCGATGCCCCAACCATCCGTTGAGGCTCACACCCGTGCCGTTACACCCGGTGGCGTACCAGGTGCCGTCGACGGTGCCTACGTGAGGCAAACGGTCCAACGTCATCGCGACATATCCGGTCCAGGCGTACTCGACACCGATGCCGCGCAGTTGGGGATGGATGCGCACCATGTTGTCGTAGAGGAACTCCCGGGCCGTCGGGATATCGACGGGATCCAGCCGGTTGCGCCCACCGAAGGCCATCCGGCCGTCCGGGGTGAGCCGCCAGTAGAACAGCAGGTTCTTGGTGTCGACCATCATCTGCTTTCCGATGATCGCTTGCTGCTCCTGGCTCAGTGGCTGTGTGGCGATGATGTACGAATTGATCGGGAGTACGCGACGGGCCAGCTCGGGCACTGCGGCGTCCATGTACGCGTTCGTGGCCACGATCACCTGACCGGCGCCTACGCTCCCACGCGTGGTGTCCACCCGGAAGCCGGCCCCGTGCCTGTGCACGGCGACCGCTGCCGTGCGGTCGCGGATCTGCGCACCGGCGTTCTCGGCCCGCTTGGCCAGCCCATCGTGGTACTTGGCGGGGTGCAGAGCTCCGACCTTCTCGAAGAACACCGCGGAGTCGAACGCATCACTGCCGATCCGTTCACGCACCTGAGACCTGCTCAGGAAATGCACGCCTTGCAGCTGGCCGCTGAGCTCCTGAAGCTCGGCTGTGTGGTGCCTGGAATGTGCCAGGTACAACTGGCCGGTGCGTTCGTAGTCGCAGTCGATTTCCCGGGTGAGAGCCTCGGTGTGTTCGAAGGCCTGCTCCACCTCGGCGTACAACTGGGCGCCCAACGGTCCGATCTTCTTCACCAGTGCCACAGGGCTCGACTTGAGCTCGGGGATCACCATGCCGCCATTGCGGCTCGAGGCACCCCATCCCAGCGGTTCCTTGTCGAGTACGACCACCGATGCCCCGGCAGCTGCGACCGTCGCGGCCGCATTCAAACCGCAATACCCGGCCCCGATCACCACGACGTCCACGGAGTCCGGGACGTCCTCGACGGAGCGCCGTTCCCGCGGCACCTGCTCCTGCCACAGACACGCCTCCCGGTAGGCGGGGCTAAGAACGGCCGGCATGTCCAGACAATACTTCACCCGGCCCTTCGTTCATACTGTTTCCGCAGGACGCTTCCCCAACCGACGGAGCAAACCGTACCCTGGTCTGCATGGCCGATTCTGATTCCGTCGTTCCGCACGACATGACGAGCAACTCCGAAGCGTTCGACCTCGACCGCGCCCACGTCTTCCACTCGTGGAGCGCGCAGGGCGCCCTCAAACCCTTGGTGTTCCAGTCCGGCTCGGGCAGTCGGCTGTGGGACTTCGAAGGCAACTCGTTCCTCGACTTCTCCAGCCAACTGGTCAACCTGAACATCGGTCACCAGCATCCCGCTGTCGTGTCCGCGATCCAGGAGCAGGCCGCGGTTCAGACCACCCTGGCACCGCAGCACGCATCGCTGGTGCGCGGCCGCACCGCCAAGGCGATCAGTGAAGTCGCCCCACCTGGCCACAACAAGGTGTTCTTCACCAACGGCGGCGCCGATGCTGCGGAGAACGCGATCCGCATGGCCCGTCTGCACACCGGCAAACACAAGGTCCTGAGCTTCTACCGCAGCTATCACGGCAACACCGGCGCCGCCATCAACGCCACCGGCGACCCTCGTCGCTGGCCCAACGAGTTCGCCTACGGACACGTGCACTTCTTCGGGCCGTACCTGTACCGTTCGTCGTTCTGGTCGGCCGACGAGCAGCAGGAAACGGAACGCGCACTGGCCCACCTCGAGGAGATCATCACATTCGAGGGCCCGAACACGGTCGCCGCGGTGCTCATCGAATCCGTGGTCGGAACCGCCGGCGTCCTGGTGCCGCCGCCGGGCTATCTCGATGGAGTTCGGGCGCTGTGCGACAAATACGGGATCGTGTACATCGCCGATGAGGTGATGGCGGGCTTCGGGCGCACCGGCGAATGGCTGGCCATCGACAACTGGGGCGTCAACCCCGACCTGATCATCTTCGCCAAGGGTTCGAACTCGGGCTACGTGCCGCTGGGCGGGGTGATCATCAGCGATGAGATCGCGGCGACCTTCGACGAGCGGGTCTTCCCCGGCGGGCTCACCTACAGCGGCCATCCCCTGGCCTGCGCCTCCTCATTGGCGACCATCGAGGTGATGCGCTCCGAAGGCATCGTGGAACATGCCAAGAAACTCGGCGAAACCGTGATCGGCCCCGCGTTGCGCGAGCTGGCCGAGAAGCACCCGGTGATCGGCGAGGTGCGCGGCCTCGGCGTCTTCTGGGCCCTGGATCTCGTGGTCGACCGCGCCACCCGCGAACCACTGGCCCCTTATGGCGGCACGAGTGAGGCGATGGGTGTGCTGACCAAGGCATGTGTTTCGCGCGGGCTGCTTCCTTTCGCCAACTTCAACCGGATGCACATCGTCCCGCCCTGCAACATCACCGAGGACGAGGTGCGCGAGGGCTTGTCGATAGTCGACGAGGCGCTCACCGAGGTGGACGGGTATTACACAGGCTGAAACGCACAGGCACGCAAACATCACAATCGGGTCGACCGACTCCGGCATCGTGTCCCGACGGCTACGCTCATTGGATGAACAAACCGTGGGCCAGCCGCCCTCTCGCCCTGGGTGGCGCCGTGCTCGGGATCCTCGCCGTCGCAACACCCGCCGTGCAGGCCGACCCGGTGAAGGTGAAACTGGTCAAGTCCGCGACTGTCTCTGTGGCCGGCTCACCTGACTCCACATTCCCTTTCAACAACGATCAGCCATCGGTGTCCCAGTTCGATTGCGGGAAGGGTTACGTACCGATCGCCGCCGGCTGGAAGGGCACCAACACCCCCACTTCGGGGCCGGGCTGGTTCGTGGGCACGAAGAAGGACACCACGAAGTACGGCTACCGGCTCAGCATCGCGCGCGGCCTGGCACCGGGGAGCATGCAGGCCCGCACTGTCTGCGCAAAGGGTCCGGTGAAGGCTGTCCGCAAGGAAACGGCACAGGGTTCAGTCGCGCGGTGTGGATCCAAGACGGCACTGGGCTACATGAACCTCGTGAGCGTCAAACAGAGCGCCGCGGTCTCCTCGACCCCCGCGGGCCGCACCGGATGGCGCCAGGAGGGGATGGCTTCGGAGTACTCGAACAGCGCCGCGGTCTGCGTGCACAAGAAGGCATTCAAGAAGGTCCGGTCCGTGACCAAGAGCACGTCGTTCACGCTGGGCAACCGCACCGCCACGATCGTCGCGAAGTGCCCCAAAGGTAGTCGCGCCCTGGCGTGGGGCTTCTCATCGCCGCTGATGCCGGCCAACGCGTGGTCGGGCAGCGGTTCGATCCAGTCGCCGTTTGTCGAATCAGCGGTCCCCGCGAAATCGAAGTGGACGCTGACGTTCTCGACTCCCGATCTGCAAGGGGCCAAAGAGCAGGCCCAGGTCTCTGCGACTGCTGTCTGCGGCCAGCCACGCAGTCGTTAAGAACCACCCAGCCCTACTCCTTCTTGGCCAAAGGCTCAGTGCGACGCCACCCCCCGCGCACCATCGTTGCGGCGAATGCGTGTTACAAACACGAAACAACAAGGTGACGGCCGGGAAACGCGCGAAACGTATGGTCGACTCAGACGCAAGCTCAAGTGGCAAGCGTACGAACAGGGTGGGGGGCCGCCCCGCCACCGAGACAGATGAGGGAGTCTGATGTTCAGTAGTCCTGACGAGGTTATCCGGTATATCCAAGAAGAGGATGTCAAATTCGTGGACGTCCGCTTCTGCGACTTGCCCGGCGTCATGCAGCACTTCAATGTCCCCGCCGAGTCCGTCGACGCGGATTTCTTCGCGAACGGCCAGATGTTCGACGGCTCGTCGATCCGCGGTTTCCAGGCCATCCACGAATCCGACATGAAACTCACGCCTGACCTGGGCAGCGCATACCTGGATCCGTTCCGGGCTGAGAAGACCCTGATCGTGAACATGTCGATCCGCGACCCGTTCACCGACGAGCTGTACAGTCGCGACCCCCGCAACATCGCCGCCAAGGCCGAGGCCTACCTCAAGTCGACCGGTATCGCCGACACCGCCTTCTTCGCCCCCGAAGCGGAGTTCTACATCTTCGACTCGGTGCGTTTCGAGACCAAGCAGAACGCCGGCTACTACTTCATCGACTCCGTCGAGGGCAAGTGGAACTCCGGGCGGGAGAACGAGCCCGACGGCTCCCCGAACCGCGGGTACAAGACCCCCTACAAGGGCGGCTACTTCCCGGTGCCGCCGGTCGACCACTACGCGGATCTGCGCGATCAGATGACGCTCACCCTCGCCGAGGTCGGCCTGAGCGTCGAGCGCGCTCACCACGAGGTGGGTACTGCGGGTCAGGCGGAGATCAACTATCGCTTCGACTCCCTGGCCAAGGCCGCCGACGACGTCATGAAGTTCAAGTACGTCATCAAGAACGTGGGCTGGGCCGCCGGGAAATCGGTGACTTTCATGCCCAAGCCGATCTTCGGTGACAACGGCTCAGGCATGCACGTGCACCAGTCGCTGTGGAAGGACGGCGAGCCGCTGTTCTACGACGAGCTCGGCTACGCGGGCCTGTCCGACATGGCGCGTTGGTACATCGGCGGGTTGCTCAGGCACGCACCGGCGGTGCTGGCTTTCAGCAACCCGACGGTGAACTCCTACCACCGCCTGGTGCCCGGGTATGAGGCACCGGTCAACCTGGTGTACTCGCAGCGCAACCGCTCTGCCTGCATCCGGATCCCGATCACCGGCAACAACCCCAAAGCCAAGCGCATCGAGTTCCGCGTGCCGGACCCCTCCAGCAACCCGTACCTGGCCTTCTCGGCCATGCTCATGGCAGGCATCGACGGCATCAAGAACAAGATCGAGCCGCCCGAGCCGGTCGACAAGGACCTGTACGAGTTGCCGCCGGACGAGGCCGCCAACATCCCGCAAGTTCCCGGCACGTTGTCCGATGTGCTCGACGCACTCGAAGCCGACCACGACTTCCTCACCGAGGGTGGGGTGTTCACCGACGACCTGATCGAGACGTGGATCGACTACAAGCGGACCAACGAGGTGGACCCCATCCGCCTGCGTCCCCACCCGCACGAGTTTGAGATGTATTACGACATCTAGGGCAAGAAGAAGGACCTCCGACCTGCGTAGGGTCGGGGGTCCTTTCTTGTGCCCCGCACAAAGTGGGCACGGGATGCCTCGACTGCCCACTTTCGGTGGGTGCAAATACCCCAAAGCGCACTTTTCGGGCCCATTTTCCTCCCAAAGGTGGCGGTTTCCTGAACCAGCGGGCCTGCAGTGCCCACTTCGGGAGGGACGACCAGGGTCACCCCTGATTGACTTGGCGGGTGACGACTGCCGACATGGTCATTCAGGATGCCAGCATCTGGGGCAGTGCCGATACGACGATCGGTATCCGTGGGGATCGCATCGTGCCCGCCGAGGTGGGGCCCAGCACGCGGGTGATCAAGGCGTCAGGCGCGACCGTGGTGCCGGGTTTCCAGGATGCCCACGTGCATGCACCCTTCGCCGGGTTGAACATGCTGCGCGTGTGGCTCAACGATGCCGTGGACCGCGGCGAGTACCAGCAGATCATTGCCGAACACGTACGCAGCAACCCAGGAAGCGATTGGATCACCGGCGGTGGCTGGGCGATGTCAGCCTTCCCGGGCGGCAACCCGCACAAAGCGGACCTCGACGCGATCGCACCCGACCGCCCGGTCTTCTTGTTCAACCGCGACGTCCACGGCGCCTGGGTCAATTCTCGCGCACTGGAGATCGCCGGGATCACCGCGACCACCCCGGATCCTCCCGATGGCCGTATCGAGCGTGATCCGGCAACCGGGGAGCCCACCGGCATGCTGCACGAAGGAGCGGCCTATGCCATGTATGAGCGCGTGGTCCCGCCGCCGTCGCAGGCGCAGTGGCGCGCAGCCATCCTCGAGGGTCAGCGCCACCTGCATTCCCTCGGGGTCACCGCCTGGCAGGACGCATGGGTGACACCGGCGACACAGCAGGCCTACCGCAGCCTGGCCGAGTCCGGGGAACTCACCGCACGTGTGGTCGGCGCCCTGTGGTGGGACCGGCACCGTGGCCTCGAGCAGATCGATGAGCTGCTCGAACGATCCGCCGAGTCGGCGCAGGGCTTCCACCCGACCACCGTCAAGATCATGATTGACGGAGTTCTGGAGAACTACACGGGTGCTCTGCTCGAGCCGTACTGCGACGGTTGTGGAGGCCATACCTCCAACCACGGCATGACATTCGTGGATGCAGACCTGCTCGACGCCGCAGTCACCTCGCTCGACCGCCACGGCCTGCAGGTTCACATGCATGCGATCGGTGACCGCGCAGTGCGCATGGGACTGGACGCCGTGCAGGCAGCCAGGACGGCCAACGGCCCGGCCGACAACCGTCACCACATCGCTCATCTGCAGGTGGTCCACCCCGACGACATCGTGCGATTCGCCCGGTTGGGGGTCGTCGCCAACTGCCAGATGTACTGGGCCTCGAGCGATCCGCAGATGCAGGAATTGACCATCCCGTTCCTGGGAACCGAGAGGGCAGAACAGCAGTACCCCTTCGCTTCGCTTCAACGGTCGGGCGCGCGACTGGCCGCCGGCAGCGACTGGTCGGTCTCCACAGCCAACCCCTTGGCTCAGATCGAGGTCGGGGCCACACGGGTCGACCCCTCCGAACGCGGTGAGGCAGCGCCCTTCCTGCCTACCGAGGCGATCGAGGCCGGGAAGGGCATCGAGGCCTTCACCTCGGGTTCGGCGTACGTCAACCACGACGCCGACGGCGGGGTTCTGGCGCTGGGCAGGCGGGCGGACATGGTGCTGCTGGGCGCCGACATCACCCGCGGCCTGCTGAGATCCGGTCGCGGGCTGGCAGACGTGCCGATCAACATGACGATCGCAGCGGGTCGGGTGGTGCATTCAGGGCTGGGATGAGCCGCCCTGCACGTTCACCGAGCGGTTGTGCATCAACAGCGACAGCAGGTCCTCCGGGGGCCCCACCACATACGCGTCGTCACCGGCCTGCAATGTGGTCTGACTGCGCGGGAGATGCTCGAGGCCGCCCTGTCTGGTCAAGGCGATCACCCGCGCCCGCATCGGCAGGTCGAGCATCGAAACCCCGGCGAGCCCTCCTTCGGCCCGCACCGTCAGGCGACCCGCGATGAATGTCTCCTGATCCACCGCGAAGGTCGCAATCACTTCCAGGCCCAGCGCGGCGGCCACGAACCACGGGGCCGAGACCGCGGAGACACTACGGACGTGGTGGAACTTGAGCCGTTGTTCGAGCATGGCAGCCAGCCGGCGGTCGAAAACCCGCATGACCACCGGCACATCGGGCCAGCGCTGGCCGAGGCTGTCGCGCACCGCCAAGCCCGTCTCAAGGTTGGCGTACTCGTCGGACGTCAAGACCGCCACCGCGGCGGCGGCCGGCATGTTTGCCGAGACCAGGGTCTGCGTCTGGGTCGCGTCTTGGGCGATGACCGGCACTGCCAGGGCCCGCGCCCTGCCGATATGGCGGTTGTTCGGATCGCGCTCCACCACGACGACTTGCTGGCCCATTGCGACCAGTCGCTCGACGACGGCCACTCCCAGCGAACCGAGCCCCACCACGACCACATGGTTGGTCATTCCTGTCACACGCAGCAAGCCGAAGGTCGCAGCCAACCGGCGGCTGACAAGGAATTCGGTGACCAGCGCGTACAGGATGGCCATCAGCGCAACGGTCATGATCATGACCAAGATCGCCACGATCCGCAGATACCCGGGCTGCGCGTCGAACGCGAAGTCGCCGTACCCGACGGTCGCCAACGTCTCTACCGAGAAATAGACCGCATCAAGCAGGTCCATCTTGTCGTTGGCGGTGTCCACGTACCCGAACATGAGGATCACCGCAAAAAGGGAGCCGAGGACGAACAGGCCGCCGACGGTCCACTTCAAGGCACTGTTCGCCCCGTAGGACAGGTTGCGCGCAAGGGCCTGCAGTGGCCGCCGCGCGGGTCGGCCCGGTCGGGCGGGAACCCCCAAGGGCTGCGCCGGCACCTCCTGGAAATCCATCAATTCGGATTCCAGGCCGACCAGAGCCACCCGGTCACCGACGCTCACCGAGGTCTCACGACTCGGGCAGACCGCAGTCGTCGCGTCTTGGTGGATAACCAGGATCGGCGCCAATTCCCCGAACAGGTCTTGCAGTCTGCCCGACGCCCGCACCTCGACCTCTCGCACGGCGTAGTCGTCCCCGGCGATCTGCATCCGGTGCAGTCGTTCGTCCAGCACCGATTCCACAAAGGTCGGCGCCGCCAGATCCGCCGGGTTCACAACCAGCCCGCGGGGAATCGCCGAGGTGATAGCCCGGCCCACCGCCGGATTCGACTGCCGGACGATGACGCGCGTCTGCGCAGCGAGTTCCTGCACCAGCAGTGCGGCCTCCAGACAGCGCAGATCGTCGTCCTCGACACACACGACGCACAAAGCACCAGCAAGACCCGCGGCCCACAGGCTCTCGGGATTGCGAGGGCTGGCATCGATACGGGGCACATCCAGTGTCTGCACCACGCGCAGATGCTGTTCCTGTGCGGCGGTTCCGATGATGACGACCCGAATGCCTGCCGATCGCAGCAGCTCCACCACCCTGACGCCGAGCCCCTGCACACCGCACACGATCACGTGGCCGATCCAGGTCCGGGGGTTCGACGTGTCCATAGCGATTCGCACGTTACCGATCACCGGGCCGGGATGTATCAGTGTCGACGCAGGCCGTTGAACCGGCTCAAGGCGGGGGCCAACAGGGTCGCGGGACACCGTTGGCCGACGACACTGCATTGACGCGCGCCGGACAAACCAAGGCGTCGCCCGTACTCACCGCGCTTCGGCCAGTCGCACTTCGGGCACACCGAACCCCATCGGCTGAGCGGCGGCGCGAGTGTCGACTCGCACCGGACCCTCGCCGCGGCGTAGCGTCAGATCCGGTATTGACGAACAGGAGTCGGCATGCGGCAGCGAGTAGGAGAGATCCTGGTCGCATGGGGGGCGATCACGCAGGAGGACTTACGCCACTGCCTGGTGATGCAATCACAGGACCCGCCGCGACGGCGAAGGCGATTGGGTCGCATCCTGCTCGATGAGGAGCGCGTGACGGAGATCTCGCTGGCCGCCGCCCTGGCCCAGGCGCACGGCCTGCGCGCGGTGGATCTGTCGCAGGAGGAGATCGACACCGACGTCGCCCGATCGATCCCCCAGGTGGTGGCCATGAAAGCCCTCGTGGTCCCCTTGTCGCGGTCGGACAACGTGTTGCGGATAGCTGCCGCGGACCCGGTCGACGTGGTCGGGCTCGACGACGTCCGCTTGCATCTGCACCGCAAGCACCGTGGCGTCGAACTGGAAGTGGTGGTGGCCCCGGAAAGCCAGATCCGGCGACGTTTGGCGGCCACCTGGAGCGAGGCGAACGCGGTCGACGCCCTGGAGGGTTTCGACGACTCCCGCAAGGCAGCACCGGTCGACTCGGAAACGGGAGCAGGAGACGCCGGCGCGGTGGCCGCGGTCCACCAGATCCTTGCCACCGCCATTCGGATGGGCGCCAGTGACATCCACATCGAGCCGATGGCCGACGAGGTGCGCGTGCGCATGCGGGTGGACGGAGGTCTGCGCAAGGTGATGACTCTGCCCCGTTCCGGTCAGGCACCGCTCACCTCACGCATCAAGATCATCGCCAACCTGGACATCGCCCAGAAGCGGGTGCCACAGGACGGCCGAGCGCGTATCCGCCTGGACGGTGTGGGACGCAACATCCGAGTGTCGACCCTGCCCACGTTGCACGGAGAGACTCTCGTGATCCGGCTGCTGGCAGATATCGGGGAACTGCCGGCCTTGACGGCGCTGGGCATTCCCGACGACATGCTGTCGCGCGTGCATCAGGCGCTGCGCAGCAATCAGGGTCTGGTGCTCATCACCGGCCCCACCGGCTCGGGCAAGACCACCACTCTGTACTCGGCCATCCACGAGGTCGTGACCGGCGACCGGAACCTCATCACACTGGAGGAGCCAGTCGAGATCGAACTACCCGGAGTCAGCCAGGTACAGATCGATGAGAAGTCCGGGATGACGTTCGCGGCCGGCCTGCGCTCGGTCCTGCGGCAGGACCCGGACATCATCATGGTCGGCGAGATCCGGGACAAGGTGACCGCCGAATTGGCGATCCGGGCGGCGTTGACCGGTCACCTGGTCCTGGCCACCGTGCACACCGTCGACGCACCTTCGGCGGTGATGCGACTGGTGGACATGGGTGTGCCTCGGTACCTGATCGCCTCGTCGCTGATCATGGTCATCGCACAACGTCTGGTGCGCAAGCCCTGTCCCTACTGCAAGGCGCCCGACCCCGCAGACGCCGAAACCCGCGAGCGCCTGCACCTCACCGAAGCTCAGGCGGCGAACATGGTCGTCGGCAGGGGATGCGAAAGATGCGAAGCGCACGGGTACCGCGGCCGGATGGGCGTCTTCGAGGTGCTGCCGGTGACAAAGGCGGTGCGCGCGGCGCTCACCTCCGGCGGGGACGAGGAAGTCCTGGCGAAAGCCGCCACCCCGGAGGGCTGGAAGCCGCTGCTCGAGGCCGGGATCGAGGCTGCCACCCGGCACCAGACAACAACCGCGGAGTTGCTGCGAGTTCTCCTGTCGGGCGCTTCCTGAGGCCGGTGCTCAGAGATCTGGCACCGGCACCGGACGCAACGAACCGACCCGGCTGCCGATGCCGAGTTGGCCCTGGTTGTTCGAACCCCAGCACTGCACTGAGGCGCCGCTGACCGCGCAACTGTGATATCCACCGGCTGCCACCGACCGGGTGGAGCTCAGCACGATCCGGGTGGGAGTGCCCCGGTCGATCTGCGTACCGTCACCGAGGCGGCCGCCCTGGTTGCGACCCCAGCACCGCACGTTCGAGCCGGTGACCGCGCAGGTGTGGTAGGCACCGGCCGACACCATGGACGCGGCGGGCATGCTCACCTCAGTGGGCATCAGCGCGTCACTGGAGCCACCATCGCCGAGTTGCCCGTGCTCGTTGCCGCCCCAGCACTGTACGGAATTGTCGTCCAGCAGGGCACAGGTGTGGAACACCCCGGCCGTCAGGGAGGCAACATCAGCCACCTGTGGCCGGACGGGAACCGAGGCATCGTCGGTGGAGTTGTTGCCCAGCTGGCCATGGTCGTTGGCGCCCCAACAGCGCACCGACCCGTTGTTCAGAACCGCGCAGGTGTGGGCGTAGCCCGCGGTGACGGATACCGCGTTCGAGATGCCAGGCACCACGATTGGGACATCGCTACGGGTAGGCGCTGCGACACCCAGCTGCCCACGGTCGTTGGCCCCCCAGCAACGGACCGAACCGTTGCTCAGCACCGCGCACGTGTGCCCCCCACCCGCGGCCAAATCCACCGCAGCGGGCAGTTCCACCGTCGCGGGGGCCGGCACATCCTTGGCCCCGGGTTGCCCCGCTTGCCCCTCGTCGTTGCGTCCCCAGCACACGACGCCAGCGGTGCGCTGACGCACACATGTGTGCTCACCGCCGGCGACCACCTGCACCGCTCCCGTCAGATCGACACCGGATGGAGCCTCAGCGTCGGTCGTCGTGCCGTTTCCGAGTTGGCCGTGAGTGTTGTCCCCCCAGCACTCGACTGCCTGGCCCTGGTCGGCCGCGGCCAGATCGGGGCTGACAGTGTCGCCTTTCACCAAAGCGCAGGTGTGCGCCAAACCAGCGGTGACCGCCACGGCCTCGGCGGTCGTGCGGGCGACCACACTCACCGGTCTGCTTGCGTTGCCCGAGAAGTCGACCATGAACACGCTGTAGCTGTAGGTGGTGTGGGGCCGCAGGCCAGTGTCAGTGATCGATGTGGCAAAGCCGGCCAGCGACAGTGCGCGGCCTTCATCCAGCGACGCGGGTGCAACCGAGCCGGCCTTTCGGCGCACGGCCACTGCCTGCAAGTCCGGTGCCGAACCGTTCACCCAGGTCAAGTCGATCGACGACGTGGTGCGGCCACTCACCTTCAGCTCGTCGGCCGGGCCGGGGGGAAAACTGTCGGTGCGAGGGTTCCAGGTGTATTGCAGCCGTAAGGTCAATTTGCTCTTGCGCACCTTCACCCGGACCGGCAGATCCGGAACCGAGGATGTGCCACCGTCCACGACGATCGGCGCGGCCCAGACCCGGTACTTGCCGGGCTTGAGATTGCGCAGCTTGCCCGCTGCCGGGAGCTTCTTGCGATAACGCTTCCCCGCAACGGTGATCTTCGCAGAGCCTCCCTGCGGAATCCCCTGCGCCACGACGCGCAAGGTGCCGCGCTTCTTGGCTTTCTTCTTCTTGGCCTTCTTCTTGGACTTCTGCTCCGGCTTCTTCTTCGTGGCAACCGATTGCGGCGTGATCGACGGCGCCGAGGCCGATGAAGTGGCATTCGACGGGGCACCGGCCAGCAGCGTCAAGCCCATGGCGA
>Ga0209607_1002496_pt1 | contig 14622 bp, 12 predicted proteins | sample AD_UKC117_MetaG_FD_184413 | JGI IMG/M metagenome (GOLD analysis project Ga0209607, IMG submission 184413) | Active sludge microbial communities of municipal wastewater-treating anaerobic digesters from Hong Kong - AD_UKC117_MetaG (SPAdes)... | ecosystem: Engineered > Bioreactor > Anaerobic >... | reverse complement strand
CGCCGCCACCGTGGTCCCGGCAATCGTAGCAACCGGTATCAGCGCGTTTTTCCGCACGTGCCGGTTCACCACAACCTTCTCGCTCAGACCCTTCGCCCGCGCCGTGGTCACGTAATCCTGTCGCAGCGCCTCCAGCATCGACGAGCGCGTGACTTTCAGCAGCAGCGCCCAGGACAGGTAGGACAGGGTGATCACCGGCAAAATGAGATGCCGTAAGGAATCTAAAAAGATGTCAAACCGCAGGTTGAGCAGCGAATCAAAGCTGATCATCTGCGTATAATTGACAAATCCCGGTTTGAGAATTTCCTGGCTGAACTCAGTGGATACACGTCCGGGGGGGAACCAACCCAGCTTGGCATAAAATATCAGCAGCGCCAGTAGACCAAATACAAAAGTTGGGAACGAATAACCCAGGATGGCCACCACGCGCGCCAACTGATCTGGCCATTTATTGTGATTCAAGGCTGCCTTGATCCCCAGCCAGATCCCAATCAATACAATGGGGAACATGCTCCAAATGGCCAATTCCACCGTCATGGGAATACGCCGCTTCAGCGTATCCACGACAGGTTCACGTCCTGTGCGCGAGTAGCCTAAATCGCCACGCAGCACCCCGCCGATTGTCTCGCCCGTTTCCGGGTCAACCCGGCCAACCAGCCAATACCAGTATTGCTTGTAAAATGGCTCGTCCAGACCATACCGTTTGATAATGGCATCCAGCGCTGTCTCTGAGTGCGGGATGTCGCGTACATATAAAGCTGAACGCTCCACCGGGCCTAAAACCTGCAACATGGCAAAAATAAGAATCGTCACGCCTAACAAAATGATAGGCAGCACCATCAACCGTCGAATAATATATGCTGTCATCCTGTTCAACCTCCAATCTAATTGGAAATTTCAAACCTTTTGTAATGGTCAAGAGTTTGTCAAAGTCATTCTGAGCGGAATCTTCGGAGCGAAGAATCTCTATTTCTCGGCAGCAGGGGATTCTTCCTCGAAGACTCGTCAGAATGACAGTTGTTTAATCTATTCTTGACTCCAACAAAATTTCAAACCTTTTGTCACAAATATCACGAATGAATTGACTTCCTGCTATTCGTGCCATTTGTGGCAAAAAATTCAAGTTAAACCCTTATTGAAAAAGATGGGTGGGAGTTTTGCCATAAATCATTACGTCAAAACCCCCACCTGATTTTCCACCTTAACTAAGCTCAGTAAAACAAAACTTGACAAAAATTGTTACAAAGTCTGCTTCTCTGTGCTTGCCTTGCTGAATCTATTTACTCCGTCGCCAGACTCAACGCGTAATAGTAAGGAGCGAACGCACCAACACGATTGTACCAGCCCTGAACCCAGCGCTGCTCGTAGCGGTTGCTCAAAGCCTGGGCGCCGGTGATCTGAATAGCCGTATCGTAATGGAGCTGCTGGAGCTGGAAGTAAATTTGTTCACGTTCAGCCGGATCTGCCGCCAAAACGCCAGCGGTAACCAGAGTGTTGAATTGATCGATCAGGTCTTGGGGCAGATTTTGCCGGCCAGCGTAGGTGCCTACGGTGAACGGCTGCACCCAGTTGTGCGGATCGTGAATGTCTTCAACCCAGCCGCTAACCGCCAACGGCAGTTGGCGAGCACGGAAGGAACGCAGCAGCGTTGGCCACGGCACACCGACGATTTCCACCTGGTAATTGGGATTCACTTCGGCAAGATTCGCTTGCAGGATTTCACCAATGATCTGGCGGGTCGTGTTACCGGTGTTGAAAACGATCTGAACACGGAAGCCGGTGTCGGGCAGAGCGCCATCCCAGGCCTGGGCCAGTTCAGAAGCGCAGGTGTCCAGATTGTATTCGGCATACGGACCATCAGGATTGTAACCCAGCATGTCCTGAATGATCGGGCCGTTGTTGCGAATACCCTTGCCATTCAGAGCTTCGGCAATGTAGGTGTCATAATCGAAGCAGGCGCGGAAGCCATAACGAACGTGGATGTCAGAGAAGAAATCGGCGGGAACGCCGTTGCCGTCCAACTGACCACTGCCGATATAAGGGTTGTTGCCCTGATCATCCGTGGCAACATCGAAGTTCATGAAGATGTCGGTACGGCTAACATCGGGGAGATCGGGCCAGACGCGCAGAGAGCCATCAGGATTGTCGCTGGGTGTACATTCATCGGTTTTGTAATCGCAAATTTCGCCAACCAGCGGATCAACCTGGGTGTAGTTTTCCAAGGGTACGCTTACCCATTCGGCGTCACCGGCTTGCAGAGCGGCAAAACGGGTACCCCATTCATTCACTTGCTTGACGATGATCGTGCCGATGCTGGCTACACCAGCCGGGCCACCTTCCCACATGGGCATATCGTCCGGGCGCCAGTAGTTGGGATTGGCGACCAGCACAAACTCTTCATTGGGTGTCCAATGATCCAGCATGTAAGGACCGGTCCCGTTGATCTTGTCTGTAATCTTGCTATTTTCGGAACCCGGGGCATAGAAATCTTGCCAGGTGGCGCAGTCGCCATCCCAGTCGCCTTGGGCTATTGTCCATTCCTGATCCAGCGTGTAGCTGAAACCGGCCATTGTCGAAAGGAAAGGTCCCCAGGGTTGAGCCAGATTAAAGGTTACCGTACCAGCTTCATCATCGGGTACGACAGCCGCTTTTACCTGTTCGCAAGCGGCAGCCAATGCAGCAGGATCAGCCGCTTTTACGGCGTCAGGATCACCAGCCAGTCCACATTCGGGATCGATGCCTTCGGTGATGTCATAGCAGGTGCTGTAACCCAAGATGGGTTCAAGCCAGAGCCATTGCGGGCCATTGGGATCGGATTGCAGCAGACCACGCCAGAACGTATAAGCCACGTCGTGGGCTTCCAGTGTGCCGCCATCGTGGAAGGTCACACCCGGACGGATGTTGAAGGTGTAGGTCAGGCCATCTTCGGAAATGAGGCCGTTTTCCAGGCTGGGGACTTCCATAGCCAGGACCGGGACATAAGTGGTTGCATCTTTGTGGTTGTACCAGATAAGGGGTTCAAGCACTTGGCTGTACAAGCGGCTGCTTGCCGTATCATAAGCCAGGTTGGGATCCAGTGTATCTACATCACCAAACAACACTTCTGTGTATGTGTCAGGATTGGGCGCGCCAAAGCTAACCGGAGCAACCGGTTCTGGGGTGGCGGTGACCACGACCTCTTCGGTTACCACGCGGGTGACTTCCATCGACTGCCCGGCTTCAGTGACCGTCTCGGTAATGACGCGGGTCACTTCTACGGGAACTTCCTTCACCACTTCGACGGTTTCTGGCTGACAGGCCACCAACAAAACAGCGAAGATCATGATCATGGCCACCAATAGGCCAGTCTTCTTGTTAAACATTGAAATAAACCTCCTCCAAGATTTGTGTGAAAGTAAAACTGTAACGCTTGAAAATTTTCAATCTAGCCTATTCTTTTTTGGGACATCACCTCCTTAAACTGTTTGCAGTTATCATCTTAGTAAAAAATCGCCACGAGACCGGCGTTTTTTATTACAGGAATTTCTCGGCGTGATGGCAGGCCACCATATGTGGTTGAATTTCAGTGCCGAGATTGCGGAATTCAGGGTCTTCCTGGCGGCAGATGTCGGTAGCATAGGAGCATCGTGGGTGGAAACGGCAGCCCGAGGGGGGATTGGCCGGACTGGGTACGTCACCTTCCAGAATGATTCGCTTTCTGGTGGCTTCTTTGTCGGGGTCGGGGATGGGGATGGCGGAGAGCAGCGCCTGGGTGTAGGGGTGCAGAGGATGATCGTACACTTCGTCGCGAATGCCCATTTCTACGATGCGGCCCAGGTACATAACGGCCACCCGGTCGCTGATGTAGCGGACCATGGAAAGATCATGGGCAATAAACAAATAGGTGAGGCCAAGCTCTGATTTCAAGTCGTCGAGCAGATTGACAACCTGAGCCTGGATAGAAACGTCCAAAGCGGAGATGGGTTCGTCGGCGACGATGAAAGAGGGGTTGGTAGCCAGGGCGCGGGCGATGCCAATGCGCTGGCGCTGGCCGCCAGAAAATTCGTGGGGATAGCGTTTAACAAAATAAGGGTTCAGACCAACCAGGCTGAGCAGTTCTTGAACGCGTTCTTTGCGGCTGGCGGCGTTGCCCAGACCGTGAATTTGCAGTGGTTCGCCGATGATGCTGCCGACTTGCATACGCGGATTCAGGGAGGCGTATGGGTCTTGAAAAATCATTTGCATGTGGCGGCGTTTACGGCGCAAATCCGAACGGTTCAAACTGGTTAGATCTTCGTCGCCAAAATAGACTTTGCCATCGGTGGGGGTTAGCAATTGGAGAATCGTACGGCCGGCCGTCGATTTGCCGCAGCCGCTCTCGCCTACCAGACCTAAGGTCTCGCCTTTGTAAATGTTGAAGGAGATACCATCAACCGCTTGAACGGCGCCCACCTGACGGCGAAAGACGCCGCGACGAATGGGGAAATGTTTTTTAAGATTAGAAACTTTTATCAGGACTTCTTTATTGTTATTGTTTGACTGGTTCATGCTGCCCCTCCCATGGTTGCGGTGTTTTGTTGCACACTCTCGGCGGTGATGCGTAAGCCGTCCCGAACATCTTCCCAGCGCCAGCAGGCAGAATAATGATCGGGGGCAACCGCTTCAAGGGCGGGGTTTTCTTCCCAGCAGCGCTCGATGGCGTAGCGGCAGCGAGGCGCAAAGGGGCAGAATTTAGGTTCTTTCAGGAGGTCGGGTGGCAGACCCTGAATGGGGATGAGTCGTTTTTTCTGTTTGGCGTCGACTTTGGGAAGCGATTCGAGCAGGCCGAGGGTGTAGGGATGGCTGGTGTGACGGTAGAGCTGGCGTACGGGGGCGGTTTCGACGATGAAACCGGAGTACATGACGGCCACTTTTTCGACGACGCTGGTGACTACGCCTAAATCGTGGGTGATCCAGATGATGGCCATGCCCAACTGTTTTCGCAGCCGGGTGACCAAATCTACGATTTGGGCTTGAATGGTGACGTCCAGGGCTGTGGTGGGTTCGTCGGCGATAAGAAGGGAGGGGTTGCAGGACAGGGCCATGGCGATGCCGATGCGCTGTCGCTGCCCGCCTGAGAATTGATGGGGATAATCACTCAGACGGTCTTGGGCGTTGGGGATGCCCACCAGCGTCATCATTTCGGCGGCGCGTTCGTTTGCTTGCTCCCGGTTCATGCCTAGATGTAACTCCAGGGCCTCGGTCATTTGACGGCCGATGGTCAGGACAGGGTTTAGAGAGGTCATGGGGTCTTGAAAAACCATGGCCATCTCACGGCCGCGAATGTGACGAACTTCTTCTTTGGAAAGTTTGAGCAAGTCACGGCCGTTAAAGAACACCTTTCCTGCTTCAACCTGTCCCGGCGGGCTGGGAATCAAACCCATGATGGACAGGACGCCGACAGATTTGCCGGACCCACTTTCACCAACGATAGCCATCGCCTCACCCTCGTTAAGGGTGTAGGAAATGCCGTTTACTGCGTGAACAATTCCTTCTTCGGTATAAAACCTGGTTACAAGATTTTCTACTTCGAGTAAATGGGCCATGTTACCCCGTTTGATATGAGATAGTTTTTTGACTTGACTTGTGTTTTGGGATGCGTTGAACGGTATCAAACCAGGAGGGGGGTGTTTGTTTCGTCAAGCATCTCTCCTCTTGCTGCGGGTTAAAACTATACCTGAACAAACGGGACTTAACAAGTGTTAATGATTTAGGGTCTTGCATGTTAGATTTTAAAGATTCTACGAGCTTTTTCACTGTTAAAAATTTTATAGCAATTGCGCCAGACTGTCAATTGAGAGTCAAATCAGGGATAATTCAGGGTCACATCTGTCGTTTTAGGGGTGGTTTTGCGGGGTATATCGGGGCGAGTCTTTTTCGGCCTGTTTTTGGCCTGTTGGCGTGAGGTATCGGGTTTTGTGGTTTGGGGCGCTGGGAATCAGGCTGGTTGGGGGAGAATAATCGTGAAGGTACTGCCCTGGCCGGGGGCGCTTTCTACTTCGATACGGCCGTTTTGCCGTTCGACCACAAACCGGGCAATGGTCAGCCCCACGCCCAGGCCGGGAAACAGGTATTGGCCCCCCTCTTGCTCGATGCGCACAAACGCCTCAAAGATGCGCGGCAAATTTTCGCGCGCGATGCCAATCCCGTGGTCGGTCACCCGGATGGCTACCTCGTCGGGCGCGCGATGATAAGCGTGAATCTGAACCGGCGCTCTGTCGGGATTAAACTTGAAGCTGTTTTCGAGCAAGGCACGAACGGCAAGCACCAGGGCGCGGCGATCGGCATAGACGGTGGCAATGTCCGAGTCAATTTCCAGCGTGACCCGGGCGGCAGCGCCATTGACCGATTGGCGGGCGGCATTGAGCGCTTCAACCAGGATGTCCGGCAAGCTCACATGCAGGTATTCGCTGGCTGTGGGGTGCATTTCGTACAGAATTAACAAGTCGTTGGTCAGGCCGACCATGGTATCGACGTTACGGGTGATGGAATTGAGGGCAACTTGCATGGAGTCGCCCTGGATAGCGCCTTGGTTGATCAGGCTGAGGAACCCTTTTACGGCCGTTAACGGCGTCCGCAGCTCATGAGACAACGTCACGATAAACTGGGTGCGCAATTCCTCCTGAGCTGCCAGGTCGGCGTAGGCTCTTTCCAAGGCCAGGTTCTTAACATTGAGTTCCTGAATTACCGCCACGTCATTGCGCCGCAAATGGCCAATGATCTGCCGCAGCAGCGTGCGCAGCAGCCGGGGGTTGGTATGGGCTATCGGCAAAAAATCGGTGTGTTCAATCACCAGGGTATGGCAGTCAGATCGCGCCCGAATGGTGGCCGTGCGCGTTGTTTCTCCCAGGAAGGCCATTTCGCCGAAATAGGTATTTGCCCCTACAGTGTCAATTAAAATGTCGATGTCGGGATTGGCGTGGACAAAAATATCCGCCTCGCCCTCCGCCAACACAAACAAAGAGGTTCCCGGCTCACCGGCCCGGCAAATCGTTGTGCCCGCAGGGAAAAACTGCGGCACAGCCGCCTGTCCCAGAGCCTGGATATCGTTGGGTCCTAATTCAGGGAATGTTTTTTGCAATAAGGCCAATTGGTCAACCTGCGCTACTTCTACCATATCTGCCTCGCCTTACCGGGCTGCCTTGCTACCGGGCGTTTTTGCTCGTTACTGTGTAGGTTCATTCTAGCAAGCGCAAAATTGACTTTGGGATTTTATTTACGCAAATTTCACCGGGCGGCGGTTAGAAATTTTATTTTTATGCCCCTTTCACGCCGCGGCGAGGTTCTTTTTTGCGGTTCCTGCTGTTCGCACGGGCGCAGGCTGTGCTATAATGTGCCCGTTACGCAGTTCACCACTCATTTGGAATCGTGTAATCGTCCGCACCCACTTCACTGCCGACCTCATCATCCACAACCCGGCGCAATTGTCCCGCTCAAAAGGATTGGTGCATGGCCCATCTGCATGTTCGAGCTTTTGGCAAGCTTCAGGTGCAGTCTCAAACCAAAGCCATCACTTCGTTTCCCACCCATCACGTTGAAGAATTACTCGGTTACCTGCTTCTCCACCAGGAAACGGAGCATCATCGCGAAAAACTGATCGAATTACTCTGGCCGGATGGTTCACCAGAGAACGCGCGCGGTCGTCTGAACACGGTTTTATGGCGGCTGCGGTCTTTGTTGGCTGACTTGGGGCTGGACACGGCCGTTTGCCTCCCTTCCTCCCGCGACTGGATAGCCTTCACCCCGGCACGGCCGTTCACCTGCGACGTTGCCCAATTTGACGATGCCCTCGCCCAGGCCGCCCTGGCCCAGGATGAGATGCGCGAACACTGTTTGCAAACGGCCGTTTCCCTCTACCAGGGCGATTTATTCGACGGCCTCTACACCGAGTGGATCCTCGCCGCCCGCGAGCAATTTGCCCGCCGCCACCTGCACGCTTTGGGCGAATTAATGGCCGCCTGCCTGGCCCGCCACGCCTACGTCGACGCCCTGGCCCACGGCCACACCATCCTGGCCGCCGATCCCCTGCGCGAAGAAGTACACCGCGCCCTGATGGTGTGTTACCGGCAGTTAGGCCAGCCCAGTCTGGCCATCCAACAGTTCCAGCACTGCGCCCGCCTCCTCCTCGATGAACTCCACATACTGCCCCTGCCTGAAACCCGCGCCCTCTATCAGCAGCTCCTCGACGAACGCCTGCAGCAGCCACACACGGCCGTCGATACGGCCGTCCACACTGCCTACCACGACTTCCTCCGCGCCGGCGACCGCCTGAACTCCCTCCTGAACGGGGACTAGAGACTGGAGATTAGGGGCCAATCTCCAATCTCCAGTCCCTAGTCTCCAGTCTCCTTCTCCCCTGTGGAAGCGGTTGGCCCGAATGTCAAATAGCTTCAGGTGGGCGATGCCGGGTTTGGCGATCTTTTTGGGCATGGCCGGGGTGGTTTTGCCGAGTATGTGAACGCGCCGGAATCGGCGTTGGCGTTGAAGCCGACCAACGTCTCATTTGCAGAGCCGGCGGCTGTTCCGATGACGGCCGTTACCGCCTTGCAAGGCCTGCGTGATAAAGGAAATATACAGTCGGGATAGCAGATATTGATCAACGGCGCATCAGGCGGGGCGGGAACGTTTGCAGTGCAGATTGCGAAGGCGTCGGTAACGGCCGTTGCTAGCACACGCAAAATCGAGATTGTCCTCGTGCTAAGAGCCGACCATATCATTGATTACACCCAGGAAAATTTCACCCAAACCGGCTGGTAGGATGACCTGATTTTTGACACCGTAGGCAATCGCTCTGTAGCCGAGTATGCCTGTGCTTGTATTCCGGGACGCTGGCCTTCAAAAAACGAAGGCCAGAAAATGGTCAACATGATGGCGAAACCGAACCGAGTAGATTTGGCTTATATCGCTGAGTTGATAGAAGCGGGCAAAGTAAAACCGGTTATTGACAGGTGCCATCCGCTAAATGAGGTTTCCGAAGCGCTGCGGTATCTAGGCAAAGGGCACGCTAAAGGGAAAGTGATTATCACAACGGAAATATCATAAGAAAGCTGGAGGAGAAAATGCCCAAAAACTTTAACCCACCGATAATGTTCAGGTTGGAATTATTTGTAGACGACATGATCGCGTCTATCGATTTTTACAATAAGGTACTTGGATTCGAGATAGGCAAACAACAGCCAGACAAGTACACACCCATGACAAACGGCAACATTGTGCTTTCATTGAATCTACGCGCCAACTTGCCGGATGATCATCCCGTCCAGGCGAAGACGGGTGAACGATTAGGGCGCGGCGTTGAATTTGTTCTCGAAGTGAATGACATTGAGGCGATATACGAGCGGGTGCTTTCTACAAACTGGCCGTTGTCCAGTGAATTGCAGCATCAACCCTGGGGCTTGACTGATTTTCGGATTGTAGATCCGGATGGATATTATTGGCGGATCACCACTTTATCAGAAGATTCACGCTTGTTGCCGCCGGTTAAGTCGGAAACGGCCGTTTAACCGTGTGCTATATACTGGTTTAAAGATCGGTCCTGTTTCGCGATTCAACATAAACTGCGTTCAGCTTGAAAACAGGAGTTTTGCAAAACTCAGCCACACTGACAGCGAGCTTCTTTCAACGCAAAAACTCCGGGTTCCATCTTGATTTCAGTTTAGCAGATGGTTCTGGCTTGACCAGGCATTGACCATATGAATTGCCCCTTTCTTACCACCCTGTGTGAATGCCCGACGGAGCGTCTTGCCATCAACCGCAATGACATCTCCCCCTGTTATCTCTTGTACGGCCTCAACCCATGCCAGAAACGCTTGCTGCAATTGTTCTGGGTCAAGCAAGAGAAAGACCCGACGAAATGTGTAATGGGGAGGGATACCATGTGGCAATTCGAGAAACTGCCGAAACCATTCTTCCTTTGTCTGGGCGAATTCTTCTACTTCTGGCCAAATGTCAGCATGACAGATTACGGCGCACAAGGCCAGCACAATAACGGAAATGAGGGGATGTCTTTTTCCTTCATCCATCTCGTCTAGGGTCATCGATATTCTCAAAATTAGCGATTAAGGTGGCTACTTCTTCTGTTGTCAATTGGCCCACTCCACGTTTTTGCTAAACGTAGAGCATTTTCCTAGAGAATGCAATTGCCCTGCCCTTGTGAGACTTTTGTGAGACCCCACGTCTACAATGGCTGCGACGGAAAAATGTAAAACGGGCTTGTTAGTTGGATAGGTTTGTCCGTTGGATGGTTGGATAGTTTGTTAGTCCCTCTTTAACCACCAAACCAACCAACTAACCAACCCACTGACCACCAAACCAACCAACCTTCTCCACCACAGGAGAACCTATGGACGACGACTCCGGCGAAACGATGGCCAACTTCGAAAAAGAAGCCCATTCCTTCGTCATTCGCATTTGGAAAGAACCCACCGGCGAAACCGGCGAATGGCGCGGCTGGATCAACCACGTCCAATCCGGGCAGCGCCACTACTTCCGCGACCCGGGAGCCATCAGCCCAATCATCGCCGATTATTTGCACGACCAACAGGAGGCAGTGGGCGGCTCATGAAGGCCACGGCCGTTACCCTCATCCCCTACGCCGACAGCCAGAGCCACCTGCTGGCCGGGCTGGCTGTGCTCGATTTGCGCGTCCAATGGGCCATCACCCGTGCCCGCGCCGGTGGTCTCCAGCCCGACGACGACTTTCGCGGTCTCTACATTAGCGACGCCCAGGCCGACGCCCTGCTCAATCAAGGCATCGGCGGCCACATTTGGGCCAACGGCAACGGCCACGGCAACGGCCGTCACCCGGCAGCTCCCGACTTCCCCACCATTTTGGACCAGGCTTGCCGGGAATGGGCCGACCGCACCCAGGCCAGCCTGGACGCCGGGCTGGCCCTGCGCCTCCAGCACCTGTGCGCCGCCTTTGCCCTCAGCCCCGCCGAAACCGACGCCCTGCTCATCGCCCTGGCCCCGGAAATCGACCCGCGCTACGAGCGCCTTTACGCCTACCTGCAAGACGACGTGACCCGCAAACGGCCGTCCATCGACCTGACCCTCAACCTGCTCACCACCAGCTTCCGCGACAAGCTCCGGCAGCGGCGCCTGTTTGACGACAACGGCCGTCTTCTTTCCCACCGGCTCCTCTACCGCTACACCGACAACCCGAACAGCGCCGCCACCCACCTGGCCCATTTCCTGCGCGTTGCTCCCGGCGTCGTTGAATTTTTGCTTGATGGCGACACCCTCGACCCCCAACTCGCCCCCGCCGCCGCTCTAAACCAATCACCACCCACCCAGCCACCTCAGCGCGTCCTACCCGCCCTCCTCGCCAGTCTCCAATCCCTAGTCCCCAGCCTCCAATCCCCCATCTTCCTCTTCATTGGCCCGCCTGGAACCGGCAAACGCGAAGCCGCCCATCATCTGGGCGGCTCGTTGTTGGCGCTGGATTTTGCTGCCCTGGCTGCCGCCGACCTGACGCCAGAAGAAGGTTTGCGGCTGGCCCTGCGCGACGGCCGTCTGCACCAGGCCACGCTCTACCTCACCGGCTGGGAAGACTTGCTCGGCGATGACGGCCGTTTTCCCCCGACTCTTTTCCGCCTGCTGCTGGCCTATCCCCACGTCGTCGTGCTGGCCGGGGAGCAGGCCTGGCAGGCAGATGGGGAGCGGGAACGGCCGTTCTTCCCCGTCACCTTCGCCCGCCCCGACTACCCCCGCCGCCGCGAATTGTGGCAGCGCCATTTGCCCGACGGCCCCTCGGTCGAAGCCGTGGCCGCCCATTTCCGCTTCACGCCCGGCCAGATTGCCGCCGCTGCTGCCGCCGCCCACGACCTGGCCCACTGGCGCGGCGAGCCACTGAGCGAAGCCGACCTATTCGCCGCCGCCCGCGCCCAATCCAACCAAAAACTGGCGGCGCTGGCCGTCAAAATCCGCCCGCGCTACACCTGGGACGACATCGTCCTGCCGCCCGACACCCTGGCCCAACTGCGCGAGATGGTCAATACCGTGCGCCAGCGCCCCACCGTCTACGGCGCGTGGGGGTTTGATCGCAAGCTGGCCCTGGGCAAAGGGCTGAACGCCTTGTTCGCCGGCGAATCGGGCACGGGCAAAACGATGGCCGCCGACGTCATGGCCGGCGCGTTGGGGCTGGATTTGTACAAAATCGACCTTTCCGCACTCGTCAGCAAATACATCGGCGAGACGGAGAAAAACATGGACCGCATCTTCACCGAAGCGGCCACCAGCAACGCCATTCTCTTTTTTGATGAGGCCGACGCTATTTTTGGCAAGCGCTCGGAGGTGAAAGACAGCCACGACCGCTACGCCAACATCGAAATCAGCTACCTCTTGCAGCGGATGGAGGCTTACGACGGCGTGGTCATCCTGGCGACGAATTTGCGCGCCAACCTGGACGAGGCGTTCACCCGCCGCCTGCACTTCGCCGTCGAATTCCCCTTCCCACAGCCCGCCGACCGCGAGCGCATCTGGCGCGTCAACGTGCCGCCGGAAACGCCCCTGGCCGCCGACGCCGATTTTCACCTGCTGGCCGAACGCTTTGAACTGGCCGGCGGCTCCATCCGCAACATCATCCTGGCCGCCGCCTTCCTCGCCGCCGAGGATGACGAGTCCGTCCACCTGCGCCACCTCCTCCACGCCGCCCGCCGCGAATATCAGAAGATGGGACGGCTGATTGAGGAAGGGTTGTTTGAGATTAGAGATTAGAGACTGGAGACTGAAACAATCTCTAGTCTCTAGTCTCCCTTTGGAGGCCCTATGCCCGCCGAATATCAGTTAGACGATAAGAAGAACGTGAACCGGCCGGAACGGAAAACGGCCGTTTCCCCCCAACCGGCCGAACCGCTCACCCGCGACCAGATCGAAAACCACCTGGACAGCGGCACGGTGACGCAAATGCAGCAGACGCTGGGTAATACGGCCGTGCAGCGTGTTTTGGCCCAGCGCAGCGGCGACGGCGGCGGTGTGGTCGATGACGAAACGGCCGCCTCCATCAACCGGCAGCGGGGCAGCGGCGGCAGTCTGGACAGCGGCATCGCCCAAAAAGCGGGGCAGACGATGGGCCAGGATTTTAGCGACGTCACCATCCACACCGACGCCCAGGCCGATCATCTCAGCCGCCAGTTGGGGGCCAAAGCCTTCACCACCGGCAATGACGTCTTCTTCCGCGAAGGCGCTTACGACCCCGCCTCCAACGACGGCCAGCACCTCATCGCCCACGAGCTGACCCACGTGGCCCAACAAGGGGCCGCCGCGCCAAACGTCCAGGGCAAGCTCACCGTCAACGACCCCAACGATCAATTTGAAGCGCAGGCCGACAACGTCGCCGACACGGTGATGAACCAGCCGGCCGAAGATCAGGGTCTGCAACTGCAAGAAGTCGAAGAAGAGGAAGAAATTCAGATGCAGGAAATACCCGAAGAGGAAGAGCTGCAATTAAAACGATGAATGCTGAATGCTGAACGATGAACGTTCAGCATTCATCGTTCCCTGTTAACTCATGATTACCGATTTAGACCAGACCATCAAAAAACTGCTCATCGAGGAGCTGCCGATTAAAAACGGCGAGATCGACGTGAAGTTCGAGCAGCCGACGCGCGAGTGGAGCGCGAAGCTGACGAAACCGACGGTCAATTTTTTCCTCTACGACGTGCGCGAAAACAATACCCTGCGCCAGCATCAATGGCAGCCGGTGAATGGCGGCATGGCGGCCAACGGCCGTCCGCTGGACCCCGCCGCCCGCAAACGCACCCCCTTCCGTGTAGACTGCACTTACATGCTCACTACCTGGGCCAGCGACCCCGGCGACGAACACCGGCTGCTCACCCGCTGCTTGCTGGCCCTGTTCCGCCATCCCATCCTGCCGGAGGACCGCCTGATTGGCAGCTTGCAAAACCCGACCTTCGACATTCAGGCGCGGCTGGCGGCCCACGACAAGCTGACCAACCCGGCTGAGGTGTGGAGCGCGCTGGACAACGAGTTACGGCCGTCTGTGCCTTACATCATCACCCTGGCGCTGGACCCGTGGACGGCCGTTACCGGTCCGGCGGTGCAATCCTTCACCATGCGCCTGGGCCAATCCGAAAACCCCCGGCGGGAGGAGATGGCGGCGGAAACGGCCGTCATCACCAACACCATCGGCGGCACCCTGCTCAAAGGCGCAAAGCCGCAGAGCGGTGTAGACGTGGCCCTGAAAGGGACGGGCTTTATGGAAGTGACAGATGAGAACGGCCGTTACCGCTTCCTTGGCGTCCCGGCCGGCGATTACACCCTGCTGGCCTGGACCGGCAAAGGCAAACCGCAAGAAAAGAAAATCACCGTCCCCGCCGGCGATTACAACGTGGAACTGTGAACAAGGAACGGTGAACGAGGAACGATGAACGAGGAATGGATCCGCAGATGACGCAGACGGAGAAAAACTGTTGAAATCTGTGGATAACACACCAAACCATGAACCGACAACAAATTCGTAAAAACCGCGCCCCGCCGGGCACGTTCACAACCCAATATCCGTGTTTATCCGCGTGTATCCGTGTCCTAATAGTTAAGGAGATAGAAAATGCCTGTAAGTTATGCCTCTCCCGGCGTCTACGT
>Ga0209607_1002495_pt1 | contig 14624 bp, 13 predicted proteins | sample AD_UKC117_MetaG_FD_184413 | JGI IMG/M metagenome (GOLD analysis project Ga0209607, IMG submission 184413) | Active sludge microbial communities of municipal wastewater-treating anaerobic digesters from Hong Kong - AD_UKC117_MetaG (SPAdes)... | ecosystem: Engineered > Bioreactor > Anaerobic >... | reverse complement strand
CGCCGTCGACGGTATCGACGATCGGTTGCAAATCTCACGCAACATGGGCGCAGACATCACCTTGAATTTTCGTCAAGTCGATGTCGTCGGCGAGATCATGAAGATTACCGGGGGGCGCGGCGTGGATGCGTCGATCGAGGCATTGGGCACGCAAACGACCTTTGAAACGGCACTGCGCGTGTTGAAGCCCGGCGGTACGTTATCCAGCCTCGGTGTCTATTCGAGCGATCTGAAGATTCCGCTCGACGCCTTTCATGCCGGTCTCGGCGATAACAAGATCGTAACTTCGCTGTGTCCAGGTGGCAAGGAACGAATGCGGCGGCTATTGAACGTGGTGGCTTCCGGCCGAGCCGATTTCGGCGCGCTGGTTACTCATACCTACAAACTCGACGATATTGTGGCCGCTTACGAACTGTTCGCCAATCAGCGCGACGGCGTACTAAAAGTGGCGATCAAACCGCGCTGACTGTCCATTCCCGGCAAAAGCTGCCATCGTCCGCGAAAAGTTCGCCGGGAATGCGAGATGGATTTTTATCAAGGATGGACATGATTCAAAGTGTCCGATTTTCGGACGATCAAACGATTTCGTCCGTCCGAAAATCGAACTCCTCATATTTTGTCCCACGCTGTATCGCCCTCGATCAAGCGAAACTTTCCTGGTTGCTTTTTTCTCTTCGGATCGTCCTGCGGATTCGCTTGCCTGGATCAGGCCAATATCCACATTGAAATTTTCACATAATTAAATCACAAACGATTAATAATTATATAGTTATTTTATGGCATTTTTTTTGCCAACTATAATCACATATCAAGGCAATCTATTTCTGCACTGGGAGGTGCCGGAGACGCTGAAAATTTAGATAAAGCCAACATGGCGGAATAAATGGGGAATCAATTCCCAGCCGCGATTACAGCGATACGCCTGTTGCAACCACCAAAGAGGAGAGAACAGAGATGGCGCATAAAGCCGAGAGGCAGGTTTTTGCCGATCCCGGTAACGATACGGCAGTCATGGCGGCATGGGAGCGATTTCTCACGGGCAGTAAGCAGCCATCCGATGCCTTGCGTGGCCTCGTCGAAGGTTCTTGGCAACGCTGCCGAGCGCACCAGGTCGATCCCAAAAAACGGAGCGGTCCGTCACCCGTGTGCGACTCGAAGCTGGAGTCGCTCAAAGGTCAACATCGCGAATTGTTCGAAGCCGCCGCGCCGATCATGGCCTGCGCACGGGATTTCCTCGCGGAGACGGGCGCCATCATGGCGCTCGCGGACACCAGTCCCACTATTCTCACCACGGAGGGCGACAACCGCACCCTGGGTCTTGCCGAAGATATTCATTTGCTGCCCGGCGTTGCTTGGAGCGAGAACATGTGCGGCACTAACGCCATTGGCACCGCGCTGGCTGTCGGCCACGCCGTGCAAATTCATTCCGCCGAACATTACTGCGCGGGCATCAAACGTTGGACCTGTTCCGCCAACGTCATTCGTCATCCCCACGACGGTAAAATCTTGGGCGTGATCGACGTATCCGGGCTTTCGGAAACCTACAACCGCCAGAGCATGGCCCTGGTCATGACGGCGGCCAGTCGGATCGAGAGCCGACTGACCATTCGCGAGCTGGAGCGACGCTATCAGTTGTTGGAAGTCACCTTGCCGCACTGGTCGGGTGGTACCGATGGCGTGATTTTGTTCGACCAGCGCGGTTATCCCATCAAGGCCAACGAAAACGGGCAGGCGGCGCTTACTGCCTTCGGTGCCGACCTCGATCTGGCCGCACCGCGGCGAATCCCGGCGCTCGCACTCGACGGGGGCGGACAAGCGTATCCTCCCTGGCTGCGTTCAGAATGGTTGGTACCGGTGGTCAGGCGCCACGAGCGCTTGGGAACCCTGCTGATCATACCGTTGCCACGTCTTGGTCGCGGGTGGGCAGGAGGGGCTGAACGATCGCGGTTTCCAGCGAGCGTGGAAGAAAATAATTGTTCTTCGGCGATATCAGCGAGTTTTGCCAGAATCATTACCGGTCATGTCGGGCTGCTGGAAGCCGTCCGCAAGGCGAGCCACTTGGCCCATTCCCGCGTGCCCGTGCTGCTGTTGGGCGAGACCGGAACGGGTAAGGAGGAATTCGCGCAAGGTATCCATCAGGCCAGTCCGTTTCGAGAGGGTCCTTACGTGGCGCTCAATTGCGGTGGTCTATCACGCGACCTGCTCGCAAGCGAGCTGTTTGGCTATGTGGACGGCGCTTTCACGGGCGCGCGCCGCAACGGTCTGGTCGGCAAGGTCGAAGCAGCCAACGGCGGCACGCTCTTCCTGGATGAAATCGGCGAGATGCCGCTCGATCTCCAGCCCCACTTGTTGCGTGTGCTTGAGCAGGGCGAAATCTACCGTCTCGGCGAGAGCACGCCGCGCAAGGTCAACTTCCGGCTCGTTGCCGCGACGCATCGCGATCTACGTCGGGATGTGGCCGATGGTCGCTTCCGCATGGACTTTTACTACCGAGTGGCGGTGACATCGATCCGGATTCCTGCCTTGCGGGATCGGAAGGGCGATATCGGTCTTCTTGCCCGACATTTTGCCAAGCGTTTCTGCGCGCTGCACGAGCTGAAATCCCGCCGCTTGGATGAGGCGCTCGTTGCACACCTGGAAAGCTATGCGTGGCCGGGAAATGTTCGAGAGCTGCGCAATGTGATCGAGAGCATGTTGTTAACGAGTGATCGCCAAGTTCTTGGTGTCGGTGACTTGCCACCGGAGCTTACGCACGAGATGGCGTCCGACGACGCGCCCGCCGGTACGGCAGAGCTTACGCACGAGATGGCGTCTGACGACGCGCCTGCCGGTACGGCATTCAGCATTTCCGAGAGCGAAGCCAATCTCATCCGACGCGCGATTACCGCTACGCGGGGTAATCTTACCCGCGCGGCACGCGAACTCGATATCGCTAAGAGCACTCTCTATCAGAAAATCAAGCAATACGGCTTGAAGCGGGAAATTTATTGCGCGCGCGGGTTCGATTCCTGAATGGGCCCAAAACCGCGTAATTTTTGAAAGCCTTCTACTTCAATGAGCTAGGGCTGTTAACAATTGAGCCGAAACTATCGTTTCAATTTATTGACGGAGTTGGAACGATGGAACGACGAGTGCTTCGAGACGACCCGTGGGAACGGATCAAAGATCTGCTGCCAGGCAAGGTGACAGATGTTGGAGTCACGGCCAAGGACAATCGGTTGTTCCTGAAAGCCGTGTTGTGGATGGCCGGACGGGGGCGCCGTGGCGGGATTTGCCGCCGGAACTGGGCCATTGGCACACCACTTTCACGCGCTTTGCGCGCTGGACCCAGTCGGGTATCTGGTGTTAACAGACCCTAGAGCGACAACTTCGGATGGGAGGGATCGGCCGTGGACGGCAGGTTCTTGTGGGCTCTAGCGGTTTCGCCCCCGAGGAACCAGATGAAGCATCAGTTCCTTGACGGTACCGATTCCCAGCTTACGCAAGAGGTTCTGACGGTGCGCCTCCACGGTCCGCGGGCTGACACTCAATTCGCGGGCAATCTCCTTGCTGGTCGAGCCCGCGAGAGTCTGATTGAGCACCTCCCGTTCTCGTTCCGTCAAGGTGGCAAGCTGATGTTCGAGAGACTCCGCCGTGCTGGACGAACATCTAGCGGCAGCATCCAAAACTAAGGCAGCATTGATGCTATCCAACAAGGACTGGTCTCGGTAGGGTTTCTGAATAAAATCGACGGCGCCAGCCTTCATCGCTTGGACCGCCATTGGGACATCGCCGTGGCCGGTCAGCATAATGACCGGAATCTTGAACCCCAATTCGTTGAGTTTCTCTTGCAGAACCAAACCGCTCATTGCGGCCATCTGCACGTCGAGTACCAGACAACCTGAGCGCTGCGGCTGGAAGGTATCCAGGAACGCGAACGCCGAGGCATAGCCTTCAGCCTGCAGACCGACGGATTCGACCAATTCCTGGATCGAATCACGTACTGCCGCATCGTCATCGACGATGAATACCGTTGGCTCTGGCATGTTCTTCATGAACTAGATCTCCGTAACGTGAAGCAGAAGATGGCACCCCCGGCAGGATTGGGTTCGTACCAGAGTCGCCCTCCGTGAGCATCAATGATCGCCTGGGAAATAGCGAGCCCCATACCCATGCTGCTGCTGGTGCCGGAATAGAGGGGTTCAAAGATGTCCGCGACCCGATCCAGCGGAACTCCGTGACCTCGATCCGTCACGCTGACTTGCACTTGCCGATCATTGATTGAGTCCATTGCAACAGATATCCATTTGTCATATCGCTCATTTGAGCAAATACTCCGCATCGAGTTTTGCAGAAGGTTGACCAAGACGAGTTGGACTTGCAAAGGGTCGGCAAGGATTGCAGGCAGGTTGCTTACAGGCTCGCAGGTAATACGGCACTTTCGATATTCGGTTTCCGGTTCCATCATCCGGATCACTTCTTCGACCAAAGGACAAAGAGACATGGGCAGCAGCTGCACGTCGCTCGCGCTGACCAGCGACCGAACGCGTTGAGTGATGGCTCCCGCCCGCTCAGACTGCTCCTCAATCTTCGCGAAGAGTTCGATGAGCTTGGGTTTGTCATCGACATTGTTCTGAAGGCGTCGCTTGGCTGCCTGTGCATAGTTCTGAATTGCAGTCAGGGGCTGGTTGATCTCGTGGGATATAGCGGTAGCCATGGCGCCCAGGCTACGCTCCTTGCTGAAGCGCGCCAGTCTCCCCCGTAGGTGGGCCGCCGTAGTCTCCGCCTGACTGCGTCGGCCATACTCATTTTGGAGTGCGGTTTGAGCCTGTCGGAGTCTCCGACGGTTCAACATGAGTGTGATGATCAAGGTGGTCTGCGCCAAAATCACGGCCAACGCAGTGAGTATCTGCCAATAATAGTGATCCCAGACCGTAGCCTTCTTGAATCGAATTTCACAATCCGTTGGCAACTGGTTCTCAGCGATGCCTAAGCGGTGTAATTGTTGCCAGTCGGCGATGCAATGGGGCGTGGCCGGTGCCTGGATACCGATGACGGAGGGGTCTTCTCCGTTCAGCACCCTGGCGACAAGCTCACCCGCGCGTTGTCCCTGTTCGCCATAGCTCGCGATCGAGCCTGCGACAATCCCATGGCCGAGATACGTTTCGAATATGCCGAAGACGGGAGCGCGCGAGACCGCCGCGATCCGCGTCAGCACGTCACGCGGTACCAACGGTACGCCATCGCTGTCACGAAACATCGTTAAATAGAGCACTATTACGTCCGAAGGAAGCGTGCCCACCGCCGCGACCGTTTCGGCCAGCGTGAGACCGACGAGGTACTGGATCTCAAGTCTTCCCGCGTAATGCTCAAGCGATGCTTGCATGAGCGACAGGTGCCCGCTGTCTGGTTCGGCAATGCCTGCGACGATAGCGACTCGTCGCGTTGCGGGCCGTAAACGCAATGCCAGATCGAGCGTCTGTCCGAATTCGAGCCGGACCGGAACACCGATCGTGTGTGGATCGAGGCCACGTCTTTCCAGCGAGGTGACCGGCACGCTGTGAAAAACGATTGCCGCGCCCGGCCAGATTTCCGCGCGGTAGCGCTGGGCGAAATCGAGTGCGATCGACCCGGCCGCGACGACCACGTCCACCTTCAGGCCACGATATTTTTTGCGTAGCAGCGCAACTATATCTTCCGCGAGCAGCGTCTGCGGAAAACGGAACATATCGAGTGTTTCAGCATAGAATTCGGTGGGTGCTCCGTGCTCTGCGCGGGTGATGGCCTCGCGCAGGCTGCGATCCAGCGCGAGAAACGCCGGTAGATAAGGATCAGCGGCGTTCAGGATGACGACGCGACGCGCTGCGCCTTCGCTATCTCGTGCTTGGGCGAACGCCGTCATGGATACGATCGACAGCGCGATCATCATGACGAACCTTAATAACGGCTGCACTTTTAGTCCTGGCAAGCGGTATTATCATGTTCATTCAATGAGGTAAGCCTTGGTGCGGGCCGTGCCGTGAAAACGACCTACCCTGATCGAGCGAAAGGTTGCATGCGGGGAGCTTTTGAGGGAACTTGTTGGCCGCGTATCATCTAACTGTCAGCCTATGGTAACCAGCGGCATAACTCTACTTGTATCCCCGCCAGGCGTCCGAATATGATTTCTTGTCATCAGCAACAGCGCTAGTGCCATGAGCAAGGAATATTCATCGTCCTCCGATCAGGAGCGCGGTCTCGTCGTCGAACCAGCGAAGCCGGAACTCAAACAGCCACCGCTCTACAAGGTGATCCTGCTGAACGATGACTATACTCCCATGGATTTCGTCGTGAAGATTTTGGAGAATTTTTTTGGGATGAATCGGGAAAAAGCCACCCAGGTCATGTTGCATGTCCACACCCGTGGTCGGGGGGTGTGCGGGGTCTATACTTATGAGATCGCGGAGACCAAGGTGGCCCAGGTGAACGAATTTTCCCGCCGACACCAGCATCCGCTGCTATGCACCATGGAAGAAGTCTGAATTTAAACCACCCCCCAGCGCTAGAGGTGTGACTTATGTTAAGCAAGGACCTGGAATTCTCCATCAATCTTGCTTTCCGCGAGGCGCGGGATCGGCGCCATGAGTTCATGACCGTGGAACATTTGCTCCTCGCGCTGCTGGACAATCCGGCGGCGGCCGAGGTGTTGCGGGCCTGCGGTGCCCGCTTGGACAAGCTAAAACGTGATTTACAGATTTTTATCCGCGACAACACACCGGTGTTGAGCGCGGACGATCCGCGCGAAACTCAGCCGACGTTGGGATTTCAGCGAGTGCTACAACGGGCGGTGCTGCATGTGCAATCCTCCGGCAACAAGGAAGTCACTGGTGCCAATGTGCTGGTGGCCATTTTCGGCGAGCAAGAATCCCATGCGGTGTTTCTGCTGAAGCAACAGGAAGTCAGCCGGCTGGACGTGGTCAATTTCATTTCGCATGGCATTTCCAAGGTCTCCGAGGAACAGGAATCTCCCTCGTCCCAAAACGAGGAAAATACCGAAAATCAAAGTGCCAAGCCGCTGGAAAATTTCGCGTCCAACCTCAACGAACTGGCGCAGCAGGGTCGCATCGATCCGCTAATCGGCCGGCGCGAGGAAATCGAGCGAACCGTGCAGATTCTCTGTCGGCGGCGTAAGAACAACCCATTGTTCGTCGGCGAAGCGGGTGTCGGCAAGACCGCCATCGCCGAAGGTTTGGCCAAGATGATCGTGGATGGCGAGGTGCCGGACGTGCTGCGCAACGCCACGATTTACGCCCTGGACCTGGGCTCTTTGGTGGCGGGAACCAAGTATCGCGGCGATTTCGAAAAGCGGTTGAAATCGGTATTGGCGCAACTGCGCAAGGAACGAAATGCCATCCTGTTCATCGATGAGATCCATACCATCATCGGTGCGGGCGCGGCCTCTGGCGGCGTGATGGACGCCTCGAACCTGATCAAGCCCATGCTCGCCTCGGGTGACCTGAAGTGCATTGGTTCGACCACCTATCAGGAGTATCGCGGCATCTTCGAAAAGGATCGGGCACTGGCACGGCGTTTCCAAAAGATCGACGTGTCCGAACCGTCCATCGAGGAAACCTACCAGATCCTACGCGGCCTCAAGACGCGCTTTGAGGAGCATCACGACGTCAAATACGCTGATAAAGCGCTACGGGCGGCGGTGGAGCTATCGGCGCGCTACATCAATGACCGCCATCTACCTGACAAGGCCATCGACGTGATCGACGAGGCCGGCGCCAGCCAGCGGTTATTGCCGGTCGCCAAGCGCAAGAAAGTCATCAACGTCTCCGATGTCGAGACCATCATCGCCAAGATCGCGCGCATTCCGCCCAAGACGGTGTCCTCGTCGGACAAGGACGTGTTGCGCAACCTGGAACGCGACCTAAAACTGGTGGTGTTTGGCCAGGACGAGGCGATCGATATGCTGGCCAACGCCATCAAGATGGCCCGCGCCGGCTTGGGCAACGAGCAGAAACCCATCGGTTCTTTCCTGTTCGCCGGGCCAACGGGGGTGGGCAAGACCGAGGTCACCCGCCAGCTCGCCCGGATCATGGGGATCGAACTGATCCGGTTCGACATGTCCGAATACATGGAGCGGCATACCGTTTCGCGGCTGATCGGCGCGCCGCCCGGTTATGTCGGTTTCGATCAAGGCGGGCTGATGACCGATGCCATCCTGAAACACCCGCACGCGGTCCTGCTGCTGGATGAGGTCGAGAAAGCGCATCCCGACGTGTTCAATCTGCTGCTGCAAGTGATGGATCATGGAACCCTCACCGACAACAACGGCCGCAAGGCGGATTTCCGCAACGTCATCCTCGTCATGACCACCAACGCCGGCGCTGAGTTGATCGATCGACCCTCGATTGGTTTTACGATGCAAGATCACAGCACGGATGGGTTGGAGGTCATCAAGCGCCTATTCTCGCCGGAATTCCGCAACCGGTTGGACGCCATCGTCCAGTTCAAGGGGTTGACGCCGATCACTATCGCGCAGGTGGTGGACAAGTTCTTGATCGAGTTGGAAGCGCAGCTGGAATCGAAGAAAGTCACCGTCGAAGTGGATCGGGAGGGTCGGGCCTGGCTGGCTGAACGCGGCTACGATCCCAAGATGGGTGCGCGGCCGATGGCACGGATCATCCAGGAGAACATCAAGCGGAAATTGGCCGAGGAATTGCTATTCGGTCGGTTGGTGAACGGCGGCCATGTCATTGTCACCGTGCGCGATGGTGACTTGCAAGTGGAGATTGCCGAGGAAGAGGCGGTACCCTAGACCGGCGGCAGAGTCGTATGGTCGGCAGCCCGTGGGGAAGGGTTGCTGGCTATCCGGTTCGGACGGGAAAGGGTGCTGCGGTGGACGTTCAGCGCCCGCGATAGGTAATGCGCCCCTTGCTCAAGTCGTAAGGGGTCAATTCCACCTTTACTTTGTCACCGGTCAGGATACGGATATAGTGCTTGCGCATCCGGCCGGAGATGTGCGCCGTAACCACATGGCCATTTTCCAACTTAACCCTGAACATGGTGTTGGGCAAGGTGTCAACCACGGTGCCCTCCATTTCGATATGGTCTTCTTTCGACATAAGATCTCTCGCTGGTAGGCCGCTTCGGCCCTCTGAAAAGACTCGCAACCTTAGCGGAAATCCCTTGACGCGGCAAGGGGATGATCGGAAACAGGCCGGTGGATTTGCGATGTGGCCGTCGTGGGGACGCTGAATCAGGCAGAGGGCGTGGGTGATCATGGGTTTCCATGCCGATCATTGGGGGCGAGGTGAATCGTAATTGATCGACATTACAGCACTTCCAGCCGAATCCAAATCGGCTGGATTTAAAAATGCCCAGCAAGGCTCCCTCGAATTCTGGTTTGAATTTGCCAGCACCTACAGCTATCCGGCTGCGATGAGAATCGAAGCGCTGGCAAATCGGCAAGGGGTTTCCGTTGTCTGGCGGCCGTTTTTGCTGGGGCCGATTTTTCAGCGGCAAGGTTGGCACGATTCGCCGTTCAATCTCTATCCCGTGCAGGGCCGATATATGTGGCGCGATCTCGAACGCATCTGCGCGGATTTGAACATCTCGTTGCGGCGACCATCGGTTTTTCCCCGCAACAGCGTGCTGGCCGCACGGGTGGCCTGTGCTGGCGCGGCGGAACCCTGGCTTCCCGAATTCGTGCGGCAAGTCTTTCGCGCTAATTTTGCCGACGATCTGGATATCGCCACGACCGACGTTATCTCGTTGTGTCTTGAGCGTGCTGGAGTGTCGGTGAACGATAAAATCGAACGCGCCTTAGCGCCGGCCAATCAGAGTCTGCTACGGTCACAAACCGAACGGGCGGTGACCATGGGTGTCTTTGGCGCGCCGACCTTTATCGTGGGTCAAGAGCTGTTCTGGGGAAACGATCGCTTGGAACAAGCGCTTGCGTGGTGCGAATCTCCCAGCCTCGGCCGAAGTGCCTAAGTTTGCCGGCTGGCATCCCGCCGATTTCGCGGTCGTCGTCCGGGTGCCATCGTGACCGAACTGCGCAAGCACCTGCTAATCGTCTACCATACCCAGACCGGTCACACCCGAACCATGGCGAAGGCGGTAGTCCGGGGTGCTCGGCGAGTCCCGGAAGTCGAAACCCACCTGAAAATGGCCTTGCGCGCCACGCTGGACGATCTGTTGTGGGCGCACGGTCTGTTGTTGGGCACGCCGGAAAATTTCGGTTATATGTCCGGAGCGATGAAGAATTTTCTGGATCGCACCTATTACCCGGCTCAAGGCAAAATCAGCGGATTGCCCTATGCCGTGTTCATCAGCGCCGGTAACGATGGCACCGGCGCCTTGACCAGCATCGAACGCATCGCCCGCGGCTATCCGTTCAAACCCGTGTGTGATCCGATTATCGCCCGAGGCGAACTGACCGCCGCCGTGTTGCAGCAATGCGAGGAGTTGGGGGAAACGATGGCGTCTGGCGTGGCGTGGGGTATTTTTTGAGGGGACGATCGTGGATAGGGCGGTTCCGGTTCAAGGCCGCCCGGCGACCACCGGACTCGAAGCGAGGCCGATGGATCGGCATCGGGCGTGGACTGTGGACGGTGACTTGGATCTTCGTGTTGGGTTCGCTGTTGCTGGTTTTGGTGTTGCGCTGGGTGCCTGTGCCAGCTTCCAGCGTGATCGCGCAGAACTGGATCGAGACGTTATGGGTGGGCGATGGGGCGGTGGTCCGTTACGATTGGACAGCGTATCAGGCGATATCGCCAAATGCGGCGCTCGCCGTGATCGCCGGCGAGGACCAGCGATTTCCTCATCACTACGGTTTTGATTTCGTGGAAATTCGGGACGCCCTGGAGGATCAGGAAGCGGGCAAGCCGTTACGGGGTGCCAGCACCATCAGCCAGCAAGTGGCGAAAAATTTGTTTTTATGGTCTGGACGCAGCTTGATCCGCAAGGGCCTGGAAGCGTGGTTTACGGTACTGCTGGAGTTACTGTGGTCTAAGGAGCGGATCTTGGAGGTCTATCTGAATATCGCTGAATTTGGCGAGTACACCTTTGGCGTGGAAGCCGCCAGCCGGCGATTCTTCGGCAAGCCCGCCGCTAAACTGACTGCCAATGAAGCGGCGCGCTTAGCGGCCGTGTTGCCCAATCCGTTGCGCTACCGAGTGGATAAACCCTCTGGATACGTTCTCAAGCGCCAACGTTGGATCGAACGACAGATGGACCAACTGGGCGGTGTAGCGTATCTCAACAAATTGTGACCGAGGCGAACATGGAACCAAAACCGCGAGCGAGCATCACCTATTGCACACAATGCCGCTGGTTGCTGCGGGCCGCTTGGTTGGCGCAGGAGCTCTTGACTACCTTCGAGGAAGAATTGGGTGAGGTGGCGTTGCGGCCCGGCACGGGTGGCGTGTTCGAAATCCGGCTAGGCGAGGAATTGATTTGGTCGCGCAAGCAGGAAGGACGTTTTCCCGAAGCCAAGGAAATCAAGCAACGCATCCGTGACTACGTCGCGCCGGCTCGCTCGCTAGGCCACTCGGATCGTTAGATCTTCAACCTTCAAACTCGATGGAGTGTGTCATGCTGGATTCGCAAGTGATGGACGTTTCCGCCAGCGGCGGCTGGCTTACCCGTCGATCGCTCAATGTCCTGGGGTTCCTGATCTGCGCCAGCGGATTGGGTTACGCCTATTACGCGCAGTTCGTTCAGGGGTTCGAACCCTGCCCGCTGTGTATTTTCCAGCGGTTGGCGTTGGCGGCGGTCGGATTGGTATTTTTGGCAGCGGCTGTTCACCATCCGCGCGATTGGGGCGCGAAAGTCTATGGCGTATTGATCGATCTGGTGGCAACGGTCGGTGCGGTTATCGCCGCTCGACACGTCTGGCTGCAACATCTGCCGCCCGAGGAAGCACCGCGCTGTGGACCGGGTTTGGATTACATGCTGCAAACCTTTCCGCTCGGCGAGACGCTTCGGGAAGTGCTGACCGGCTCTGGAGAGTGCGCTACAGTCAATTGGAGCCTGCTGGGGTTGGGCATACCGACCTGGAATCTGCTGCTTTTTCTCGGTTTGGGCGCGATCGGCTTATTGGGCAATTGGCGATTGCGGCGTTGAATCCCGTTTCGCCAGACGAAGAGACATAAAAGCCCCTGCTGGGGCTTTTATAGTCTTTGCAAAGATGCGCTCGTCGGGCGCGCGTTTTCATCACCCAAGGCGCGTGAATACCCGTCCAGCCGCTGAGACGGTGGCCTCGATGTCTGCATCGGTATGCGCGGACGAGAGAAATCCCGCTTCGAAAGCGGACGGGGCCAGATATACGCCTTCCGCCAACATACCGTGGAAGAACGCCTTGAAGCGTTCGATGTCGCAGGCAACCGCTTGCGCGTAGGTCGTGACCGGCTCCCCCGTGAAAAAAATGCCGAACATGCCCCCGACAGAGTGAGTCGTCAACGCCACGTCAGCGTGGCGGGCGGCGGTGGCCAGTCCGTCGCAAAGACGTTGGGTCTTGGCCGCGAGTTCGGTGTGGAAGCCGGGCGTCGAGAGCAATTCCAGCGTCGCCAATCCGGCCGCCATCGCCACCGGATTGCCGGACAGCGTACCGGCCTGATAGATCGGCCCGAGCGGCGCCAGCTTTTCCATAATCGCTCGCTTACCGCCGAACGCACCGACCGGCATCCCGCCGCCGATAATCTTGCCCAGCGTGGTGAGATCCGGGGTCACGCCATACAGCTGCTGCGCGCCGCCCGGCGCGACCCGAAAGCCGGTCATCACTTCGTCGAAAATCAGCACGCTGCCAGTGCGGTCGCACAATTGGCGTAATCCCGCCAGAAAACCGGGCGCGGGCGGAATGCAGTTCATATTGCCAGCGATCGGCTCGACGATGATCCCGGCAATTTCCTCGCCGATTTCGTTGAATGCTTCGCGAGTCCGCGACAGGTCGTTGTACGGCAGCGTGACGGTATAAGCCGCCAACGCCGCTGGCACGCCCGGCGAGGTCGGCACGCCCAGTGTTAGCGCGCCGGAACCGGCCTTGATCAACAGCGAATCGGAATGGCCGTGATAACAGCCCTCAAATTTGATGATGGTGTTGCGGGAAGTGAAACCGCGGGCCAAGCGGATCGCGCTCATGGTGGCTTCGGTGCCGGAGTTACACAGCCGCACCAGCTCCATGGACGGAATCAGCTCCTGAATCTTGCGCGCCATGACGGTTTCCAGGGCGGTGGGAGCGCCAAAACTCAGGCCGTTGGCGGCAGCGTCCTGGACGGCGCGGACTACCGCCGGATGGGCATGGCCGGCGATCATCGGTCCCCAGGAGCCCACGTAATCGATGTAGCGGCGACCATCCTCGTCGTACAGATAGGCGCCCTCACCGCGCTTGAAGAAAATCGGCGTGCCGCCGACGCCGCGAAAAGCGCGGACCGGTGAGTTGACGCCACCGGGAATATAACGCTGGGCTTCGCTGAACAAGTCTTCGGAACGACTCATGGCGGTACTCCTCAATGGAACAGGGCGGCAAAGCGCCGGGCGGCGGCCTGAATGTCGGGTTGGGCGAACACTGCGCTGACCACGGCCAGCGCGTCGGCGCCAGCATTCAGCAGCGACGGCGCGTTATCGGGTGTGATCCCGCCGATGGCGACGATGGGAACCGTCAAGGTAATTTTGGCTTCCCGCAGTAAACCGAGCGGGGCTTGAATCTCGGCTGGCTTGGTCGGCGAAGGGAAAAAAGCTCCGAATGCAATGTAATCGGCTCCCGCTCGTTCCGCGTCGAGCGCCAGAGCCAGACAATCGTAGCAGGATACGCCGATCAGCGCCGTCGCCCCCAATCGGGCGCGAGCGGTTGCAAACGCCGGATCGTCCTTGCCGATGTGGACCCCCGCTGCGCCGATTTGAGCCGCCAGCTCTACGTCGTCGTTAATAATCAACGGAACGTCGTGGCGTCGACACAGCGCGTTTAGCGCCCGTGCTTGAGTGAGTCGCCGCGCGCCGTCGCTGCTTTTGTCGCGGTACTGAACCAGACGGGCGCCTCCCAATAGGGCTTGTTCGACCGCCGTCACCAAGCGGTCGTCAGGGAGCAGCGCAGCGTCGGTAATCGCATAAAGACCACGGTAAGATGGCTTATGCATGATCGATCTCGGGGGTGGTGGCCCAGAATAGACGATTGGGGAGTAACTGCCCGCTGCCCGCCCGGTAACCTGCTTGAAGAGAGCGCCAAGTATAGTTCTGGGCCCGATAGATGGCCGAGTTGGGAGAGCCCGCGTGCAGCTCGTGGCCTTGGGCGAGCAGGGCGGCGATAGCGGCGGCCAAGGTACAGCCGGATCCGTGATAAGTATTAGGCAAGCGCGGCCAGTGGAAAGTCTCTAGCAAGCGATTGTTTCCATACAATGTGTTGATGACCGCTTCGGTCGGCTCGTGTCCACCGCTGATCAGCACGTATTGGCAGCCACGCGCCAGCAAAGCCATGGCACAGGCATTCAGCGTGTCACCTTCCGGCGCCAGTTTTCGTGCTTCGACGCTGTTAGGGGTCAGGACGGTGGTCAAGGGTAACAACAGAGTTTGAATGGCGTCGATCAGGGTTTTATCGGCCAGCTCGGTGCCGCCACCGGCCGCCAGCACTGGATCGAGCACCACTGGAATCGCAGGAT
>Ga0209607_1002494_pt1 | contig 14629 bp, 12 predicted proteins | sample AD_UKC117_MetaG_FD_184413 | JGI IMG/M metagenome (GOLD analysis project Ga0209607, IMG submission 184413) | Active sludge microbial communities of municipal wastewater-treating anaerobic digesters from Hong Kong - AD_UKC117_MetaG (SPAdes)... | ecosystem: Engineered > Bioreactor > Anaerobic >... | reverse complement strand
GCCCGCACCAGGCCGCCCAAAAGTCCACCAGCACCACCGTCTTGTAAGACCGCTGGATCACCTGCTGCTTAAACGTGCTGTCCGACACGTCGATGATGGCCGCGCGCTTCGGCCCCTTGTCCTTCTTGAAAAAATTAAACCAACTCATGCTGCTTGCTCCCGGTGGGTGTTAGAAAGTATTGTCCAGAGTGTACCACAACCGCTCAAATTTCCGATTCGGCCTCCAGTTGCGCGAGCGCCTCTTCCAGCTCTGCGCCGTGGTCCAGCGCCCAGATGTAGACGTCGGTCTCTGTGCGGTTGGGGAACTGCGCCAGAATGCCCTGCTCGCGAATCAACTGGATGGCCGGCAGGTAGACATGGTCGTACCAGGAGGTGACGGCTTCTTGATAGGGTACGTCGGCCTGCCGTTCCTGGCCCAGGTAGTAGCGGTGGACGTCGATGTGATGCAGCAGCTTTTCGTACTTGCCGGGCAGACTGGCTTCAATGGCGGCGTCCGGACGAAGCTCGGACAGGCGGGTGCGCTGGTTAAACGTCGCCCGCTCCTGCTCCAAAATGAGCCGGTCGATCCAGGAGCGGCGTTTGATGGTGTTAAGGACGCGCCGCACCTCTTTCTGGTTGTAAATGCTGAGCAGTTCCTGGTCGGCTGCTTCGGCGCTGCCTTCTTCCTGGTAAGCTGTGCGGCGCAGCCATTGGTATTCGCTGATGAGGAGGTACAGGTCGGTGAGGGTGAGGTTGGGAAAGGCTTGGGGCAGGCCCTGGGCCTGCATGGCGGCCACCAATGGCCGGTAGACGGTGTCGTACCAGGAGGCGGCCGCTTCGGCGTAGGGCACTTCGTAGCCGCGCTCCTGGCTGACGTACCAGCGGTGGGCGTTGATGTGCTCGTGGAGACGGCCGTAAAACCGCGCATCCGACAACTGTAAATCCGCCTCTGGCCGGATGTCGCGGAAGCCGGTCTGCTGCAAAAAGTGGGCGTAATCCTTCAATTCCAGCACGTCGCTCAGGCCCATGTCGGCCGTCAGGGGGATGGGGATGTCGATTTCGGTCACAAAGGCGTCGATAAACTGCTGCTGCCGTTCCCGGGCTACAGAAACGCGGTGGTTGCCGTCCTTGACAAAGTAGACTTCGCCAATTTTATACGCTTCGATGGGCGGCAGGGGAATGTCCTTGTAGCGCGCCTTGCTGATGCCAATCCAGCGTTGGGCGGTTTCCGTCTGCGTGGGCAGGTAGGCGCGGTCAAAATCGCGGTAGCGCCCCACGCTGCCCACAATTTTGTCCACGGGAATAATTTGTTGGCCCAGGTCGCGCTGTCCCTGGAAAGGCAGCTGGCGGCGCACTTCACTGTAGGGCAGCAGTTCGTTGTCTTGCCCGGTGAGCCGGGCGGCCAGTTTGCGCCAGAAGCCGCGCCGATAAGCGCGCTGAAAATCATCTTGGGCGAATTTGTCGAACATCGTTTCGTTCCTTCAAAAACAGGACACGGATGAACGCGGATTAAGTAAATCGCAAAAAGTTTTTGGCATTAGACCCGAAGGGTTTTGCACCAATTGAGTCGAGTATCCTAGGTTTCAAACCCTTCGGGTCTTCTGAAAACTTTCTACTGATCACTTAAAATCTGCGCCATCAGTGGATTTTTATCATGGCGTTGAGTCTGTGCTCAGGTCATCTGCTCCGAATGAGCAGAGGCATTATACAAAGGGCCGCCGCGCCGCGGCTATGGTGATTTTGCCCAACATTTGGGACGGTTGGCGCGACGAGGATACGGCCGTTATCATTGCATTTAGGGCTTACGCAGTTGCTCCGGCCGGTTTCCTGACCGAGCCGGTGGTGGCACGGTCAGAGACCGGCCACAGCCCTTCAAGTGCGTAACTCCTAGCATTATCCAAAGTTCAACCATACCTTCAAGGTTTTCTAGTGAGATACACATATGCCCGCTAAAAAACGGAACGTCGTCTACTCCACCGACCCGGCCTTCAAAAAACGCTGCCCGCGCTGCGGCAGCTACCCCTGCCGCTGTCCCCAGCCCAAAAGCCTGCCGCCCGACCAGCAAACAGCCGCCATCCGCCGCGAGACCAAAGGGCGCGGCGGCAAAACGGTGACGGTCATCATGGATTTGCAGCTGACGCCCGACGATCTAAAAACCTTGGGCAAACAATTAAAACAGGCGTGCGGCGCAGGCGGAGCCGTCAAAGACGGAACCATCGAAATCCAGGGCGACCACCGGGAAACAATCGCCGCCGCTCTGCAAAAGCAAGGTTACAAAACCAAATTTGTAGGAGGATAGGACGCCGGTAGGGCTAGAGACTGGAGACCGGAGACTTGGTAGATTTAGTCTCCAGTCTCCTTCCTGAGACGCACGATTGCTCAAATCCGGATCCTGGGCAATCAGTCTTCCTGCCGCTCCAGTTCAGATTGGGCGAGAGCGGCGCGGGCGGCGACCAGCAGCCTGGTCTTGGCGGCCAGTTTGGCCGGATTATTGGCCAGGCTGGCTTTGAAGACGTCGCCTTCTAGCTCGGCCACCTCCAGGCGGATGTAATAGTCGAGCATCTCTTTCAGGTGGGCCAGGACAATTTTGGCGGTCAGGATGGGGTGGTTGTTGGTGACATTGGCGTCCGAGAAGGCCAGGCCGTGCTCCAGCTCCACTTCCAGCCCCTGGCGAAATTCGGCCGTGGTGACTTGCAGGGCTTCCCCGCCCACCAGGTCTTGCAAGAGGGCGGCTTCTTCGGGGAGAACGGCCGTTTCCGTCAATTGTGTCCAATCCCGCAAACCCAACTCCCGGCACACACGCTGCACTTCTTCTTGGGTGATATATTCTGGCAAATTCATGATCTTCTCCTGTACGGCTAAAATTTAACGCTGAGACATGGAGGCGCAGAGATTTTAATCGCGGCGCTCGGCCCGGGCAAAAATCAGGGCGCGCGTTTGCTCCAGAAGGTCGCGGTCCTGCTCGTCGCCCCAGCGCATCGGCGCCCGGCTGACAACCAGGGTGCCTTCTCTGGTCCCCATCGACTGCCCGACGCCCACCTCCGTGCCATAATAAATGACCGGCGGGTTAGGCAATTGCAGCAGCTTTGCCAGCGCCGCCAACTGCGCCGGCTGGCGGTTGCCGGCAATAAAACCAAATCGATCCATGTCATGGTTATCGATAAACGCCGGCAGCACAAAATCGGCCGGCAGGTACTGCTGGTGACGCGCCAGGAAACGGTCGAAATCTGCTTCTGACCAGGTTTGCCAGCCGTAGGTCTGGCGCAGGGCGTGGTTGACGTGAAAATCCAGCGCCCCATCCAGCCGCCCCGCGTAGGCTTGCAGCATGTCGGGCGTATCGATGATTTCGCCGAAATAAAACGTGTCCGCTTTTTCCTGCTTGCCCGCCGTCACCAGATAACTCCAGAAATCGGGGCGCGGGCCGTTGGCGTAATCAAGGCGGTAGCCATCAATGTCAGCTTCCCGCAGCCAGTAGAGAGCATTTTCCACCATCCAATCGCGAGCGTCGGGCTGCGTGAGCTTGATTTCCGGCATGGCGGCCACGCCAAAAAAGCCGCGATAACCCACGGCCGAATCGTCAAATGTAAACCAGGAGCGATAAGGCGAGGCGCTGTCGGCCAGCGCCTGTTGGAAGATGGGGTGCTGATCGGACAGGTGGTTGCAGGCCATGTCGAGCACCACGCGCAGGCCGCGCTCGTGGGCCGCGTCGACCAGGCGGCGCAGCACGGCCGTATCGCCATACTGCGGCTGCACGCGGCGGTAATCGCTGGTGTCGTAGCCGTGGGAGCTGGGGCTGGCCCAAATCGGGCTTAACCAAATGCAGCTGACGCCCAACCCGGCAAGGTAATCCAACTTGTCGCGCACGCCGGACAGCGTGCCGCCACAGAAGCCGTGCAAATCGGCCGTTTGCCGCCAGGCACGGCCGTCGCCGGGATAGAAACGATCGACCATCAGGTGGTAGATGATCGCCTCGCGCGCCCAATCCGGCGCACCCGGCTGGCCAATGACCAGGGCAAACACCGTGCCGGGCTGCGGTTCGCCCCAGCGCACGGCCGTGTCCGGCGGCAAATTCAAGTTGAAATGGCGGTCGGCCGCATTTTCGGCGCTTAGTTTCAGGTCAGGGTAATCGGCAAAAATCTCTGCCCCGTCGTCCGACCAGGCGCTCAGGCGGTAACGCAGACGTGTTCCCTGAGCAAAACCGGGCAAAACGGCCGTCCATCGCTGCACGTAACCCCAGGCAAAGTTATCCCACTGGACGCCAACCGGCGTAAATGGGACCACCTCCCCGTTCTGGGCCACGCCGCGCTGCCCAACCGGCTCCGTGCCATCGGTGGTAAAAACGCAGGCCATCGAATCGGCCGTCACGTCCACCCCGGTGGTGGCAAACAGGGTGATCGGCTGATAGGCGGCCGGCTGCCGCGGTGCAATTTCGTGCCCGTGGCGCACGCCCTGGCAAAGCAAGCAATGGTGATACAGCTTTAATTCGTCCGTCGATAATGTGCCAAACGCAAAATCCATTTTTGCTCCAGTCAGAACTATTTAACGCAGAGACGCTGAGGCGCAGAGAAAAAAATCTGCGGATTTTCATTCAGGGTGGTCGGCGCGGACAACGTAGTCATTTTAGTAAACGGCCGTGGCCCGGCTGAGGCCGGTCAGGGTGGCAAAACGATACCCGCGCTTTTGCAGGGCCGGAATGACCCGTCGCAGCACCTCGACTGTACCCTGGCGCTCGCAGTCGCCATCGTGCAGGACGATGATGGCTCCCGGCTGAACGTTGCCCAAAATGTAACCCGTGGCAAACTCGACCGAGTGAAGCTGGGCATCGTAGGGATAGATGGAACCGACGACACAGCGGTAGTGATACGGCCGTATCTGTTCCAGCATCCGCGCATTGTAAAAACCCGATCCCGGCCGGAACCAGCGCACCGGGCCAAAAGGCGAGATCATCGCGTGAGCGGTGGCCAACTGCCGGGCAAATTCGTCCGCTTCCAGCGTAATGGAGCGCTGGTCGTCCATCAGATGGTTGCCCAATTCATGCCCTTCGCGCACGATGCGCCGCATAACCGCTTCATTGCCGGGAACCTGGCTGCCAATAATAAAAAACGTAGCCGGTACGTCATACTCGGCCAGCACGTCCAGAATTTCCGGCGTTAGCTCCTCATGGGGACCGTCATCGATGGTTAAAGCCACCACCTTATCCCTGGTATCTACGCGAAACAATACCTCGTCTGACGTCTGCTGCTCCACCAGGCGCGAAAACAAGCGAGCCTTAAAAAAGAACCCAACCGTCGCGATCACACTCAGACCGCTCAGAAGTAAAAACGCTTTGTTCGTCCGACGCATACTAGAAATGAACCCTCAGCCGCGATCCCTCACGGCTCAACCGTTGCGGATGGTTTGGACTCTGCTGCGACCGGGTCTTGCACCAGGAGGCGGCGCAGAACCTTGCCGATGAAGGATTTCGGCAGTTCCTCGCGAAATTCGATGTCCCAGGGCACGGCGTAAGGCTCCAGCCGGCGGCGGCACAGATCCAACAACTCTTCTTTGGTTAGATTGGCGCCATCGCGCGGGACGACAAACGCCTTTACTTTTTGCCCCTCATCGGCGCGGCCAATGCCCACCACGGCCACTTCCAACACACGCGGATTTTCATACAACACTTCTTCCACGTCCCGAGGAAAGACCGTGTATTCGCCAAAGACAATGGTGTCCTTTTTGCGGCTGATGATGCGGAAGTAGCCGTCTTCGTCCTGCACGGCCACATCACCAGTGTCCAGCCAGCCGTCATCCAGCACAATGCTGTTGTCCAGGGTACCATCTGGCCGCCAATAGCCCTGCATCACCTGCGGGCCGCGCACCACCAGCTCGCCAATCTGCCCGATGGGCAAATCTTCGCCGTTGAGGAAGCTGATGATTTTGGCGTCGGTGTTGGGCAAGGGCACGCCAATGGAGCCTGGTTTGCGCACGCCGTACAGCGGGTTGGCGTGGGTGACGGGCGAAGCTTCGGTGAGGCCGTACCCTTCGACGAGGCGGCCCTGGCTTAATTTTTCAAACGCTTCCTGGACCTCAATCGGCAGGGGGGCGGCGCCGCTGATGCACGCTTTCACGCTGGATAGGCCATAGCTGCGCACGTCGGGGGCTTGATTGAGCGCCGTGTACATGGACGGCACGCCGGGGAACATCGTCACCTTGCGATCGCGGATGTTTTCCAGAACCTGGACCGTGTCGAAAACGGGCAGCAGCACCAGGGTCGCGGCCACGGCAATCGGCAAGCTCATGGCGCTGATCAGCCCGTAGCTGTGCAGCAGCGGCACCACCGAGAGAAAAACCTCACGGCCGTAAACCAGATCCGGCACCCAATGGCGGGTTTGCATCGTATTGGCCACCAGGTTGTGATGAGACAACGCGACGCCTTTGGGCAGCCCGGTCGTGCCGCTGGTGTAGAGGATGACGGCCAGGTCTTCAGGGCGCACATCAAGTCCCAGAGGCGTCACGGGGGCATCCTGACGCACGGTGAACATGCGCTGCCCCAATTCACGCACCACAGCTTTGTGGCGCTCTTCGTCATCGGCGATGCCAAATTGGGTGATGAGTTTTTGGTAAACGGAATAGGAAACGGCCGTGCGCAAATCGGCAAAAATAAACTCCGCCAGCCCCGTCGTCTGCTTGATCGCCTGAGCCAATTGGCTAAAACTGCGCACAGTCACCAGCACCTTGGGCCGCGTCTCGCGCACCTGCCGGATGATAGTCGTCGTATCGGCTTCGGCGTTGGGCAGCACCACCACGCCGCCGGCGCGCAGCACACCGTAAAAAGCCACCACCATCTGCGGCATGTTGGGCAATATAATCATCACGCGGTCGCCGCGGCGCACGCCCAGGCCATGAAAAACGTGGCTCATCTGGTTCACCTGCTCATTGAGGTCTTTGTAGGTGAGTTTGGAGCCGTAAAACTGCACGGCCGTGCGGCGCGGCAGCCAATCGGCGGCGCTTTCCAGGAAATCGGGCAACGGCCGTTTGGGAATGGGAATGGACGGCGGCGTGCCCGGACTATAACTTTTCAGCCAGACACGGCCGTGCAGCGGATTATCCGGGTCGATGGTATCGCGCCAGGAGCGCTGCCGCCCTTCAACAAAGCGCTCGATGGCCCGCGTCACCGCCTGGTGGCGTTCCAACTGCACCTTATGCTTGGCCGTGCCCACGTCCACCTCCTCCACGTTCGGGATCATCTTGCCCACGTCGGCAAATACCCGGCGCGGGAAGTAGTTATCGCGCTCCCCAGTGATAACGAGCGTGGGCGTGGTGATGTTGCGCATGAGCGACCAACCCTGCCAATGCTGCATGTTGTTGGCCACCATGTTTTTCATGACGTGGAGTTCGGCGTCGTAGCGGGTGCGGTATTTCCAAAACGGCCGTAACCAGGTCAGCGGCAGCTTCAGCAGCATCCGCGCCAGCCAGGGCAGCGGGTATTCGCCCGCCGTGGCAATCAGCACCAGCTTTTCCAACTGCTCCGGGTGGGCGTTGGCGTACTCCACGGCAATCGCCCCGCCAAAAGAGTGGGCCACCAGGGTAAACTGAGGCGGCAGCGCCAGACGTTGGGTGATGGCGTACAGGTCGGCCACGAGTTCGTCCATGCTGTAGCGCGTGTACGGCGCATCGCTCTGGCCGTGGCCGCGTAAATCGGGAGCAACCACGCGGTAATGGTGGCTGGCAAAATAATTAATCTGAAATTCCCACGATTCCAGCACGCCCGCGTAACCATGCAAGAACACAATCGTGCGCCCGGCCCCCTCCGGCCACAGGTCCAGCACACTCAACTCCGCATCGGCGACGCCAGGGATGGGCACCTTGCGCCGGTAGAGATCGTAGTCGAACAGGATATCGCGTCGTTTAACGCCGCGTAACTTCTTTTTCATATTCCTTCAGATTTTACCACGGGAAACGGCCGTTCTGGTATAATCCTCCCCTTGCGCCGGTGGCAGAACACCCGGCCGACCAAATACTGCGGCGGTCGCAGCACCCGCCTTATCAAAACAAAGGAGATTTTGTGTGACTGTAATTCGTTCAAATGAAACTGTTCAAACCGCGAAAAGCGTCGCCGGGCCTATCGCCCAGTCGATGCCCGCCATTGCCCTCATCGCCGTCGCCGCCTACATCGCCGCCCAGATGGTCTCCGACGTGGCCAGCCTTAAAATCGGCAACGTCGCCGGCCTGGCCGTCGACATGGGCACGTTTGTCTACCCCATTACCTTCACCTTACGCGACGTAGTGCATAAGATTTGGGGCAAACGCAACGCCCAGGTGCTGATCATCACAGCGGCGGTCATCAACGTGCTGATGGTCTTATACCTGGGCTGGACGGCCCGCGTGCCCGGCGACCTGTCCGCCGACCCCAATGGGACGTTCAACGCCGCCTACGGCCTGGTGTTTGGCCCCTTGTGGCGGATTGTGCTGGCTTCCATTCTGGCCGAAGTTTTTAGCGAACTGGCCGATACGGAAGCCTACCACTGGTTCGTCACGCGGGTTACCCACGACAAGCAGTGGGCGCGTGTCCTGGTCAGCAACGCCATCAGCATTCCGATCGATTCGGCTTTGTTTGCGGTGGTGGCCTTTGGCTGGGCAATTCCCTGGACGGCCGTCTGGCAAATCATCATCTTCAACGTCGTCATCAAATTTGCCGTTACCCTGGTCAGCCTGCCCCTCATTTACGTCTACCCAGACCCGGATTGGTCACAGCTGCACGATCAGTAAGGAGATCGGTGTTCAGGGGACCAAGTGATTAGGTGATCAGGTGATTAGGTGATCAGGTGATTAGGTGACCAGGTGATCAAGATTCGCTTGAACACCTAAACACCCGAACACCTGAAAACCTGATCACCTAAACACCTGATCACCACTCACGGCAGCGTGCAGCCGCCGGGAAACTCATTGTTGGGATCAATATAAATTTGCTGCGATTCGGCCGTGCCGGTGGCGTCGTCCTGCACGCGTATCTCGTGGATGTAGGGCGAGCAGCGCCGCGCCTTGGCAAAGTGGGTAAACGGCCCGGTTCCGCGGTATTCGGCCGGCTGGTCGGCGTCGAACACCCACACGGTATACGGCCCGCCGCCGCCGCCATACGGCGTAATCTGCAACTGGCAGCGCCACTCAATGCCAATATACTCGCAGCCCTGCTTGACCCAGATGAGGGTGGTGGCCTGTTCGCTGGTCGGCGTGGCCGCCAGCGTGGGCGTGGCCGCGGGCGTGTCGGTGGGAACCGGCGTGGCCGTGGCCGGAACGTAGGCTTGCAGCGTAAACGTCTGCTCCGGGCCGACCGGCGCGTTGTCAGTCAGGTTAACCAGCGACCAGATGCTCTCATAATTTCCGGGATCCGCCGGGGCGGTAAAGCTGGCCGTGAGCGTGATGGTTTCTCCGGGTTGAATTTCGCCGCCTACGGGAATGGGATCACCGCGAAAGCTAAAATCGTCGCCGCCCTGGTAGGCCCAGGCCAAATCGCCGCTCCAGGGACAGTCGCCGCTGTTTTGCAATACCCAGTTGACGGGAAAAGTTGCGCCAATGGGCGCGGATTTATAGCGCGTGTTTTGGTAGGTGAAGGTGTTGACCAGGGTAACGTCCGGCACGCAGGCCGCCAGGAAAGCTGCCGTGGCGTCGATGGTGGGCACGGCCGTTGCCTTTTTAGTGGGTGTGGGCGCGGCGGTGGCTCTTTTGGTCGGCGTGGCGGTGGCCGGATCGGCCTGAGCGGCAACGGCCGTTGCCGGTTCTGTGGCCGGCGGAGGCACGGCCGTGTCCGTGGCCGTGTTGGCGGCTTGCGGCGTCGCCGTGGCCGCGTCTGCCAGCCCGGCTGCCACGGGTGTTGGCTCATCGGCGGCATTGTTGCGGCTGGTCATGGCAAAAACGCCGCCGCCAATCAGGCCGATCACGACCAGAACGGCCACGACATACAACCAGGGCGAGCGTTTTTTGGCCGCCGGTTGGACCGACTGGGCCGGTAAGGGAACGCTTTGCAAGGCCGGCGCGGTCATAAGTTCGGTGGGCAAAGACGGCCGTTGGGATAACGACGGTTCGGAAACTGGCGGTTGGGAAACCACCACGGGCGGCGTGGCGGGAGCAACGGCCGTGGGCGTGTCCACCGCCAGATCGACCGTGCCTTCAATTTCCTCCAGCGACGACAAACCGGCGGCTACAAACACCCCGGTTTTCGCCCCTGGCGACAGGCGCAGGGCGCGCAAATCGTCGGCCAGCGCCCGCGCTGTTTGGTAACGGTTTTCCGGTTCCTTGGCCATGGCATGGAGGATGATGTCTTGCAAGGCAGGGGGCACGTTGGGATTAAATTTAACCGGCTCGGGGATGGGCGTGTTGACGTGCTGCATGATGACCGCCAGCGGCGTATCGGCTGAAAAGGGAAGCTGGCCGGTGGTCATCTGGAAGAGCAGCACCCCCAAGGCGTAAATGTCCACGCGCTCGTCGCCGGGTTTGCCCATGGCCTGCTCCGGCGACATATACGACGGCGTGCCGATGAGTGCGCCGGTGGCGGTGTAGGCCATCGTCTGCCCGCCCACCAGCTTGACAATGCCGAAATCGGTGAGTACGGCACGGCCGTCTTCGCCCAGCATGATGTTGGCCGGTTTGACGTCGCGGTGGACCATGCCCCGGCTGTGGGCATAATCCAGGGCTTCGGCCACCTGCAAAGCGATTTGCACCGCCCGTTCCAACGGCAGCGATTCTTGCGCGGCGGCCAGGTCTTCCAATTTTTGCTTTAACGTGCCGCCGGAGATGTATTCCATCACCAGGTAGTACATGTCGTCGCGGTAGACGTCAAAATCGTAAATGGCGACGATGTTGGGGTGGCGCAGCGAGGCCATGGCCCGGGCTTCACGCTTGAAGCGGTGCAGAAAATCTTGTTCGCTCACCAGAAAGGCGTGCATGAGCTTGATGGCGACGTAGCGGTCCAGGCTTTCCTGGTAGCCTTTGTAAACCTCGGCCATACCGCCGCGACCGAGTTTTTCGAGGAGTTGATATTTGCCGATGGTGCGGCCGGAAAGTGTGTCGGTCATGGGCTGGGTTCTCCTGTTTGCCTGTGCGGCTGACGGCTCCCACCTGCTGGAGGGGCAATCTTACCAACCTTGGCAGGTGGAGTATACCCAAGTTTACAGCCTTGGGAAAACCGTCGCTGCCAGATTACCCATTAGTCTAAACAGGATTTATTGCGAAGGGAATGACGGCCGTTTTTGGACACGCGCCTCGCAGCAACGAAAGGGCAACGGCCGTTGCCCAGATCTAAAATTAGGATTTTCCAATGGACTGGCATCCCGGCTGCAGATAACACCGATTCATAGGTTGAAGGGATCGGTGTTATCTGCAGCTCCTACCCCATTTTCTGGTTCATTCCAGTCAAGCAGCGCCTGACGAGAAAACTGGTATTCCTGAAACGGCCAGGCCGTGAGCGAGTGGCCCACTACCAGGTTGTTTCAGGCGTTTAAACGGCCCTGGCTAACGAAGTGCGGCGGGCAGGCAAAAGCGAAAGCCCTATGCCAATTCGATAGACATGCGTACGGCCGTGCGTTCCTCCCCATTGACATCTACCTCGACAAACGAAGGCACAAACACGATGATTTTGCCTTCTTCGGCCAGGTATCCTCTGGCGATGACGGCTGCCTTGACAGCCTGGTTGACGGCTCCGGCGCCGATGGCCTGTACTTCGGCACGGCCGTTGTCGCGGAATGTGCCCGCGATAGCCCCTGCCACGGCGGAAGTTCGCGAACGGGAAGAAACTTTGATCACGTTCATAGTATTTTTAATCCCTTGCTATTGGGTGGCCGGGTAAGTTGCCGTCGGCTAGACCAAGTAACAATATTTGCGCCTGGTTGGTAAGCTCGTTTAAGGTAAAAGGTTTCTTGAGGAAGGGTATATCTGGCCGGCAGTTCAACAGCTCACGGCCGTCTCTGGCGCCAAAACTGGATATAATCATGAGCTTCGTGTCGAGCGTTTTATTCTGAATTTCCTGGAACACTTTTTTGCCATCATTTAACGGGTAGTCTAGACCCAAAAGCACCAGATCGACGGCGCCGTTTTCTCGTAAATGTGGGATCGCATCCTCATGGTTAGCCGCCAGCACCTGGCAGCCTAGATTGACAAAAATCTCGCACAGAATCTGCCGCAAGGCCAAACTTTCCTCGATGATAAATAGAGACTTGTTGACAAACACATCTTCCGAGCGGTTAGTTTGATCACTCACGCACTATCACCTTCTTACGATCCTCTCCAATGGTAATGTTAGAATAACATGGACCATTTTGCCTGACTTCATAAAATCAAATTGACTAGTCTGATCGGACTATATCTGCCGGTACTGGCATGCTATACTACAGATATGAAAACAAGGATTTGTACGAAAAAGCGGGTGGATTCGAGCAAATCCAATTCACGGGGCGCCCTGGTAGAACGGAAAAATTAGGAAGCGAGTCAGGTCATCATGAACTCAAGGGACAGGATAAAGATACTCATCGCCGATGATCACCCCATCTTGCGGAAAACATTGTCGAATTATCTTTCGCAAGAAGCGAAGATTCAGATCGTGGGGGAAGAGGGAGATACCAGCGGGTTAATGGATGCCGTGCGTTTGTCGCGGCCTGACATTTTGCTGCTGGACGTGACGATGCCAGGGCCTGATGCTGCTGTTGTCGTGCACGCGCTCAAGAAACAGTTTCCAGATTTGCGGGTTTTAATTTTGTCGGCGACAAAACGATCAGATCAGGTGCAGGATTTGCTTAACGCCGGGGTGAGCGGCTATGTCCTAAAGGAAGATCGCCCGGATGAGCTGCTAGAAGCGATTGATGCCGTCGTTGCCGGCAGAGAATGGTTTTCGCCCCAAATCACCAAGGTTTTGGTCGATTTTATTCGCTTCCATGAGCGAGAAGCGCAGATTGATCTGACTGAGCGGGAGAAAGACGTCTTGCGCCTGATGGTGACGGGCGTGAATAATGATGAGATAGGGGAGCGGCTGTTTATTTCCACGAACACAGTGAGGAATCACGTGCGCAGCATCTTTCAAAAGCTGGGGGTTAATACGCGCGTGGAAGCTGTGGTCTATGCCCTGGAACATCATCTGGCAGACACGGCCGTGCCGGGCGAATCGGCCAATAACTGACGGCCGTTGCCATTATGTTGACAGGGGCAGATGAATGACTATGCGCGTGCCTTCGTCAGCGGCGGAATGAATTTCTAAACGGCCGTTCACCAGACCAAGCCGTTCGTTAATGCTGTATAAGCCCAGGCGGGCATGCTCTCCCTCCGACAGCAGCTCGGCGGCGTTAAACCCCTTGCCTTTGTCTTCCACACTGACTTTCAGTTCGCGACCTTCTTGTTCAATGTTCACGACCGCGCTGCCCACAGCCGCATGCTTGACCACGTTAAACAGCAGTTCCCGCACAATCTGGAACAGCAAAAAGCGCATTTCATCATCCACCTGGGCTACTTCACCATGGATGGTGACTTCCGTATCCAGCGCGTGCAGGTCTTTAAGGTAGGCAGCCAATTGACGCATGGATTCGTCCAGGGTTTCCGCCATTTGGATGGGCGGCATAAGCTCATAAGCGATTTGCCGGGACGTGGTAAAGGCAATTTCCATCATCTTGTCCAGGTCGCTGATTTGCTCTGCTAATTCCGCGACGGCGGTGGATTGCAAGGAGCGGGCCAGCACCTGCAACTGCATGCGCATGCTGTAAATCATCTGCTGCATCTCATCGTGCAAGGTCTGGGCAATGTGCTCACGCACCTTACGTTCCGCCACCAGCAGCTCGGCGGCCAGGCTGCGAATTTCGCGGGTGCGCTGAGCCACCTCATCTTCCAGGGTGTTGTTGAGTTGTTGCAGATCGGCCAGCGCCTGTTCTTGGGCGGTAATGTCGGTGATAGCGAGCAAAATGCCCTGTTCACGGTCCAGGCGACGGCCGTTGATGCGCATCATGCTCGTGCCAATACGTAAGAATTCCTGGGTGATCTCATTGGCGGTAAAGGCAGTGCTTTCTAAAAGCGTATGCAGTTCCGGAATATCCCACTGCCCTTCACCCAGTTCATAGATCAGGCGGTCTAGGGTCTCTTCCTCCGTCGTATGAAACATGTTGTAGAAGGATTGGTTGGCAAACACCAGCTTCAAATCCTTGTCCAGCACCAGCAAGCCATCCTGCACGGTATTCACAATATGTTCGCGGAAGGCTTTGCTAACCTGAAGTTCTTCCAACGCATGTTTCATTTCGGTAACTTCGATGAACGTGATGACGACGCCCTCAATCCGATCTTCAACCGAGCGATACGGCCGTAACCGGACCAGATACCAACGGCCGTCCTCGCTGACCATTTCCCGTTCGATCAGAGCCAAATTGTCCAACACGGTGGCGGCGTCCGCCATCAAGGTGTTGCTGCGCAGCTTGTGGGTGATGTGGGCCAACGGCCGTCCCCGGTCGGCCGGCATGATGTTGAACAAGTCGCTGATGCGCGGCGTGAAGCGCCGAATGCACAGATCCCGATCCAGAAACAAGGTGGCGATGTCGGTAGAGGCCAGCAAATTCTGCAGGTCACTGGAAAGCTGGCTCAATTCCTCCACCTTGTTTTTATTTTCCTGGTTGACGGTCAACAGCTCTTCATTCATGGATTGCAG
>Ga0209607_1002492_pt1 | contig 14631 bp, 13 predicted proteins | sample AD_UKC117_MetaG_FD_184413 | JGI IMG/M metagenome (GOLD analysis project Ga0209607, IMG submission 184413) | Active sludge microbial communities of municipal wastewater-treating anaerobic digesters from Hong Kong - AD_UKC117_MetaG (SPAdes)... | ecosystem: Engineered > Bioreactor > Anaerobic >... | reverse complement strand
TGGGCCTGCTCAACCTGCTGACCTTCGGCCTACGTCGTCCCCCTCGCGCCGGACGTGCTGGTGAGATCGGTGCTGACCGTCGGCGAATCACCGTCGGGGTCGGACTATCCGATGGTGGGGGCACCCGACGGCCTGGGGGTGCTGGACAACAACGACGGCACCTTCACGCTGCTGATGAACCACGAACTCGGTTCGGGTTCTGGAGCCGTGCGCGCCCACGGAGCGACCGGGGCCTTCATCTCCGAGTACACCATCGACGCGGCGACGCTGGAGGTCGTGGCGGGACGCGACCTCATCGAGCGGGTGTTCGCCTGGGACGCCGCCACCCAGACCTCCGCTGTCTCGAGCAGCGTCGTGGCCTTCCACCGGTTCTGCTCAGGCGATCTGGCCGCCGAGTCGGCCTTCTTCCACGACGGCCTGGGCACGACGGCACGGATCTTCCTGACCGGGGAGGAGGGCGGCCAGGGGCGCGCGGTGGCGACCCTGGTCACCGGTGCGGACGCCGGGAACAGCTACATCCTCGGCAGGTTCGACCCAGGCGCCAACGGCTCGGGACTCGTCGGCACGGCCGGCTGGGAGAACCTGCTGGCCAGCCCCTTCGCCCAGGACAAGACCATCGTCATCGGCAACAACGACGGCGGCAGCGGCATCATGACGCGCTCCCTGGCCGTGTACGTCGGCACCAAGCAGAACACCGGCTCGGAGGCCGACAGGGCCGGCCTGACCAACGGCGTCCTGAAGTTCGTCAGCGTCACCGACAACCCGGTCGAGATCGTCGATTCTTCGACGCGGGCCACCGCCATTACCAGCGGCACACCGTTCACGCTGAGCGAGGTCACCTCCACCGCCTTCTCCCGGCCAGAGGACGGGGCGTGGAATCCGCTCGAACCCAACGAGTATTACTTCGTCACCACGGACCGACTCGACACGGCCTCCGACGGGTTGGGCTCCCAGGTGGGCAACAGCCGGCTGTGGCGGCTCACCTTCGCCGATATCACCGACCCCGATCTGGGCGGGACCATCGACCTGCTGGTCGACGGCGAGACCGTCGATGGCCAGAAGGTGAACATGTTCGACAACATCACCATCGATCAGGCCGGCCGGATCCTGATCCAGGAGGACACCGGCGGGGCGGACCACAACGCCAAGATCTGGCGCTACGACATCGCCACCGACACGTTGACGCTGGTGGCGGGGCACGATCCCGCACGGTTCGGCGATATCGGGATCAGCGCGACCGCCCCGTTCACCACCAATGAGGAGTCCTCCGGGATCGTCGACGCCTCCGCCGTGCTCGGCCCGGGCTGGTTCCTGCTCACCGTGATGGCGCACTACCCGCAAAACGCCGGACTGGTCGAGGGCGGGCAGCTACTGGCCCTCTACGATCCGGTCTGACCGACGGCACACCGTGCTTCGCCGCTGCGTTGGCCGGCGCGGCGTTAAAGCTCAGATCAACCTCCGAACAGCGGGAACAACTGCCGCCCGTTGAGGACGTTGTCGACCGCCCGCGGGCACAGGAACGAGATCGCCATGCCGGTGAACGCGGGAGCCGCGCCCAGCGGCTGTCCGATCGTGTCGGAGACCTTCCCGACGATATCGGCGGTGTTCTGGCCGCGCTCTGCCAGCAGCGGGCACACCGACTGCCCCAGGGCCATCGCATCGCCGGGGGTGATCCCGGTGATACCCAGACCGTCCAGGGTGGACAGGAAGTCATCGACATTGCCCGTCGGCTCAGCCTGGGCGGGCGCGGCAAACACACCGCCGAGGAGACCCACGGCGATCAGTAGCGAACCTGACATGAGACGCAACTTCATAACAACTGCATCGTAGGACGACTTCGCGCCGTTACGCATCCGATGGGCCGCTGTTACCCTCTCGGTTAGTCGACACCCGTCAAAGACGGCGGGGACTCGACACCCGTCAAAAGGAGCGCCCATGCAGGGATTCGCCGGCAAAGTCGCCGTGGTGACCGGGGCCGGTTCGGGGATCGGCCAGGCGCTGGCGATCGAACTTGGCCGCTCCGGGGCCTCGGTGGCGATCAGCGACGTCGACACCGAGGGTCTGAAGACCACCGAGGACCGACTGGCGGCGATCGGAGCGAAGGTCAAGGCCGATCGTCTCGACGTCACCGAACGGGAGGCGTTCCTGCTTTACGCCGACGAGGTCGCCGAGCACTTCGGCAAGGTGAACCAGATCTACAACAACGCCGGCATCGCCTACAGCGGCGACGTCGAGGTGTCGCATTTCAAGGACATCGAGCGGGTGATGGACGTGGACTACTGGGGCGTGGTCAACGGAACGAAAGCGTTCCTGCCGCACCTGATCGCCTCCGGCGACGGCCACGTCGTCAACATCTCCAGCGTGTTCGGGCTCTTCGCCGTGCCCGGCCAGGCGGCCTACAACTCGGCGAAATTCGCCGTCCGTGGCTTCACCGAGGCGCTGCGCATGGAGATGGCGTTGGCCAAGCACCCCGTCAAGGTGACCACCGTTCACCCGGGCGGTATCAAGACGGCGATCGCCCGCAACGCGACCGTGGCCGAGGGCCTCGACCACGCCTCATTGGCCGAGCGGTTCGACACCATGGCCCGCACCTCGCCCGAGCGGGCCGCCCGGATCATCCTCGAGGGGGTGGCCAAGAACCGGGCCCGCGTCCTGGTCGGCGCCGACGCGAAGGTCCTCGACGCGGTGGTCCGCGTTACAGGGTCGGGGTACCAGCGAATCCTGACCGCGCTGTCGAGCCGGTTCATCCCCCCGACGCGCTAGCGGCCCAGCGGATTCTCCGCCAGCCATTGCTCGGCCACCGCCTCCGCGTCGGCGCCGGACCGGACCGCACGCAACATGCCGGTCAGCGCGGCGGTGTCGAGCACGCCGGCGATCTCGTTGATGGCCCGCAACTGCATCTGGTCGAGTTCGTTGCGCCGGTAGAGGGCGACGACGTTCTCCGCCGGAATGAGTGTCGGCTTGCGGTCGACCAGCACGACGACGCCGTCCGGAACCGCGGTGCTGGCCGTCGTGGTCCAGACCGCAGTCACCTTGCCCGCGAGCAGCGCGTCGAACACCATTGACTCGGTTCCGAGTTCGCGAGCCGGGGCCAGTGCGCATTCCCCGACGGCATCGGGTGTCATGCTTCCGGTGGCGGCGCCGACACTGACGCGGGCACAGCGGTCCACCAGCGCCGTCAGGTCACGGCTGTCCCATTGGCGGGCCGTTGCCTCGGTGACCGCCAGTGCCGGCTTGTCCTCGGCCGCGGGCGCGTAGTCGCCGGCAGCGATACCTTCGGGAATCGCGCCGATCATGGCGCGGTAGACCCCCTCGGCGGACCGTGCCGCCGACTCGGGGTCGAACCGTTCCAGCAACCGGCCGGTGAACCCGGCGGCGACGCCGGCAGCCCCGGTGTCCAGCGCCTCCAGCGGATCATCGGCACTCTCCACCCGGGCGGCGGTTCCGTAGTAGCGCAGGCCCGCGGCGTAGACGTGCGCCAGCAGGGCGTTTTCCGGGTCGGCTGCGGCCGCCACGGTCATCGAGGGTCCCGGTCCGGGCCCGGCACACGCGGCCACCGTCGCCGCCACCGCACCCAGCAGTAGTGGCCGACGGATCATCGCCCCGCCTCAGACCTCGGCGGCGGCGGCCACCGCGGCCGCGACCGCGGGACCCACCCGCGGGTCCAGCGGGCTGGGCACGATGTGGTCGGCATCGAGGTCGTCGCCCACGACCGAGAAGATCGCCTCGGCTGCGGCCACCTTCATCCTCTCGGTGATGCGCCGGGCACCGGCGTCGAGAGCACCGCGGAAGACGCCGGGGAAGGCGAGCACGTTGTTGATCTGGTTCGGGAAGTCGCTGCGCCCGGTGGCGACGATGGCGGCGTGACGCCTGGCGATGTCGGGGTGGATCTCCGGGTCCGGATTGGAGCAGGCGAAAACGATGCTGTTGGGCGCCATGGTGGCGATGATCTCCTCGGGCACCTTGCCGGCGGAGACCCCGAGGAACACATCGGCGTCTCGGAGCGCCTCGGCGACCCCGCCGGTCCGGCCGTCCGGATTTGTCCGGGTCGCCAGCTCGGCCTTGACCTCGTTGAGGTCGTCGCGGCCGGTGTGCACGATGCCGCGCGAGTCCACCACGGTGATGTCGCTCAAACCGGCCTGCAAAAGGATGTTGGCGCACGCCACACCGGCGGCACCCGCGCCGGAGATGACCATCTTCAGCGAGCTCATCTTGCGCTCCAGCACCGCCGTCGCCCCCAGCAGCGCCGCGAGCACCACGATCGCCGTGCCGTGCTGGTCGTCGTGCATAACCGGGCAATCCAGCGCCTCGATGACCCGACGTTCGATCTCGAAACAGCGCGGGGCCGAGATGTCCTCCAGGTTGACCGCGCCGAAGGTCGGGCGCAGCTTCACCAGGAGGTCGACGATCTCGTCGGGATCCTTGGTGTCCACGACGATCGGGATCGAGTCCAGCCCGGCGAAGGTCTTGAACAGCGCCGACTTGCCCTCCATCACCGGCAGCGAGGCCGACGGACCGATATCGCCCAGTCCGAGCACCGCACTGCCGTCGCTGACCACGGCCACCAGACGGTGCGCCCAGGTGTAGCGGGCCGCCAGCGTCCGATCGGCGGCGATCGCGCGGCTGACCTTGGCCACCCCGGGGGTGTAGGCGATTGACAGGGCGCGCTGGGTGTCGAGCGGGGCCTTCAACTCCAAGGACAGCTTGCCGCCCTGATGAGCGGCGAAAATATCCTCGTCGTCGATGACCAGGTTTGGGGCAGGCACCGTTTCAGACACGGCGACAGGGTACTCGCCACCCCGCCGAGGCTCCGTCATCGGGCCTGATGGCGCAAGGTCAGGCGCGTACGATCTCCCAACGGATCCGCCCGACAAAGCGCCAGGAAGGTCGACCATGCCGCAGTTCCAGCCCCGGCCGCCGATCCTGCTCGAGGTCAACCTCATCCACAATCCCGAGGCCGAGGCCGAGGCGGCCTCGGGAGCGGCCCCGGCGTCAAACGTGGTGGTCGACTGCGCGGTCTACTGCGACGGTGCGCGACTGGCCGGCGACTATGGCCCCGCCGCGGCACTGCAGCGGGTGCGCGAACTGGAGCGAGACGGCGCGAAGCCGTTCGTCTGGATTGGCCTGCACGAACCGGACGAGCGGCAGATGGAGGCGATCGCCGGCGTTTTCGGACTGCACCAGTTGGCCGTGGAGGACGCGGTTCACGCCCATCAGCGCCCCAAAGCCGAGCGCTACGACGACACCATCTTCATGGTCCTCAAGACCGTCAATTACGTGCCGCACGAATCGGTGGAACTCGCCCGGGAGATCGTCGAGACCGGCGAGATCATGATGTTCGTCGGGTCCGACTTCGTCATCACGGTGCGCCACGGGGAGCACACCGGCCTGGCCAAGCTGCGCAATAAACTCGAGGCCGATCCGGACGCCCTGTCACTGGGGCCTTACGGGGTGATGCACGCCATCACCGATCACATCGTCGACACCTACCGATGGGTCACCGGCGCGATGGAAGTCGACGTCGACACCATCGAGGAGAACACCTTCTCCCCCGCCCACAAGACCGCCATCGAGCCGATCTACCTGATCAAACGCGAGGTAGTGGAACTGCGTCGGGCGGTCTCGCCGCTGACCGATGACATCGAGTGGCTCAACAGCGCAAACCAGGACTTGCTGTCCAAGGAGGTCCGGCGCCGGATGCGCGACGTGTTGGACCACCAGATCGTTGCGGCCGAGCAGATCGCCGAGTATGACGAGATGCTGTCCTCGCTGGTTCAGGCAGCGCTGGCGAAAGTCGGGATGCAGCAAAACCAGGACATGCGCAAGATCTCGGCCTGGGCCGCCATGGCCGCGGTGCCGACCGCGATCGCGGGGATCTACGGGATGAACTTCGAGAACATGCCCGAGCTCGGCTGGCAGTGGGGTTATCCGGCGGTGCTGCTGCTGATGGTGACGGTTTGCGGCTTCCTCTACCGAACCTTCCGCCGCAACCACTGGCTGTGACGGAACGGCTGTCATTCGCTCTCGGCTTGTCCCGCTCGGAGGAATTCGCGCTCACTGTGGCGCGGCCAGCAAAGTTGTGCGCTCAGCGGGACTCACCAGATCCGTCGCCGCATCCAGCTCAAGAGCACCCTGGCTTCGACGTACTAGCCGGGTGATGACGCCCGCCGCCCCGCATCGAGCACGTCCACCCCGTCATCGGCCCATGCCTGGCGCATCGCTTCGGCGCCCTTGAGGCGCACCCAGGCCGCCTCGGTCGCAGTGATGGGCACCGCGGAGAGGAACCGCACCGGATCGGCCGGCGGATCCAGTGCCAGATCGGCGATCTCGGACTCGCCGAGTAACACAGCCGTGAACGGGGCCCCGGTCCACAGCGGGCCGGACAGGTCGACCAGTGCATCGGGCACCAGCACCACCCCGTCGACCGCGGGGGTGGCCGCCAGGACGGCCACGCTGCGGGCCAGGCCCGTTATCGGCTTGCTCCCCCGCAGACTAAGCAAGATCTCCGCCCGCGGCCCGCGCACCGGGTCTACGACCCCCGAACCGGCATCGGTCATCGGGTAGCGCGAACAGCCCAGGGAGACATGGTGGTACACGCCCGCATCATCGGGTCCGAAACGCAGCACGTCGATGCGCTCCACCCCCAGGAAGGTGACGCTGGCGACCTCGGGTTCGGATTCGACTCCCGCAGCAGCGAAGTGGGTGCGCAGGTGGGCACCGACCAGATCCAGCGGAGAGCTCACGCGGTGAGGTTGGTCCCGGAGTCGGCGTCGAAGACGTGCAGCTTGCTCGTGTCCAGTGCCAGTTCGACTTCCTGTCCCGTTGTGACCCTCGAATCCGCGGACACCCGTGCCACGTAGCGGCTCCCGCCGACAGCCGAATCAGCGGCGAGTTCAGCCAGCTGGGCCGCCTGGGCCCCGGCACCACCGGTGGAGAAGTACACGTATTTGTCGGCGCCGAGCGACTCGACCAGGTCAGCCCGCACCCCGAAGATCAGCGAGCGGGCCCTCTCCTCGGCGTCGATCAGCGCGGCATCCTCGAAGTTCTCCGGACGCACCCCGACGATGATGTTGGCGGGCGGGGCATGGCGTGCCAGCGCGTTACGCGTCGCGTCGGTGATGCGCGCCTGGCCGAATGGCAAGCGCAGTCCGCCCTCGGCGGGGGTCGCGGGGAAGAAGTTCATCGCCGGCGATCCGATGAAACCGGCGACGAAAAGATTGGCCGGGGAGTTGTACAGCTCGTCGGGGGTGCCGATCTGCTGGGCTTCACCGGCCCGCAACACCACCACCCGGTCCCCCAGCGTCATTGCCTCGGTCTGGTCGTGGGTGACGTAGACGGTGGTGGTGCCCAGGCGGTTCTGCAGTCCGGCGATCTCGGCGCGCATCTGCACCCGCAGTTTGGCGTCGAGGTTGGACAGTGGTTCGTCCATCAGGAAGGCCTTGGGTTTGCGGACGATCGCCCGGCCCATGGCGACCCGCTGGCGCTGGCCGCCGGACAGCTGCGCCGGTTTGCGGTCGAGCAGGCCGGTCAGGTCGAGGATCTTGGCCGTCTCTGCGACCTTCGCCTCGATTTCCGACTTCCCCAGCTTGGCAAGGGTGAGCGGGAAGGCGATGTTCTGACGCACCGTCATATGCGGGTAGAGCGCATAGGACTGGAACACCATGGCGATGTCGCGGTCCCGCGGCGCCTTCTCATTAACCCGCTGGCCGCCGATTCGCAGTTCGCCGGAGGTGATGTCCTCCAGGCCGGCGATCATGTTCAAGGTGGTGGACTTGCCACACCCCGACGGTCCGACCAGGATGACGAACTCGCCGTCGGCGATGGTCAGGCTCAGATCCTTCACCGGGGTGGCGCCGTCGGGGTAGCGCTTGGTGACACGGTCCAACACGATCTCGGCCATTTAACCCGCTACCCCTTCACCGCGCCGGAGGTCAGCCCGGCGACGATCCGTCGTTGGAAGATGAGAACGAAAACGATGATCGGGATGGTGATCACCATCGCGCCCGCTGCGATCGACCCGGTCGGCTCCTCGAACTGAGAACTGCCGGTGAAGTTCGCGATCGCCACCGGCGCGGTGATCGCTGCCTTGGTGGCGGTCAGCGACAGCGCCAGCAGCAGGTCGTTCCAGGCGAAGATGAAGACCAGGATCGCCGCGGTGACGATCCCCGGCGTGGCCAACGGAGCGATCACCCGCCGGAACGCCTGCCACGGAGTCGCGCCGTCCATTTTGGCGGCCTTCTCCAGATCCCAGGGGATCTCCCGGAAGAACGCCGAGAGGGTGTAGATCGCCAGCGGCAGCGCGAAGGTGATGTAGGGGATGATCAACCCCGGCCAGGTGTTGAACAGCCCGATCCGGCGTTCGATGTTGAACAGCGGTGTGACGAGAGAGATCTGGGGGAACATCGCGATCAGCAGCGCGACCCCGATGAGCAGCCGCTTGCCGCGGAACTGCAGCCGGGCCACCGCGTAGGCGGCCATGCCGCCGATGACCACCGCGATCACCGTGGTGATCAGGCCGATCCCGATCGAATTGATCAGCGCCGAGGAGAACACGTCGCCCTGAAAGATGTCGCGGTAGTTCTCCAGGGTGATCCGCGACGGAATCAGCCTGCCGTCCTTGACCATCGAGGTCGGTTTGAGTGACAGGCTCAGGATCCACAGCACCGGCAGCAGTGCATAGATCAGGACCAGGGTGTTGATCACCGTCCAGCCGGTGACCCTGCGGGCGTTCACCGCCATGTCACCCCACCTCGTCCTCTGCGCCGGGAGCCGAAGCCCCGAACAGCCGGATGTAGATGAACGCGATGACGGCGACGCTGAGGAATACCAGCACGCTGATGGCCGAACCCAGTCCGAGGTTGAACGCCTTGAACAGATTGTCGTAACCCAGGATGGACACCGACGCGGTGTCGTTGGAACCGCCGGTCAACACGTAGATGTTGTCGAAGATGCGAAAGGCGTCCAGCGTCCGGAACAGCAGCGCCACCAGGATCGCCGGCTTGATCAGCGGCAAGGTGACGCGGGTGAGCCGGGTCCAGGCCCCCGCGCCGTCCACTTCGGCGGCCTTGAGCAGGTCGTCGGGAACCAGCGCGAGGCCGGCCAGCAGCAACAGGGCCATGAACGGAGTGGTCTTCCACACCTCGGCCCCGATGATGACGGCCAGCGACGGGATCTGCTGGGTCAGCGGCGCGGTCCCGTCGGGCAGCAGGTTGGCCAGGTAGCCGGTGCCCGGCGTCCAGGCGTAGTACCAGCTGTAGGAGGCGGCGACGGTGACGATCCCGTACGGGATCAGGATCGCGGTGCGCACCGCGCCCCGGCCGAAGATGGTGCGGTGCATCACCAGCGCCAGCGCCAGGCCCAGGACGAATTCGATGGCCACCGAGATGAGCGTGATGATCAGCGTCACGAAAAAGGCTGTCCACCAGTACTTGTCGGTGAGGATCGTCGTGTAGTTGGCCAGGCCGATGAACGCCGTGTCGGCTGGGCTGGCCAAGTTGTAGCGGTGCAGGCTCAGCCACACCGCGTAGACGATCGGATAGCCGGTGACGGCCAGCATCAGCACGACCGCCGGGGCGATCAGCCAATAGGCCAGCCGCCGCTGCGAGCGGCGGTCGCTGGTAAGCACGGTGCGGGTGGTCCCCGGGGCGGTCACGGGATCAGCCCCTTGCCGTCGATCGCCTTCTGCACCTGTTCGGCCAGTTCGTCGGCGGTCCGCTCGGGGTCGATCCCGGTCACCGGCGCCAGCGTGGCCGAGATCCGGGTCGACATCGCCTGGTAGTTCGGTGTCGCGGGACGCACCGCCGCGGTGGTCAGTTGTTCGCGGATGATCGCGTACTGCGGGTATTTCTTCTGGAACTCGGGATCGTCGTAGAGCGAGGCGCGCACTGCCGGAAGGCCACCCTCGATCGAGGTGTAGCGCTGGTTGGACTCGCTGCGGATGCAGCGGACCGCCTCGAACGCCTCGGCGCGTTTGCGTGTCGTCGAGGCCACCGCAAGGTTGAGCCCGCCGAGAGTGACCCGGGCCGGCTGTCCCGGGATCACGCCGGGATACGGCGCGAAGCCGAAGACCTCACGGCTGGCGTCGAAGGCGATCTGGAACTGCTCGTCGGTCGGCGAGAAAGTGTCGGCCTCGTTGAGGCTGCCCGCCAGTTCCGGCCTCTGATGCAGCGGCAGGAACGGCACGCCGCCCTTGACCGAGTTCTCCAGCATGGAGGCGAACACGAACGGCCAGTTGACCTCCAGGGCGGCCTTGCCCTGCTCGAGGGCGAGCCGCGCGGTGCCCTCATCGGTCTGGGTGACCGACGGATCCGCGCCTGGAGCGGTCGCGACGGCTTTCATGATCTGCAGCGCCCTGACGGTGGCGGCCCGGTGTTCGGGGGTGTCGACGAGGGTGACAGTCTTGCCGTCCTCCGAGAGCACCCTCCCGCCAGCGCTTTCCAGCAGGGTGTTGAACCACACCACCAGACCCTCGTACTGCTTGGCCTGTACCGCGATCCAGCTCGGCCCACCCTCGGCGTAGAGCCGGGTGGCGTCGGCGACCATCTGATCCCAGGTCGGCGGGGGTGGGTTCACCAGATCCGCCCGGTACCAGAGCATCTGGGTGTTGGTGGTCACCGGAGCGGCGTACAGCCTGCCCTGCCACCGGGCCGTCTCCAGCGGTCCGGCCAGCGTGTCGGCCACGGCGTCCGCCTCGGCCTGGCCGGCGGGGTCATCGGACAGCGGCAGCGCCCACCCCGCCTCGGCGAACTCCGCGGTCCACACCACGTCGAGGGCCATGATGTCCAGCGTGCGGTCATTTCCCGTCAGCCGGCGCGCCAACTGCAGTCGCTGGTCATCGGCCCCCTTCGGCAGGCTGAACTGCTCGATGCGGAACTTGCCGCCGAGCTGCTCGTTGCAACGCTTGGCAACCGCGGTGAAGGTCGCGGTCTCACTGGCCGGGGTATAGAGGCTCACCATCCGGTCGTCCCCGCCGGATCCGCAGGAAGAGATCACCGACGCCACGGTCGCCGCGGACACGACCACCGCGCCGACCCGACGTACCCGCGCCGCTGCCACCACGACGCGTACCTTAACCCGCCGCCGGACACCCCCCGCGAACAGACGCGAAGTCGCACGGACCGGGGCCCGGACGTGCGAGTGCGCGTCTGCTCGCGCAGGGATACCGCTGCCTTGGGCGGGCTATAACGTCAGGCGGGAGAGCATGTCGCGGGCACGCTCGGCGTTCTGCGGATCGCAGAGCACGTCATAACGGCCGGCGACCAACTGCATTGTCGAACTGAAATCTCGTGTTCCCTTGGACATCGCGTAGGGGATCGAGGACGTGATCAAACCGAAGATGACACCGGCCATCACGCCGACAAGCAGCGACTGACCCGGGTTGGGGCTGAAGAACCCCAGCACCAGGCCGATGAACACGCCCAGCCAGGCGCCGGTCAGCATGCCGCCGCCGAGTACCTTGGGCCAGTTCAGACGTCCGGTGACCCGCTCCACCTGCATCAGGTCGACGCCGACGATGGTCACCTGTTGCACCGGGAACTGGTTGTCGGACAGGTAGTCGACGGCCTTCTGGGCCTCGGCGTAGGTGGTGTAGGAGCCGACCGGCCAGCCTTTCGGCGGCGTCGGCAGGCCCAGTGGGCCCCGCCGCGGCGAACCCGCACCGCCGCCGGGAACCCCACCAGGGTTCTGACCGGGCTGAAAGGGACTGGTCATGATTGCTGCCTTCTCCTCGAGTCGATCGGTCGGACACCGGCACCCCGGTACCTCATACGCTAGGTTTATCAGCATGACAGCTGCCGGCGGCGCCCCTGGGGAAAAGCCGGGGAACGACGGCCCGCAGCACCCGGGTGGCGGCCATGAGGCGCCTCCGATCGAGGACGCTCCGGCGTACGGCGGCTACGAGTTCCCCGCGACGCCGCCGAGCTATCCCGGCTACGGACCGCCCGGAGGTTTTCCGCCTCCAGGCCCGCCTGCACCCGAGTTTCCGCCCCCAGTCGACTACTCCGCGTCCGGCTACCCCCCACCCGGCTACCCCCCGCCCGAGTTCCCCCCGCCGGTCTATCCGTCGTACGGTGCGCCCTTCCCCCCATCCGGCTATCCCCCGCCGCCGGAATTCGGCGCGCCCCAATCGGGCTGGTATGGCTATCCGCCGGGCTACCCTGGGGCTCCGCAGGGCGGCACCAACAAATTGGCGATCGGCTCGCTCGTCGCCTCGGCGCTCGGCCTGCTTTGCTGCATCGGTTCGATCGTCGGAATCGTCCTGGGGGCGGTGGCGATCAATCAGATCAAGCGGACCCGCGAGGAAGGCTACGGACTGGCCGTCGCCGGCATCGTCGTCGGCGTGGCGACGCTGCTGATCAGCATCGTCTGGATGACCTTCGCCTGGAACTGATCCCACGACGGGGCCGCAACGCGCGGGGGTCAAATACCGAAGATCGTCGTTCCGAATCCGCTGGGGCTTGCCCCGTTGTAGATCGGCGTCAGCGTGTAGGGCGTCCAGCCGGTGTTGAACACGGATCCCGACGTCACCACCGGCCCATTCGCCGCGGTCGTCGCGTACGAGTACAGCAACGTGTCGTCGCTGTTGTAAACGGAAATCTGTGTTCCCGCCGGCACGGTTCCGCGAGCGGTGGTCGGACCGGTGTAAATCTCCGACCCGATGTATCCGTTGTTATAGCCGGAATCGATGTAGGAGCCAGGGACCGCGACTTTCGGCCCGTCATCAATCTGCACCAGCAAAGTGGCCAGTGGTACCCCGGCCACCGCAATGCCGGGTACCTGGTTGGGGCCGAACTCCAGCTGGCCGCTGGATCCGTCGATAAGCGCCCCCTGACTGAGCGTCCCCGGCAGCGCCGTGATCACGATGCTGGTGCCCGGGAATCCGTTGTTGAGGCCGGTACCCCACACTCCGTCGATCGGGATGCCGGCCCAGTAGGCATCGAACGCCGCTACCGAGCTCGGGGTGAGAACGTCGACAGCCGTCGGCACGGTGACGATGCCGTCGCCGAAACTCACCGTTGTGGAGAAGGTGTCGTAGTACAGATTGCCCGACCCGCCATAGACGAACGGACCGCCGGAATAGACCGCGGAACCCAGACCGGTCGGGACGTAGTTGATGACAAGACCGGTTGATCCACTGTCCAACAGCACCGGGTGCAGCGGCCCGCCGTTCACCGAGATGTTGACAATCGGATACGCGAAGCGTCCGGATTGCACGAACGTCTGAATATCGACGGTTGCGTTTTCCGCGAGCGGGGTGCCGTCGATGCCGTCGGGAGCCCCGACGCCGCCGGTCCCGCCGGTCCCGTTGACTCCGGGCGAACCCACCGGGCCGCCGCTGCCTCCGACGCCCCCTGTGCCGCCGTCTCCCCCGGCGCCACCGTTGCCGGTAGCCCCCGGATCGCCACCGACAGCGCCGGCGCCGCCGTTGCCGACGGCTCCCGCGTCGCCACCCAAGCCTCCCGCGCCGCCGTCGCCACCAAAAGCGCCGGTGCCGACGTATTGGGCGGCGCCACCGCCGCCGGCGTTCCCGCCATTGCCGCCTGGGCCGGAGTCGCCCCCTGTTCCGCCATCGGAACCGACTCCGCCCTGGCCGCCGTCGCCGCCCGCACCGCCCGCACCGCCGTCACCGCCGCTGTTGGCCTGTGCCCAGGCATCGCCGCTGCCGTCGCCGCCCACACCGCCGCTGCCGCCCGAGCCGCCGTCGCCGCCGGCACCGCCGCTGAAGCCGTCGTCACCTCGTCCACCGTCACCGCCTGATCCCGCAGCCCCTCCGTTGCCGCCGTCACCGCCCGTCCCGACGGGCAGACCGGTGATCCCCGGCGCGGCTCGATAGCCGCCGCCGGGAGCCCCGCCGGCCCCGGCCGACCCGCCGTCGCCAGCATTGCCGCCGTCGCCCCCGGCGGCATTGACCCCTGCGCTGCCATCTCCGCCGCTCCCGCCGAGTCCGCCATCACCTCCGGTCCCGCCATCGCCGTTGGATCCAAACAAACCGTGGTAGTCCCCGCCGAGCTGGCTGGCCGCGCCCCCTTCGCCACCTTGGCCGCCGGCGCCGCCATCGCCGCCCGCAAAGCCGGAATTACCGCCGGCCGCGCCATCCCGACCATCGCCGCCGTTGCCGCCACCGCCAGCGGCCCCGCCGTTTCCGCCGCTGCCGAAATAGACCGAGTTGTTGATGTTGTCGTCTTTGCTGGCACCTATGCCGGGGTAGCCTCCGGCCCCGCCGTTGCCCCCGTCACCGCCGTCACCGCCAGGGTCTCCGAGCCCGGCGATGAGGTTCGTCCCGCCGTCGCCGCCAAAGCCGCCCATACCGCCGTCACCGCCCGTGCCGCCGCTACCACCTGTGATGGCGCCGGTGCCGCCGTCGCCGCCAGCACCTGCCGTGCCTCCAGCTCCACCGTTGCCCCCCTTGCCGGCACCGTTGGACTCGCCGCCGTTGCCACCATTGCCGCCGGCCCCGCCGTTGCCCCCGTCGCCGCCGTTGATGCGGTCAGGGTCCAGCGCGGCGTTGTAACCGGTGCCGCCGTCGCCGCCGTTGCCGCCCGCTGCGCCATCGCCGGCCCGGCCCGCGGCGCCGTCGGCGCCTCCCGCAGCACCGCCGCCACCCACACCGCCGGCACCCCCAGCACCCCCACC
>Ga0209607_1002491_pt1 | contig 14633 bp, 14 predicted proteins | sample AD_UKC117_MetaG_FD_184413 | JGI IMG/M metagenome (GOLD analysis project Ga0209607, IMG submission 184413) | Active sludge microbial communities of municipal wastewater-treating anaerobic digesters from Hong Kong - AD_UKC117_MetaG (SPAdes)... | ecosystem: Engineered > Bioreactor > Anaerobic >... | reverse complement strand
GAGGGTGTCGAGGACCACGGCATACGCGACCCCGACGAGAGCGACCAGGGCGCCGCCGACCCCGGGCCCGGCGATCTGCATCGCCGACTCGGTGCCGAAGAGACGCGAATTCGCGCTCTCCAGATCGTCTTTCGCGACGACACGCGGGACGAACGAGCTGTCTGCGGTGCGGAAGAAGACCGCGCCGGCCCCGACGCCGAGGGCCGCGAGGACGACATGGACGAGGGTGAGACGGCCGAGCGCCCAGGCGATGGGGACGCTGGCGGTGACGGCGGCGGAGGCGAGGTCGGCGGCGATCATGATGCGTCGGGGGTCGCCGATCGATCCAGACACCGGCGGGGAGGCTGAAGAGGAGCCACGGCGGCCAGGTGGCGGCGGGGAGCAGGCCGAGCGGGCCGGGGCCGGCGTCGAAGACGAGGACGGCGAGCAGCGGGAAGACCATGGTGGTGGTCATCGAGCCGAGAACCGAGACGCCCTCGCCGAACCAGAGCAGGTGGACGTTCCGGTTGCCGGCGAGGGGCTGGGCAACCGGTGCGGTGACCTGGATCATGGCTGTGCGGGGAAGCCGCGCGCGAAGACGATGCAGGACTCGCGCTCGGCGCCCTCCTCGGGGATCTCCCGCTCGCTCCATCGCTTCAGGACGGCCATGATCTCCTCGGCGACGGCATACATCTCCTGCGGGGAGAGCGTGAGCCAGTTCTGGGTGGCGAAGGCCGCGTCGTCCCAGACGGGGTCGGAGTCGGCATTGGCCATCCACTGCTGCACGCGCTCGACCTGGCGGCGCAACTGCAGCACTTCGGCTTCGCGGGCGAGGGCTAGCGCGGCGGCGTCGTCTCCGAATTCCGATGTGGTCCAACGTGTTCCGGCGCTGACCAAGCGCCACCAGCGTTCGCGCTTGCCTTGGCGAGTTCGGGTGCCTCCTCGACCAGGCCGGCGCCGGCGCCGGCGAGCACCTTCAGGTGATGGCTCGCGTTGCCCACGGCCTGCCCGGTGCGCTTGGCGAGCATCGACGCGGTCGACGGGCCGTCGACCTTCAGCGCGTCCAGCATCCGGGCCCGGAAGGGATGAGCGAGCGCGGTTGTATGCGGCTGGAACAGCCGCGACCTCAGGTCGGCCGCTGAGCAGCGGCGTAGGCGCTCGGGGCCTGGCCGACCGCGGCCGTGAAGTCCCGGCTCAGGTGTGCCTGATCGCTGTAGCCCAGTTCGGCCGCGACATCCGCCCACCGCACGTCCTGACCGCGAGCCACGCGCTCGGCGGCTTCGATGAGCCGCAACCGGCGCAGCATCCACGACGGGGAGACGCCGGCATACTCCACAAAGAGCCGCTGCAGAGTCCGCACGCTCATCCCGGCGTATGCCGCGAGGTCGCCCACGCGCACCATCTCAGGTTGGTCCGCCGCCACCTCGGCGATGCGCGCCACCTCCCGCGCCAGCCGCAGCCTCTCCGGATCGGCTTGCGCCAGAACGGGTTCAAGTGCCGCCACCAGCGACGCCGAACGCTCGGCACCGTCGGGCGCCGAGGCCATCCGCTCCCCCAGACGCTCGTCGTCGACGGCCAGCACCTGACGCATCGGCACTTCCAGGTCACACAGATCGGCGACCCGGCCGGCATACAGCGCCCCGAAACCGCCGACACTCGCCTTTGCGGCGACATTCCAGCCCGAGCCGCTGAGCACGCGCGTGGTGCGGCGGGTGGCGACGCCCACGACGCGGGGGCTGACGGCATACGGCCTGGGCGGCGGATGCGGGCCCGGCGGCGGCGTGGTGCCGACGCTGATGTTCACGGCCGGCAGGGACAGCGTTTCCTGCGCGTGCGACTCCCCCGGCGGCATCTCCCACTCCACCGACCAGCACCAGTCGAGGATGCCCGCGAACTCCTCCGGCGCGGCGAACCGCTCGAACCGGACGCGCTCGGCCATGACCCCCGGGTGCAGAATGGCGCGGGAGTCCTGCGGATCGGGCGGCTGCGGCACAGGTGTGAGCCTACGAGCGCCGCGCCGGCCTACGACGAAATCTGTCGCGATTCTTCAAGCCCGGCCCGAGCGCGCGGCCATACCGTCGAAGACATGAACACCGAAGCCACGGCCATTGCCGAACAGACTCGCAGCGTCCTGAACTCCCTCGCGGCCGTCCTCGACGGCATCCGCGACGACCAAACCGACGACCCGACCCCCTGCACCGACTACACCGTCGCCGACCTGCGCAGTCACGTCGTCGGCTGGGCGACCGCCTTCGGCGAGGGGTTCGGCGACCCGGAAGGCCAGGCGCCCGATGCCTCGTCGATCGCGGTCGAGGGCAGCGGCGCCGAACAGGTGCGCGCGGCCGGCGACGCGATCGTCGCGGGCATCGAGGGCGGCGGCGCCGAGCGTGAGCTCAAGCTCGCCGACGGCATGGCCATGCCGGGCGGGATGGCGCTGGCGATGACGCTGTGGGAGTACCAGGTGCACGGCTGGGACCTCGCCAAGGCCACCGGCCAGGACTGGGTCCCCGCCGACCAGCCACTCGAAAGCTCGATCACCTTCGCCGACCAGATGCTCACGCCCGACTTCCAGGGTGAGGGCAAGCCGTTCGGGCCGCGCGTCGACGTCGCCGACGATGCGCCGGCTCTCGATCGGGTCGTCGCCATGTCCGGCCGCGACCCCGAGTGGAGCCCCGGCGCCTGAGACCTGAGATCAGTGGGCGGCGGTCAGCGGGCGGCGGTCAGCGGGCGGCGGTCAGGCCGAGGTTCTCGTAGACCTGGAGGGTCGCGGTGGAGCGGTTCATCGTGATGAAGTGCAGCCCGGGAGCGCCCTCGGCGAGCATGGCCTCGGCGAGCTCGGTGGCGATCTCCACACCGACCTGGCGCACCGCCTCGGGATCCCCCTCGACGGCCGCCAGCCGCGAGACCACGGCCTCCGGCAGCGGGGTGCCCATCAGCTCGCTCATCCGGGCGATCTGCTTGACGTTCGTGACCGGCATCAGTCCGGGGGTGATCGGCAGGTCCCGGCGGGCGGCGACGGCATCCCGCAGCCGCAGATAGGTCGAGGCGTCGAAAACCATCTGTGTCACAGCGAATTCGGCGCCCGCATCCGCCTTGCGGATCAGCACCTCGACGTCGTGCTCGAAATCGGGTGACTCGGGGTGGACGTCGGGGAAGGCCGCGACACCGACGGTGAAATCACCGAGCGAGCGGATCAGCCGCACCAACTCGTCGGCGTGCGAGAGGCCGTCCGGATGCGCGACCCAGGTGCCGTCGCCGCCGCGGGGCGGGTCCCCCCGCAGGGCGAGGATGTTGCGGATGCCGACCGCGGCATACTGCCCGACGACATTGCGCAACTGCGCCACCGAGGCGCCCACGCAGGTGAGGTGGGCGAGCGGGGTCAGGGTCGTCTCGCGAGCGATCCGCTCGGTGACGTGGACGGTGCGGTCCTGGCTGGAGCCGCCCGCGCCGTAGGTGATGGAGACGAAGTCGGGCCGCGCCCGTTCGAGGCGACGGATAGCGTCCATGAGCACGGCCTCGCCGGCATCGTCCTTCGGCGGGAAGAACTCGAAGCTCACACTCGGGCGCTCGGCCCGCAGATCGGTGGGGATGGACACGGTGTCCAAGGATAGATGGCCTGCTCGCCCGGTCCGTGCTGGACGTTAGGGTGTGGGACGCCCCAGGGGAAGGATTCCGCCTCGATGTCCGCCATCGATCTTGCCGTGCTCCGCCCGCGGATCGACGCCGCGATCGAGGAGCAACTGCGTCGTGCCGGCGAGGACCTGGCCGAGCTGGCGCCGGAGTCGGCCGACCTGCTCGGCCCGATCACCGCGCTGCTGCGTGGCGGCAAACGGCTGCGTCCGCTGTTCCTCTACCTCGGCTATCGGGCGGCCGGGCGGCCCGACAGCGATGCCGCGGTCCGGCTCGCCGCGGCGATGGAGTTCGTCCAGGCCGCCGCGCTCATCCACGACGACGTGATCGACGCCTCCGACACGCGCCGCGGTATGCCGACCACCCACCGCGCGCTCGAAGCGACCCACCGCGCGCGGGGCTGGGCGGGCGACGCCGCGAGTTTCGGGGTGGCCGGGGCGATCCTCGCGGGGAACCTGTGCCTCGGCTGGGCCGATCAGTCGTATGACGAGTGCGGGCTCCCCGACGCCGAGTTGGCCGGGGGCCGGCGCACGTTCGACCTCATGCGGGCCCAGTTGATGGCCGGCCAGTACCTCGACGTCGTCTCGGCGGTCCGCCCCTGGGCCGGCCTGGCTGCCGCGGAGCGGGTGGCGACGGCCGAGCGCGTGATCACGTACAAGTCGGCGAAGTACTCGATCCAACACCCGCTGCTCATCGGTGCTCGCACGGGCGGGGTGAGCCGGGACTCCGACGGCGCGCTCACGGCATACGGCCTGGAGCTCGGGATCGCCTTCCAGCTGCGCGACGACCTGCTCGGCGTCTTCGGCGACCCGGACGTCACGGGCAAACCCGCAGGTGACGACCTGCGCGAGGGCAAACGAACCGTCCTGGTCGCCCACACCCTCGCCGGCCTGGATCCTGCCGGTCAAGCGGAGATCGAGGGTGTCCTCGGCGATCCGGGGCTCACGCCGGACGCGGTGGACCGGGCGCGCGAGTTGATCACCACCTCGGGTGCGGTGGAGCTCGTCGAGGACGAGATCACCCGGCGGGCCGACGCGGCCGCGGCCGCACTGCATACCGCCCCCATTGCCCAGGAGGCCCGCGTGGCACTCGGCGAACTCATCGCAACGGCGACCGCGCGCAGCAGTTGAGTCCGCTCACATCTCTTCCATAGCGCGGCGGCGCACCTCGGTCTTGAACCCGGCCCGCATCGCGTCGACGGCGTGTGTGCCCCCGCCCGGCAACGTCGGGTCCGCGGTGAAGAGCCATTCGATGATCTCTGCATCGGAGAACCCGTTGTCGCCGAGGACGGTCACGGTGCCCTTCAGCGCCGGCAGCGGTGCGGCGCCGTCGAGGAAAGCGGCCGGCACGCTCAGGACCTTGGGGGTACCGCGGGGCAATCCGACCAGCTCGCGCTCCTGGAGCAGGCGGCGCACCCCATTGGGCGAGGTTCCGAGGCGGGCGGCGAGGTCGGGAAGGGTCAGCCACTCGCCGACCAGATCATCTAGCTCCACGGCGCCAGCCTGCCAGATCACGAAACGCTTCTCCGGCCAACGACGCGACACCACACCAGACACACAACATACGTTCAGTACCTTCTGTACTCTTTCGCAACAACAGTCACAACTTCATCGATCTCCACCGGTCCGGAAGGGACGCCATGGTTCCCCTGCTCAGCATCCCCGCGACGCCCCCACCGCTGTTCGACCTCCCCTCGGTCGCCCACCACACCTCCAGCGGACAGAAACACACGGTTCGCTCGGGCGAGACGGTGTTCGGGCTGGCCCTGCGCTATGGCACGAGCAGCACCGCGATCGCCCAGGCCAACGACCTGGCGAACTCGCGGATGATCCACCCCGGTGACGTGCTGGTCATCCCGGCGGGCGATACCGCCGCGGCCAAGCGTCCCGCCCGGAGCAGGTCCGCTCACACCGTCTCGGCCGGGGAGACGCTCACCGGCCTCGCCGCCCATTACGACACCACGGTCGCCGCGATCGCCAAGGCCAATGGCATCTCGCCGGGCCGGTTCATCATGCCCGGGCAGAAGCTGTCGATCCCCGGCGCCACCACCCGGGTCGACCAGAGCTTCGAATCCAGCCCCAAGTCGGCGCCGGTCCGCGGCATGGCCTCGCGCACCGCCACCCGCGACCTGATCGCCTCGACCGCCCTGCGCTACGGCGTGGACCCCAAGCTCGCGCTGGCCATCAGCTGGCAGGAGTCCGGCTGGCAGCAGGGGGTCAGTTCCCACGTCGGTGCCGTCGGGGTCATGCAGGTGATGCCGGGGTCCGGCACCTGGGCCGGCTCGCTCATCGGGCGCTCGCTCGACCTGCACGACCTCGAGGACAATGTCTCCGCCGGCGTTGTCATCATCAAGCAGCTGACGAAGATGGCCACGGACCGCGACGAGGTCATCGCCGCCTACTACCAGGGGCTGGGGTCGGTGCGCGAGCGCGGGTGGTATGCCGACACCAAGCAGTACGTCGCCAACGTCAACTACTTCCGGGGCAAGTTCTGAGTCACCCCACGACGTTCTCCACGCGTCCCTCGCTCCGATGCTTCGCGCGGACCCCGACACAGGACTCACCCCCGAGCACACGCACCTGAGAGATCCCGACAGGAAGGACCCCTAGAATTTGCCGGTGAACGTGGGCCCGGATGCGCTGATCGGCGAGGTCGTCGACGGCCGCTACACCGTGCTCGAACGGATCGCCGCCGGCGGCATGGCCACGGTCTACCGGGCCGTGGACACACGGCTGGACCGCGATGTCGCCCTGAAGGTGATGCGGCCGCACCTGGCCCACGACGAGAGCTTCGTCGCCCGCTTCCGCCGTGAGGCCAGGGCCGCCGCGCGCCTTTCGCACCCCAATATCGTCTCCGTCTTCGACCAGGGCGAGGACCGGGGGCGGGTCTTCCTCGCCATGGAGTATGTGCCGGGCCGGACGTTGCGCGATGTCATCGAGGACGACGGCCCGCTCAGCCCGGACGCCGCGCTCGACATCCTCGAGCCGGTGCTGCTCGCCCTCGCCGAGGCCCACCACCAGGGCGGCATCATCCACCGCGACGTCAAGCCCGAGAACGTCATCATCCGCGACGACGGCGTGGTCAAGGTCGCCGACTTCGGCCTGGCCCGGGCCGTGACGACCGAGACGGCGACCTCCGCCTCCAGCGAGGTCCTCGGCACCCTCTCCTATATCTCTCCGGAACAGGTCGAGGGCGGCAAGGGCACTCCACGCAGCGATGTCTATGCGGCCGGGCTGCTGCTGTTCGAGATGCTCACCGGGCGCAAGGCGTTCGAGGGCGACTCCATCCCGCACGTCATCTACCAGCACATCCACCACGGCGTGCCGACCCCGTCGCGGGTGCACCCCGGCATCCCGCCGAACGTCGACTCGCTCGTGCTGCAGGCCGCCGCGAAGGATCCCGATGACCGCCCCCAGGATGCGGCGGAGTTCCTCGCCGAGGTGCGCCACGTGCGCCGGCTCCTCGGTGACGGCGCACGCGAGGCGGCGTCCACCAGCGGGCCGAGCGGGGCGCAAACCTCCGCCCCCCTCGCGACCGCCGTGCTGCCGGTGCATCACGACCAACCCGCGACCGCTGCGGCTCTCGCGGCGAACGAGACGCAGCCGTATGCCGTCACCCGGCCTCCGGCTCGTGCCGTGCGTCCCGCGCCGCGACCGGTGGTCGCCAAGCCACGCAAGGCGTCCGCGGGAGCGCGGGCGATCGCCGCGCCACCGGCAGCCGGCAAGCGGCGCCGACGCACCGGCATACTGGCGGGCCTGCTCGCCCTGCTCGCGGGCGCGGCGGCCGCCGGCTGGTACTTCCTCGCCGGTCCCGGTGCTCCCACCACCGTGCCGCAGCTGTCGAATCTAACTCGGGCACAAGCACATGCGGCTCTGGAGACGGCGCACCTCGACGCCAAGGACGTTCAGGCGTTCAGCGAGACGGTGGCGAAGGGCGTGGTCATCTCCGCTACCCCCGGCGAGGGCGCCTCGTTGCGGCGCGGCGAGGACGTCACCCTGACGATCTCCAAGGGCAAGGAACGGTATGAGGTGCCCGTCGTCGCAGGCATCACCGACAAGACCGCGCTGGCGCGCTTGGCGGCGCGCAATCTCGAAGGGGAGGTCACGCGGGCCTACTCCGACACGGTCGAGAAGGGCCGGGTCGTCTCCTCCACACCGGTCGCGGGCACCGAGCTCAAGCGCGGAGACAAGGTCACGATCGTCGTCAGCGACGGGCCGCAGCCGATCGACGTGCCCACCTACCGGGGGATGACGCTCGAGGAGGCGCAGGCCGCGGCGACCGCCGTGGGCTTGACCGTCGCCGAAGGTGAGCAGGTCTACTCCACCGACGTCGAGCAGGGCCGGATCGTGGCCCAGACACCGGCCGAGGGCCAGGTCGTGCGGGGGGCCACGATCACCGTCCAGGTCTCCAAGGGCCCTGAGATGGTCGAGGTGCCGAGCGTGTTCAACCTGGGCGAAGCCAAGGCCGTGGCCACCCTCGAAGCGGCCGGCTTCGCGGTCAAGGTCGAGAAGTTCCTCGGGGCGCCTCTCGACGTGTGCACCGGCCAGACCCCGGGCGGCGGGGAGCAGGCCCCGAAGGGTTCGACCGTCACCATCACGATCGTATGAGCGCTCCCGCCGGACCACACTCCGACCGGACGCGGATCGTCGCGACGCTCCTGCTGCTCGCGATGACCGCCACGTGGGGCTCCACCTTCTTCCTCATCAAGGATCTCGTCGCGCACGTGCCGTCGGCGGACTTCCTTGTGGTGCGCTTCGCCATCGCCGCGCTCGCGATGAACCTGGTGTTCCACCGCCAGGTGATGTCGTTGCCGCGCAACGCGGTTCGCACCTCCTTGTTGTTGGGTGCGCTCTACGGCACGGCGCAGATCCTGCAGACCGTCGGGTTGGAGCACACCTCGGCGTCGGTGTCGGGTTTCGTCACCGGGGCGTATGTCGTGCTGACCCCGATCCTCGGCGCACTGCTGTTGCGCGAGCGGTTGCCGGGGGTGATGTGGGTGGCCGTCGCTCTGGCGACAGTCGGCCTGGGGGTGCTGTCGTTGCGCGGGTTCGCGGTGGGGCTCGGCGAGTCGCTGACGCTGGCCGCCGCCTTGCTCTATGCGCTGCACATCGTGGGCCTGGGCCGTTGGTCGACGCCCGCCGAGGCGACCGGTATGGCGTGCATCCAGGCCGCCGTGATCTCGCTCGTCGCGCTCGTGGCGGCCCTGCCGGGCGGCATCACGCTGCCGGCAACCGGAGGCCAGTGGACCTCGCTGCTCTATATGGCGCTGGTCGCCGGCGCCTTCGCTCTGTGGGCGCAGACGTGGGCGCAGGCGCACGTGCACCCGACCCGGGCGGCGATCATCATGACCACCGAGCCGGTGTTCGCCGCCTTCTTCGCCGTGCTCTTCGGTGGCGAGTCGCTGACCGGCCGGATGCTGCTGGGCGGCGGGTTGGTGTTGGCGGCGATGTATCTGTCCGAGCTGCGCGTCCGCGCCGTCCACGACGTCATCGACGATGAGCGTCCCTCCGAAGCACTCCACCACGACGCACCCTGAGATGCCCGTTTCGCGAGGGAGTGGGCGCCGCTAGGGTGAGCAGCCGACCCCACCGATCCGATGCCGGGAGCGCTCGTGTCCGATGAAGCCGTGAAGTACCTCCTCGACGACTCCGAGATGCCGACCCACTGGTACAACGTCGTCGCCGACCTGCCGACGCCTCCTCCCCCGCCGCTGCACCCCGGCACCCATCAGCCGGTCGGCCCGGATGACCTGTCCGGACTCTTCCCACCGGAGCTCATCGGCCAGGAGGTGACCGCCGAGCGTTTCGTCGAGATCCCCCGAGCGGTGCGCGAGGTCTACCGACTCTGGCGGCCCTCGCCGCTGTTCCGGGCTCGCCGATTGGAGGCCAAACTCGCCACGCCTGCCCGCATCTACTACAAATACGAGGGCGTCTCGCCGGCCGGGTCGCACAAAACGAATACGTCTGTGCCGCAGGCCTATTACAACTCCATCAATGGCATCACCCGCCTGACGACGGAGACCGGCGCCGGCCAGTGGGGCACGGCCCTGGCCTTCGCGTGCAGTCTCTTCGGAATGCACTGCGACGTCTGGCAGGTGGGCGCGTCCTTCGACTCCAAGCCCGCCCGGCGCACGTTGATGGAGACCTTCGGCGCCACCGTCTTCCGCTCCCCCACCCGCGACACCGAATCCGGGCGCGCCTTCCCCGAGGGCCACCCGGGCAGCCTCGGCATCGCCATCTCCGAGGCCGTCGAGGTCGCCGCTCAACAGGACGACGTGAAGTACGCCCTCGGCTCGGTGCTCAACCACGTCCTGCTGCACCAGACGGTGATCGGTGAGGAGGCGCTGCTGCAGCTGGCCAAGGCGGGCGAGTCCGGCGCCGACCTCGTCATCGGCTGCGCCGGCGGCGGCTCCAACCTGGCCGGCCTGACGTTCCCCTTCGTCCGGGAGAAGCTCGCGGGCAAGCAGAACCCTCGTCTGATCGCCGTCGAGCCCGCGGCCTGCCCGACCCTGACCCGAGGCGAATACCGCTACGACTTCGGAGACACGGCCGGTCTGACGCCGCTGATGAAGATGTACACCCTGGGTCACGACTTCGTCCCCTCGGCGATCCACGCCGGCGGCCTGCGCTATCACGGCATGGCACCGCTCGTATCGCACCTGGTCCACGAGGGCCACATCGAGGCAGTCGCCTTGCACCAGAACGAATGCTTCGCTGCCGCAATCGAATTCGCGCGCACCGAGGGGATCGTGCCGGCGCCAGAGTCGTCCCACGCGATCGCCTTGGCCCGCCAGGAGGCCTTGGCGTGCGCAGAGTCCGGAGAGGACAAGGTCATCGTCGTCGGCCTGTCCGGGCACGGCATGCTCGAGTTGGGCGCCTACGAGAGCTACCTGGCCGGCGGACTTGCCGACGAGGCGCTCTCCGAGGAAGCCCTCACGGTCGCGCTCGCCGGGGTGCCTCAGCTCTGAGGCGGCTCCTCCTCCGACCCGGGCCGGCTTGTCGTCGTGGGGCCTGGAAATAGCCAGGCCCCATAACGAGAACCTGGCCCGTCTCGACGAGAACCTGGCCCCGCAACGACAACCAGGCCCGGCAACGAGGAGCTGGCCGGCGTCAGCCCAGGGTTGCCCGGGCGGCCTCGATCGCGAGGTCGGTGCTGGCGTCGTCGACGTCGAGGTGCCAGACGAGCCGGACGTGGGTGGGGCTGAGCGCGTAGGCGCGGACGCCATGCTGGGCGAAGCCGGAGACGGCCTGCGGCGCGCTGAGCGCGTGGTCGGTCAGGTCGAGGATGACGATATTGGTCTCGACCTGCGCCGGATCGACCACGGGCGCAACGGAACCCACAGCCTCGGCGAAGCGGCGCGCTCGCGCATGATCCTCGGCGAGGCGCGCGATGTTGTGGTCGAGGGCATAGAGTCCGGCTGCGGCGAGGATGCCGGCCTGGCGCATCCCCGCGCCATAGCGCTTGCGCCAGATCCGTGCCTCGGCCATGGCGTCGGCGGACCCGACGAGCACCGAACCGACCGGTGCGCCAAGGCCTTTGGAGAGGCACACCGAGACGGTGTCGAAGAGCCGGCCGTATGCCGCGAGCTCGATTCCCGTCGCCACGTGGGCGTTCCAGAGGCGGGCACCGTCGAGGTGCATCGCCACCCCGTGCGGCTCGGAGCCGGCGCGGATCGCCTCGATGGTGGCGAGCGGCAGGATGCTGCCGCCGCCGAAGTTGTGGGTGTTCTCGAGTTCGATGAGCGCAGTGGCCACGTGATACGGGCTCGCCTCGGCGGCCATCAGCGAGAGCACCTGCTCCGGCGTCGGGCGGCCCCGGTCGGAGACCCAGGTGCGCGATGTGATGCCCGAAAAGGCCGCTGCCGCACCGAGTTCCGCGCGCAAAATGTGCGCCATCGAATCGGCGATCAGCTCCTGCCCGGGCTTCACGTGCAGCCGCAGTCCGAGCTGATTCGCGAGGGAGCCGGTCGGCGAGAACAATCCGGCCTCGTGCCCGAGAAACTCCGCGACCCGCGCCTCGAGTCGCGCGACCGTGGGGTCCTCACCGAAGACGTCGTCGCCGACCTCTGCCTCGGCCATGGCGGCGCGCATCCCCGCCGAGGGGCGGGTCAGTGTGTCGGAAAGGAGGTCGACGGCACACGGCGCCATCAGTCGCGAGCCAGCATCTCGGCGACGAGGAAGGCCAGCTCGAGACCCTGCCGGTGGTTCAGGCGGGGGTCGCACACACTCTCATACCGCTGCGCGAGGTCGGCGTCGAGGATCTTCTCGGCTCCGCCGAGGCATTCGGTGACGTCATTGCCGGTCAGTTCGACGTGCATACCGCCGGGCACCGTCCCGAGCGCACGGTGCACGTCGAAGAAGCCGCGCACCTCCTCGACGATGTCGTCGAAGTCGCGCGTCTTGAACCCACTCGCGGACTCAAAAGTGTTGCCGTGCATGGGATCACAGATCCACGTCGCAGCAGACCCAGCCCTGGTGGCGGCCTCGATCACGCCCGGGAGCGCGTCGCGCACCTGCGCGGCGCCCATCCGGGTGATGAAGGTCAGCCGGCCGGGTTCGCGCTCGGGATCGACGAGATCCATCAGCTGCTCGATATAGGCGGGATCGGATTTCGCCGACAGCTTCACCCCCACGGGGTTGTGCACGCGTGAGATGAAGTCGAGGTGCGCCCCATCGAGCTGCCGGGTGCGCTCCCCGACCCAGATGAAGTGACCGGAGGTGTCATAGAGCTTGCCGGTGCGCGAGTCGATGCGGGTCAGCGGGCGCTCGTAGTCGAGCAGCAGCGCCTCGTGCGCCGCGAAGAACTCGACCTGGCGCATCGCGTCGAAGTCCGCTCCGCAAGCGGCCATGAACTTCATCGCCTTGTCGATGTCCCTGGCAAGCCGTTCGTATGCCGCATTGGCCGGCGTCGAGACGAAGCCCTTGTTCCACTCGTGGACGTGCCGCAGATCGGCATACCCGCCGGTGGTGAAGGCCCGAACGAGGTTGAGAGTCGCCGTGGAGGCGTGGTAGGCACGCACGAGCCGTTGCGGGTCCGGGCGGCGGGCGTCGGCGCTGAAGTCGTAGTCGTTGACCATGTCGCCGCGATAGGCCGGGTGCGTCACCCCCGCCCGGGTCTCGGTGTCGCTGCTACGCGGCTTGGCGTACTGGCCGGCCATCCTCCCGACCTTGACCACCGGCACCGACGCGCCATAGGTCAGGACAGCCGCCATCTGCAGGAGCGTCTTGACGCGGTCGCGGATGTTGTCAGCCGTGGCATTGACGAAGGTTTCGGCGCAGTCGCCGCCCTGGAGGACGAAGGCCTCACCCAGGGAGGCGGCCGCCATGCGCTGTCGCATCAGATCGCATTCGCCGGCGAAGACGATGGGTGGCATCGAGGCGAGAGTCTCGATCGCGCCCTTGAGAGCGCCATCGTCGGGCCACGCCGGCTGCTGCGCGGCAGGGCGCGCGGGCCCATCGAGCAACATACTCATCGGAGCGGCGGTCGTCGTCACCCGGACAGGATATGTGGCTGTTCAGTATCCGGACGCCCCGCCCGTATACCGGAAGCCGGCCGGGCGAAGGAGTGACATCTCGACTGGGGTCAGGGCTCGTCGAGGCCGTGCTCGATGGCGAAGCGGGTCAGCTCGACCCGGTTGTGCAACTGCAGCTTGCCGAGAGTGTTCTGGACGTGGTTTTGCACGGTCCGGTGGGAGATGACGAGTTGCTCGCCAATCTCCTTGCTGGACAAGCCCATTGCGACCAGCCGCAGGATCTCGGTCTCGCGCTCGGTCAGTTGCGGGATGGGGCGTTCGTCGGGGGCGGGCTCGCTCGCGAGCTTGCGGTACTCCCCCAGCACGAGGCCGGCCAGACCCGGAGTGAATGTGGCCTCACCCCGGCCGGTCGCGTCGACGGCGGCCCGGATCTCCTCGGGGGTGGCCGACTTGACGAGGTAGCCGGATGCGCCGGCCTTCATCGCGGCCAGCACATCCCGCTCCTCCCCGCTCGCCGACAGGATGAGCACCCGGGTCGCCAGCCCGGCCACTTGGGCGCAGACGTCGGCGCCGTGCAGGCCCGGCAGGTTCAGGTCCAGCAGGAGCACGTCCGGCCGGGTGGCCTTGGTCCGGTTCACCGCGGACGGGCCGTCCGCGGCGGAGCCGACGACGTCGTAGCCGGCCTTCTCGAGGTCGGCCACGAGAGCATCACGCCAGAGCGGGTGGTCATCGGCGACGAGGACACGCAGGGTCATGAGCAGGCTCTTTCCGGGACGACGGTCATGCGGAACGGCGGGGTGCGAGGGGTTCCAGGTCCTTGGGGGCGGTCAGCACGACGGTGCACCCCGTGCCGGGCGCGGAGGTCCACGTCGCCTCGCCGCCGAGGTCACGCAGCCGGCCCCGGATGCTCGAGGCCATCCCGAGGCGTCCCGAGGCGGCGGCCTCCTCGGCGCGGCCGGGCGGCATACCGGCCCCGTTGTCGCGGACGGTGACCACGACGTCGCCGCCGATCTCTTCGAGCAGCACCCACGCCCGCGCGTCGGGGCCGGCGTGATCGCGCACGTTGTCGAGCGCGGCCACGACGGCCGCCCGCAACTCACCCGCCCGGTGCGCCGGCAGCGTCACCGGCTCCGCGGGCGTGCTCACCGTGACCCGGTCGTCGTCGAGGGTGCGCAGCACGAGGGCGAGGTCACTCACGGCGGCCGTGTCGTCGAGGCGGGGGCGCCCGCTGACGAGCGAGCGCAGGGCCCGTTCCTGCTCCGCGGCGAGATCGGCGAGTTCCGTTGCGGGACCCCCGATCTGAGTGCCGCGGCGGTTGATGAAGGTGAGCGCCTGCAGCACGCCGTCGTGCACGATCCGGGCGAGGCGCTCCCGCTCGGCATACGCCTCTTCGGCGCGGATGGAGATCTCCGACACGCGTTGGCCCTCCCGCGCGAGGGTGACCGCGAGCCCGATCAAGCCGCCGACGAGGAAGAGCAGCACGATGTTATGCACCGTCGCGAAATTCGGCTTCCCGACCGAGATCAGGTCGGCCGCGGCGATGACGGCCGCC
>Ga0209607_1002489_pt1 | contig 14635 bp, 22 predicted proteins | sample AD_UKC117_MetaG_FD_184413 | JGI IMG/M metagenome (GOLD analysis project Ga0209607, IMG submission 184413) | Active sludge microbial communities of municipal wastewater-treating anaerobic digesters from Hong Kong - AD_UKC117_MetaG (SPAdes)... | ecosystem: Engineered > Bioreactor > Anaerobic >... | reverse complement strand
ACCTCCCCCCTATGATGGGAGTTATCTCGATCAAAACAAGGATAATCCTTAGCAAGAACAGGAGCCAGCCAAGCAAAGAAAAAGTCGCTCAACTCACTATAATGAATGAAATCAAAATACGGAGGATCGGTAATAATCGCATCAACGGCCTCATTAGGGATTGGAAGATCAGCACTATCGCCATTAAGCACCAAGGCCTGACCAGGATGCTTGTTAAATTCTTCCCATGAGTCGGTAACAGAGACTCGAATAGATTTACTTGCTATATAGTTTTCTGCTTTTTTATTTTTCTCTTCTTTATCTAATCTCAGTTCAAAAGGCCGATCCAAATACTGCTTTGCTTTAAGCAACTTCGATTGGAACAATCTGGAAAAGCTACCGCTACTTTGTGGTGTCCCCCATACATTATTTTCCAGAGGTGCCCGTTCTGGCCTGAGTATATGGTGAGAAAACATGTGCCGAACCGCACCAGTACCCTCACCCTTAAAACTGCAAAAAAGATTATTGAAGTCTAACGTGGTTGAAAATAGACATAGAAACTGATCCCGAACTGCCCGATCCGGTATCTGTAAAATACGTTGCAATAAAATACCAAGGCAAAGCAACTGACGTTCATTGAAGAAATCTCGCCACGTGAGGTAATTATAATTACGAGCCTGGTTCGTGTTATATCCTGGTCGTACCGACATGGTTGGCAAAGGCAAAGACAGAGTTTTCAACGCTTTTCTAGCCTTTTCAACAAGTGCAAAATCATAGTCCTGCGGTGCAAGATACACCTTTTCGTTACCCGTACGCAGCGCCATTAGGGCATATAGTCGATGCTTTGGAGGGCCAATGTTTTTGTTCAATAATGCCTTGATTTCATACCTATTGCCGTGACTATCGGTTACATACCGGCCTTTTGAGGGCCCCTGTTGCGGATTATAATTATGGTCGCAGTGAATGCAGGTTAGAGACTCTGTGTCATAGCGATCCGTATTTATTTGCCAACAATTAGGACAGATAATTTGAGCTTGAGGCTTTTTTGATGGATAGGCATTTTTACTAAATACATAGGAGCTAAAGAGTGGAACCTGCTCACCAAGCGGCGTTTCCACTACCTTGACCCAAAAGAAATACAACACCGATATTTTCTCACCCGTTTCAGGATCAAGCGTAGTGTAGTAACTGCTGATAACAGCTTTAACATCGTGTTCTATTTCTAATAATGCCCGTTCTAATTTTTGAATATCCACACGGGTTAGTGCCTGCTCAACTAAAAAGGTACTGATCGGGTTAATATCACAGCCGATAACCTTTGCACCAAGTTTTGCAGCCTCCCCAAGAGTAGTTCCACTTCCCATAAAGGGGTCTAAAACTATTTTATCGCCAAAATCATGGCACTGGTAGAAGTTTTGCCAAATATCCATAGGAGAATCGGCAATAGCTCCTAAGACAATAGCTCGAAAAACTGATCCAAGTCGATTTGCCCACCATTTGTGAATATGATAGATAGGCCGAAAAATCTCCTTACGCCAACTCTCTCTTTGAGCCAACAGGCTAATTTCCCTGATTGGAAAAGAATGCTCAATGGGGGCAGCAGATCTCTTCTGTATAGGTTCACAGGTATCATCAACAATCAGTGTGCGATGGTTAAGTTCATTCCTCATTGAGATCGTTGCTTTCATCTTTCGCTGTATCCGCAGCCATCGCAACCGCTTTTCCGGCCTGACTTTTTAAACGATAGGCAATGAACTGATGTGCAAGACCTGCACCAGGATTTGGCACCCTCTTCGTGGTCAATTCATTGCTTCGCAAGTCAAAACTATACCCAACTACCAATTCCTGGGCTTCCACCCGTGTTAAATCGCCAACTTTGGTAAAACGCTCGTCCGTTGGAAAGTCTGCTGGTACAATCAACGTCCTATTACCGATTGTTCCTACCGTGAGTGCAAAGGGTGTAGGCACAACATACATCTTACGATCCCGAATCATAATATCGCCATAACTACCAAAACCCTTCACACTTTTATTTTTATGTACATACTCATGATCGATATTAAGAAAATCCCCATGACACACTACCAGATCAATAACAGGATATTCTCTTGCTGTTCTATCCTTGGGATACCTCCCAAATGCATAAAAAATAGTGCGGCCATGATGTAACCCCGTTGGAATTTGACTGTTACTATCATAATTTTTATCCCGCCCTGGTACGGCAAGACCTTTAATTTCATAGCCATCTGGATGATGGACAAGGCGGAAATCAGGATAGGTATTCCGTCCCGGCTCATCAAAATCTAAACCAAGATCAACAAGACGTCGCTGGAACCAATTCTGGAAATGAAACTCTTTATCACTACGACTAACGGCCTGAATAAGTTCACCGTCAGAAATAGCTTTAACACATTCAGAAAACACATCGTAACAAGTTGTCACACATCATCCTTCCTAACAATTGTTTTATTCCAGTAGTGGCTAATTCTCGCATCTTTCCTTCAAAATGCAAATGTAGCGTTTCATCCATCTGCTCTTCATAATTCTGGATCTAACAGCCAGCAGGGCCAACTTATACCGTATTTCCACTGGTGAGGAGACCAATCAAAATCGGGGGCAGTTTATGATCGCACACTCCTAGCCAACACTGCTTAACAAGCTGTTGTTTTGCTGGGTGCAAAGTGGTAGTCAATTTCCCTCCTCAGGTTTGCCCCCGTTTTTGATTGGTCTCTTGTATAAGGGGTTTGAAGTCCAACGGTACAGAAAGTCACTTTAAGCCGCCAATAGAAGGTGGTTTCAAATCGTTGATCGTTTCTGTATATTCGCCATTTCTGAAAACATGAACCGAGCCACAGATAAATTCTTCGATCAATGAGCCGTCCGGACGCTTTAGCTTCTTGGCCATCCGTTCCTCACGAACTTAGATCGAACTTGATATAATCGCTAGGGGAGTCTTGATAATCCACATCGAGGCCAATGTAATCCTGTGTCGTCTTGATGCTATCATGGCCGAGCGATAACTGGATCTGTTCCATCGGCGCACCGCTCTTGTGGGCAAGCTTGGCAAACGTTCGGCGCAAGTCATGGGGGGATAGATCGGCCACCGGTGCGTATTCCCGCACCACCACCCAAACCGCCTGACAAGTGAGCGGCTCCCGCACCACCCAATCCCACCGGCGCGCCCGCAGGAATAGCGGCCCCGTATTGATCCCGACGCTCGCCGTCCATTGATCGATCCGATTCTTTATCCAGGGTGATTTGGCGGGGGCCAGTTGGAAAAGCGATGTACTTCTTACATGCTGCTCGCTGGCTGGCTACCCGACAAAACACCGAAATTCTGGCATGGTTCATTTGGGTCAAATTTTGGTTTACAATTCTGTAGTTACAATTTGCAACTACATCAGGGTTTCACCTTGGCTTCGGTTGCTGATGCATACTGCATCGGAGTGCCTTTACTGAGCTGGGAGGGGACGGACTACTGGTCTGTCTGTTGCTCTTGCCGCAACTGCTCCAGTGCCTCATTGACAAGATCCAGACATTTCTGAATGGAGAAATGATAACCGGGGACCGTCTGCGCGGCTGTGCGTGCTTGCTCCAATGCCTGTTGCGAGCCGATCAGGGCATCCTGGAGCCGCGCCACGTTGGCTTTTGACGGCCGGGTTACGGGCACATCGTCTGCTGGCTGTTCCCTATCAACCGACTCAGCTACCGTGTATTCGGCAACGATCTCCTTGATCCGTTTGACCTTGAGCCGTTGGCCGGTCCCTTCGATTTCGGAAATGGCAGCTTCCACGGCAGGCAGTGGTGTAGAAGGCGCCGCCAGCAGATACATTGCCGTGGGGCTGAAAAATGAGATGACGCCACTTTTGTCCGCAAACTGCTTGTTGTAGCCAAAACGGGAAGCGACGGCCATGTAGTTTTGGGCCATCCGCCGCTCAATGCCAAATTCCTGCTCAACCCACTCCTGGAATTGTCCATGAGGCAAGAGCCCTTTGATCTGCGATAGCCGCTCACCAATGGCAATCAACCCCTCGACGGCTTTGGTTGCATGGCCCTGAATATCAATGGCGGCTTCGATAACCGTCTCGCGATGCCGGGCCTCAATCTTTGTGTAATCGAAGCGCAATGTTTGTTGTGAGACCTGCTCCCTGCTCAGTAGATCAAGCATGGGTTAACTCCCTATTCCTGGCGATGGGCAACGGATCGACCACCTGCTCAATGTAATGTTGGTTTCTCAGATTTCGGCCAAATGACCATCGTTGGTGTGTCAGGTGGAGTGAAAAGGGGGCAAAAACGAAATAAATTTCGTTTTTGCTCACGAACCGTAGTTGATGGCTGCAACGGTCAGACATAGACCAATTCCAATATCTTCGCTGCAATTGGCGCATAGGCCTCCCGCAACGAGCGGTCTGCATCCTGGCCCGCGCGTTTGGGCACACTCCCCAGCAAGGGCGGCAACTTCCCTTGTTCATGGAGATCTTCCAGGCGCTGTAGCCCCTCTTTGTGCCGGGTGAGCGAAAGATCTGTTCGTGTTGCCAGTACGCCCAGCAGAGCGGGGGCAACACCGAGCGAATCGCGGATCTCTTCGATAATCTCGCTGATCCGCAACGCCCCAAAGATCGCATCTTCTTCCGGATCGGCACAGATGACCGTATGGGTGCTGGCGACCAGCGCATTGAGCGTGAGAATCGATGCGCTGGGTGGCGTGTCAATGATAACCGGGTGTGTGTTGTGATCGACAGCCGTCAGGGGGCGCTGTAGTGCGTTGAGACGGTTCAAATTGCGCTGTGCCAACCCCACCGCCACATTTTCGACCGTGATGTGGCTGGCGACAATGTGACCGATGCCTTCCCCGAGTTTGATCGATTGCATCGCTTCGGCGATGGTCGCTGTTGCTGGAATCGCACCCCCCAGCACATCACCAATGTGGGGTTGTCCCTTGTCAGGTGCACACATCCGTGTGAGATTGGCCTGTGGATCCATATCGAGCAGTAGCGGCTGATACCGGGGTTGGGGCTGATTTGCCATTGCATGGGCTAGAAAATAGGCTGAGGTCGTTTTTGCCACCCCCCCCTTGTGATTGGCAACAGTTAGGATCATGGCGTCTCTTCCTTGATGGCAGATTGGGATGGGGTGCTTGCATAGTCACCGGCATTGTCGACGGTCAACAGGTCAAGAGGGCTACACTGTAACGTATTGGCCAGCGCATCAACGGTCTGTGAGCGCCATTTGTAGCTATCCAGCGAGGTATAAAAGACTGTCTGGCTGATACCCGCGCGGTCAATCAGCTCGCGGAAATACTCAAGCTTGCAGCGTAACATCTGTTGTTTGACCTTATACCGGTCGAGCCGTGTGCGTTGCATGGACCTGTCCTTGCGTGTGTATTTACGGACATATTATCATGATTTGCGAAGATTGTCAACGCGTATACGTAGTGGAACAGTGTAATCACGGAGGCTATTGGGTGCTACTATTTTCAGTCTATTTGACATCATAGGTATACTTCGGTGTACAATTACATTACTGTTTGCAAATCGTTTGGTCCATTGTCCATAGGCTGGATATCGAGGGAATTATCCCGACGATGGTCGACCGGCGCAATAGCCTCTCCGAGGCAGTTATAGAAGCGGCCAAAGAACGCTTTAGTACGCTCATCACCAAGATAATCATACCCATAAACGTGCGCGTGGCCGATGCACCCATTGAAGGCAAGCCGGTGCGGGAAACTGCGCCGAGCAGTACCGGCGCACAAGCGTACGCTGCATTAGCAAAGGAGTTGTACCTGAATGGCTAAGAAAACCACGAAAGACAAATTGGCTGGCTGGGATGCCCAACTTGACACAACGGCCAACGCGCCGGAAGTCAAAGACCAAAAGTGGAAGCGCAAAACTTACTTGCTCAATGAGGAGCTTATCGAGCGGCATAAGAAGAAAGCCGACGAATTGGGCATCCAAATCAACGAGTTGCTGCGCTACATCATGGAAGAAGGGTTAAATCGGCTCGATTCAGGGGAGTGGAAGTTGGATTTGGAGCCGACGAGTTACACGATCAAGAGATAAAGAGTGCATCCCATTTTGGAGGATTATACAAAAGGACAAAGTTGAGTGTCCGGCATAATTCCTCAAATGCGGTACGCGCCCAGAGATAAATTGAAGGTTGACTTTCGGTAGATGAATAGTATAATATTGGCATTTGTCACACATTTAACTGCTGATTTGTTTGAAAAGGATATGCTTATGCAGGCTATACAGCAGATTGTTCCGATTAGTCATTTACGCACAGAACAAGATGAGATTCTGACTATGATGGATAAGGCCCCTGTTATCTTAGCACAGCGAAGCAAAGCACGAGCCGTATTAGTTTCAGTGAATGAGTGGAATAAAGTTGCTGAAGAGCTGCGCCGATTTCGCTTTATTGCCGAAGCACGTGCGATTGCCGCACGCAATGATGAAGATGGTTCCTGGGTAGATGGCGACGAGGTTCGCTACATGATGGCTGAACGTGGCGTCCATGTGGAAGACTGAGTACACTGATGAAGCAAAGAACTTTTTTGTCGACAATAGTGATCTTGTAGAAGATTTATTTCGGTCTATCGAATCATTACGCGCTACAGCAGGCTTGCCCGGTATTGGTGCAATTGAAATCGAGCCGACATTTTTTTATTGGCTGACTGATAGTCATATTGTTGGCTATCAGCGTGTTGAGTCCAGAAAGGTTTGTAGAATTATCTCTATCCGCCCCGACGATTACTAAAATTACCTGACGCGATGACAGGATGTTGGAAGCACCCCGTCACCGCTAACCCGTCTCGCTGATGTACCCAGTGAAACGGGCTAACGAGTATTGTAACACAATCCTCTTAGCCCACCAGTGAGACGAAATGAAACGTTCGTTCTGGTGGGCTTTTTGTGCTATGCCTCTTTGAGTACCCGCGCATCAAGGCCCTCCAACTTGTTATATTGGAGTGCGCTATGACCAATCACAGCAGAAAAGATCATCATATCGCTATCGCTTCCGGCATCGTGCTCGGCGGCATGAACTTGTTGCTGGCCATCACCTTTGGCCTCGATGAGTTTGTGCTAATTAAGCTCGATCTCGTATTGGCCTGTGTCCTACTCTTCATCCTGGCCGGCCAAGTCAACCAACAAAAGAAGCGCAATCGCCAATTTACCAGCACAATCGAGACACGCAAGCCGCAGCCTCGCCACAGCATCCAGTGGCCGTGGAACCGTAGCCGGATGCAACGCCAGGCGCATCAAGCCGCATCAAGGAAGGATACGCTTATGCCACAGACTGTAGTACCTAAGCAGCACATCGAAGATTGCTATAATCGCATCGCCTTGCTCATGAATCGAAAAGGCATATTGGGACAAGCCGTCGCTACATCTGGCCCATTTGCCATTCGCTTCTCTATCATGTTGCTTGACCCTTTCCAGGTCGACGAAGTGCTGAAGCTCGGTCGCTCAATTCGCAACGTACTGCGCACCAAGGCGCGCATTGTGGAAGATGACGGCGAGTTGGTCATTGAAGTGCAGCTACCGAAGCATTACCAACGCACGCCGCCCGTCGAGAAGTTGATCGGTCGCGGCTCGGCCATTGCGGTTGGCATCGATGGCAAGACGAAGATCGTCCACACCAAGTTGGAGACGCATGGCGCATTTTACTGGATAGGCGCACCCGGCTTTGGCAAAACCGAGGCCATGAAATCTTTTCTCTTTTTGGCGCTCTACCAACAGCCCAACACTCGATTTTTCGTCTGCGCGACGCAGCAGAAAATCAACGACGACTGGGCCGCGTTCGGCTCTGCTCGTGGTTGCCTGGGGCTGATCGGTGATTACGCCGAGATGGAGCAGGCCATTGGCTGGGCAGCGCAGCAGATGAATGCCGGCCTCGATTACAAACTGATGGTGGTGGTCGATGACCTCACTACGCTGACCGAGCATATCGACGTGACGAGCGAATTGGATCAGATTGCGCTCAATGGCCGCGGCGCTAACTGCCATCTGATGGTTGGCACGCATGGCGCTGGCTCGATGGCATCTGCCGGCGTGAAGAAGGGCAAGCTGGCCATGACCTTCCGCGTGCTATTCGGCTCTGCCGACAACGTCGAAGCCGCCCGCAGCAGCGGACAGAAGAATGACAAGACCGGCATCGACCAGCTTAGTGGCCAACCAGGCGATGCGATTCTGATCACCCCGCGTGGCATCGTGCGTTTGGCCACACCGCGGATTGATGATTTCCTGATCGGCCGCTTGCCCATGGGCGATGGCCAGCCCCGCCCATGGGTGAAGGTGTCCGCACTACCCGCAACGACCATCCGCACTGCGGAAACCACTGCGAAAAGATCCGCAGCTATCCGCAGTGGTTCCGCAGCAGATCCGCAGTTCCGCAGTGGTTTCCGCAGTTCCGCAGTAGATGATCGCTGTGTCGAAACGACGAACGTGGCCGGTGCGTCAGCCGCGACACACCCACGGACAATGACTGCAGCAAGTGAGGCGACTGCGGATTGGGATGCGCTGCGGCTGCAAATAGTAAGACGTCTACCCGATGCGTTTCCCATCCGGCCAGCACGATCATTGGCTGCAGACGAGGCAGAGTTGGTTTTGTATCTGCAAGAGGAAGGCTTCAGCCAGAATGAGCTATGTTGGGCAGTCTTCACGGATTGCACCAAGCCAGTCAAGAACGCTGGCAGCGGCGCACGCCGCGAATATATCAAAGATGCTCTGGCTCTGGCCGGTGGTGAGGCCCCCGACGATGATCAGAGCGCGCCACACGACGAAACCCCATCCGCTCTGCCGGCAGATCTGGACGAGATCGATTTGTCCACATCTGAAGGCAGAGCGTTGTTCGAGCAGTTACAGAAGTCCGGTACACGATTCACCATTTTAGACGACTAAGGAGCATACAATGAACAGCTTAATCGAACTCGCACCAAATATCGACCAATTCCACGGCTATACGTTTACTTGGATGAGCATCACGACCGCGGCCAAGGGCGACACGAATCACAACCGCCTGGCGACGGCGATGCGCCAGTGGCCAGAAGCTGCCGGCATGGAGCTTACGCACCTGATCGAAATCGCTGCCTTCCGTCAGCGCACGTATTTCGATGCCCACGACAGTCGCTACCAACGCCGCCGCGCGGCGCTGGAGGCCAAGGGCTGGACGTTCACGTTCGACGGCTGGCGCTGGAAGGGGAATGCGACCGGCCTGGAAGTGGCCAGCGACACGATTGCCCAAGCGCTGGAAGCCGTTGGCGGATGGGGCGAGAGCATGCGGGAACAGTGGCGCGCCCGAAGGGCACCCGACCGAGAAGCCGCCACTGTCCGCAAGGGAGAGGGACAATGTGCGATTGCAGCCGATTGACGGTCGTAGCCAGCAACGTGCTCACGATCTACAACTGCATGCACGGTTTCGCATTGGTCACCGAGCTGCAGCCGCTGGAAATTGAAACGGAGCTGGTCACCATTGAAGCGGCATTACGCCGAGCAAAGGTCGGCGGCGAGCCGCTGTCCGCAGTACTAGAAATGAAGGGAGAGACGCATGGTTAAACAAATCGCACAGCTGATCGGCCTGGGCTTCATCGTGGCGTTTGGCATTGCTGCGTACAATCTCTCCATGAAAATGGACGTGCGCAACATCGACCAGATGATTAGTAATCTAAGTTGGGGCTGCGTCTTGGCCACGCTGGGCATTACGCTGCCGATTGGCTTCGTCGCCGCGGTGGTCTTCCTGGGCCGCGTACGCGCCAAGAACATGGCAGAGTATGGTACAGACGGTTGGGAGATGATGCCAACACCTCGCCGCCGAGCGCAACGAGCGATGCCAGGCCCGATGCCAGGCCAGCACCAACTGCCAGGCCGACAAGACGACCCCTGGGGCCAGCAGATGCCGCAGCAGATGCAGCAGCCGGCAGCGGGTGGTTTCACAATTGTAGAAGGAGAGACAAACGATGTTTTTTAAAGCAATCCGTTACTTTTTCGCACTGGTCGGCTTGGCCACGCTCGTTGGGATGGCCAAGCTCCTCGGCGCGAGTCTTTCGCCAGATTCCATCGGCATGATCCTCGGCGTGCTGATGGGCGTCCTTGCCGGCCTACCGCTGGCGCTGCTCGTTTTGGCCAGCAACCGCCGCCGCGCTGCCCCGGGCAGCCAAGCGCACTATGTCGCGGATGAGGACGATAGCGATATCGTCGATGGCGATTGGCGATATATTTAGGACGGTCGTTGGGACGGTTGTTAGTACGATTTTCTAGTTAGTTCTGATTAAACTGAAAGGCAAGTTGCAAAATGAATCGCACCCCAATGCAGGAATTCGGAGTTATGGTCGGAGGCACACTCAGCGTGCTGCTGCTTTTTGGCACACCGATTGTGCTGGTTCTATTGGCGGTGAGTAGTTGCGCCAATTCGGTAAGCGATACCGTGGTGGGCTGGCGTGCGGCCGGTGCTCAAATCGTGGAATCACGGGAGCAGACCACACGTGTGGAGATCATCACGGAAGCACAGACAGAGCAGCTCGGCATCGTCGTTGATGCTGTGGTGGAAATGAACGAGAGCGACAATCAAACAAAAGAGCGCACAAACGGCTGGGGGCTTGCGCATCGGATGTTTGACCGCACCACGCTCTTGCTGGTTGTGCTGTGCCTCGGTCTAGGCGGCTATGCCTGGCGGCAAGCGAGGGCAGTATAGTGACGGCCAGTCGTCTCTGCCATGCAAAGCGTGACGACTGGCCGGCGCAAAGTTGAAGGATGCCCCCAAGCGTTACGCACAAAGGAGTTTACATGAACTGCCCCTATTGTGGCAAAAGCACACGCGTTTCGTCTACCAGGAAGCTGCCAGGCTTAGTCGAGCGGCGGCGCACATGCAGCGGCGACGAACAGCACAACTTTGCCACCAAAGAGATCTTAACCGTCAACGGCCAAGAGCCGGTGCCGAAGTCGGAGCCACGCATGATTATCGCAAAAGTAATCGATTTGCTACGCCTCATGCAAAACGACTTATAGACGCGAAGACGCCCGCAGCAACCAGAGCAAGTGGTTATAGCCACGGGCGTCTTCTACACATTTTTTAACGACGATTTGAGTATACCACCGCGATTGTCCCCCTGTCAAGGAATATTGCTCAATGCAAAGGAAATGCAAACATGACTGAAGCCATCACACAACTGCCCATGAATAACCGGGAGCTGCTGGAGCATAATCGTGCCCGTGTCGAGCGTTGGGAAATCCGGCGCGATACCGGCGTCGACTGGCTCTCCACGTTCGGTCCCGTCATCATTCCACTGATTCCGGCCACGCTCACGGCCTCGGCCATCCTGTCTGCCTTTAGCGGCATCCTGCACACAAATCTGATATTTGCCTGGATCGCCTGCCTGGCGTCCGGCGCAGGGATTGAAGTGCTCGGCATCGTATCCAACGAAACGTACCACGATATGGATGCCTACAACGAGACGCTGGCCGATGGCGAAGAGCCGGCCCCAGCGGAAGAGGCCAACCGCATGCGCCACCTTTATACAGTGATCGTGGCCACGCTCGTGCTGCTGTTGGAGATCATCCCGACCGCGGTCGAGTACTTTGCATGGCCAGAGCAGATCGCCGTGGTATCTACGATTCTGGCCCTGCTGCCGTTGGTTTTCCTGGCGCAGATTACCAGCAATATTGTGATCCTCCGCAAGCAGCACCGCGAGCGGGTATACAAACGCCAGGCGCGCCAAGACGCCGCAGCCGTCGAGCGCAGACACAATGATCGCATGGCTCTGCTTGAGTCTGAGATTCAATCCCTACGCTCTGCACTGGCCGCAGAGCAAGCCGCCAAAACCAAGCTAGAATCAACCCTGGCCGAACAAAGCCATGAATCTGGAGTCACGGTCAATGGTTCAGAGCCATTGCCCACCACCCGCAAACGCAGCGACGCGGCCACTGGTGGAGCCACGCCAGAAGCATTGGTTCCGGTGATTCTGGCGTATATCCAGAATCACCCTGGCGAGACCGGCAGCGCCATTGCCAGAGCCAACGAGAATCATGGTTCCAAGTCCACGGTACAAAGGGCCCTAGACTTACTCGAAGCTGATTCTCAGATTCGCTTCGAGAGCCACGGCCGCAGCAAGCTATGGTTCGCAGCGTGAATCTAGACCAATGAAAAAGAGCCGCTCGGAATCATCCGAGCGGCTCTTTTTTTGTTCAGAAATCTACCAAGCTGCCATAGATTTTCCTCCAAGGGTACTCCCCTGATTTATCGGGGAGGGGAATTGGAGGCTGCGAAGCAGGATCATGCTACGCGGCCTCCCAAATGAATTCTTTCGTGAGCTACTACGCTCACCAGCCTCTCGGCTGTGGCCCACTTCGTCAATGTTAGCTTGCGGTTTAGCGACAGCAACACTTCGCCTTACTCTCAGCGATGTTTAATCACTGTCCGCAGTGCTTCGGGCGAGTGGAGTACCCGAAGGTGCCTATTTCGCAACTAACGTAGCACCCAACGTGCTCAGACTAATCAGATGGAACTTGCTCTACCAGACTCAAGCTCCCCCGCTTTCAGCGGGGAGTTTCTGACAACGGATGACGGTTGCATGACAATAGCCGCGCGCATCGCCCGCGGCTATTTTGCACTAATGTCACTGCACTGCAAAGTTGCTACGGCACTCCAAAGTCTGCATCATTGCACTACAAATACACATCTACTGCACTGCAAACTCTCACTGCACTGCAAAGTCACAGGTTACACTTGGGTAGCTCACAATTCATGAATCGTTTTTCTTTTTGCCGGCAGCAATCCAGTCCGGATTGCCACGCACTGGCTGATCGCACATTTCCTTGGTGACGTTGTCGACCACACCGGCAATAGACTGCGTTTTTTGCTGGAGCCACAGCAAGCCAGGGATGCGCCCATCGTTGGCCCACGTGCGGACGCTCTCCGGCGCGGCTATGCCCCAATCGCGGGCCGTGTTGGCCGTCGAGCGCAGCCGTGGGTTTTCGCCAGGATTGGCGATCAGTAGCGCGGCGACGAGATCTTTCATCTCGCCGGCATGCACGGAGATGATCGTGGGGTCTTCGGTGCCGGTGCGGTAAAACGTCACCACGTCGTTTTCGCCAACCAGCGCTTCCCAATGTCCAATTGTAATGCTCTGTCCTTGTTTCATGATCGTCCTTTTCTGATGGGGGCTGCGACCGCTCGGTGCGGCCGCAGCTATAAACCTATTTTACGTTGTCGCCCCAGGCAGGTGAGCCGTCCCAAGGCATTGTGTATGCGTTGAATTGGGTCTTGGCTTCGCCATCGTCGAGCTGGCTATAGACCATGTCAAAGGCGATTTCTATGCCTTGCAGCCCGACCAGCTTGGCGAAGAGCGTCTGTACGATGTGCATCGTATTTTCGTCAAAGTCGCCGCCGTCGTCGTTCGTGGCGTCTGCGATCATCTGCGCAACCGTGGTCGGCTTCATGTGATTCATCAGCTCGTCGAAGTTGGGGTTGCTCAATCGCCGGCCTGTATTCGTGATGGTGATCAGGGAGCCGCCGTCGCTCATTTCGCTGGCGTCCCAAGTCTGCATCATGCCGTTTGATGTATTGTCGTGGATATCGCAAATCACTCTGGCGAAGCCGCCGGCGACGTCCAGGCTCATGCCGGGAAATGTAGATCGGAGCATATCGACAATCGAGCCGATATTGGTGGCCAGCTTCATGATGGCGTTATTCATCTCTGGGCTGATGTCCAGCATGTGCTGGTTGCCTTCTGGTGTGTACTGTAGTGCGGTTGTCATCGTAATTTTTCCTTTGTGGTTTCCCGTTTCGCTTGCGCTTGCGGGTGGTAGCCCGTTGTTTGACAACATAACAATACCATCGTTTCTAAAAATAGTCAAGGGCCAGTTTAGGCGAATATTCGACTAAACTGGCGTCAGCGATGATGGTATGATGACGGCTCACTTAGGAATTTTTATTCCTGGTTTGTGGCCAAGGCGATCTCTGCCCATTCGCGCATCACCAGCCAGCGCTGCGGCCGGTATTCGTATTTGATGCCCTCCAGCGCATTGGCGATTTGGTTGGTGCTGGAGGGGATTTCCATATAGCGCAGCGCGGCGTCTTGCTCGTGCTCTATTTGCTCGGTGACCAACGCGGCCCAACTCTGTATGGCCGCGTTGGTATCGCCGTGTTCCTTGATGAGCCTATCCAATGGCTCGATCAGCTCGTGGTATAACTTGGCCCGCAGCTCCGCTTTGGCGATGCTCGGCAGCGTTTGCCAAGCGTAGTCAACCAGCGGCTTGGAAATCAGCTCTTGCACCATGTCCAGCCGCTCTTGCGTAGCTTGCGCCAGCGCCTCGGCTAGTTTGCGTCGTACAGTTGAAGCGGTCATCTTAATCTCCTTTATTTGGACTGCGGTCGGATGGTAATGGCAATGTACGGGAAGCGTCTCCAGATAGGGGTCTGGGTTCCCTTCCAGCGCAGCAGATTCTCAATGAAAATCATGCGTCCTAAAATGTGAACAACAAACCACAGATTTTCCTCCAAGGGCGCTCCCCTGATTTATCGGGGAGGGGAATTGGAGGCTGCGAAGCAGGATCATGCTTCGCAACCTCCCAAATGAATTCTTTCGTGAGCTACTACGCTCACCAGCCTCTCGGCTGTGGCCCACTTCGTCAATGTTAGCTTGCGGTTTAGCGACAGCAACACT
>Ga0209607_1002485_pt1 | contig 14645 bp, 9 predicted proteins | sample AD_UKC117_MetaG_FD_184413 | JGI IMG/M metagenome (GOLD analysis project Ga0209607, IMG submission 184413) | Active sludge microbial communities of municipal wastewater-treating anaerobic digesters from Hong Kong - AD_UKC117_MetaG (SPAdes)... | ecosystem: Engineered > Bioreactor > Anaerobic >... | reverse complement strand
GCGGATGGAACTGGCCTGCCGCTCGGTGTAGGCGGCCTGGGCTTTGGCGCGGGCGGCGTCTTGTCTCAGGCGGCGCGTTTCGGCCTCCTGGTCTTTGTAGGCCGACCACTGCTTCTCCTGTTCGTTGAGAACCTGCTCCAGGTAATCGCTGTAGTTGCCGGGATATTCGCGCAGGCTTTGCGTTTTGGGGTCCAGATCCAAAATCCGGTTGACGGTGCGGTCCAGAAACGTGCGGTCATGGGAGACGATGAGCGCCGCGCCGGGAAAATCGGCCAGCCATCCTTCCAGCCATTCCAACATGCCGATGTCCAGGTGGTTGGTCGGTTCGTCCAGCAGCAGCAGTTCGGGATCGGACAGCAGCACCAGGGCCAGCGCCAGCCGGGTTTTCTGGCCGCCGCTCAGGCGGGCAACGGGTTCTTCCGGCGGCACGTGGTCCAGGTCGAAGGCGGCCAGGATGGCCTGGGCGCGGGCGATGTCGCTGGTAGCCAGCCGGTTGAGGGTACGGTCGTAGGCTTGCTGCAGGTCGGCGCGGTCGGGCTGGGCGACAAGGGATTGGGCCAGTTGGGCAATTTGGGCTTCCAGGATGGCGGGGTCGCCAACGGCCGTATTCAGCAATTCACCCACCGTTTGCCCTGGCGCTGCGGCCAGTCCCTGTGCCAGATAGCCCAGGCGCAAATCGGCCGGCGTCAGGCTGACGTGGCCGCTGTCCGGCCGCTGCTCGCCTGTGAGGATACGTAGCAGCGTGGTTTTGCCGCAGCCGTTGGGGCCAATTAGCCCGACGCGCTCGCCGGCGTTGATGGAAAAAGATATGTCGTTTAGAAGTGGTTGCAGCCCGAAGGCCAGCGTTAATTGATGGGCAGTAAGCATGAGTTCGCCTCCCGCTGCGAAGCGCCAGCCGCTAATTTTTGCGGGGTGCGGTTCGCCTATGGCTGCGTGCGCAGCCGCCAGTTAAAACAAGGGGAGTACTGGTATGGAGGGAACTCAGCGAATCATGAATCTACCTGGTAGGGACTTCCTTTTCGTAAAATTTTGCCGAAGCAAGTCATAAATTAACCGAAATTTGGGTGGATGTCAAGATGGGGTTTGAAGAATTGGAGACTGGAGACTAGAGATTGGAAACGGCTTAGTCTCCAGTCCCTAGTCCCCAGTCCCCAGTCTCTCTCTTACGGTTTGGGCAGACTCAGGGCGGGGTCGCCGAGGAGGTTGAGGGTGTGGACGGCCGTTGTCTGGGCTTCATTGTTGGCGACGGCCGTTTGCGTGGCCAGCAGTGCTGCGCCCAGCGTACGGGTTTCGCTTGCCAACAGGTGATCGTAAAAAAGCTCTACCAGGGGCAGTGAATGGTTGGTATACAGCCGGGCCGACGGGCCAATCGCCGCAACAACGCCGCCTTGCGGCGACCACAGCAAATTTTCGGCCAGACTGTCTTCGCTGCCTTCGCCAAAAGTGCCGCTCTGACAGTTGAAGGCCGTGAGGACGGGCAGGCGGTCGCCGTTAGCCAGCATGGCCGTATCCTGCGCCCGGAAGACGGCTTCGTCGCCCCAGCGGGTGGCGTCGCCAAAGCCCACATAATTGACCAGGCCGACGCCTTTGTTCAGGGCGCTGACGATGTCGAGGTGAATGTTTTCGTCGTTGGACATGTGCAGATCATGGATCTGGAAGCCGTGGGCGCTCAGGCTGGTTTCCAGGTTGTCCGAGGCGGCGTCGAAAGCCGGTTCATCATCGGCCACCAGCAGAACATTTTTCTGCCAGGATGAAGACGAAGCGCTGGCCAGAGCCTCTTCGTAGGCGATGGTCTTTTTGACCAGCGCGCTTAACTGGTCCAAATTTTTGACCGGAAAGCGGCCGATGCTTAAAGCAGGCAGGTCATCATGATTAAAGCTGACGAACCAGGCGTCGCTGGCAAAGGTCTGGTCGTTGTCGCCTTGAACCAGATAGGTGGGCATCAGGCTGCTGCGGATGCCGGCGTCGCGCATGTCGTAGGCGGCGTTCCCCACCAGAAGGACAAATTGGGGGGCGGGCTGCCAGTTTTGCCCGGCGTAAGCCAGAAAGTTGCGGATAGCCGCCGGGTCCTGCTGGCCGTGGCTGAATTCGTCATAGATTTGGGCGAGGGAAACGGCCGTTGTCGGCAAGCCCTGGGCCGCGCGGTATTGCAGCAAGGGGTCCAATGCCGCCATAAAGCCCGGTTCATCGGCCACGACAGCCAGGTAAGCCGCGCCGCGCCCTTCGGCCAGCAGGGATTGGGGCCATTCCGGCACGGCACGCAGGATAGGGTGGATGGCCTCCCCTGGTTCCAGGGCGACGTATTGGTGGCCGTCGTGGCCGGCGGCCAGATGCAGTTGTTGATTGGTGAGATGCAGATTGGTCAGATAGACAGGCCGGCGGGCGTCACTGACGTCGAAAACCAGTACATTTTCATTGGCGCTGTCGATGGCGACATTGGCCACGTCGGTGTGGAAGTGGCTCTGGCCGGTGGCCACGTCTATCGGGCCGCTGTAATTCAGCCTGACCCAATCGAGATAGATGGCCTCACCGGCGGCTCCGGTGTCGCCGGGCACGCGAATGGTGAGGACGTTAGGGTTTTCGTCGCTGAGCTGGCCGGGTTGTAACCAGAGTGAAACAGTTTTTTGCTGAATGCCGTCCCAGTAATAGTCGGTGAGGAAACGGCCGTTTAGCCGCAGTTCGACGTGGTGGTCCGGCGATACGCTGTCGGCATTGTTGGAGACGAGGCGCACGGTTAATTCAGCGGCACGGCCGTTGGGTTGAATGTCGTCCAGCGGCAGTTCCAGGCTGCCCGGAGCCAGCAGCAGCGGACCAAGCCAGTGGTCATCACCAGCGGCGTCGGCGACGAACGTGGTGTTATCTTCCCAGAGCGCTTCATGCCAAGCTTCCGGCACGCCGGTGGCGCTCGGCGCGGCGCTGCGTGTCGGCATGGCCATGCCTGGTTCTTGGCTCAGGCGATACACCGCCGGACCGGTCAACGTACTGGTTACTGCTTCTGCATAGAAATACAGCACGGTGGTTTGATCGCTGGACTGCACGTAAAAGGGGACCTCTTCGCCGTTGCGGGTCAGGCGCAGGTAGTCCGGCGAGTATTCGGGGACGCGGAAGTTGTGGCTGAGCAGTTGGGCAGCCGAAACAGACGCAATCCCGGATTTTTCGATAATCAAATCGATGGCCGGCGGGATTTCTTTTTGCCAGGCGGTTCGTTTGTCAAGCTGGTTGGAATTGATGGGGGTGGAAGCTGCCGGCGACTGGTACGCGAGAACGGCCGTGCCCAACAGCACAATCGTTAACCCGGCCAGGATAAATAAGATGATCCAACGATAAATACGCATAAACTTGCTTCGCCAAAGAAATGGTTCAATTTCCCTGCCTGATCAGTTTGGTAGCTTGAGTTCGTTATCCGATGAGACTCAAAATGCCTGCAAAAATTGTCGCCCAGGCATAGATTGCGCCACGCAGCCAGCGTCTTAGCCAGGCGCGGCGGATGGGGGCGGCTCCATCAACCCGATGTCCCCACCACTGAAATTCTCTTTTCGCCAGCCAGCACAGGTGGCGGTTGAGCAAGCGTCCGGCGCCACTGGTTACCCAGAGGCTTTTGGTCCGGCGCGAACGGCCAACCATGCGGCCCACGAGCGCTTCCGGCGGCCAGGGGGGATCAAAAACCAGTGGGCGGTCCCCGCGTGTCAGCAGTCTTGGCGGATCGGTAACGGCCGTTTTGCTCCAGTAACGATGGGTGGTAATGCCCGTAAGATCCGCCAGCGTGATCACATCGCCAGGCGCTAATTGTTCAGGTGTAACGGCTTCCAGAATGACCCTATCCCCCCGGCGCAGCAGCGGGGCCATGCTGTTGCTGGACACTTCTAGCTGAGACTTTTGCCCTTGGTGCAGGCCTTGGCGCAGTAAATCTGCTAGAAGCAACGGTTTGATCGGGTCGCTGATGTCGGCCATCTAAAAGATTCTAAGGGAGAAAGATGAATTTTGGTTGTTGAACAGGGCGAAAGGCGGGCTTTCTTATCAAGGCTTAATTGACGATTACTTGACGTAATGCTTGAATTCCCCTCGGCGATCCATTAAAATGAGATGGTCTAACAAAATTTGTGACGGCTCACGAAGTTGAATTTGTTTCGCCAGCGGCGCTGCGATTACGGTCAAATGGATGATTCAAATCCGTGAGCAGTGACACCAACCAGGAGAAGATCTTATGAATATCACCTGTTCTTACTGCCGTCACTCGTTTACCTTGAGCCGGGAATATGTTGCCCAGGCTGTCGCCGAGGCAGTTGAAGCCCGGCAGAAATATCACGCCGTCGAATGCCCAAACTGCCGTAAAATGAACAAGGTTTCCTTGAATCAAATGAAGCGGTTTGTCCCCAAACCGGCTCCCGCAGAGTCAAACGATTAACAATTGTTCTATGAGGGATAAAAAAAGCCGGGCTTGCGCAAGCCCGGCTTTTTTTTATGCGTCAGGAAGCGTTGGCCACAAAATTGATGGTCAACTGCACTTCATCTTCCACGTTGGCTACGTTGGGCACCTGAGGAATGGTCAGGTTGTAGTCGGCGCGGGAGACGACGGCCGTAGCCGTGCCGCTAATTTGGGAATCGGAAACGGCCGTAGCCGTCACGTTAAACGTTACCGCCTGGGTGATGTCGCGTATGGTCAGGTCGCCGTCGATGGAGAACGTAATTTCTTCGCCGGGGGCGGCGGTGGCCGGTAGACCGTTAACGGCCGTGGGGGTAAAGGTAATCAATTCATAAGCGCCGGTATCCAGGATTTCGTTTTGAATGGCCCGGTTGCGGAAATTGTTGTCCGTGGCCAGCGTCCGGGCGTTGATCTGGATGACGCCTACCTGAGCGGTGCTCAAATCATTCAGATTGATGGCCAGTTCACCGGCAACCTGGTTGGTGATGCCCACGACTGTCGTGCGCACGCCGCGCAAATCCTCATCCAGTTCAAAACGTACCTCTGAGCCGTCCTGGCTGATGACATAGGTGCGCAAGCTGCCGCCGGAACCTGGGGCCGGGTAGGCATCGGCCGGAGCGGCGACGGCCGTGGCTGCTCCGGGGTAGGCCGAATCGGCGGCGGGCGGTTGTGGGGCTTCCGACCCGCCGGCCGGATAGGCGGAATCGGCGGGGGGGGCTGTGGGCGGTGCAACTGTGGGCGGCACGGCCGTGGCTTGCGGTGCGGTGGTTGATCCGGCTTCCGCACCATCCAGAGGGATGGCCTCCAGGGTGGCGCTTGGTTGAGCCGGCTCTTGCAAAAGACCGCACGCCGAGAGCAGTGCAGCCGTAAGCACCAGGATGACCAGGGACAGAATTGATTTCTTCATAAAACCTCCAAGTTTCAGGTAGATAAACTAACGACCGTCCGCGGACGGCCGTTTGCGAATACAACCTTACTTGTATACGGGATTTTCGGAGATTTGGATCTTTTTCTGAGGATTTATTCAGGCTTGTCGGGACGTTGGGCGCTTATTGCCAGCCCTCAGAGGCTGTTCTGGCGGGGAAGAGGATGCCGAGGCCCGTGAGGTTTGCCCAATGTTGGATCTCTTAGCGGCGTGTAACCGATTCGCGGGTGATCAGTTCCGGGTCAAAAACGGGCAATTGCGGCTTTTTCTGGTTGAGCAGGTCCAGCATAGCCCTGGCAGCGGCCTGGCCGATGGTCACGGCTGGCTGGCGCACGGTGGTGAGCGGCGGCACCATGTAGGGCGCAAACGGTTCGTCGTCGAAGCCAACCAGGGAGACGTCTTCCGGCACGCGGATGCCCCGACGGTAAAGCGCCAGGCGGGCGCCGAAGGCCATCTGATCATTGGCGGCAAAAATAGCGCTAAACGGCCGTCCCCGCGATAACAGCATATCGATGGCTAATACACCCGACTGCTGCTGTAAATTACCTTCCACCACCAAACGTGGGTCCACCTGCCAGCCGGCATCTTGAATCGCCTGTTCATATCCCAGGTAACGTTGGTATACATCATCGATGGCAATCTGGTTGACGCTGGGGGCGGTGATGTGGGCAATGTCGCGATGCCCCATTTCCATCAGGTACTTTGTGGCGGCATAGCCCCCGATGAAATTGTTAACATAAATACAGTTTTCTGGCAGTTCAGTCACATTGCGGGCCACAATGATCAGGGGTGTTTCCTGGGCGATGGCTTGCAGCTTATCCGAGGATAATTGCCCGCCGATGATGACCAAACCATCTACGCGCCGGTCGAGGAGCAAATGCAAGGCGCGTTGTTCGGCGGTGGGCTGCCAACGGCCGTCAGCAAACATGGGCCAATAGTCTGTACTTTCCAGACCCATCAAGATACCTTGAAGAATGCCGTCATAAAACGGGCTGCCAAAGTTCTGTGTCAGGACGCCAATGGTCATGGATTGGCCGCTGGCCAGGCTCTGGGCAAAGATATTGGGGCGGTATTGCAGTTCCTCCACGGCCTGCATCACCGCCTCGCGTTTGGCGCCGGCCACCTCGGCCGAGCCACGCAGCACGCGGGAGACGGTGCTGGGGGAGACGTTGGCCTTTTCCGCAATATCCAGAATGGTCACTTTCTTATTGGTATCTGCTTCCATATCTAACTCCTGCCGCTTTTCTAACCCTGACGTTTCTATTATAGCTTGAAAACCTTTTCAGATGCTATAGGCTGTCGGACGAATATAGTTGCGGTAGCAACAGCCGCTGCTGGGCGCAGGTCAGCGCCACTCTTCTAGTCAAATTGCCCAAAAAAATGAGAGTGATGGGCAATAGTATTGACAAAATAAGAAATGGATGATAATATCGTGAAAACGTTTTCACAATAGTTGGGATATTTTGTGATATACGTGAAAGCGCTTTCTGATACACCTGGAAATGGACCGTGATGAATGCGAGAGTGACCTTAAAGCAAATCAGTGAAATGACCAAGGTATCTCCTTCGACAGTCTCGCGGGTGATCAATGAGTACCCCAACGTCAGCCAAGACGTACGGGAGCGGGTACTCCGGGCGGTGCGTGAAACTGGCTACCAACCTAATCCAGCTGCCCGGTCATTAGCACGGGGGAAGTCACAAGTTTTAGGCCTCATTATTCCGAAATCGGCCGCCTCAGTGTGCGCCGATCCCTTTTTTTCTCATGTCATTCAGGGGGTGGCGGCAGCTTGTAAAATGTACGATTACGTGTTGTCGTTGGTCCTTTTCCACACCGTTGAAGACGAAACCCGGACTGTCTCCCACATTTTAAGTCAGCAGTTATTGGATGGGGTGATTATGACCGCCACTCAGCGGGATAACCAGTCGGTGTATCAACTGCTGGATTCGGGCATTCCGTTTGTTTTGGTGGGGCAGCATGATAGCGATCAGGTCAGTTACGTCGATTCCGACAACCTGGCCGGGGCGTACACGGCCGTTACCCATCTTATTCGGCTCGGCCATCGGCGTGTTGCCACTATCACCGGGCCGCTGAACAATCTGGCGGCCGTCCAGCGCAAGCAAGGTTACTTACAGGCGCTGCGGGACCGCGATCGGACGGTGGAGGAAGAGTTGATCGCCGTTGGCGAATTTACTGAGGTGAGCGGCTACACGGCCATGCGCCGCCTGCTGCCCCATCAGCCAGATGCCGTCTTTGTGGCTTCTGATTTAATGGCGCAGGGGGCAGTGCGGGCAATCAACCAGGCTGGACTGGCAGTGCCGGATGACATTGCCCTGGTTGGTTATGACGATTTACCCGCCGCCACCCTCACAAACCCACCCCTTACCACCATACGACAACCCATCAAACGCGCCGGGCAAACGGCCGTGGAGACTTTGTTAGACCTGATAGCTCATGGTTCGGAGCCGCCACGCCGTATTATCCTGCCCACTGAGTTGGTGATCAGACAATCTTGTAGCGCGGCACGGCCGTTAATCAGGGAGGTGATGAACTAGCGAGGAGAAGAATTTCAAAACGCCACAATGAAACCGCTTGCAAAGCGAATATTAGAATTTGGTTTTTATCAAGAGAGTTAAGGAGAATACAAATGAAAAAGTCCCGTTTTGTTTGGCTTTTAAGCCTGTTGGTAATTTTGGCCCTGGCGCTGGCTGCCTGTGGTGGCAGCACTGCCGAACCGGCCGCCGATTCCTCGGCGTCCTCAGATACGGCCGTTGAAGAAGCGGCGCCCGCGGAAGAAGCTGCTCCCTCCGAAGCGGCCGCTCCGGCAGAAGAAGCCGCTGTTCCCACCGAAGAAGCCATGCCGGTTGAAGAACCAGCCGATACGGCTGCCTCCGCCGATGGCCCCATCGAAATCCGTTGGTTCATCGGGTTGGGCGCTGGTGGTAACCCTGAAGAAATCGAAAAAGAGAACGCCTTTGCCGAAAAATTCAACGCTGCCTACGGGGACCAATACAAACTGGTCCTGGACATCGTCCAAAATGAAACAGCTTATGACGTCCTGAAAACCCAAATCGCTTCCGGCGACGTGCCCGACATCGTTGGTCCCGTTGGCGTGCGCGGTATGTACAGCTTTGAAGGCGCTTGGCTCGACATGTCCCCCTTCATCGAAGCCGCCAACATGGATCTCAGCGACTTCAATCCGGCGTTGGTTGAATTCTATCAATTCGAAGGCCAGGGCCAGGTAGGCTTGCCCTTCGCCGTCTATCCGTCGGCTCTCTGGTATAACAAAGATCTGTTCGACGAAGCCGGCCTGGAATACCCGCCGCACGAATGGGGCGCCCCCTACGCCGATGGCAGCGAATGGAATTTCGACAAACTGCGCGAATTGGCCATGATCCTGACCGTTGACGCCAATGGCAACGACGCCACCATGGATGGCTTCGATCCCGATAACACCGTGCAATTCGGTTACCATCCCATGTGGACAGACATTCGTGGTCAATGGACCTTCTTCGGTGCGGGCAGCTTCGCCGACGCCGATGGCAACGCGGTCATGCCCGAGGTTTGGCGCGAAGCCGCCCATTGGGCTTATGACGCCATGTGGACCGATCACTTCTGGCCCAATGACAATTACGTGAACAGCGACCTGCTTGCCCAGGGTAACACCTTCGGCTCCGGCAACGTTGCCATGAACCCGAACCACACCTGGTACACCTGCTGCTTTGAAGGCGTAAACTGGGACGTGGCCGCCATTCCTTCCTACAACGGCAACATGACCGCCAAACTGCATGCCGATACCTTTGGCATCATGAAGGCGACCAAGAATCCGGAAGCGGCCTTTGCGGTCTACTCCCTGTTCATGGGCGAGTTTGCCCCGGATCTGGTAGAAATCTACGGTGCTTTCCCCGGCCGTACCAGCTTGCAGGAATCGGCGATGGCTAAAATGGCTGAGTCTTACCCCGACGCTGATTTGCAGGTTTTTGTGGATGCGTTGAACTACCCGGACAACCCCAACCACGAATCCGGTATGCCTAACTTCCTCAAGGCCAGCGATGTCTATGGCACGTTTGGCGCCCTGTACCAGAGCACACCAGATCTCGACCTCGATGCCGAAATTGATAAGTTGATTGGCGAACTTCAGACTGTCTTTGACGAAGTGAAGTAACGCGATTGTAGATGGTGGCAGGAACGGCCGTAGCCGTTCCTGCCGCTGTCCCACAATCTAGTCAAAGCATAGAGGACGTTCTCGCCAATATTCTTACAATCAGGACCTGACCTGATATCTTTTCCCCCTTGGGTCCTTATCTTTTTCTCGGAGGAGGAAAAACAAATGGCAACACCAGACCTGGTTCAGCCTGCTCAAGAGCTAGCAAATACCAAATCGAAGCGTATGTCTAGCAGAGAACGCGAGCAGCTAAAATGGGGCCTATTCTTCATTTCGCCCTGGCTCGTCGGTTTTCTGGTATTCACCCTGATTCCAGTCGTGGCAACCCTCATCCTGGCCTTCTCAGACTACAACCCCGTGCAACCGGACATGGTGCAGCTGGTGGGTTTAAAGAATTTTTCCACCATGCTCACTGATGCCAAAGTGTGGACGTCTCTGGGCGTTACCGTCAAGTATGCCCTGTTGGCGATTCCCATCACCTTTGGTTTTGGCCTGATGTTGGCCTCCCTGGTCAATTCTAAAAGCCTTAAACTGAGTGAGGGTTTCCGCACCCTGTTTTACATGCCGGCCATGATTCCAATTGTGGCGGCTGGCGTCATCTGGGCTGGCGTAGCCAACACCCAGACGGGTTGGATTAACCTGGGACTGGGGGCAGTTGGTCTGCCTACGCCAGACTGGCTCAACTCCACGACCTGGATTTACCCCTTATTGGTGCTGATTGGCTTATGGGGCACGGGTAACCTGATGCTGACCTTGATGGCCGGTATGCAGGGCGTGCCCAGTGAAATTTATGAAGCCGCCGTTATTGATGGCGCGAATGGCTGGCAGCGTTTTGTCAATATCACCATTCCCATGATCTCGCCGGTCATCTTCTACAACCTCACGCTGATGCTCATTGGCGCGTTCAAGTACTTCGACCTGGCCTATGTTCTGAAAAACGGGACGGGCGGCCCACAAGATGCTACTTTGTTCTACGCGCTGAACTTCTACAAAAATTCGTTTGAGTACAACCTGATGGGGTACGGCTCGGCGTTGGCCTGGGTCTTATTCCTGATTGTGTTGGCCCTGACGGCCGTTCTCTTTGCCACATCTGGTCGCTGGGTTTATTACGCCGGTGGTGATGGGAGTTAATGATTATGACAACTCAAGCAATACCCAAGCGCTCTTACCATCAACGTGAACTCTTAAACAAAATATTGGTTACCAGCGTCGCGATGTTCCTCTTGCTTGTTTTTCTGGCTCCGTTGGGCTACATGTTCACCACAGCCATTAAAAGCGATGCGCAAATGAGCGATCCGCAGGCGCCGGTTATCTGGCCGCACTCCAAAGCTACCTTCGAATACAACGGCGAGTCGTACGAACTGTTTAACGTGCCGATCGACGGCGATGTTCGTGAATTGGCGATGGTCAAGAAAACACGGACCCAAAGCGAATTCCTCGATCCCAACAACCCGGATGCCGGGACAATTCTCTGGGAAGGCAACTGGCGAACCCTGGAACCGGTGTACGTGCGCGATCCGCAGTGGCAGAATTTCAAGAAAGCCTGGGATGATCTGAACTTCCCCCGTCTATTTTTGAATACACTGATTATTGCCGGGTTTGGCACCTTAGGCGCGGTTGGATCTTCGGTGTTTGTGGCTTACGGCTTTGCCCGCTTCAACTTCAGGGGCAAGAATATCCTGTTCATGATCCTCATTGCCACCATCATTCTGCCGGTGCAGGCGACGCTGATCCCCACCTTCATTTTCTTCTCGCGCATCGGCTGGACCAATACGCTATTGCCGCTGATTGTGCCGCATTATTTTGCCAACGCGTATAACGTGTTTTTAATGCGGCAGTATTTCATGCAAATTCCGCGGGCCATGGACGAGGCGGCGATGATTGATGGGGCGGGGCGGCTGCGCACATTCTGGTCGGTGATCTTGCCGCAGTCGATTCCGGCGCTCACGGCCGTTTCCCTCTTCCATTTCTTCTTCGCCTGGAACGACTTCTTCTCCCCCCTGGTCTACCTGGCCTCCAAGCCGGAATTATGGCCGCTTTCCGTCGGTTTGCAGCGTTTTAATGCGCTGTACGGCCGTCAGCCGAACCTCATCCAGGCTGGCGCCCTCATCACTCTGGTGCTGCCGGTGCTCATCTTCTTCTTCGCCCAGCGCATCTTCATGCAAGGCATCGTTTTCACTGGCGTGGACAAATAAGCTTTAGACGTAACATTTTAGCAAATAAAAAGGATTGCCCTCCGGCGCTCAAACTGGCGGGCAATCCCTCACACATCATGAGCATCGGTTGTGGACGCAGCCGACTGCTCATAACAGAGGCAAGTATAGAATGAAACCGCGAAAAGGCATAACTTTATTGGCCGTGATGGGCATCAGTCTCTTGCTCGTTTACGCGTTTGTAACCAATCTGGCAGCGGCTAAAACGTTGGGCGAGCCGGAAACGGCCGTGCCCCAAAGCATCACTGCTACCTTCCCCATCATCGCCGATTTTGAAGGCGGTGTACCCGCCGGTTGGTTTGTCTATGGCGATTGGGGCAACATCACCATCGATACCACCATTCCCACCATCAGCGAAACCGACAGCCTGGCCCTGCCCGGCCAGGTCGGTTTCAACGACGTGCTTTCCATGACGGTCAACGTGCCCACCTGGGCCGGTTTTGGCGCGGGCCTCACACCGGCGCAGGATTGGAGCAACTACGACGCGGTCAGCTTCTGGTTCTACGGCGAAAACTCCGGCGCCACCCACGAATTTGAAATCCAGACCGTACCCGCCGACGACCGTCGCGCCACCTTTGTCGACGATTTTGTCGGCTGGCGGCAAATTATTCTACCCTTCAGCACCTTTGGTGCTGGCGGCGCGTATGACGTCTCCCAGGTCGACAACTGGGTGTTTGTGCTGGATGGCACGGTTGGCTCCTTCAAAATGGACGACTTGCAGTTAGTCAACCTGCAGCCCTTCGCCGACTTTGAAGGCGGCGTGCCGGCCGGATGGTTTGTCTACGGCGATTGGGGCAACATCACCATCGACACCACCATTCCCACCATCAGCGAAACCGACAGCCTGGCTCTGCCCGGCCAGGTCGGCTTCAACGACGTTCTCTCCATGACCGTCAGCGTGCCCACCTGGGCCGGTTTTGGCGCGGCTCTCAGCCCGGCGCAGGACTGGAGCGGCATGCAAGGCGTCAGCTTCTGGTTCTACGGCGAAAACTCCGGCACCACCCACGAATTTGAAATCCAGACAGTGCCCGGCGACGACCGCCGCGCCACTTTTGTGGACAATTTCACCGGCTGGCAGCTCATCACCCTGCCCTTCGCCACCTTTGGCACAACCCCCTACGACGTATCGCAGGTGGATAACTGGGTGTTTGTGTTGGATGGCACGGTCGGCTCCTTCAAAATGGACAACGTTGGCGTCTATGGCGACGCAGGCAACATTACGCTTAAAACGCAGTTCGCCAGCGGCAGCTATGCCGTGGTAGAAGGCCAGCCGGTCACGCTGACCGTCTCCCTGAACGTCACCAGCACTGATACGATCATGGTCGACTATGCCACAGTGGATGGCACGGCCAACAGCAGCCACTACGTCCCCGTCAGCGGCACGTTAACCTTCCCGGCCGGCGACCTGACACAAACGTTGACGGTGAACACCATCGACAACACCATTCTGGATGGCTCCCGAGATTTTTCGGTGCAGCTTTCCAATCCGATCAGCGCCGAATTGGGGGCGTTGGCCACGGCCGTTGTCACCATTCAGGACAACGAAACGCCCAACCCAAACCTGATGGTCGTCATCGACGACTTTGAGAATGGCCTGCCCACCGGCCAGGATGCCAATGGCCTGGACATCGGCTTTGTCACTTGGGGCGACACCTGGAACGGCACGACGGTAGCCATCACCACCACCAGCACCGGCGCGGCAGCCATCGACCCTGTGCCCGGTAAAGGCGCTACCAACCAGGTGATAGACCTGACAGCTAACGTGGTTGGCTGGGGCGGCTTCACCCACGCGTTTGCCAATACGGCCGTTAACACCCAGGTGAGTCAGGACTGGAGCAGCTCTACCCTCGCCTCTGAAAATGGCACGCTGGATACCTGGGTCAGCCAGGACTGGAGCAGCTACGTCGGCGTTGGATTCTGGTACTATGGCACGGGCAGCGGCACGGTGGTCTTCATGGACATCTCCGAAAACCGCAACCCCGGCTCCACCACCGACGACGCTGAGCGTTGGAGCTACGAATGGACCGATACCACCGCCGGTTGGCAGTTCATCCAGATCTTGTTTAGCGACTTGACCCGCAAAGACATCGGCAACGGCGCGCCCAACGATGGCTGGACTGGGACCGAAGTGTATGGCTGGTCGCTGGGCACCACCGGCACCGGCGGCAGCGCCGAAACCCGCTACGTCGACGACTTTGGCCTGTTGGAACGCGTCACCGTCATCGACGATTTTGAGAGCGGTCTGCCTTCGGGAACCGACGCCAATGGGCTGCCGGTAGGCTTTGCCACCTGGGGCGACACCTGGAACGGCACGACGGTCGCCATCACCACCACCAGCACCAGCGCAGCGGCCATCGACCCGATTCCCGGCACTGATCCGGCCAATCAGGTGCTCGATTTGACCTCGAACGTTATTGGCTGGGGTGGTTTTACCCACGCCTTTGAAAATGGTACGCTCGACACCTGGGTGAGCCAGGATTGGAGCAGTTACAACGGCGTTAGCTTCTGGTATTACGGCACGGGCAGCGGCACGATCGTCTTCCTGGACATCGTGGAAAATCGCAACCCCGGTTCCACCACCGACGATGGCGAGCGCTGGAGCTACGAGTGGGCCGACAACGTGGCCGGCTGGCAGTTCGTGCAAGTGCCATTCAGTGATCTGAATCGGAAGGACATTGGCAACGGCGCGCCGAATGATGGCTGGTCGGGCGCGGAAGTGTACGGCTGGGCGCTGGGCACCACCGGCACCGGCGGCACGGAAACACGCTACATCGACGACCTGAGTATCTACGGCAACAATGGCAACGCACGGCCGTTAGAACTCGCCTTTGCCGCCCAGCAGTTTGATGTGTTGGAAGGGGAAACGGCCGTGCTCACCGTCAGCCTCACCACCAGCACCACCGAACCGGTCAGCATCAACT
>Ga0209607_1002483_pt1 | contig 14647 bp, 12 predicted proteins | sample AD_UKC117_MetaG_FD_184413 | JGI IMG/M metagenome (GOLD analysis project Ga0209607, IMG submission 184413) | Active sludge microbial communities of municipal wastewater-treating anaerobic digesters from Hong Kong - AD_UKC117_MetaG (SPAdes)... | ecosystem: Engineered > Bioreactor > Anaerobic >... | reverse complement strand
AGGGTGAAAGAGGGGATTCGAACCCCCGACCTCTAGAGCCACAATCTAGCGCTCTAACCAACTGAGCTACGATCACCATAAGGGACTGCAAAAGTAAAACAAAAATCGGAATTCGCAATCAAAAGGTGATGTCTTTCCAATCTTCTATCATAAATCTGAAACGGTACCTGTAAGAAGTTCCCTCTAAGGTCATTGGCAATTCAACGGACACATTCTGGCCTATGTTCCCTTTTCTGTGATAAAAAAGATAATTAATGCGCCAAAGCGTGAAGTTGTCCGGGTCGTAATAAATATTGGAAGCCGGAAGCAGAAAATCTTCCAAAGATCCCAGCGGGGATACCGCGGTTACTTGTTGTACAGTATCTTTCTCTGAAAAATCGATTCCGTCGTGAATAACCCGCAATGTATCCTGATCCTGATTGATATATGAAGCATGTTCCCAATCTATGGTCAGTGTATCTGTCGTCAGGTTCTCAAGTAAAAAGCCAAAACGCGTATTGGTCAGCTTCCAGGTAATCCGTATAGACGGATCTTCATATATGTATTGTGTAGTTCCGTCGGATTGTCCCGCCGTGGAAAACATCATATCCCTGGTCGGTGCCGCGGGACTTGTGTTCACTTCCTGTAAACGAATGGTATAGATACCTATACGTGGTCCTCCGCAACCCGTTATGAATAACAAGAAGCAAACACCCAAAGCAATGTACACCCGTTTACACATAATCAAAATTTATAGTGCAAATATAGTTAAAAGCAACAGTTTCAGCGGATGCGATTGTTTTTATATATATTTGGGGAAAATTATGAGAGAACTTAAAACTGCTGTCATCATAGGAGCCGGAACAGGAGGTCTGGCCACAGCCATCTTCCTGGCCCGTAAAGGATTCACAGTCAACATTTACGAGCAATCAGAGACAATCGGCGGGCGTTGCAGCCGTATAATCCGCGACGGGCACCGGTTTGACCTGGGAGCTACCATATTCCTAATGCCTGATATCTACCGGGATGTATTCAAAAACCTCGGGATTTCATTTGATCAGGCTCTTTCCTGCCAACCCATTTCCGACATTTACCGCCTTTATTTCAAAGACGGGAGCACCTTTTGCTTTACCACAGACCGGACCGTTATGGAAAAACAGCTGGAATCCCTGGAACCGGGAAGTTATTCACGATTCCTGGCTTATGTTGAAAAAGGTTACGGATTTTACAAGATTGCAATTAAGGAATTGCTGGGACGCAATTACACTTCCTTGTTTCAATTTATTACGCTAAAAAATATCGGCGTTCTGTTCCGGATTAAAACGTTAATCAGCCATATGAGGTACGTAAGGCGTTTCTTCCGTCATCCCAATTTGCAAACAGCGTTCACTTTCCAGAATATTTATGTGGGACAGAATCCCTTCACAGCCCCTGCATTGTTCTCGATGCTTCCTGCCGCAGAAATAACGCAAGGGTCGCTGGTTGCACAGGGAGGTATGTTCAGCGTGGTGGAAGCACTCCGAAAAAAAGCGGAAGATCTGGGTGTGAAGATCCATTGCAACAGTCCTGTCTCGCGCATCCTGACAGCGGGTAATAAAACAACGGGCATTGAACTGGAAGACGGCACATTTGTTCCTTCAGACATAGTGGTAGCCAATGCCGACCTGCCTTATGTTTACAAGGAACTGCTGCGGGAAAAAAGGCATGCTTCTCTTCTTGACAAATTAAAGTATTCCTGCTCTGCAATTTCTTTCCACTGGGCTTTGGACAAGCCGTATTCCCAACTGGGACTGCATAATGTTTTCATGTCCGAAAAATACAAACACAATCTGGACAAGATTTTCAAGGAAAAAACTGTTTCCGGAGATCCCAGTTTTTACGTTTTCTGCCCCCGGGAATCGGATCCGGGATCAGCTCCTGAAGGACAGGACACCATGTCCGTTGTGGTTCCCGTGGGACATTTGCATAGAAAGAACAAGAACCAGTGGGACACATTGGCTAAAACCGTCCGGAAAGGAGTCCTGGGACGACTTGAACAACAAGGTTTGACAGATCTGGAAAAACATATAAAATTTGAGATATGCCTGATGCCCGAATCCTGGGAAAAGAATTTCCATATTACAAAAGGCTCCGTTTTTGGAAGCATCAGCCATTTTATCCTGCAAATGGGTTATTTTCGCCCCCACAACCGTCACCGCCGTTTCCACAATTTGTATTTTGCCGGGGGAAGCACCCATCCGGGCAATGGTGTACCCTTGGTTTTGATGTCTGCACAACTGACATCGGAAAGAATTTTTAAAGACCTGCAAAATGGAGCATCAAGAAGCTGATCAATACCTGGAAATTTTTCATTCACTTGATTTTGAAAAAATCAAGGATCATCCAAACATACTTATTGCAGCGGCTTTCTGGAATGAAGAACGTTACCGGGCAGCCCGAACGGCTTACAAATTTATGCGTTCGGTAGACGATCTTATAGATAATTACAAAGCAGGACACAATTCCATAGGAATAAAAGAACAGGAAGGGTTTGAATCCTATGTAAAATCCTGGCTAAAAAGTATCAAAAACAAAGAAAATCAAAAAGGTGAAGCAGAAGTTTTGTCTGCAACCTGGAAAAAATTCCTTATTCCCGATTGGCCCGTGGAATCATTCGGCCGTTCCATGATTTACGATATTCACCACAACGGGTTTCCCGCTTTTAAAGATTTTCTTGAATATGCCGAGGGTGCATGTGTGGCCCCGGCGGGCATTTTTGTACATCTTTGCGGTTTGCGGGAAGCAGACGGAGGTTTCCTGCCGCCTGTTTTTGATGTACGCAGGGCAGCCCGTTCCTGCGCTGTATTCAGTTACCTGGTACACATTATAAGGGATTTTCAAAAAGACCGCCTGAATCATCTGAATTATTTCCCCGACGATCTGCTGGCAAAATACAACCTTCGGGCAGATATCCTTGATGATATGGCTCACGGTGGACCGGTGGCTCCGGGATTTCGTTCACTGATCAGGTTCTATATGAAGCAGGCAGAAAAATACCGCAAAGATACCGTGGACACGATTCATCAGATATCCCCGTTAGTTGATGAAAGGTATCGACTAAGCCTGCACATTATTTTTGACTTGTACCTGATGGTGTACAACCGGATAGATCCCGACCGGGGAGTATTCACTACAGAGGCATTGAATCCCACTCCCGCTCAAATAAGGGAACAGGTTCTCAACACCATACAGTCTTTTGACTATAAACCCAGAAACACAAAAGGTTCCGCCTGCCTGAAATAAGCGGAAGCTTCCCCGTTGTACTCCTGTCCATTGTCCAGCGACAGTTTTTGTACATCGCTTCCTTCCGATAAGTTAACGTTTTTCAGATCTACCCAGAATGTCGCGGGAGACAACACCGTTTCAAAATAATACAAAAGATTTTTCTGATCGGCTACCGAACGCCACCGGGTAGACGAAATATTTGGCTGGTTTTTGGTGGAAATCCCAAAGGGCACGGAACAATTGCGGATCACACTGAAAGTAGCTGCCGTTGCAGTGCGGGCATCTTCTGTCTGCGGTATGGCGCGGATGTAATAAGAAGCCCTGACAAACCGGTCGGCAGCCCGGTTTGTTCCCGGGAGCATCACCGTGCCGCCTATTCCCTGCCAATAGGCATTGATCGCCAATTGTTCTTCATAAACGGGAGAATTGGTCATCACATTGTACGAGCGGTCGTGATGAATTACCAGTTTCCCGGCTATGTACTCAAAAATGGCATTATCTCCGCCCGCATCGGAAACAGACATATGAACCGTAGAGTTTTTGCCGAGGCCGGGCATGGGCCCGGTAACCACCACGAACTCCTCTTTTTGCAATGCCTCAACAGCCTCTGCCACGGTCGCAAAGTTGTCCAGCACGTATTGCGCCCAGGCAGCAACGGTCAATCCTTTCTGCGAACCATCGAACGGAGGGTACTCCGACTCGGCAAGCCATAAAAGATTGGCCACCAGACCTTTTTCGTTCATGCCATCGGCGGTGGACATGTCAAAGGAACTGGCCACAACGCTCCCGTAGCGGGACGTCCAGGTAACGGAGTTGGGGCCTACTCGGCCTTCTCTTTCCATTCCCCGGGGAAAAATCCAGAGATCAGCCGGTATTTCACTGGCCCAGTCCATGGACCTGGCCGTAATGAGGAGCCCTCCCGGACCCTGGTAAACTACGCGAGTACACGCCAACACCTCTCCTGAAAACAGGAATTGCAATGCCAATAATACTAGTATGGAGATTTTTTTCATATCATAAAGATAACAAGATGGACGAAAACCATAAACAGTATTTTTTATAAATTTGTAAACAGTTAAAATACAGTTGTTTTAATTATGAATACTTTTAGCAGGATCACCGGATTCTTTCTGATATTCCTGCTGGGGCCGGCAACAGAACCGGTTATGACGCAGGATTATTCAGGTTTACGCGACCGTATGGTGCGGGAGCAGATCATAGCCCGCGGAGTCACTCACAAAGCCACGTTACAGGCCGTGCGGAAGGTGGAACGTCATCTTTTTGTTGATGAATCTTTAAGAAAAAGAGCCTACGATGACAATCCGCTTCCCATTGGATACGGACAAACCATTTCCCAGCCGTTCATTGTTGCCTACATGACCAGCCTGATTGATCCCCAACCGCATTTCAAAGTGTTGGAAATCGGTACAGGATCGGGATACCAGGCAGCGATCCTGGCGCAGATCACGGAATGGGTATATACCATGGAGATTGTCCCCGAACTCGGCAAACAGGCAAAAAAGCGTTTGCATAATTTGCATTATGACAATATTGAGGTCATAACGGGAGACGGTTATTACGGCCTTCCGGAAAAAGGGCCTTTTGATGCCATTGTTGTTACAGCAGCAGCAGAACATGTGCCTCCTCCGCTTATAGAACAATTAAAGGACGGGGGCAAGATGATCATTCCCGTGGGATCTCCTTTCATGGTCCAGTCATTGGTCCTGGTGACCAGGAAAAAAGGACGGATCAGGACGGAAAACCTTATGTCTGTGCGGTTTGTGCCGTTTACCAGGAAAGAGAACGAATAAAAAAGGTTATGAATCGCAGGCTTCCATGGGCCGTCGGCTTGCTTTCAGCGGGTATGATAGCGTTTCAGCTGTCTTTGATGCAGATCCTTTCCATCTGCCAATGGAACCATTTTGCCTATATGGTGATCTCAATGGCCATGCTGGGGCTGGGGACAAGTGGAACGGTATTGTTTTTCCTGAAAAAGAAGCTGCTGAAAAAAAAGGAACTTTATGTGCCGGCCCTGATGATACTGACCTCTGTGAGCATGGTTGCAATCCTGTTTTTTTCCGGCAGGGTGTTCGGAGGTTTTGATTCTTACCTGGTGTTTTACCAGAAAAAGCATTATGCGGATTTGCTGTTAACGTATTTTGTGTTGTACATTCCATTTTTCCTTGGGGCATGTGCCTTGGGATTAACGTATATCAGCCATGCATCCGGAATTGGGAAACTGTACTTTGCCGATCTTACAGGGTCCGGGCTGGCCGGTCTTTTGATGTTGTTTTTGTTCTGGCACTTTTCACCGGAACGTTTACCAGTAATTATTGCCTGCTTCCCTTTTTTGGCCGGTATTATTGCTGCTCCTGCCAAAGGAATCAAGACGATCGCCGGATTGGGTTTGATAGCTGGTTCTATCCTGCTGGCCGGGGCTCTGTGTTCAGTTGATCTGCCTTTGTCACAGTATAAAAGCCTGTCCCGTACCCTTCTGTTGCCGGGGGCACGTGTCATGGAGGAGGTAAACAGCCCTTACGGTCACCTGACAAGAGTTAAGGCTCAATCGCTCCGGTATGCGCCCGGCCTGAGTCTGACCTACAGCGGTTCCGTTCCCGTACAGGAAGTGTTGTTCAACAACGGTGACTGGCTGGGGCCAATCCTTGCGTTTGACACTTCGGCTGCCGATCACTTCCTGGATCACACCACACATAACCTTCCTTTTGTCACGGGAGAACCCGGTTCTGTCTTTATTGCAGGAGCTGCTACGGGTTTATATGCAGATCACGCGCGGGTTCACGGAGTGCAAGATATCATTGCCACACAGACGAACAAGGCTGCCATGGAGCTGCTCAAACGCAACAGTGTCATCCCGGAACCTCCGGTTCATTTTACAGGGGTCCACCCCAGGAATCTTCTTCTATCAGGATCTCTATACGATTTGATCATCCTTCCCGAAACAGAGTCTTTCGGGGGAAGCGCGGGAATTCACGCTCTGAAAGAACAGTTTCTGTTTACGACCCGGTCGTTTTCGAAAATGTGGGATTGTCTGACGCCCTATGGCATGATCTCGGCAACGGTCTGGATGGACTTTCCGGCCAGGAACAGCCTGAAACTGCTGGCCACCATGGTGCAAATTGCCGAGTCCAAAACAGCCGGACCGCCTGCCGAACATATTATGGCCGTCCGCAGTTGGGCGACCGTCACTTTGATTCTTAAAAAAAGCAGGATCACATCCCTGGAGATAACAAAACTAAAGGACTTTTGCGAACGGGAACAATTTGATCCGTTATTGTATCCCGGGATAGATCCTTCCTCCAGAGATTACTACAACAGTTTGCAGGATGATTCTTTTTTCAGTTCTGTGGATCAAATCATGTTACCTGCACCGGAAAGAAAGGCTTTTTTTAAGGAATACGATTTCAATATAAAGCCGGCAACAGATTCCAAACCCTACTTTTCACAATTCCTGAAGTTGAACCGTTTGTCAAAAATGAAAGATGTTTTCGGGGCTGCTTCGGTTCCTTTCCTGGAAACGGGATACCTGATTGTACTGGTAACGTTTTTGCAAATAACCGCGGCTGCTTTACTTTTTATTCTTTTACCCCTTTTCTTTATCAAAACTCCCGGTGGGAAAAAAGCTTCTTCCTTGGTTTTCTTTGGCGCTATAGGAATCGGATATATGTTTGTGGAAATGGTTTTTATCAAAGAATATACCGTTTACTTTGGAGATCCTTTGTATGCAGCATCAGCGGTATTGAGTGCCATGCTGTTTTTTTCGGGTGCCGGGGCCTATGTTTCACGCAAGGTGGTTTCCGGGAACTACCGGTTCCGGTGGCTGATTTTTCTTATTACGGTTATCCTTTTATTGCTGGCGGCCGGTTTGACACCCCTGCTGAATACAACAGCCGGATTACCCTTGTGGCTGAAACTTTGCCTGAGCTTTGTGATTACCGGTCCGCTATCGTTTCTGATGGGGATGATGTTCCCTTCGGGTATCCGGGCATTGTCCCTTCAAAAGAAGGACCATCTGGTCCCGTGGGCTTGGGGTGTGAACGGCGCACTTTCAGTGATCAGTACGGTATTAGCGACGATTTTTGCCGTCGAGTTGGGATTCAGTGTGGTAATACTGGTAGCTGCTGTCGCGTATTTCATGGCGGGGCTGGTAGTAAGGTTCAGGCTTTTTTCTATATTTGCTTACTAAACATTATCTGACTACTATGAAAAAAATCGCATTTTTTTGTTTTCTGAGTATCTATTCCCTGGCTGCTTTGGCACAGAATGCCGATAAAATTTTGGGCATCTGGTGGAATGAAGAAAAAACGACCAAGATTGAAGTCAAATTGGTAGACGGTAAATACAACGGGACTATCATTTACATGATTCCGGAAAAGTACGAAAACGGACAAGAGCCTAAAGATGACAACAATCCCGATACTGCATTGCAAAGCCGTTCGCTTATAGGGTTGACCATTCTGGAAGGGTTTGTTTACAATGCCAAAAAAGACGAATGGAAAGACGGGACCATATACGATCCGGCTTCCGGTAAGACATATGATTGTTTTGCCCGGCTGGAAAATGACGATTTGTTAAAATTAAGGGGGTTTGTTGCAGGGATGAGGTTTTTGGGAAAGACCTCGGAGTGGTACAGGACGGAGTAGAGGGATTGCCTTCGCTTCGCTCCGCTCCGCTCGGCCTTCCCTCTGGGACCCAAACAGGCTTCTGCGAAGCCTGGCCCGGGAGGGATTGCCTTCACTGCGTTCGGCCTTCCCTTTGGATCTAATACAGCCCAAGAAAAAAAGGCTGCGGGGAGCGCGTTCGCTCCCCTTTGCTTTTTGCATCCGGCACCAGCCAAGCGAGCTTGGCTGGGTTTGGATGCAAAAAGGCTGCAAACGTGTTTGCAGCCTTTTTTTCTTGTAGCGTGACCCAGGAGGGATTCAAACCCCCGACCTTCAGAACCGGAATCTGACGTTCTATTCAGCTGAACTACTGGGCCGGAATTAATTAGGACTGCAAAGATACACAGATTCCCGAACATTGAAAAAAAATGTATCTTTGGTGATATGAATGCATACGTTTTTCCGGGCCAGGGTGCCCAGTTTACAGGAATGGGAAAGGATCTTTACGATTCCGGTCCCAAAGCAAAAGAAATGTTTGAACAGGCTGACCGGGTACTTGGATTTCCCTTATCCAAAATCATGTTTGAAGGATCGGCTGAAGAATTGAAACAGACAAAAGTTACCCAACCGGCCATTTTTTTACATTCGGTAGCTGCTGCTTTTTTTGGAGCGAATGTCAGGCCGGATATGGTTGCGGGACATTCCCTGGGAGAGTTTTCGGCCCTGACGGTAGCGGGGGCTTTGTCTTTTGAAGACGGACTGAAACTGGTGAGTGCACGGGCACAGGCCATGCAGGCTGCATGCGAGGAAGAACCCTCTACTATGGCCGCAGTATTGAACCTGGACGATGACAAAGTAGAAGAGATTTGCGCCTCGGTAACGGCCTCAACAGGTATTGTAATTCCGGCCAATTACAATTGTCCGGGACAAATTGTCATATCGGGAAAAGTGGAGGCCGTGGAAGAAGCCTGCAAATTGATGAAAGAGGCCGGTGCCAAAAGAGCCTTGATCTTACCTGTGGGAGGTGCTTTTCATTCTCCTTTTATGGAAAGTGCGCGGAAATCTCTGGAAGAAGCTATAGAGAAGGCGCACATGTTGCGGCCGGTCTGCCCTGTTTATCAAAACGTGGATGCCCTTCCTCATACAGAACCGGATGAAATCAAAAACAACCTGAAAAAACAACTCACATCGCCCGTAAAATGGACTCAAACCGTGCGAAATATGGCTGCTGACGGAGCTACACATTTCACTGAATTCGGACCCGGTACGGTGCTTGCCAATATGATAAAAAAGATTGTCCCTGAACTATTTATTTAGTACCTTTGTAATTCTTTTCGTTTGGTAATTCGTTATGAGTGATGCACAGTTGATTGTCACACACTTTTGCATCCCGGAACATGTCACGCGAGTGGCTGTTCTGGGAGAAGGATTTATAAACGATACATACCTGGTAGAGACTTCAGGAACCCGAAAGTACATTTTGCAAAAGAAAAACCGTTCGGTTTTTCCCGATATTCCGGGTATGATGACCAATATTGACAAAGTAACGCGTCACATTCGTTCCAAAGGAGCCGTTACCCTTACTTTGGTCCCTAGCAGGGAGGAAGAGCTTTATTATCGGGATTCTGAAGGAGAATACTGGACTTGTTGCACCTTTATACCAGATACGTATTCCTATGAACACGCTCCCACGAAAGACCTGGTACAGGCCGGTGGCCAGGGGATCGGGATGTTTCACAGCCAGATGGCAGATTTTCAGGGGACTCTCACGACCACATTGCCCGGCTTCCACAACATCAGGTATCGCTTAGGGCAGTTCTCGGACTCGGCAAAGGCAAACCACGCAGGAAGGTTGGCGGGCGTTGCTTCACTGGTTGAGGAAATATATAACAGACAAGAAAAGATGGAGTCGTTTTTCCAACTGATAGCTGAAGGGACTATCCCGCAAAGAGTCAGTCACAATGACACCAAACTTTCCAATTTTCTGTTTGACAAGCAAAAAAAGGTGGTTTGTGCCATTGACCTTGACACAGTGATGCAAACTACGGTTCTCTATGATTTTGGGGATGCAGTCAGGTCGTACGCCAATCCTTTTGCCGAGGATCATCCTGATCTTTCGGAAATTGTTATGGACTTGGAGCGATTTACTGCTTTTTCGGAAGGATATGCAGACAGGGCGGCCTGGTTTTTGAATGATACAGAGAAAACCTATTTGGCTTTTTCAGCTTTGTATATTACTTATGAACAATTCCTGCGGTTTTTAATGGATTATATTGACGGGGACACCTATTACAAGATACGTTATCCTACCCACAATCTTGTAAGGGCAGAGTCTCAGCTGGCGCTGCTCAAAAGCATGGAAAACATGTATCCACAAATGCAAGACAGTTTGAAAACAATCTTTAAAACATTATAATATTCATTTAATTCCATATCATTATGGCAAAAGAAAAAAAATTCATCACTTGTGATGGAAATTACGCAGCAGCTCACGCAGGTTATATTTTCAGTGACGTTGCTGCCATTTACCCCATCACACCGTCTTCCACCATGGCTGAATATGCCGATGAATGGGCTGCCCACGGAAAAAAGAACCTTTTTGGGGAAACGCTTAAAGTAGTTGAAATGCAAAGTGAAGGAGGCGCTTCGGGTGCCGTTCACGGAGCATTGCAGGCAGGGGCTCTGTCTACTACCTTTACAGCTTCACAGGGTTTGTTGCTGATGATACCCAATATGTACAAAATATCCGGGGAATTGCTACCCACCGTATTCCACGTATCGGCACGTTCTCTGGCCGCACAGGCATTATCCATATTTGGAGATCATTCAGACGTAATGGCATGCCGTCAAACCGGTTTTGCCCTGCTGGCATCGGGCGGTGTTCAGGAAGCCATGGACATGGGTGCAGTAGCTCATTTGTCCACTATAAAATCCAGGGTTCCTTTCCTCCATTTCTTTGACGGATTCCGTACATCTCACGAGATCCAAAAGATTGAACTGCTGGATTCGGAAGCTCTGAAAAAAATGATCAGCGCCAAATCACTGGCCGCTTTCCGTCAGAGAGCTCTGAATCCCAACGAGCCGTTAACCCGCGGAACCGCTCAGAATCCCGACGTATATTTCCAGGCCCGCGAATCGGCAAATCCTTTTTACGATGCCGTTCCCGATATAGTAGCCCGTTACATGGGCGAGATTTCCGAATTAACCGGCCGCTCCTACCTGCCTTTCAATTACTACGGAGATGAAAAAGCAGAGCGGATCATAATTGCCATGGGTTCGGTTTGCGACACCATAAAGGAAACCGTGGAACACCTGAATGCAAAAGGTGAAAAAGTAGGTATGATTGCCGTTCATTTGTACCGTCCCTTCTCTGCTAAGTATTTCTTACGCGTTATGCCCAAGACCGTTAAGAAAATTGCCGTGTTGGATCGCACAAAAGAACCCGGAGCCCTTGGAGAACCCCTGTATATGGATGTCAAAACCATTTATGCAGATGATCCCAAAGCTCCCGTTATAGTAGGCGGACGTTACGGATTGTCTTCCAAAGACACTACCCCCGCTCAGATCATGTCCGTATTTGAAAACCTGGATCGTAAAGAGGTCAAAAACAATTTTACCATTGGTATTATTGACGACATAACCTTCAGGTCATTGCCTCAGAAAGAAGAAATATCTATTGCCAAGCCCGGCACTTATGAATGTAAATTCTTTGGTCTGGGTTCAGATGGTACCGTGGGCGCCAACAAAAACACTATTAAAATCATTGGCGAAACCACACCAAAATATTGCCAGGGATACTTCCAATACGATTCAAAAAAATCCGGTGGATTTACTTGTTCTCACCTGCGTTTCGGAGATTCTCCCATTTATTCTCCCTACCTGGTTACCACCCCGGATTTCGTAGCCTGCCACGTACTCAATTACCTGCGCAAGTACGATGTTTTGAAAGGCATCAAAAAAGGAGGCACCTTCTTGCTCAACAGCCTGTGGGATGCAGAAGAAACCAAAAAGCATCTTCCTGATTTTGTCAAGAGAACCCTTGCCGAGAAGGACATCAACTTCTATATCATCAACGCCACCAAGATTGCCGATGAAATCGGCCTGGGAAACCGCACCAACACCATCCTGCAATCGGCCTTTTTCAAGATCGCAAACGTCGTTCCTTACGAACAAGCCGTTAAGGAAATGAAAAACGCCATTGTGAAATCTTATGGCAAGAAAGGGGAAAAGGTCGTCAATATGAACTTTGCCGCCGTTGATCGCGGAGGAGAAATTGAAAAAGTGGAAATTGATCCGCAGTGGAAGAGCTTTTCCGGTAAATTTGAAGCAGACACACTCAACCGCCTTGCCCCGGAATGGGTAAAACACGTGGCAGATGTGATTAATGCTCAAAACGGGGATGACCTTCCTGTTAGCGTATTCAAAGGATATGAAGACGGAACGATGCCGGCCGGAACTACGGCATATGAAAAACGCGGCATCGCTGTATTCATTCCCGAATGGAATCCGGAAAACTGTATTCAGTGTAACCAATGTGTTTACGTTTGTCCGCACGCTGCCATCCGTCCTTTTGTCATGACCGAAGAAGAAGCAGCTAAGGCACCGGAATCCGTTAAACGTACAGCCGGCAACGGACCCCTCAAAGGATACCAGTTCACCATCCAGGTAAGTCCTCTGGATTGTGCAGGTTGCGGCAATTGTGCCGATATATGTCCTGCCAAGACCAAAGCCCTTACCATGAAATTCTCCGAATCCCAATTGGCTGAGCAGCCGAATTACGATTACCTGCACGCCAACATAGGATACAAGGACACAATCGTTCCCAAAGCACAAAATGTGAAGAACCTGGGCCTTACACAACCCCTGTTTGAATTCTCGGGCGCTTGTGCCGGCTGTGGGGAAACTCCTTATGTAAAGACTGTTACACAGCTCTTTGGAGACCACATGATGGTAGCCAACGCCACGGGATGCTCCTCTATTTATGGAGCTTCGTTCCCCTCGGCTCCCTATTGTAAAGACAGGAACGGACGTGGTCCTGCATGGGCAAATTCTCTCTTTGAAGACAATGCCGAGTACGGTTTCGGGATGCGTTTTGGATCCGAACAGATAAGGGAGAAACTGGCCAACCTGATGATCGCTGCCCAAAAGAAGGACAATGTAAGCGATGAGCTCAAAACCCTGTTTGAAGAGTACCTTCCTGTACGCAACAACTTTGAACAGGCAATCGTATTGGCAGAAAAAATGATCCCTCTGCTGGAAGATGCAAAACAACAGCCTCTGCGTGAAATTTACGAATTACGCGGATTCCTTACCCCCAGATCCCAATGGATCATTGGCGGAGACGGCTGGGCTTATGACATAGGCTACGGAGGTCTGGATCATGTGCTGGCAAGCGGTGAAAATGTAAATGTCCTGGTACTTGATACGGAAGTTTATTCAAATACCGGCGGCCAATCCTCCAAATCCACTCCTACTGGAGCCGTTGCGAAATTTGCCGCATCCGGGAAAAAGATCCGTAAAAAAGACCTTGGAATGATGGCAATGAGCTATGGTTACGTATATGTAGCACAGGTAGCCATGGGTGCAAATCATAATCAGTTGCTTAAAGCTTTGAAAGAAGCCGAGGCTTACGACGGACCTTCCCTGATTATCGCTTACTCGCCCTGTATCAACCACGGACTCAGCCGCGGCATGGGACAGTCCCAGCTGGAAGAAAAACTGGCTGTGGAAAGCGGGTACTGGCAATTGTACCGTTACAACCCTACCTTAACGGACGAAGGTAAGAATCCCTTTACCCTGGATAGCAAAGAACCTGATTGGGATAAATTCCAGGAATTCATCAGGGGTGAAGTACGTTACAGTTCCCTGCTCAAAACGTTCCCCGAGCAGGCAAAAGAATTGTTCGCGCTTACCGAGCAACACGCCAAATTGCGTTACCAGAACTACAAACGACTGGCAGAATAAGATTTCTGCATGCATATCAAAAACGGCTAAAAGCAATTTTAGCCGTTTTTTTTATTCAGGCTCAATCCTTTTTTCCCTGAAGCCCCTAAGCCAAAGATTCTTCTTTGAACCAAAGAATTTTCTTTCAGCCGAATGCTTTTCATTAAACTAAAGCTTCTTCTTAAAACTGGAGCTTCTTCCCTTTCCCGCAGACTGTCTCTTCAAGATATGGAACGGAACGCTTTTTCTTTTAAGCCGAGGCACCTTCCCTTTCCCGTACACAGACTCTTCAAGGCAAAGAACGGAGCGCTTTTGCTTTTTTGCCGAGGCGCCTTCCCTTTCCCGTACACAGACTCTTCAAGGCAAAGAACGGAGCGCTTTTGCTTTTTTGCCGAGGCGCCTTCCCTTTCCCGTACACAGACTCTTCAAGGCAAAGAACGGAGCGCTTTTGCTTTTTTGCCGAGGCGCTCCGTTCTTTGCCTTGAAGAGTCACTGAAGCTTACCACCCTCCAGTCAACCCCTGACAGGGATAAGGCTTGGTTAGTAAACAAAATTTAGGGATAATTACCTATAGTCAACTATTATCAGTAATAATTTATAAACCAAGTCAACTTTTTGTAGGGAAAAAGCCCTACAGGTAGTCAACTAAAATCAGGAAACTACAGTTCCTCCACAAACTCAGCCTTATATGTGGACGTATGGCAGGAAATTCCAGGTTCCTCCACAAAAACAGCCCTATATGTGGATGAAAGGCAGAAAATCCCAAGTTCCTCCACAAAAACAGCCCTATATGTGGATGAAAGGCAGAAAATCCCAAGTTCCTCCACAAAAATCGCCCTTTA
>Ga0209607_1002478_pt1 | contig 14672 bp, 28 predicted proteins | sample AD_UKC117_MetaG_FD_184413 | JGI IMG/M metagenome (GOLD analysis project Ga0209607, IMG submission 184413) | Active sludge microbial communities of municipal wastewater-treating anaerobic digesters from Hong Kong - AD_UKC117_MetaG (SPAdes)... | ecosystem: Engineered > Bioreactor > Anaerobic >... | reverse complement strand
CCCGGGGATAATGTGCGGATTGTGGTGAGTTTGATCGCGCCGATTGCGATGGACGAAGGATTGCGTTTTGCCATTCGCGAAGGCGGACGCACCGTCGGTGCCGGCGTCGTCGCTAAAATCATCGAGTAAACGCTATGACGACCAGCCAACGCATTCGCATCCGCCTCAAAGCGTTTGACCATCGCTTGATCGATCAGTCGGCGCGGGAAATTGTCGAAACTGCCCGGCGCACTGGTGCCCAGGTGCGCGGCCCGATTCCGTTGCCGACCAAGATCGAACGCTTCACCGTATTGATTTCACCCCATGTTAACAAGGATGCCCGTGATCAATACGAGTTACGCACTCACAAGCGGCTCATGGATATCGTGGATCCGACGGACAAGACAGTCGATGCTTTGATGCGGCTGGATCTCGCTGCGGGGGTGGATGTGCAGATTAAATTGAATTAGTAGGTCAAATGGTTTCTTGGAACAGTCATCATTTCAGGTTTGGCTTGTAGCCTGACTTCCTTGCGGATCACGAGGGGCAGCCTTCCCCTCCTCTGATTCAGGTTATGCTCCAGAGGTTTAATAAAATGGCAATCGGACTTATCGGCCGCAAGGCCGGCATGACCCGGATTTTCACGGAAGACGGTGTTTCAATACCCGTGACCCTCATTGAGGTCGAACCTAACCGTGTTACCCAGATCAAGACGGAAGAAATTGACGGTTACCGCGCTCTGCAGGTCACTGTTGGCGAGCGGCGCGCTAGCCGAGTGACCAAGCCTATGGCCGGTCACTTCGCTAAGGCTGGCGTCGCGCCCGGTCGTGGCCTGTGGGAGTTCCGTTTGGCGGACAGCGAAGGCGAGAATATTGGCGTTGGCGCTGAGCTCACCGTCGATCGTTTCCAGGTCGGTCAAAAAGTCGATGTCACCGGCACCACTATTGGCAAGGGTTTCGCGGGTGCGATCAAGCGCCACCATTTCCGCAGCCAGCGCGCCAGCCACGGTAATTCGCTGTCGCATCGCGCCCCCGGCTCCATTGGTCAGAACCAAAGTCCTGGTCGAGTGTTCAAGGGCAAGAAAATGGCTGGTCATCTTGGCGCAGTGCAGCGTTGTGTGCAGAATCTGGAAGTCGTCCGGGTCGATGCTGCGCGTAATCTGTTGGCCATCAAGGGTGCGATCCCTGGCCATAAGGGCGGCGATGTGATGGTTCGGCCTGCCGTGAAGGCGCGTCAGTAAGGAGGCGATATGGAACTTCAGACTAAAAACACCAGCGACGCAGCGCCTGGCCAGATCACAGTGGCCGATGAGGTTTTTGCCCAGCCATTCAATGAACCCCTGGTGCATCAAGTAGTCGTCGCCTATTTAGCAGGCGCTCGCGCCGGTACCCGCGCTCAGAAAAGTCGCGCTCAGGTCAGCGGCGGCGGCAGCAAGCCGTGGCGGCAGAAAGGCACTGGTCGCGCCCGCGCCGGCAGCACCCGTGGCCCGATCTGGCGTGGTGGCGGCGTGACGTTCGCAGCCCGTCCACAGGATCATTCGCAGAAGGTCAACCGCAAGATGTACCGCGCCGCTATGCGCGCTATCTTTTCCGAGTTACTACGCCAGGACCGTTTGCAGGTGGTCGACAAATTGACCTTCCCGGAAATCAAAACCAAGCAAGTGATTGCGCTGCTGAAAACGCTGGATCTCGCCGACCAGCGCCGAGTATTGCTGGTGAGTGAAGAAGTGGAACTGAATCTCTATCTGTCAGCGCGCAATCTGGCTCAAGTAGCGCTCAGTGATGTGAGCAGTCTGGACCCAGTCAATCTGGTGGGCGCCGATACCGTACTTATCACGGTTGGGGCTATGCAACGCGTAGGAGAGTGGCTCGGATGAACAACCAGGAACGCTTGATGAAAATTTTGCTGGCCCCGCATATCTCTGAAAAGGCCAACCGGGTTGCCGAGCGCTATAACCAGATCGTGTTCAAGGTGTTGCGCGATGCGACGAAGCCGGAAATCAAGGATGCTGTTGAATTGATGTTCAAGGTCAAGGTTCAGCGCGTTACGGTAGCCAACGTCAAGGGTAAGCGTAAACGCTTCGGGGCCATTTACGGGCGGCGTTCGGACTGGAAAAAAGCTTATGTCTCGCTGGAGCCTGGTCAGGAAATCGATTTCCTGATGGCTGGATGAGCGGACACTCGCCGATATTTGCAGATTTAAGGTGAATTCTCATGCCTCTCGTTAAAGCCAAGCCGACCTCACCGGGCCGACGGTTCGTGATCAAGGTCGTCAATCCTGAACTGCACAAAGGCCGACCGTATGCGCCCTTGTTGGAGAAGCAGTCGCGCAAGGGTGGACGCAACAATCAGGGCCGCATCACGACCCGCCATCAAGGCGGTGGCCATAAACAGCACTATCGACTGATTGACTTCAAACGCAACAAGGACAATATCCCGGCGCGAGTCGAACGGTTGGAGTACGATCCGAATCGTAGCGCCCATATCGCTTTGTTGTTGTACGCTGATGGCGAGCGCCGCTACATTGTTGCACCCCGCCATGTCCATGCCGGCGACAGCCTGATGTCCGGGCCAGCGGCGCCGATCAAGCCAGGCAATACCCTGCCGCTGCGCAATATACCCGTCGGCAGCCAGGTGCATTGTGTGGAATTACGACCCGGTAAGGGCGCGCAACTGGCTCGTAGCGCCGGCGCTTCCGTACAACTGGTCGCCCGCGAAGGTAACTACGCAACCTTGCGACTGCGTTCTGGCGAAATCCGCAAAGTGCATGCGGACTGCAAGGCGACGATCGGCGAGGTGGGGAATGCAGAGCATAACCTGCGCTCCCTGGGTAAAGCGGGCGCCCAGCGTTGGCGTGGCGTCCGGCCTACCGTGCGCGGCGTGGCCATGAATCCAGTCGATCACCCCCATGGTGGCGGTGAAGGCCGCACCTCTGGCGGGCGCCATCCGGTGTCACCGTGGGGCGTCCCGACCAAGGGCCACAAGACCCGCTCGAACAAGCGCACTGATAAACTGATTGTGCGCCGGCGTAAGAAATAGGACTGGCTGAACCGAGAGGATAAGTTAAGGTGCCACGCTCGATTAAGAAAGGCCCATTTGTCGATCTCCACCTGGCCAAGAAGGTGGAACAGGCAGTGGCCACGAATGCCAAGCGTCCGATCAAAACCTGGTCGCGGCGCTCGATGATTTTGCCGGATATGATTGGCTTGACTATCGCAGTGCATAACGGCCGGCAACATGTGCCGATTCTGGTCACTGAGAACATGGTCGGCCATAAGCTCGGCGAGTTTGCGGCGACCCGCACCTATCGCGGACATGCCGCGGACAAGAAATCCAAGTAAGAGGCGCTCCGATGCAAGCTGTCGCTATTTTAAAACATGCCCGCATCTCGCCGCAGAAGGCCCGGCTGGTGGCTGATCAGGTCCGTATGCTCCCGGTCGGCAGGGCTTTGGAGATTTTGACCTTCAGCAACAAAAAAGCGGCGCAATTGATCAAAAAAGTACTCGACTCAGCAATTGCCAATGCCGAGCATAACGAAGGCGCTGACATTGATGAACTCAGGGTGTCCGCGATTTGCGTAGATTGTGGCCCTGTATTGAAACGTATGCATCCCCGAGCCAAGGGGCGCGGTAATCGCATCGTTAAGCGCACCAGCCATATTACGGTCACAGTCGCTGAATAATAAGGAGCGGAGAACGACATGGGTCAAAAAGTCAGTCCCACCGGCATTCGTTTGGGAATTGCGTCCGACTGGACTTCCAAGTGGTATGCGAGTAGCAAGAACTTTCCCGATTTGCTGGAAACCGATCTCAAGGTGCGGCAGTTTCTGAAAAAGAAACTGTCCAATGCTTCAGTCAGCCGGATTCAGGTCGAGCGGCCAGCGCGACTGGCGCGCATTACGATTCACACCGCCCGGCCGGGTGTGGTGATCGGCAAAAAGGGCGAGGATATCGAAGCCCTGCGCAAAGACGTTGCCCGAATGATGGGGTTAGACGTCAAGGATCTTCAGGTTAACATCGAGGAGATCCGCAAACCGGAATTGGATGCGCAACTGGTTGCTGAAAGCGTGGCTCAACAGCTGGAGCGGCGCATCATGTTTCGTCGGGCGATGAAGCGCACGGTGGCTAATGCAATGCGTCTGGGCGCGCTGGGGATTAAGATTCAGGTTTCCGGGCGGCTCAACGGTGCAGAAATCGCCCGTAGCGAGTGGACCCGCGAAGGCCGAGTTCCCTTGCACACGCTGCGCGCCAACATCGATTATGGTTTAGCCGAAGCGCAAACCACCTATGGTGTGATCGGCATCAAGGTCTGGATTTTCAAGGGCGAGGTGTTTGGCCTGGAACGACAAGGCGAGACCAAATCCGAGAAAGCTTCGGCAAATTGATTTGGACAGATTTGCGGAACTCCGCATTCTATTGCGGAGTTCCTTGTTTTATAGACGAGAAGAAACATGTTACAGCCGAAAAGAACAAAATTTCGCAAACAGCGCAAGGGACGCAACCGCGGCTTCGCGACCAGCGGCGCCGAGGTTAGTTTTGGCGAATACGGGTTGAAGGCCATCACGCGCGGCCTGTTGACCGCCCGCCAGATTGAAGCCGCGCGCCGGGCGATTAACCGCTACATCAAACGCGGCGGCAAGGTGTGGATTCGCATTTTCCCGGACAAGCCGATCACGAAGAAACCCTTGGAAGTGCGTATGGGTAGCGGCAAAGGTAATGTTGAGTACTGGGTGGCCAAGGTCAAGCCTGGCTGCGTATTGTATGAAGTGGAGGGTGTGTCCGAACTGGTCGCCCGCGAAGCCTTTCGCCTAGCGGCAGCCAAGCTTCCGGTGCAAACCGCCTTCGTGAACCGAATGGTGATGTAATGAAAGCGAGCCAACTGCGTGAAAAAAGCACGGACGAGTTAAAGCAGGAATTGCTCGCATTGCTGCGTGAGCAATTTAACCTACGCATGCAGAAAGCGACCCAACAGGCTAATAAACCCCACCTGTTTCGACAGGCGCGGCGTAACATCGCCCGGGTCAAGATGGTGTTAAGCGAAAAGGCGAGGCAGGCATGATAACGGAAACTCAGGTGGAACGCACCCTGACCGGGCGCGTCACCAGTAATAAAATGGACAAAACTATCACCGTAGTTATTGAACGATTGGTCAAGCATCCGATATACGGTAAATATATTCGCCGCAGCACCAAGTTGCATGTCCATGATGAACTGAATGAATGCCATGAAGGCGATCTGGTCGCTATCAAGCAATGTCGGCCACTCTCCAAAACCAAGTCCTGGATGCTGGTGTCAGTGATCAATCGCGCCCAATGAACGGGATGGGCGCGGCCGGTCTTTTTCCAACTCCGTCAAGGGAATATAGAACATGATTCAGATGCAAACGATGTTGGAAGTCGCCGACAACAGCGGCGCCCGCCGGCTGATGTGCATCAAGGTGCTGGGCGGCTCGCACCGCCGCTACGCGCATATCGGTGATGTCATTAAGGTCAGCGTCAAGGATGCGATCCCCCGAGGCAAGGTAAACAAAGGCGAGGTATATAACGCGGTTGTCGTGCGTACTCGCAAAGGCGTGCGCCGGACGGACGGTTCGTTAATTCGCTTTGATGGCAACGCTGCTGTGCTGCTTAACAACAAGCTAGAGCCGATCGGCACCCGTATTTTTGGGCCAGTGACCCGTGAATTGCGCAGCGAGCGGTTCATGAAAATCATTTCGCTGGCCCCGGAAGTGCTGTGAAGCGGGAGGAAGGCAGTTATGCGCAGAATTCGAAAAGATGACGAAGTGGTCGTCATCGCCGGTAAGGACAAAGGTCGGCGCGGCAAGGTGATGCGAGTCGTGGAGAACGGCGAGCGCGTTATTGTGGCCGGCGTCAATATGATCAAGCGCCACACCAAGCCCAATCCAGCCCGCAACGTATCGGGGGGTATTATCGAGCGCGAAGCGCCCCTGCATATTTCCAACGTGATGCTGTTCAATCCGATGGCTAAAAAGGGTGACCGCGTCGGTTTCCGATTCCTGGAAGATGGTGGCAAGGTGCGCTACTTCAAATCCAACAACGAAGTAGTGGATGTTGTAAGGAGTAGTTCTTCATGACCCGGTTACAAGAGCATTATCGCGAAACGGTTGTGTCAAAATTGCGCGAACAGTTTAATTACCGCAATGTAATGGAAATACCACGCATTGCCAAAATCACCCTGAATATGGGGGTAGGGGAAGCCGTAGCCGACAAGAAAATCATGGATCATGCGGTCAGCAATCTGGCTCAGATTGCCGGTCAAAAACCGATAGTGACCCTGTCACGTAAATCCATTGCCGGTTTCAAAATTCGCGCAGGGTGGCCAATTGGTTGCAAAGTCACGCTGCGGCGCGAGCGGATGTATGAATTTCTGGATCGGCTGGTCAATATCGCTATCCCGCGCATCCGCGATTTTCGCGGTTTCAGCGCTCGCGCCTTCGACGGTCGTGGTAATTACAGTCTGGGAGTGCGCGAGCAGATTATTTTCCCAGAAATCGATTATGACAAGATCGACGCCATTCGTGGTCTGGATATTACCATTGCCACGACAGCGCGCACTGATGAAGAAGGCCGCGCCCTATTGGCGGCGTTTAATTTCCCATTTCGGAACTGAGGGTTCGATTGTGGCGAAACTAAGTATGATCAACCGCGAGATCAAGCGGGCGCACATCGTCCAGCAATACACCGCCCGGCGGGAAGCGCTTAAGGAAACGATTCGCAATCCGGCCAGCACCGATGAACAGCGGCGGGAAGCGCAGAGGAAGCTGCAAATGCAGCCGCGTGACGCCAGTCCGAGCCGCCTGCACAATCGCTGCCGGTTGACAGGTCGTCCGCATGGTTTCTATCGCAAGTTTGGCTTGGGACGTAACAAGTTGCGCGAAGCTACCATGCGTGGTGACGTCCCTGGGCTGCGTAAGGGAAGCTGGTAGCGCTGGTGAGTAGCGAGTAGGAATTTTTTGTTTGCTTTTCTGCCATTGATTTTAAGTTCAGGGTTTGCCCTGCCGCCGGCGTGGCCCCGAGACTGACCATCTGGAGTTGATTGACATTATGAGTATGACGGACCCCATCGCGGATATGCTGACGCGAGTTCGCAATGCCCAAGCCGCTACCAAGGCGCAGGTGACCATGCCGGCTTCCAAGCTGAAGGCGGCGATTGCCAAAGTGTTGCGGGATGAAGGTTACATTACCGATTTTGCCGTCGAGCAAACCACGCCGGGCAAGGCTGTATTGACTGTTACTCTCAAATATTTTGAAGGACGACCCGTCATCGAGCGTATCGAAAGAGTTAGCAAACCCAGTCGAAGAGTATTTCGCGGCAAAGACGAATTGCCCAAGGTCATGGGGGGGCTGGGTGTAGCGATTATCTCCACGTCCAAAGGCCTGATGAGCGATCGTGCCGCCCGCGCCGCTGGTCATGGCGGTGAAGTACTGTGCATCATCGCGTAAGGAGAAATCAAACATGGCAGCGGTGCTCCAGGAAAGAAAAATTCGCGTGTCGCGGGTCGGTAAACAACCGATTCCAATACCTGTCGGCGTGAATGTGACCATCAATGACCAGCAGGTTGCGCTCAAAGGCAAGAACGGATCGGCGGAAATCCGGATTCATCCCTGGGTGTCGATCCAGCAAGAAGGCAATGAGCTAAAAGTCGCCCCCAAAGTGCTGGCTAACGACGCGAAGTACCGGGCGATGACCGGCACCATGCGTGCGCTGCTCAATAACCTGGTCATCGGCGTCAGCCGGGGTTTTGAGCGCAAATTGCAACTGGTTGGCGTTGGTTATCGCGCCCAAGCTCAAGGTAATCTCCTAAATCTGGCGCTGGGATTTTCTCATCCCGTCGAGTTCAAGGTCCCGGAAGGCATTACTATTCAGACCCCGGCGCCGACCGAAATTATCGTGCGCGGCGTGGATAAACAGCAGGTCGGTGAAGTCGCCGCCCAGATCCGCGCTTACCGACCGCCGGAACCCTACAAGGGCAAGGGTGTGCGTTATGCGGATGAGACAATCATCTTGAAAGAAGCCAAGAAGAAGTAGGGATTCGTCATGGACAAGAAAGCAGCCGACAAGAAAGCGGCTCGCCAGCGGCGCGGGTTGCGGACCCGATACAAGATTCGCGAGCTAGGCATTCATCGCTTATGCGTACATCGCACTCCCCGTCATATTTATGCCCAGATTATCATTCCGGCGGCGACGGGCGACCAGACACTGGCAACATCATCGACCGTGGAGCCGGGCTTGCGTCAGGGGTTAGAGAGCACCGGCGGCATCGCGGCAGCCAAGGCGGTGGGCAAGGCGATTGCCGAAAAAGCCAAGGCGATAGGCATTACTCAAGTTGCATTCGACCGATCCGGTTTCAAATATCACGGCCGGGTTAAAGCATTGGCCGATGCCGCCCGTGAGAACGGTTTGGAGTTTTAAGGAACAGATATGGCGAGCAATGTAGAAGGTTCACAGAGCACCGATGGCCTGCAGGAAAAGTTGATTGCAGTCAATCGCGTCGCCAAGGTCGTCAAGGGGGGGCGGCAATTCGGGTTCACCGCGCTGACCGTGGTGGGCGATGGCAATGGCCGGGTTGGTCTGGGTTATGGCAAGGCCCGTGAAGTGCCGATGGCTATTCAAAAAGCGATGGACAAAGCCCGCAAAAACATGCGCCGTGTGGCGTTGAACGGAACGACCTTGCAATATGCGGTGAATGCCGAGCATGGCGCGGCGCATGTCTTCATGCAACCAGCGTCCGAAGGTACGGGCATCATCGCGGGCGGCGCCATGCGGGCGGTGTTTGAAGTGGTCGGCATCAAGGATGTATTGTCCAAATGCATTGGTTCGCGCAATCCCATTAATGTGGTGCGGGCTACCATTCGTGGACTTAGCGCTATGCAATCGCCGGACTACCTGGCCACTAAACGTGGTAAGAGTATCGATGAGATTCGGAGTTAAGGCGCATGGCAAACCAGTTGAAAGTCACATTAGTAAAAAGTGTGCATGGCCGATTGGCCGCGCATAAGGCATGTGTGCGTGGACTGGGGCTACGACGGATGCATAGCAGCGCAGTGGTTATCGACACTCCGGAAAATCGCGGCATGATTCGCAAGGTCTCCTATTTGCTAAAAGTCGAAGAGGTTATGACGCCATGCGATTGAATACCCTCAAGCCAGCGCCGGGCAGCCGGCCGGATCGGGTGCGGGTCGGGCGCGGTATTGGCTCCGGTCTCGGCAAAACCGCGGGGCGCGGCCATAAGGGCCAACACGCCCGGGCGGGTGGCTATCACAAGGTGGGCTTTGAAGGTGGCCAGATGCCGCTGCAGCGGCGTCTGCCCAAGCGGGGCTTTCGCTCGATGACCGCCAAGGATACTGCTGAAGTGCGTGTGTATGCGCTGGCCAAGGTTCAGGCTGAAGTGATTGACCTGCCAGCGCTTCAGGCTGCGCATCTCGTCCCGATTTTTGCCAGTAAAGTTAAAGTCATCCTATCCGGAAAGCTGGAAAAATCGGTAACCGTGCGGGGCCTGACCCTGACCAAAGGCGCCAAGGAAGCGATTCTGGCGGCTGGCGGCGTGATTCTCGAGTAAAGAACATGGCGAACGCCCTGCCGGATCTCGGCAAAATGACCGAACTGCGTCAGCGTCTGCTGTTTCTGTTGGGAGCATTGATCGTATTTCGCATCGGTACACATATCCCGGTGCCGGGTATTGATCCGCATGCGATGGCCCAATTGTTCGATCAGCAACGCGGCACTATCCTGGACATGTTCAACATGTTTTCGGGCGGTGCATTGCGGCGGCTCAGTATTTTTGCGCTGGGCGTGATGCCATACATTTCGGCATCGATCATCCTCCAACTGATGTCCATGGTCTTGCCAGCGCTGGAACAATTGCGAAAAGAAGGCGGAGCCGCGGGTCGCCACACCTTGACCCGCTATACCCGCTATCTGACGGTGGTGCTGGCTTCCTTCCAGGCCATTGGCGTCAGCATCGCCCTGCAGAATCAAATGGCAGGCGGAACTTCAGTGGTCATTTCGCCAGGCATCGGCTTTATTGTGACCTCTACGATTAGTTTGGTAACGGGCACTATGTTCTTAATGTGGCTAGGCGAGCAGGTAACCGAACGTGGCATCGGTAACGGTATTTCGATGTTGATTTTCGCCGGCATCGTTGCAGGTTTGCCACACGCGGTAGGCGGCACTCTGGAGCTGGCTCGCACCGGTGAATTGCATTTGATCATGGTGTTCTTCCTATTGATATTGGCGGTGTTGGTCACTGGCTTCGTGGTGTTTGTCGAGCGCGGCCAGCGGCGCATTACGGTCAATTATGCTAAACGGCAACAGGGTCGGCGGGTTTACGCCGCCCAGACCACGCACTTGCCGTTGAAACTGAATATGTCGGGGGTGATTCCACCGATCTTTGCTTCCAGCCTGATTCTGTTTCCGGCAACGTTAGGCAGTTGGTTTGGTAACACGCCCAATATGGGATGGCTGCGAGATATCAGTTCCACCTTGTCGCCGGGACAACCGCTCTACGTTATGTTCTATGCTGGGCTGATCATCTTTTTCTGCTTCTTCTACACGGCGCTGGTCTTTAATTCCAAGGAAACCGCGGACAATCTGAAGAAGTCTGGGGCCTTCATTCCGGGCATCCGACCTGGTATGCAAACCGCTGCTTACATTGATAAAGTGCTCACCCGATTAACCTTGGTTGGCGCGATCTATATCACAGGCGTTTGTCTGTTGCCTGAATTTCTAATTCTGTACTGGCGGGTGCCATTCTACTTTGGAGGCACCTCGCTGCTGATTATCGTAGTAGTGGTAATGGATTTCATGGCCCAGGTTCAGGCGCACCTGATGTCTCATCAATATGAGAGCCTGATGAAGAAGAGCAGTTTTAAGGGCCAAAGTTTGTTGCGCTAATGAAATAACAAGATCAATGAACTGGACGTGGCGTGATGCAGCGTCTTGATCAATCTGGAGAATCCTATGAAAGTACGCGCTTCGGTAAAAAAAATCTGCCGTAACTGCAAGATCATTCGCCGTGACCGGGTAGTCCGGGTGATTTGCAAGGATGCCCGTCATAAGCAACGGCAAGGATAAAAGTTATTTCTTTATTGATTTTGCATCGCTATCCGGTTAAATTTCCGCTTCTTTGCGTGGCGAAGACCCGGTGAGGTAGGAGGAGCAGCAAGGCATGGCCCGTATTGCAGGCATTAATATTCCAGTTAACAAGCACGCGGTGATCGCGTTGCAGGCTATTTATGGCATTGGCCCGACCCGCGCCAAATCCATCTGTGCGGCGGCCCAGGTTCCACCGGATCGCAAGATTCGAGATCTGGATGAAGCTCAGGTGGATACTTTGCGCGCCGAAGTGGCCAAGTACGCAGTGGAAGGTGATCTGCGCCGCGAAGTGTCGATGAGCATCAAGCGACTGATGGATTTGGGTTGCTACCGGGGGCTGCGTCATCGGCGTGGTCTGCCCGTTCGCGGCCAGCGCACTCGCACCAACGCCAGGACGCGCAAAGGGCCGCGTCGGGCGATCCGTAAATAAGTTTCGCCTGAATCATTGGAATACTCGGCATAGGTTGGAGCATGGCAAAACCGGTCACCAAGACGCGCAAGCGCGTCAAAAAAAATGTCGTGGATGGGATTGCCCATATCCACGCTTCGTTTAACAACACCATCATCACTATCACGGATCGCCAGGGGAATGCGCTGGCGTGGGCTACGTCGGGCGGCTCGGGATTTCGCGGCTCTCGCAAGAGTACGCCTTTTGCCGCACAGGTGGCCGCTGAACGGGTGGGCAACGTGGTCAAGGAATATGGCGTCAAGAATCTGGAAGTCAATGTTAAAGGTCCGGGGCCAGGCCGGGAGTCTGCGGTGCGCGCCCTAAACGCTGCTGGATTCAAGATTATGAGTATTATGGATGTGACGCCGATCCCCCATAACGGCTGTCGTCCGCCCAAGCGTCGGCGCGTCTAATTCAGGAGTTTTACTGTGGCGAGATATCTCGGTCCCAAATGCAAACTGAGCCGTCGGGAAGGCGTGGATCTGTTTTTGAAGTCTGCTGCCCGTCCGCTGGAATCCAAATGTAATCTGGAGCGCTTGCCGGGCCAGCATGGCGCACGCCGTCCCCGGTTGTCTGATTACGGGTTGCAATTGCGCGAAAAGCAGAAACTGCGGCGTATCTATGGAGTACTGGAACGGCAATTCCTTAATTATTATAAGGAAGCTGCTCGTCGTAAAGGTTCGACGGGTGAGAATCTGCTGAAGTTGCTGGAGTGCCGGTTGGATAATGTCGTGTACCGGATGGGGTTTGGCAGCACCCGCGCTGAAGCCCGGCAACTGGTATCCCATCAGGCCATCCTGGTCAATGATCAGCGGGTCAACATTCCTTCCTATCAAGTCAAACCGGAAGATGTCGTAGCGGTTCGCGAGAAAAGTCGCAGCCAGACGCGGATCCAGTACGCGCTGCAACTGGCTCAAAGCCAGGGTGCTGTCGACTGGGTCGAAGTGGATGCCAGCAAGATGCGCGGGGTATTCAAGCGGATTCCAGATCGTGGCGATCTACCGCCAGATATCAACGAATCGCTAGTGGTGGAGTTGTATTCCAAGTGATCGAATCCGAGGGGAAACGGATGGTGTTGGGCGTATTCGATTTACTGAAGCCGACCCGGGTTGAGATCAAGATTCTTGACGACAAGCGGCGATCGGCGCAAGTGACCGTGGAGCCTCTGGAGCGTGGGTTCGGCTATACGCTAGGCAATGCCCTGCGACGGATTCTGCTTTCATCCATACCCGGCGCTGCGATTGTCGAGTGTGAGATCGATGGGGTTCTGCACGAGTATTCAACAATTGAGGGCGTGCAAGAGGATGTGATCGATATCCTGCTCAATCTCAAGGGGGTTGCCGTTACCTTGCAGGAAGGCGTCGAGGAAGCCAGCTTGACATTGACTAAAAAAGGGCCGGGGCCGGCGCTGGCGGGCGATATTGAAAAAAGCCATCTGATTGATATTGTCAATCCAGGTCAACTCATTGCGCAGCTCACTAAAAGTGGTGAACTGAACATGAGACTCAAGATTGAGCGTGGTCGCGGTTACCGTCCGGCTACTCAGCAGGAAACCACTGATAGTGAAACCCGGCCGCTGGGTCGGTTGCGATTGGATGCTTCTTTTAGTCCGATCCAGAGAATCAGCTATCGTGTAGAAAGCGCCCGCGTTGAACAGCGCACCAATCTAGATAAATTGGTTCTGAATCTTGAAACCAATGGCACGATCGATCCTGAAGAAGCGATTCGCACAGCAGCTAGAATTCTGTTGGATCAATTGTCCGTATTTGTGGATCTCAAAGGTAAGCGGGATGAACCGTTGCCACAACCGCCGGTGGATATTGATCCCAAACTACTGCAACCCGTAGATGATTTGGAATTAACCGTCCGCTCGGCCAACTGTCTGAAGGCGGAAAACGTCTATTATATTGGCGACTTGGTGCAGCGCACTGAAGCAGAACTGCTGAAAACGCCGAATCTTGGCAAGAAGTCGCTAACGGAAATCAAGGAAGTGCTGGCCAAATTTGGATTGCATTTGGGGATGAAGGTGGAAGATTGGCCACCACCCGGCCTGAGTTTGGAGCAACAAGCTGAAGAACGGGCAGCAACCTCTCGTAAGGTCAGCAGCGCTGCGGCCGCTGAATCGGACGAAGAGGATAAGGCGCTATCCAAACTGTCCTCACCTGTTGATAGTAATGATGCGAATCCCGAATGAGGGGCTTGGCGATATTAATCTTTCGTCACCTGTTTAACCTGTTTGACTTGCTTTTTTCTAAGGAATTATTGTCATGCGCCATCGAAAAATCGGTCGCAAACTGAATCGAACCAGCAGCCATCGAAAAGCCATGCTGCGCAACATGGCTGCTTCGTTGTTTACCCACGAACTCATTCGGACTACGCTGCCCAAAGCTAAGGAACTGCGTCGAGTTGCTGAACCGCTGATTACTTTATCTAAGGCAGATAGCGTGGCTCACCGGCGGCTGGCGTTCGATCGACTGCGCAACCGCGATGTGGTCACCAAACTGTTCAATGAGCTGGGGCCGCGCTATCAAGCGCGTCCTGGCGGCTATTTGCGCATTCTCAAATGCGGATTCCGCGTGGGGGACAATGCGCCAATGGCCTATGTTGAACTGGTGGATCGGCCTGAAGCAGCCGTCGGTTAATGTCCGTCCTCAAAGCGAATCACCCAAAGCCGGGTTTGTAACCCGGCTTTTTCGTAGATATCCGCCACTAGTTCTAGTGAGCGACGGCAACGCGAAGTTGCTGACTAAGACCCTGAATGACCAGTAGATTGTAGCGCGCATCAACCAACTCCCAGTAAGGGCCAAAGCATTCGCCAAAAATTTTGAACCACCATCCACCGTTTTCGAACCAAACAAACGGGTGGTGGAGTCTACGGTGACCGCGCATGGTTTTAACCTCTTGCCTGTAGCTTGGATTTCGCCGGCGCAACCTCCAGCGAAACGTCATCTTTGATATTAGTTGATAATAAAGCATAGATGATTTTTTGTTGCAATGCAGAATTCGGTGGTGTCCCTCAGTTTACGTGATGAGCTAAGCCAGTGACGACGACAACATGTATCCTCATTGTGATTGTGGTGTTAATCACTGACCGGGGATCTTATGAAGTGGGAAACGCTCTACTGCCCCAAT
>Ga0209607_1002476_pt1 | contig 14678 bp, 8 predicted proteins | sample AD_UKC117_MetaG_FD_184413 | JGI IMG/M metagenome (GOLD analysis project Ga0209607, IMG submission 184413) | Active sludge microbial communities of municipal wastewater-treating anaerobic digesters from Hong Kong - AD_UKC117_MetaG (SPAdes)... | ecosystem: Engineered > Bioreactor > Anaerobic >... | reverse complement strand
GTACAACACATCAGGGTTGGACAGACAGAGATCTATACCTATACGGCCTCTGTGCTGAGGGGCAGGCAGGCCTTCATTGATCTGTTTCCATGTAATTCCTCCGTCGGCAGATTTCCATACCCCGCAATGGCGTGTTGATTCGTATGTTCTGGGGTCATTCCATTTCAGACGCATTCTCTCCCACGTTGTGGCATAGACTGTCTGAGGATTACGGGGATCGAGCACAACATCTGAAACCCCTGTATTTGAGTCGATATAAAGCACTTTGCTCCAGGTAAGTCCTCCGTCGGTAGTCTTGTAAAGCCCGCGGTCTTCGTTAGGCGTCCATTCATGTCCTGTAGCAGCCACATAAACAATATCTGTATTGGAAGGATCAACTCTTATTCTTGCAATGGTATGTGTGTTTTCAAGGCCTTTGAGTTCCCATGTCTTCCCTCCGTCGGTTGTTTTAAAGACACCGCATCCGGAATTTGAGCTTCTGAAGATGTTTGCCTCACCCGTTCCTACCCATACAGTTTCTGTATTATCAGGGTCGATAGCTATATCTCCGATCGATGCAGTAGACATCTTGTCAAATACAGGTTCAAAGGTTGTCCCTTCGTTAACCGATTTCCATACGCCGCCGCTGGCCGATCCAACCCAGATAACATACTGGCTGCCGCGCGGTGATACAGCTTCAACATCAGTACATCTCCCGCTGATATTTGTGGGCCCTATGTATTGCCAGTGAAGTTCTTTCCATGGAGATGCTTCACGCATCTTTTCATGCTCCGAAAACAGTTTTACTCTTTCTGTCCCGTCGGGAACCGGGCTTTTAACTTCAACGGTTTTAGCTTTGCTTTTCCTGGTTTGTGAAAAAAGCTTCAGGGGCAATGATACTGACAGGGTAAGTGTCATCAACAAGACAACAAATGGAATTTTCGGTTTCATTTCTTTAAAATTATTATGTTTTCAATCGGTTAATTTCCTGGCAAACTGTTCTTCATGAACAACATTTCCGTCTACATCACAATGCTGGAATCTGATTATGGCCTTATCTTCTTCACGCGAGACAGTGCCTCTCAGATATCCTCCCTTGACCCTGAGGAATCTGTGTTCCGGTCTGACGTCACTCTGTTTCCAGCCTTCTGCATGTGAGTCAGAACCCGCTCCGGTACTGAATTCCCAGAGAGTAGTGCCCGGTATATTGGTCACATACTGCCAGTGGCGGTCGCCGTTGCAGATAAAAACATTATCGAACTGCTTCAGAAAGTTCCTTATCTCGTCACCCTCATATTTGAATATGCTGTTTGAATAGTTATCCTTCTTGCTATCGCGGTCAGGTCCGAGTATAGGTGCAGGATTTATTATCAGCCTGAATGTGGCATCTGATTCTTTCAGGGTTGTGAAAAGCCACTCTTTCTGCTCTTTACCCCAGATAGTCTTGCCGGGGCCGTCGGGGTCGCTGTTAAGGCTCCTGAAATTCCTCCCCTCCATTATCCATATCTGGAGGTCTTTACCCCATCGTATGGTCTTATATGGCGGATCATTTGAAGGAAACTGTTCTTTGTCGAATATTTCAAGTCCTCTCTCCCACTCCACGGTTCCGTATTTCATTCCCGGAAATGCATCATCTCTGAGCACGTCGTGGTCATCTTTCATAAAATAGGTCGTCACCTGCCTGTAAAAATCACGCTGATAAGGGAGTGCAAAGATCCTGTCCCATTTAAACCTCATTAGTTCTTCCGTAAGGGCAAATGGATCCGGCTTATCGTAATACTCTACATCTCCCGTGTGCACAAGGAAATCAGGGAAAGGCTGGAGCATGGACCTGTAAATTTTATGGCCGTTCAGAGTATCATCCCTGCGAGGATAATCGTGACAGGTCACTACGCAGAAATTTATCACTCTTACGGAATCCGAATCAGGGGGTATACGAAAAGAGCCTGAAACAGCTGCAGAAACTTCTGTTTTACCTGATCTTCTTGCTTCGAGTTCAACAACATATTTTGTATCTGGATGCAAACCGCTTAATTTCCATTGTATGGTATAGTTCTTATTGATATCAACGGGCTGCCAGTCTATTTCTGTCCTCTCCTCAGGTTTTCTGAGAGGATAGCAGACCAGCCTCACTTCTCCTTCCATTCCGGGGCATGCACCTTCCATCTGGTCGAGGGTGTATCCTGCAGGTATCTGGGCCGCATAAATCGAATCGGGATTGGCAAGCTTGTCGAGCTTTCTGTGTTCCTGTGCCGTGGGAATCAGGAATTTCGGCCCTGTACGGTTCATTTCAGGTGTTCTGGTCAGTCTTGTCCAGATGACAACAGAATTCTGATCGGCCCATCCGTTGTGGAAGCCGTTTCCGAAAAAAGGGCCTTCAGGTTGCCTTTTGCACGAAAGGCAAAATAAAGGCAGCAGAATGATCAGATAAAACCATGAAGTCTTCATCAATAAAATAATTTGTTAATTGCTTTAAAATCATTCTTAAAGGTTAATGTCTTATAAATTTTCACTCATTCCTTTCAATTTCAACGTACAGGGGGAAAATCCTTTTACCTCCTTTCAGATAAAAAGGAACGAAATCACATTTCAGAGAAGGAAGGTAGACATTTTTCATTTCAATCAGATCAGTTTCATCTGTTTCATTCTTCATCTGGCTGATAAATCCTCCTGTTTCAACCATCATTTTACCACCTGCCGCAACGGGTTTAATAAATTTAAACCGCATATTATAGCTACCTTCGATAATCCTGACCCTCCAGAAACCATATATCTCTTCCTGCTCCCATATACCCCACTGCCCATCGGCATCGTTTCTGTCAAGGATCACCGGATTCTCATGACCAGTTCCGATTTCAATAAACGGACGGTCGCTAAGGTTCTTTGAAGCAGCCAGATCAGAAAACAGCAGATCGAGTTCTCTTTTAAGTTCAGTCGCTCTTTCAGGATCTTCCTTCATGATATCATTCTGTTCATACGGATCATCGTCAATATCAAACAACTGGAATTCTTCAGCAGACGCATCAAAGTCTGTATTACCTACAAGTTTGAACCGCCCCTTCTGCAATGCAATATTTGTATACAATTCAGGTGAATGTCTTGTCCAGTAGAAAAACAATGTCCTGTCAGCACCTTCCTGATTTTCACCTTTTATAACAGGCAGGAGGTTAATTCCGTCCAGTTTTATTCCGGCGGGTACCTCTGCATTGCATATTTCCGCAATTGTGGGAAGAACATCAATGTTGGCTGATAAATAATCAATATCCTTATTTTTGATCCCCGAAGCAGGATACCTGATCCAGAAGGGCACATGTGTCCCTCCGCGGTAAACTGATGATTTCAGTCCACGCAGACCGGCGTTGTAACGTCTCTGCTGAGGTCCGTTGTCGGTCATGAATATCACAACAGTATTATCTGCAACACCTGTTTCATTGAGCTTCTTCATGAGCCTGCCAATATTATCGTCAATGTTTGTGACCATTGCATATACCCTGCGGGCATCCTCCTTGTCCTTTTCTGTCATTTCAGGAAAAGGTCTTCTGTCGTCTTCAAAACCCTGTGAGGGATCTGTATCCCTGTAAATATTGTAATATTCTTCAGGCACCTGGAGGGGGGTATGAGGAGCATTGAAAGCGAGATAGCAGAAAAAAGGCCTGTTGCGGTTTTCTTCCATGAAAGCGATCGCAGCAGAAGTGAATATGTCGGAGCAGTATCCGTTATGTTTTTCCTTTTTACCATTATGCCACAGAACAGGGTCGAAATAACTGCTGTCGCGTTGCGGCCATGTTGTTATATCACCGGGCTGGCCCATTCCTCCTCCAAGGTGCATCAACGATTCGTCGAATCCCTGGTCGATAGGGCGCATAGGGTAATTATCCCCGAGATGCCATTTCCCGAAATGACCTGTTGCATATCCAGCTGATTTCAACACTTCGGCAATAGTAACTTCCGATGAAGCCATCATCGCTCCCCCATTGTAGGTATCCCTGACACCTGTCCTGAGAGAATAGCGTCCGGTCATCAGTGCTGAACGCGTTGGTGCTGAGACAGGACATACATGGAAGTTGGTGAAACGGATGCTTTCTTCGGCAAAACTGTCGAGGTTGGGTGTTTTAACATGGGGATTGCCGGTAAATCCGAAGTCACCGTAACCCTGGTCGTCAGTGATAATAATAAGCACATTTGGATCAGAAGCCGTCTGAACACATCCCGGCAATGTACTGGCAATGGCAAAAGAAAGAAGTCCGTAACTGCCGTACCTGATGGTATTATAGTTAAAAGTTGCAACCATGATCAGAGTGTTGTTATATTTAAGGATTTACTGCTTTTTTCTTTACGGATTCTATCGAGCAGTGATTTCATCTCTGCTGCTTTCTGTGGGTACATGGTGTAGAGGTTTGTTGTTTCACCCGGGTCTTTATGAAGATCGTAGAGTATCATTTCGGTACTGTCGGCCTTCAGGTTTCTGCTTTTTCTCAGCCAGTCAGGTTCTTTTGAGACATCACCTGACTCTGCTTCAATGAGAAGCCAGTTATTCATTCGGATTGCATAACTTCCGTTTATGGTATGGTGAACCAGATGATCCCTGCCGGGAATACCTTTTCTCCGGCTCTTAAGCATCCGGCTGTTGTCGAAGCTGTCTTCTCCCGCATCATCCGGAAGTGATATCCCAATGAGACCAGCTACCGTCGCAAGTATGTCAGTCTGACAGATCAGATGGTCGTTTACTGTTCCGGCAGGTATAACTCCATCGTATTTTACTATAAATGGCACTCTGTGGCCTCCTTCCCACAAGTCTCTTTTCAGGCCTCTGAGGGCACCCATACTATAGTGCTGATAGTTCTGTATCCGGGGGTAAGCATATTTTTCCGGACCATTATCACTCGAAAAAATAATGATTGTATTATCCTTAAAACCATTTCTTTCGATAGCTTCGATAACCTGACCCGCCATCCAGTCTGTCTGAATTACATAGTCGCCATAAGCTCCTGCGCCTGATCTCCCCCTGAATTGTTCACCGGGAATTATCGGGGCGTGAGGAGAAGGAAGGGGAAAATACAGGAAAAAGGGTTCATTTTGGCCTTTCCGGCTATCAATCCATTGAACGGCTTTTTGAACGAGACGAAGGGGCACATTGTTTATATCCCAGTCTCTGGCAGCAGGTCCCGGCCTGCATTCCCAGGAACCCTCAGGTGGCCTTGTGTCCTTAAGGTCAAGCATCTCAACGGGTGTTTCCAGAACATGGTCATTTTCTATCCACGTATAAGGAGGAAAATTGATTGTTCCCGTACCGAAATAATAATCGAATCCCTTCGCGACGGGTCCATTTTCTAAAGGACGGCTCCAGTCGAAGTCATCAGGGGTCCAGTTTTCCTTTCCATTCATTGAGACAGACTTCCATTCTCTCTTCGCGGTGTCCTTCTGTCCAAGTCCGGAAATAAAAGGCCAGTCCCATCCAAGGTGCCATTTACCTATGCAGGCAGTGGCATAACCTTCCTGTTTAAGTATGGAAGCTATAGTAGGTCTTCCGGATTCAATGGCGGGGTCACCCCACTGGCTCACTATTCCACTTTTCAGATGTCCACGCCAGTGATATCGCCCTGTAAGCAATGAGTACCGGCTCGGGGATGATACGCCGGAAGCGCTGTGGGCATCAGTAAATCTCATTCCCTGAGATGCCAGCTTATCCAGATAAGGTGTTTGTATCTTCGATTCACTGTTCTGACAACTAAGATCCCCGTAACCGAGGTCATCTGCAAGAATGATAACAATATTTGGCTTTACCGCTTCCTGTGCAGAATGTGAACAGGAACAAGTTATACCTGTCAGGATCAAGCCTGCCTTGAATACCGGAAGAACAGAAGCTGAAGAGATCATATACCTGGTTTATAAATAACTATGGTTTAGTGAAAAGTTTTGAGATCTTTGGTATCCACATCGGGACCGCCTCCATATATTTCCTGTACTCTTCCCCGAAATGACCGGTAAGCAGTTTTTCTTCATATCTGGCAATATAATGAAGAAAGAGTACAATAAGAATCCATATCCCAGCCGAAGCCACTGACATTGAAATGAAAAGCATCCCCAGGTACAGCAGTATCTCTCCCAGGTAAACAGGATGCCTTACAATGCCAAAAACACCTTTCCGTATTATTTCAGGCTTTTCACGCACCTCGTTAAAGACGGTATTCATACCGGACCTGGCAAAGAGTCCTGCCACTATCAACACCAGGATACCTGCAGGAGCCCTGATAATGTTAGGGACAAGGTCATTGAGCCAGGTTGAAAAATTCAGGAAAAATGAATCCGCTATCCAAACTACTGCAAATATTATTGCGAATACAGCCTGGCCTGCATCGCCTGTTTTATGCTCGCCAATAAGATCATTCCTGTTCCTGTGAGTTTTTTTCTTTGATTCATCTGTTTTCATGACAATGTGTATTTTACTTTTATAGACGAACCGTAGATGATTTTATTTTTGACTGACCTGCAACCATATATCCAGTCGGGGTGCATCACCGTCGTAAGGTTTTCCCAGAATGTCGAGGTCTCCGTCACCGTCGAGGTCGACGATCTCGGAGTCATGAAGGTCGATACCCTTTGAGATAATCATGTCGCGAGGGAAATTTCCCTTACCGTCACCGAAAAGTATCCTGCTAACAGCTTCCGAATGACCTCCGAGGGTCATTTCGGCATACCAGATATCATTATTCCCGTCGTTATCGAAATCGACAATTGCAAGAGAGTGGCCGTTGCTCACTTCCGGCACAATTTCTTTCTTTACCCACGTATTTTTTTGATATTCATACATATACATCGGAGCAACTCCATCTCCCACAACCAGGACAATCTCGGGCCGTCCTCCTTTTACCAGCTGGTCTGCAGCCGACCGGCTGAAAGTATAAGCGGCATCAACGACATTGAAAGAGAACCTGTCGTTGCCGAGGTACCTGAACCACAGGCCTCCCCCGACGACATCCTGAATACCGTCTCCGTCAATGTCGGCTGATGCCAGGCCTTCATGTTCATTGGTCCGTTTCCAGGAAGGATATGAACCATGTTGCTCCATCTGGCTGTCATTAAAGTACTTATATACAGGTATAAGTTTCCAGTTTTCAGTAAGCACCGGATCTTCAGGGATACGGGTAAACCAGAGCGTCTGGTCGCCCTGGGCCCAGAAGACAAGGTCGGTCTTTCCGTCACCGTCAAAGTCGCCGGCCATCTGATCGTGGACCTTATTGCCTCCTGTTTTCCTTATCAGATAACGTGGCCAGGCGGGTTTGCTGAAATCGGGAAATGGGTTCTCCCACCACCACACATTGTTCGTTTTCGATTCTCCTCCTGCGACGATATCCATGTCACCGTCGTTGTCGATATCTAGAGTCGTGGTTCCTGCTTCTATGAAACATATAGCGTCTTCCACCACACGTCTGTTCCATCCCTTTCCTGTTCTCTGGTACCATACCAGTCCGGGAGCTTTTGTCCTCTCAGAGATACAAAAATCATTTATCCCGTCGTTGTCGAAATCGGCAACGGCAGCTGAGGTCTGTTGCTTACCTGCATTCGGAACTTCAATTGCACCTGTTTTACTGGAGATATGAATCCATTCCGTCTGACAGGAAAGTTCATAAAAGATAAACAAAAAAATCAAAGTGAATACTGTCTTTTTCATCCTGCATACTTTAAAATTATTGTATTCCTTTGTGTTACTTAGTGCGAACCTTTGAGATACTTTGTGGTTAAAAAAAGTTAACCATCAGGGCGCACAAAGGTCCCGACAGCTATCGGGATCACGAGGGTACACAAAGTAAATTCTTATTATCCCGGTTTTTACATACTTCATTAGACTCAGTTTCTGCTTTCAAAACTATAATGTCCTGAACCGGTTTTATAAACGGCATAGCCTTCTTCCATTCCCTTAAAACTAACTCCATTTGAAGCGGTCGCTTTTTTACCGCTTTCTGTCACCGAGTTCTTAGACTCCGCAGGTACATAAACCGTTGCCCTGCAGCCGGCAGGAACCACTGTTTCCATCACGAAACTCCCGTTTTTCTTTTCCCATTTCACCGAACAATTGCCGTAAGGTGTCAGATTGGAATAGGATGCCATTGTAACATCGCCTGCAGGCTGTGGTCTGAATATGACATGCCTGTATCCGGGAAATTCGGGATCGGTTTTCATTCCTGCCAGATTTCTGTAGAGCCATACAAGACCTCCTCCGAACATAGGATGGTTACCCGAACCACCCCTGTCCCAGTGCTCCCATGAGGTTGTGGCTCCCTGTTCAAGCCAGTATCCGTATGAGGGCATGGTTCTTTTGTTCATAGCCGTATATGCCATTTCATTCAGTCCGTTTTCAGCCAGTACCTCAAAGAAAAACTGAGTGCCGAAAATTCCTGTGTCAAGATGTCCTCCGTTAGCTTCAATGTCATTTTTCAGAGCACTGATCACCCTTTCTTTCCGGTCCTCAGGAACACCCATCCTCAAAGCGAAGATGTTACCGCCGTATTTCCCATAGCTTCCCGAAGCCTCATCCCAGAACTCATTCATAAATGCAGCTTTTGTCCTGTCTGCAAGATCCCGGTAATAAACTGCTTCAGTTTTATTACCAAGAATTTTTGCAGTTTCAGAAGTTATGTCGGCACAGCGCCACAGGTAGAATGTATGGACCATATTATCGGGTGGCAGTTCAAAGGGGGCAACCCAGTCACCCAGATTAAGCCATCTGAGAGGTTTTCCGTTGCGTCCGGGGGCCTGAGAGAACATTATGCCTTTTTCATCTGTCCATGTAAGCATGTACCTTACATAGCCCTTCATTGCTTCATAGCTGTCGGTCAGAATATTTTCATCTCCGTAATGAATATAGAATTCCCATGGCATGATGCAGATAGCGGCTCCCCATGCTACTCCTCCCCCGCAACCCGGCTGCCAGGGAGCCCCGTTGGGAACGTAGCCTGTCTCTTCATTAGAGGCACCAATGATGTCGTCAATCCATTTTCTGTAAAATGCCCTTGAATCGAAGTTATGCATCACCGTTACGCATGCTACCTGGCCGTCGCCGGTATAAGGCGATCTTTCGCGGTTCGGACAGTCGCTGGCAATTCCTCCGTGCATATTGTCGGTCTGACTTCTCCACCAGATCCTGTTAATATCTTCGAGCATCTTATTCGAACTTGTGAACTTACCTGTAGTTTCGACTCCGGTATAAACTGCTTCTGCCTGAACCTGACCGGCATTCAGTTCCCCCGGCCAGTTTAATATCTCCACCTCCCTGAAGACAAACCATGTGAACCTGGCATGATAAGATTCAGGACCGCCTCCTTTGAGGATGTATGTGTTCTCGCCGTTGGGTGAATAAGGCTGGAGATACCTGATCTCAATTTTCCTTCCCGCATCGCCGTTTATGTCTTTTAAATGAATCCAGCCCGATATTTCCTGTCCGAAATCGATTTTATAATTTCCGCTTTCCAGCTTTTCAATTTTAACAGGATCGAGAACTTCCATCACCATGTCGGTCTGAGCCGTATGAGCGGTTAGTTTCCCTTCCGGAGCCTTTCGTACTACGGCATTCTGCCAGCCTGAATCATTAAAACCCGGAGAGCACCATCCCTCCAATTCCAGACGGGCATCATAATGTTCTCCATAGAAGATCATATCCATCACTACCGGTCCCTCTGCCACCTTCCATGTGTCATCACTGACGATAATCTCCCTGGTACCATCTTCATAAGTGATATGAAGCTGAAGAAGGAACCTGGGGCTGCCGTAAGCCCCGCACCAGTATTTTGCAGGATTATAGAATCCGTTCCCAAGCATGGCTCCAACGGCATTGGATCCGGTAATGAGATTATCGGTGATGTCATAGGCCATATACATAACCCGGTATTCCCTGAAATTATCCGGAAGTGGTATATTTTCATTTTCAAGACCCGGTCGTTTCCCGTAATTTGTCTGGTTGGGAATCAGAACATCATTGCCGACCTTTGAGCCGTTAAGGTAGAGTTCAAAATAACCGAGACCGCTTGTATATGCAATTGCACGGGCAACTTTCTTATTAACGTCGAACTGTTTTCGCAGCAAGGGTGCGGGAGGAGGAAGTTCAGATGGCAGCTTAACTCCCGGATTGGATGGTTTCGGCAGGGCTTCTTCACCCTGCCATGGCACTCCGATCCATTCAGCCTTCCATTCCGAAGGATCAGTCAATCCCACTCTGAAGCAGGCAGGATCGCTCCAGTCAGAGAGCTTCCTTCTCCTGTCCTGAACACGGACATGCCACCAGTATTCCTGCCCCGATTTCAGGGATGGGCCTTTATATCTGATATTGACAGACTGTGGGCTTCTTGCTCCCCTGTACGTCCATAAGAGATCTGAACCCGCAAGAAGCGATTCCTTCGATCCTGCTACCTGGATAATATACCCTGTCTGATACTGACCCCGTTCACCGGCATCAGCAACATTTATCCACGAAAACCTCGGATCAGGAACATCAATAAGCACAGGACCCTTCACATACTCGCAGGTAAGATCAACAGGAGTTATTCCGCATTCTTCAGAGCATGCCGGGAGCAGACAAGGTAATAATACATATAGCAGGATCTTTTTCATATTCATTCAGTTGTCAATCCTATTTTATCATCATCGGGAATAGTTGCTTTATCTCCGCGTCGGAAGGCTTTCTTCCATATTCACAAATCTCGAACGACTCTGCGATCCTGGCTTTATTGCCTCTTTCAGCACCGTACCATTTTATAAGAGCCTTCCGCTTTTCTTCACTTATCTGTCCGGGGCCCCTGTTCTTCTTCAGCCATTCAAGCCTGGCAGCTACATCCTGTGGTACCTGGTCGAGCTTTCCCGATGTCCAGGGGAGCCACTCAAAGAACTGTGAAACATGGGCCGACATGGCATACATTTTCTGATCCCATGAATCTGTGATATCTATCACAATATCAGGCGAGAAGGGCTGAGGTTTGACGAAACGGTCCTCCATGTAGAGAAACACAGGGTTCTTTTTCAGGGGCGGAGTATCGGGAACGATGTCAGGCACTATCACCATATATGCCGCATCCTGAACCAGCACCGAAGTATAGCGGTGATCGGGATGGTAATCGTTTGGCCTGTGCACAATCACTATATCTGCATTCCATTGTCTTATAAGCCTGATTACCTGATCCCTGACCTCAAGTGTTGGCATAAGCCTGCCGTCATGATTATCAAGTACCAGATATTTAACTCCAAACCTATTACCTGCTTCCTGCGATTCCAGCTTACGTATATTGGCAAGGGGAGGTCCTCCCTTGTCGAAATGACCTGCATCACCGTTGGTGACTGACACGAACAATACATTGTGTCCTCTTTTTGCAAATTCGATCGCTGTTCCTCCAGCCCTGCCATCGCAGTCGTCGGGATGAGCTCCAAATACAATCAGGTTAATCTTCTCCTGCTGCGAAAAGACCTGGCTTAAGGGAATCAGAACCAGGAGAACCAGAGCAAATAATCTTTTCATGTTATTTAATATATAAAACCTAAAGACCTTCAACCATCAACCTTTCAACCAATAAACCTTAACCAATCATCCACCCCCAAACCCCCTATAGAGTGCTTTTAAATATTATACCTTAATCCTTTTAATCATCCCGTTTCCCGGTAATCCACACCTCACCCTCAAGTCCCATCGGTATAGCCTCATAGCCCTGCGTCCATCTTGCTGCCGTGGGATTATCTTTCAGACTTCTTACATAGTTGCTCAGTACAGAGGTGTATTTTATTTCGAGCCTGTTCTCGCCTTCCCTGAGAAGGCCTGCAATCCTGAAAACTGGCTTCCCGTACCATTTCAATCCTGCCGGTTTCCCGTTGATGAACACTTCAGTCACTCCTTTAGCAACTCTTTTTATTTCAAGCCACTGACCTTTGCCATCCGAATCGAATTCAACAGAATACGTAACAGTTCCGGCAAATTTGCTGAGCATGGGATCCTCAGATGTACCGAACTCTTCCAGTGTCTGAAATGATCTTTCAAAAGTGCTTCCGTCAACATGCGTGAACAGAGCTGACCATGGGCCCTGAAGGATAGCGGTATCCCCTCCGGAATTCATTTCATCAACAACAGGATTGCCTTCATTTCCGGGTTCAAAAACCAGCAGCAGCGACTGTAAAGGTTCAAGCACTATTGACAGGGAGTTTTTGTGGTCATAATAAGGAAAGACACTCCTTTCGCCCGTTTCAGGATCCCATATCCAGGGGATTTTGTTGCCTGTCGGAAACTGCGTATTAAAAGTCGCTGTTACCGACCGGTTTGAGTTGACGAAAAACCAGATATCCTTCGTTCCTGCAGTCTGTCTTATCTGAAAAACATTTTTATCCGGGTTGCTTATCATGACATCAGGCTCTATATCAGCCATATCCAGCATGCCGACCGTCCAGTCCAGTAACCCGGCGGGGTTCGCAGGTCCATCGACTGAAAGGACCCTTTCCGGATATCTTTCCGATATTTCTGAAAAAACATCCCTGACTATCTGATCATTCTCAGGTGCATTCTTCAGTGAAGCAGACCTCCGGGGTATTCCGTCGACAATAACAAGTTTTCCTCCTCCGGTGACAAAATCCTTCAGCGCCAGTGCTGTTTCAGCTTCGACAGAAATCAGGTCGCATAAGATGACTGCCTCATACGACATGGGGCCATAATCCAGGTGACCTTTCTTTTTTACTGCGTCTAAAATTATCTTCTCGTCGATATAATCACAAGATCTGCCTGCCTGGCTAAGAGATTCCCAGAGCCTGTAGCAGTACCATGGTTCATTATGAAAAGGAACCCTTATTAATCCTTTAGTGCTCCAGATGTCTGCCTCCGGCCCGACAATGGCTATCTTTTTCACAGGAACGGAATTCTGGAAAATATACGACAGCCGTGCATTGTAGTCAACCCAGTGCTTAAAATACGGCCACCAGGTGTTCTGCTCACTGAAATATGCACCGAACCTTATCCAGCCGGGAAAGCCTGACTCTGCAGGTGAATAGTTGTATCCGTGAAGAACGGTATGGTTGATGCCCGTGATGAAATTCATGTCGTCGTGGCGTTTTATCTCCTCAAGGGAAGCCTTGAAAACGCCTTTGGTATTGGTCATGGCCTCACAGCTGATGATCTTTCTGCCTTTGAGGTGGCCCCCTGAGGCAGCGTAAAGGTTCCATATCATATAACCGTGATCCTGGTTCCATATCCAGTCATCAGTATCCATGTTAACCGAATAGATCCAGTTGTTACTTTCGGGAATATCGGGTATCATATTACCCTCCATCATTCCCATCAGGAAAGGAGTTCCATATGCCTGATAGCGGCACAGCAGTCCGTTTTCGGTACAGAATTCCTGGAATGTACTGGTGAAATTATCAAGGAAAACCCTTACCAGCAGCTTGTTATAATCATATCTCACTCTCTTCAGTGAGTCTGTAAAATCTTCATTGTACTTTTCATCTGCATAACCTCTGTATGATTCATAAAAGATAAACGGGAACCATGGCTTAAGTTCATATCCGTATGTCTTCACGAATATCTCTTCAAAACCATCCGTCCAGTTTGCCCCGGCAAGTTCAATGCTGTCGCAGAAAAGAGCCCTGATAAGCTGGCTGAGAGGAATGCCCGTATCTTCACTTATTTTCTTAAGCCTGTTAAGATAGGCTTGTGTAATGGTGCTTCTGTAATGATCCATCACCGGGCCTGCTGCTCCGGGGGCGCCGTTCTGGACATGACGGTGACCTTTTTGAAGGAAACCGTATACCAGATCATAATCCCCATCAGGCACCCGGTAACTTATGCGGCCCTGGCTGTCAACAAAAGCTGTAATATCGGTTATGTCTGTGGTATTGTTTATATCATCCGGAACCAGGCTTATAAAGAAGAGACTGTTACTGAAAGCTTCGCCTTCAGCTTGTCTGCTCTGAGCCTGAAGAGTCTTCCCGAGCAGAGACGCTGTTGTCTCGTTTATAATATCTCCGCCCCTGCATTTAAGAGTGCCGGTGATGACCCGTTGAACAGCTTGATCTTCATTTATGAATTCCCCGCCGAAGGGCCATCCCGAACCCACTATCAGGTCTGTTATCATCTCTCTTTTGGAGGCCTCGGTTGCAGCCAGGGACAGAAGACTGTTCCATTCCGGACTAAGCCATGTAAGGGCTTTTGTTCCTGCGGTGTCGGACCATTCCGGAAAGGCTATCGGGTTAATCTCAACACCACCGATGCCGGCTTCATGAAGGACATCAAGCTGCCGGACAATCTCCCTGTCAGTTATCCTGTTACCGTTCCACCACCACCGCATGAAAGGCCGTGAATCGGCGGGAGGATCCTGAAAACCGGAAAAAAGCTCATCTTCATGGCTGCAGTGGCACAGAAAGGCCACTGACAGAATAGCAGTCAGGGTAAGGACAAAAGGCTTTTTCATGACTAAGCACGTTAAGTTTATTTGACTTAGAGTCTCTTCTAAAATTCGATTAACAGTTCAGAATCTCCTTTTGTAGCTGAGGGACTTATTCCGCTTACCTCCCGGGCAAGTCCCTTTTCAGGATAACTGATTTGTATTGTGTATTCAGAGTCACTGAAAACCTTGGGAATGAATTCATTACCGTTAATCCTTATGATGTACTCAAGCTCATCTGTTGTCTGATTGATTATCCCGATAACAGGATCAGGATCCCCGGAAATTTTAAGA
>Ga0209607_1002473_pt1 | contig 14684 bp, 12 predicted proteins | sample AD_UKC117_MetaG_FD_184413 | JGI IMG/M metagenome (GOLD analysis project Ga0209607, IMG submission 184413) | Active sludge microbial communities of municipal wastewater-treating anaerobic digesters from Hong Kong - AD_UKC117_MetaG (SPAdes)... | ecosystem: Engineered > Bioreactor > Anaerobic >... | reverse complement strand
TGCGATGACCGGCTGGCGCATCGGCTATGCCGGCGGCCCGGACAAGCTGATCAAGGCCATGGGCAAGGTGATCAGCCAGACGACGTCCAACCCCTGCTCGATCAGCCAGTATGCGGCCGTCGAGGCGTTGAACGGCCCGCAGGACTTCCTGCCCGTGATGCGCGCCGCCTACCAGGCCCGCCGCGACATGGTCGTCGCCGGCCTCAACAAGTGCCCCGGCCTGCATTGCCCGACGCCGGAAGGTGCTTTCTACGTCTATCCGTCCTGCGCGGGCGTGATCGGCAAGACGGCCCCCTCGGGCAAGGTGATCGAGACCGACGAGGACTTCGCGGCCGAGCTTCTGGAAACGGAAAAGGTAGCCGTCGTGTTCGGTGCCGCCTTCGGCCTGTCGCCCGCCTTCCGCGTCTCCTACGCCACGTCGGACGCGGCCCTGAAAGAGGCCCTGGTCCGGATCGAGCGTTTCTGCTCCGCCCTGCGATAGAAAATTCCTATAGCGGCGGATTTGCCTATCAATTGGCAAATCCGTCCGCAGGGTCCCATCTGCTTCCTGTAACAAAGACAGGAGGCCAACATGCCCATCGATATCGGCCTGACGGACAAGCAACGCGACGAATCCGTCTCCGCCCTCAAGAAACTGCTCGGCGAGACCTATGCGCTCTACGCCAAGACCCACGGCTACCACTGGAATGTGACCGGGCCGCGGTTCAATTCGCTGCACGCCATGTTCATGACCCAGTATACCGAACTCTGGGCCGCGCTCGACGAGATCGCCGAACGCATCCGCGCCCTCGACCATTTCGCACCGGGTTCGCCCGGCGAGATGACCGAGCTCGCCACGATCAAGCCGGACAATGGCATCCCCGAAGCCAGCGACATGGTCGCCAACCTCGCCAAGGGACATGAAGCCGTCAGCCGCGCCGCCAAGGCTGGCCTGAAGGTTGCCGAGAAAAACGGCGACGCCGTCTCCGCCGACCTGTTCACCCAGCGTGCACAGATTGCCGAGAAAACAGCCTGGATGCTGCGCGCCAGCATCTAGGCCAAGGCCGCTTACACAATCCGCTTGCGCAGCGAAAAAAACGTCATAACCGTTTCGCCATCATGACGGGCTGAGACGGGATACGGGCGAATGGTCATAGCGCTTGCGGTTTACATCATTCTGCAATTCGCCATCGCCCTCTGGGCCAGCCGTTTCGTCAATTCCGAAGCCGATTATTTCGTCGCCGGCCGCCGCTTCGGCGTGCTGATGGTCGGCGTCTCGGTCTTCGCCACCTGGTTCGGCGCCGAGACCGTGATGGGGGCCTCCGGCGCCATCGCGGAGGAAGGCCTCGCCGGCGGCCGGGCCGACCCGTTCGGCTACACGATCTGCCTGATCGGCATGGCCCTCTTCCTCGCCTACAAGCTGCGCGAATCCGGCGTGATGACCTTCCCGGACTATATGCAGCTCCGCTTCGGGGCCCGCGCGGAAGTGACTGCCGCTCTCCTGACTATTCCGACCTCGATCATCTGGGCCTCGGCCCAGCTGCTGGCCATGGGCCAGATCCTGTCCGAGACGGCGGGCATCGACCTCGGCATCGCCCTGCTCGTCGGCGCCATCGTGATCATCGCCTACACGACCATCGGCGGCCTGCTCGGCGACGCGATGACCGACATGGTGCAGGGCGCTGTGATGATGGTCGGCCTCGTCATCCTCCTCGTCACGGTCCTGTCGACGGGCGACTTCTCCTTCTCCCAGATCGGCCCCGAACAGCTCGAATGGCGGCTGACCGGCGAGGACGGCGTGAAGGAAAGCTGGCTCTCGACGCTCGACGCCTGGATGGTGCCCATCGTCGGTTCCCTCGTGGCACAGGAGGCAATCTCGCGCTTCCTCGGGGCGAAGTCCGCCAGCATTGCCCGGACGGGTTGCTACCTTGCGGCCGGTCTCTACCTGGTTCTGGGCGCGATCCCGCTGATCATCGGCCTGCTCGGCCATGCGGCCGGGTTCGAGGCGGAAAGCACCGACAGCTACCTGCCGGAACTCGCCGCCCAGTACCTCTCTCCGCTCATGTATGTCGTGCTGATGGGCGCGCTCGTCTCGGCCATCCTGTCGACAGTCGACACGACGCTGCTCGCCGTCTCGGCGATTGCCAGCCGCAACCTGATCGAGCGCGTCGCGCGTGACCTGCCGGAGCCGCGCAAGCTCCTGTTCGGCCGCTCCCTCACCCTGCTCGCCGGCCTGCTCGCCTATGCGATCGCTGCCTCGGGCGAGACGATCAAGGGCCTGGTCGAGATTGCCTCCTCGTTCGGCTCGGCCGGCATCGCTGTTTCGCTGCTGATCGGCCTGCACTCCAGATTCGGACGGGAAACGGCGGCGCTTGCCGCCATGGTGGCCGGCGCGTTCGCGAGCTTCCTGGGAGAGGGTATGCCGTCCTGGTTCGTCAGCCTGTTCGACGAGGCCGCCGCCGAGGCCATGCCCGCCTGGACGCAGGGCTATGAAGGCTCCTACGTCTTTGCCGTTCTGGCGGCGCTCGCCTGCTACCTGATCGTCGGCAACCTTGAGGCGCGGGGATTCCTGGACGCGCAGAAAAAAAGCCCGGCTGCGTAGACCGCGCCGGGCTTATGAGTATCGGGTCCCGAAGGGGGAGGAAACGCCCAATCGGAGGAAGGATTGGGAAATGCCCGGGACCCTTGGCATGCGGCCTAGATATGCTCTTTTCGCAGGTGCACAACCACCGCTACAGCAGATCACTCATGCAAAAATGCATAATGAACATTTCTTAACTTACGATTGCCGCATGACTGGCCGGCGCAGCGGCTCTGTCTCAGCTGTGACGAAGTCCCGGAAGGCGGCAACCCGCTTGGACCGGCGTAAATCGCTCGGGTAGATGAAATAGAGGTCGAACACCGGGCCGACATTTTCCGGCAGGACCTTCACCAGCCGCGGCATTGTGCCCGCCATGTATTCAGGTACGTCGGCAATGCCGAGCCCGGCATCCACTGCCCGCAACATGGCGAACACGTTGTTAACCTTCAGGGTTGCCGGCCGCGGCGGGGCATCGTCCCGGCCAACCCGGCAGGCAAAGCTCATCTCGTGCAGCGGTGAGGATTCGTCGCCATAGGCGATGATCCGGTGATTATCGAGGTCCTGCGGCGTGCGGGGCATGCCATTGGCCTTCAGGTATTCCGGCGCGGCATAAAGGTTCGTCGCCACGGTGCCGAGCTTGCGCTGGATGAGGTCCGCCTTGTCGGCCGCCCAGAGGCGGATGGCGCATTCGGCCTCCAGCTTCAGGAGGTCGTAATCCTTGTCGTCAAGGCGGAGGTCGAGGTGCAGGTCCGGGTGCTTCTTCACGAAGCCGCCGAGGCGCGGCACCAGCCAGGTGGAGCCGAAGGCCACCGGCGCCGAGACGATCAGCTCGCCCTGTGGGGTTTCCTGCTGGTCGCGCAGGGCGGTATTGGCCGAGGCAGCGGCCTGCGCCATTTCCATGGTCGAGCGGAACAGCGTGTGGCCGGCATCGGTCAGCACAAGGCCGCGCGCATGGCGCTGGAACAGCGAGACGCCGAGCGTCTCCTCCAGGGCTGCGATCTGGCGCGAGACGGCCGATTGCGAAATGCCAAGCCTTTCGCCCGCGGAAGTCAGGCTTCCGGCTTCGGCGGCGGCGTGGAACGATCTGAGCTTACCCCAATCCATCGCCGACTTGTGACTGTTTCTTGTCGCGGCGGCAAGGGTTCTTGTCGTGCCTAGCGGGCGGTTCGCAATGCCTCGTCGCGCACGGCGGCCACTTCCGGCGAGGCGGAGAGGCGCACGACTTCCTGCAGCAGGATGTCGAGATCCTTCCGCGCGGTGCGGTGGTTCGTGATGTTCACGCGGATCGCAAGGCGGCCCTTGAGGCGCGTCGTGGACGGGGCGGCGATGCCCTGCTCCTGCAGCTGGATCACGATCTCGTCGTTCATCGCGTCCAGCACCGCATCCGGCAGGCCGGGCTCGACATGGCGGAAGCAGCAGATGTTCAGCGCCACCGGCGCCAGCAGTTCAAGCCCCGGCGTCTTCTCCACCTGCTCGCCCAGGTAAGACGCCTGGTAGCAGTTGCGGGTAATCATGCGGCCGAGCCGGTCGGTGCCGAATTCGGCGAACTGCGCCCAGACCTTCAGTGCACGGAACCCGCGGCTGAGTTCCGGCCCGTATTCGACCGGCCACGGATTACCGCCCGCAAGGCCGCGTTCCTTGGCTTTCAGGTAGTCCGGACGGTCGGTAAAGGCGGCGCGGTGCAGTTTCTCGTCGCGGATCAGCGCGAAGCCCGCGTCATAGTTCACATGCAGCCATTTATGGAAGTCGAAGGCGAGCGAGTCGGCGCGCTTCACGCCGGTCAGGCGGTCCTTCACCCGGTCGCTCAGCACGCCGAGCGCGCCGAAGGCTCCGTCGATGTGGAACCACAGGCCCTCGTCCGCCGCGAGGTCGGCCATCTCTTCCAGCGGGTCGATCGCGCCGACATTCACCGTGCCGGCCGTGCCGACCAGGATGAAGGGCGTGAGGCCCGCCTCGCGGTCCTTCGCGATGGCCGCCTTCAGCGCGTCCATGTCGATCTCGAACCGGTCGTTCGCCGGGATCTTGCGCAGCGCGTCCGTGCCGAGGCCCAGCAGGTCGAACGCCCGCGCCACGCACGAGTGCGTCTCGGTCGACGTATAGCCGACGAGCCCATGCCCGCAGATGCCGTCCTTCCGGCTCGCGAAGTTCAGCCGCGCATCGCGCGCAACCTTCACCGCGATGATCGTCGCCATGGACGTGCCCGAGACGACAATGCCGCTCGCGGTTTCGGGGAACTCGAACAGTTCCCGGCACCAGCGCACGACCTGTTTCTCGACATAGATCGCGCCATGGTCGCGCCCGCCGACATTGGCGTTCATCGCGGAGGCCGCAATCTCGGCCAGCATGTTCGCCGGCGTGCCCGATCCGTGCACCCAGCCGAAGAAGCGCGGATTGGTATTGCCCGCGCCATAGGGCAGCAGCGTTTCCATCCGCCCCAGCACGTCATCGACGCCCCAGCCCTCGCGCGGCAGCCGCGCCTTCAGCGTGTCCTTGATCGTGTCCGGCAGCTCGGTCCACACCCGGCCCTGCCGCGCGTCCTGCATCCGGTCGATGGCGGCATCCAGCATGTGGCGGGCCTGCGCGCGGAATTCGTCCCAGTCTTCCGGGTCGAGCGATTCCTGCGGGGTCGGTTCCTGGTAGGACTTGTCGGTCATGGCCGCGTAATCACCCGCTTTTGCAGCATTTGCAAAGCACCTGATGTCACAAGGGTGTCAATAAAATCTATTGGCTGGCCCAGAGAATTCGCGCGATCCAGGCGATCTCGCTGGGCTTGAACTCGCGGGTCGGATAGTCGGGATTCAGCGATGCGAGCGCCACCATCCGGCTGTTCCGGCGGGCGAGCACCTTGGCCATCACCTCGCCGCCCGTGGTTTTCGCGACCACCCGGTCGCCGGGTTTCACCTCTGCGCCGGGGGCAACGATGATCCGGTCGCCCGCGCGATAGGCCGGCTCCATGGAATCCCCGCTGATCAGCAGCGCATAGACGGTTTCCGTGCCGAGGCCCGGAAAGCGCACCTCGTCCCAGCCCTGCCCTACGGGAAAGCCCGCATCGTCGAAATAACCATCGCGCCCGGCCTGCGCAAAGCCGATCAGCGGCGCACTCGCGCCCCGGCGCCCATCGATCAGCGCGGCGAAATCGTCGAACCCCGCACCGACGGACTCCAGCACGCGCGCAAGGCTCTCCGTGCTCGGCCAGCGCGGACGGCCATCGGCGCCCTCGCGCTTCGACGGATTGAACGACGTCGGGTCCAGCCCCGCCCGCCGCGCAAGCCCCGAGGGAGTCAGCCCGTGATGCTCGGCCAACTGGTCAATCCCCCGCCAGATATCCTTGTGCCGCATAAGGCCACACTCCGCCATTTTCGCGGGTGTCAGCGCTATAGGATTATTTGCCTACGGTCAAGCTGGGGAGGAATATTGTCCTAGACACAACACTCGGCACCAATTTGGCGCTTCCCGCCTCGTCAACTAATCAAGCTCACACAGGTGATCGAATTTCCTCAATAAATTTGCTTGTAGCGTTTTGCTTTGTAGGAACTCTTTTTTGTACAACTCGACATATTCGGAAAATAATTCGGGTAATCGCCGCTTGTAGATAAGCTTTTTAGAGACATCTATCGCCATCCCCGAATCCGTATTCGAACGAATTCTCCATTCTCCTTTGGTGCGAGCCTCGTGAACCAGTCCACACCGAACCTCCGTGTAGAAAGATTTCGCATTTTTTTTGGTTTTAAATACAGCAGCAAATGGTGCTTGTTTTCTGAGGAAATCGACAAAGAGAGTCTGTGAATCACAATACTCATCAGATTTTATTTTTCTGTCAGTATCTCGACTCAAATGGACGTAGTTTTGGCCCGATCTTGTTGAGGCCAGAAACTCCACTATTGAGCAATATAGAGTGACAACTGCAAAACCTGCTCCATCATTTGAGCTCGATCTATTGAGCTGCTGGATTGGTTCAATATACCGACTTTCAAGTCGCCCAACGAAAAATCGAACAAACAAGTCTTCGAGTTGTTCCTGAGTAGAATTGTCGATGAGCACTTCTCTAACGGCGCGCCAAGATTCGATCGTTTCGCCTCGTGCGATTTTAGTTTCGACCCGCGCCATTTCGCGCCCACCCCCTACTTTCGGAAGAATGCAAATCATCAATAAAGTTGATTGTGATTTGTTGCGAATTTCAACCGAAAACGCTTTACAATTTCCACTGCGCCCCGCGCGGCACATCGCCGAGCAGGCTCGCGCCGGACAGCACGAACACTTTCCCTTCGCCGAGGGCGAAGGCTGTCAGGCCTTCGGGGAAGACTTTGCCGAAGGCGTCGTCCAGCACGTTGAGTCCGCCGGTGAAGGCGCCCATGGCGGGCATGACGAGACGGGCGCCGTCGCTGGCGAAGCAGCGGCGGCGGACATTCCGTCCACGGCCTTTTACTTTCGCCACCGGGTGAAGGTGGCCGGCGACCTCGCCCTGCTCCCCTTCCGGCTCGTGGCGGAAGACGAGCGGGCCGATCCGCACCGTCCGCTCCGCCCGGCCGCCAAGATGGGCCGGCGGGTCGGGGTCGTGGTTGCCCTCCACCCAGATCCAGTCATGCGCGCCGGTCAGCGCGCGGATGCGTGCGGCATAGACTTCCGGCAGGCGCAGCTCGGCCGCCCGGTCATGAAAACTGTCGCCCAGCGAGATCACCGTCCTGGGGCCGAGCCGCTCGCACAGCCGCTCCACCACGCTGAGAGTCGCGCCGGTGTCATAGGGCGGCAGCATCTGGCCGCGCGCCGCATAGGCGCTGCCCTTCTCGAAGTGCAGGTCCGAGACGACGAGCAACCGTTCCTTTGCCCACCAGAGCCCGCCTTCCGGCAGAGGCAACAGCATCTCGCCCGCAAGATGCAGGAGGGTCTCTTCACGTCGGTTTGCGAGGGCTGCGGTCATGGCCGGACTCTGTCCTGCCTCGCGCGGCCGGTCAATTTCAGAATGCGGCCGGTCCACATGCCCGGATATCCGGGCAAAACCGCACCCCGACCGGGCCCCGGCCGGGCATTTTTCCGGGCATGTTTTGCGTCAAAAAGTGTAGGATAAACGGTCGCGCTCAAGCCTCGCTAATCCACCCTCATCGCATCCCGCACGAGGCTGTCTTCCGCCTCGCTGAGGATCGCGTCCTGCACGCTCGCGCCGAACACCGGCTCCTTGCCGATCTCCAGCATCACGGGCACCGCGAAGGGGCTGATCCGCTCAAGCGGCACATGGTCGATCTTGCCCGCGATACGCACCAGCATCTCGCCCAGCCGCCGCACATCGAGCAGGCCCGTCGCCGCATCCTGTCGTGCCGCCTGCAGGAGGACGTGATCGGGCTCATGGCTGCGCAGCACGTCATAGATGAGATCGGAGGAGAAGCTCACCTGCCGCGCGTTCTTCTCCTTGCCGGGCAGGTTGCGGTGGATGAGGCCGGAAATCTGCGCGCACTGGCCGAAGGTGCGCTTCATCAGCGCGCTCTCGTCGAGCCAGGCCTCAAGGTCGTCGCCCAGCATGTCCGGATGGAACAATTCGTCCATGTTTACAGGGCTTAGGTCCTCCATGCCCCAGACGGCCATGGCATATTCGCTGGCCACGAAACCGGTCGGCTTGGCGCCCATCCTTTCAAGGCGGCGCGTCAGCAGCATGCCCAGCGTCTGGTGCGCGAGGCGCCCCTCGAACGGGTAGCAGACGAGGTAATGCCGGTCGCCGCGCGGGAAGGTCTCGACGAGGAGATGATCCGGCGGCGGGATCTCGGATCGCAGGCGCTGGATCTCGAACCATTCCTGTACGGGCTGCGGCAGGTGGCGCCATTCGTCCGGATTGTGGATCATGTGGCGCACGCGGTCCGCCAGAAAGGTCGTCAGCGGGAACTTGCCGCCATTGTAGCTGGGGATCGCGGGCCGGTCGCCCGTCGCGCGGATGCACAGCGCGTCCAGGCCATCGATGGTGACAAGGCTCAGCACCTCCCCGCCGAACAGGAACGTGTCGCCGGGTGTCAGCTGCGACAGGAAATACTCCTCCATCTCGCCCAGCTTGAAACCCGCGCGGACACTGCGTTTCTCGCCCGATCCGGGCTGCGGTTTTCCCACAAAACTCGCCAGCCGCACGGCCAGCATAGGCGACTCCACGATGGCGCCAACATTCATGCGATGCATCTGAGCATCCTGCGCCGTGCGGGCAACCCAGCGCCCGTCCGGCCGCCGCACGATGCGGTGGTAGCGGTCATAAGTTTTCAGCGCGTAGCCGCCGGTGGCGACGAAATCCACAATCCTTTCAAAGGCTTCCCAGTCGATGCCTTTGTACGGCCCGGCCCGGACGATCTCGTCGTACAGCTCGGAAAGGTCGAACCCATCGCCGCAGGCGCGGCCCATCACATGCTGCGCCAGCACGTCCAGCGCGCCGGTGCGAAGGCCCTCGCCGTCGATCTCGCCAGCCTCAACTGCTGCCTCGGCGGCTCGGCATTCCAGCACTTCGAACCGGTTCGTCGGCACAAGGACGGCCCGGCTCGCCTCGTCCATCCGGTGATTGGCGCGGCCGATGCGCTGGATCAGGCGCGCGGCGCCTTTCGGGGCGCCCATCTGGATGACAAGGTCCACCTCCCCCCAGTCGATGCCAAGGTCGAGCGTGGAGGTGCAGACCACCGCTTTGAGTTTGCCCGCCGCCATCGCGGCCTCGACCTTCTCGCGCTGCTCGCGCGCCAGCGAGCCATGGTGCAGCGCGATCGGCAGGCCGTCCTCGTTGACGTTCCACAGCTCCTGGAACATGAGTTCCGCCTGGCTGCGCGTATTGACGAAGACCAGCGTCATCGTCGCGCGCTTGATCGCCTCATAGACCTCCGGCACCGCAAACCGCCCGGAATGGCCGCTCCACGGAATGCGCTCGCGGGAGATGAGGATGTCGACCTCCGCCGAGACGCCGCCGTCGGCATGGAGGATACGCACGCCGCGGCCGTCCTCCCGCACGTCCAGCCAGTCGGCGAGGCCCTGCGGGTCGCGCACCGTGGCCGAGAGGCCGAGGAACCGGCATTGCGGCGCCCAGCTCGCCAGCGTTGCGAGACCGAGCGACAGAAGATCCCCCCGCTTCGAAGCGGCGATGGCATGGATCTCGTCCACGATCACGCATTTCAGGTCCGCGAAGAATTCCTTCGCATGCTCGGACGCGATGAACAGGGCGAGCTGTTCCGGCGTCGTCAGCAGCACGTCCGGCGGCGTTTTCCGCTGGCGCTGGCGCACATGGCCGGGCGTGTCTCCTGTCCGCGTCTCGATGCGCAGGCCGAGGCCCATCTCATCGACCGGCATCATGAGGTTCCGCTGCACATCCGTCGCCAGCGCCTTCAGCGGCGAGATATAGAGCGTGTGCAGTGCGGGAATGCCGGAGTTCTTTTTCCCGTTGTCCCGGCTCAGCTCGATCAGGCTGCCGAGAAAGCCGGCGAGCGTCTTGCCACCGCCGGTCGGCGCGATGAGCAGCGCGCTCTCCCCAGCCAGCGAAGCCTCCGCCAGCGCCAGCTGGTGCGGCCGGGCCGACCAGCCGCGCGCGCCGAACCAGCCTGCGAAGGGCTCGGGCAAGGTAAATGCGGGAGGATGTGCGCTGTCTGGCATGGCTTCAGATTAAACTACCGCAAGACACGCTATTTGCGGGTTTTTTTCCAGTCACTTTCCGGCAAGGTGCCTGCTGTTTCGCCGACTGATGGATCCCTCTCATGCGTACCGCCTGCCTCACTGCCCTGGCGCTGGCCAGCACGTCCTTGCCTGCGCTGGCTGAAACCCCGCTCGACAAGGCGCGCGCCGCGCCGAAGGACGGTCCTGCCTACACGTTCGACCTCTCCATCGACGATGGCACGCTGAAAGCCAAAGCGAAGGTCGATCCGTCGAGACCGGAAGGCGAACGCCTGACGCTGGTCACGCCGGACGCCACCACGCTGGAAGGCGACGCTGCCGAAAAATACGAAGAAATGCGCAAGGCAACCACGGGCGAGAATATCTGGTGCAGCAACTTCGCCAGTAACATCCCGGATGATGCGAGGCTGATTTCGGAATCCGGAGAGGCCGCAGTCTACAGCTTCCAGCCCATCCCGGAAGACAAGAAAGACGAGATGGCCAAGGTCTACAAATTCCTCACCGGCCGCGTCACCGTTTCGAAAGAGACCCCGTCGATCCTTGCCTTTGAACTGTTCGCCGAAAAGGCCTTCAAGCCCGCCATCGTCGCCCGGGTCGACAGCTTCAGCATGAAGGCAACCTGCGACTACGCGCCGGATGGCCGAACCTATATCCGCGACTTTGCAATGGACGTCAGCGGCAATGCGATGATGCAGCCTTTCACCCAGTCCGAGACGCGGGTGGTCAGCAATCTTGTCGCCCTGCCCGGCACCGATACGGCGGCGGGCCAGCGCTAGGACCGCACCGCAAAGAGAAAGCGTAGCTGGCCGATCTCGGCAGCCGTCTTCATCAGCTCGAGATTCCACCAGGCAGCAAGGTCTGCAAGCGTCCCGTCCTTGATCGGCCATCGCACCCGGTCCGTCTCCTGCCAGGCCTCCTCCGGTTCAGCCTCCAGCGCCGAGAACCATGACCCGATGTTCGCTCGAAGGTCACTCGCCAGCTTTCCGGTATCCGGCGTCCAGCGGATATCATCCTGCGTCAGCGTCGCGTTCCCGAAAGCCTGGTCGTGCGCCATGCCCGTCCAGAACAGTGCATGCCAGGTAATCCACCCGATATTTGGCGGACCGAGATCATAGGTCTCGCGATCTGGCCAGTCCGGCTTCCATACGCCCGTTCCATTCTGATGGATGTGCAGCCCCTTCGCTGCCGGGCGCCAGAGGCACTCTTCGGCCGTCAGCCCGGTCAGGTGATAGTCCAGCAGCCTGCCGGCCATCCGGCCCTGGCGCAGCAGGACGTCCTTCACTCCGTCCGGCCATACTTGGCGAGGATCTCGGCGCGGATTGCGGCCTGCGCCTTGTCGCTGCGGGCCTTGCGGCGTTCGATCTCGGCTTCGATCTCTGCCTCGATGGCCTCGTTCTCGGCCACGACAGCCTGGCGCTCATCTTCCGCAGCCTGAAGGCCCAGCAGCACGTCGCGCGTGAACGAGTTGATGTCGAACCGGGCCCCGCCGATGACGTCGAACCCGCGGCGGACAATGACGGCATTCATGCTCGGCACGACCACGACATACTGACCGCGATTGCCTGCCATGTAGAATGTGCCGTCCGGCACGCCCGGCGCATCGTCCATCAGCCAGAATTGCGCGCCATATCCCGGACCGCTTTCCGGCTGCGAGGGGGCCGGTGTGCTGACGAATGACACCCAGTCCTCAGGCAGGATACGTTCCCCGCCCCAGACGCCATCCTGAAGGTAGAGCTGACCGACGCGGGCAAGGTCCCGCGCGGTGGACCAGACCTGGCTCGACGAAATGAAGTCGCCGTTCCAGTCGACTTCCAGTGTCGTGTGCCGGGCACCGATCTTGTGCAGCACCGACTCGTACGGGAAGCTGTGATAGGCATTGTCGTCGCCCAGCGCTTCACGGAAGGCGCGCATGGCGATCACGGTGTCATTGTTGGCATATTTCCAGCGCGTACCGGGAATGGCCTCGAGAACGTTCGCAGCCGCCTGGTCCACGACGCGGCCACCACCGAAATAGAGCCGGTCGGTGCGCGAACCGGATTCACCGCTATCGAGGCCGCTCGACATGTTGAGCAGGTTCCGGATGGTGATCTTGCGGCGCGGATCGGCGCCGGAATCCCACGCCTTGATGATCGCCGGATAGTCGATGTCGATCATGCCCTGCCGGCGGGCGGCGCCGAGGATCGTCGCAGTGATCGACTTGGCCGCCGACCATGTGCGCTGCGGCGTTTCGTGGTCGATGCCGCGGGCATAACGTTCGGCGACAACCTGGCCATCCTTGACCACGACCACGGCGCTTGTGCGCGTGCCGTTGCCATAGGTCCGCTCGTCAAAGGCGAACGAGACCGGCGCATCGAGGCGTTCGGCTTCTTCCGTACGCAGACTGACTTTCACGTTCGAGCCAATGGCGCTGCCGCGGTCCTCACCCGTCACTTCCGGCCAGGCGGCGAAGCGCGGCAGGTAGTCGATCATGGTCTCGTCGGCGCCAGCGGGCAGCTGCGTGCAGCCAAAGCCCGGTCGGTAAGCTGCAATCCGGGGCGGCATCGTGGGATCATACTGGACGGTGACCGTCTTTTCGCGCAGGTCCACCCGCGCTTCGGGAAGGCGGTCAAAATCACGCTGGAAATCGGTGTAGATACCGTCGAGGTCATTGTCGCGGATCTCGTCGAGCGTCATGTGCGCCACGAACGTGTCGGAGCAGACGAAGCTCGCCTTCCATCCGGCGGCCAGGGACTTGTCCATCAGATTCGTATTGCCGCCCTCCTGTGCCAGCGACGGCAGGGCCACAAGGGCCAGCGCGGCAGTGGAAGCAAAAACGGAACGGACTGAACGCATGACTAAACTCTCCCTCGGCACCGGGGGGAGTCTATGCACAAGGTTTCATGTCGCAAGTGTGGCAACTCAGTTTTCCGCCGCGACTACAGGTCAAAATGCGGGGTTGCCGAACCATATATGTTTGCGCTAACATTTCTTAAGAGGCTGCGGAAAGATGGCCCTCGAAACGGGAGGAAACAATGAAACCACGGCCCCTGTCCCTGAGAGCCGTCTACCTGTTTCTGGGCACCATCGCCGCAGCCTCTGCCTCCTATGCGCAGGAGATCCGCGACGGGGAGTATTTCCATGCCCCCGGTGCCGACGTGCTGGTCTTCTCGAACTGGTATGACGGCCTGTTCTCGGATGCCAAGATTTCCGGCGTGGAAGTGATCCATCACGGCCTGCGCACCGTGACCAACGGCGATGTGCGCCTCGAGGCAACGCCAGGCCAATGGGAGCCGGTCGGCAGCTTCATCGACCGCCGGATCGAAAGGGCAGCCGGCGTCATCGAGGCCGACCTCGCCTATCCGGACCATGACTTCAACTACACCGTCCGCGTGGAGCGGGACGGCAATGGCTACGTCATCAGCGTCAGCAGCGAAACGCCCCTTCCTGCCTCGCTGGAAGGAAAGGCCGGGTTCAATCTCGAATTCGTGCCCTCCACTTATGGCGGCAAGGGCCTGCTGGTGGACGGCGCGCCGCAGATCATTCCCTACACGCCAGTGAGCGCGATGGTGCCGCGCGACGGTGGCCCGCGTCCGGATGGCGCCTCCGCCGATCCGCTGCCGATTGCGGAAGGCCAGACACTCGTACTCGCGCCCGGCAGCCCGGCAGACCGGGTCTCCCTGTCATCCAGGGGCGTACCGATTGCGCTCTATGACGGGCGTAACCAGGCAAGCAACGGCTGGTATGTCGCCCGCAGCCTGCTGCCCGCCGGCAAGACCGGACGCCTGATCGAGTGGCGGCTCGAAGTCGCCGAACAGCCGGGCTGGGTCAGCCCGCCGGTCGTCTCCTACAACCAACTCGGCTACACGCCGGCCCGGTCGAAAGTGGCGATCCTTCAACTCGACCGCGATGCCGGCGCACCCGGCACGATGCACCTTGATCCGCCTGCTCGGCGACGGTCGCGAGACGGACGTCCTCGCCGCCAAACCTGAGCCATGGGGGCGGTATCTGCGCTATGCGTATGCCCGGTTCGATTTTTCCTCCATCGAAGAGCCCGGCCTCTACCAGCTCGCCTATGACGGGCAGCGCAGTGCCGCCTTCCCCATTTCCGCAGCGGCCTATGATGGCGCATGGCATGCGACGCTCGATGTCTACATGCCTGTCCAGATGGACCATATGTACGTCAACGAGGCCTACCGCGCCTGGCACGGGCTCGCCCACAATGACGACGCCCTTCAGGCACCGGTCAGTCATGAACATCACGACCTCTACGCACAGGGCCCGACGACCGACACGGCCTATGCGCCGCTGGAGCACATTCCCGGCCTCAATGTCGGCGGCTGGTTCGATGCCGGCGATTTCGACATCCGCACCCAGAGCCAGTACGCCACCATCCGCGGCCTCGTGCAGAGCTGGGAGCGGTTCGGACCGGCCCGCGACGTCACAAAGGTCGATTGGGACCGCAAGCGCACAGACATCCACACACCTGACGGCGCGCCGGACATCCAGCAACAGATCAAGCACGGAACGC
>Ga0209607_1002472_pt1 | contig 14685 bp, 11 predicted proteins | sample AD_UKC117_MetaG_FD_184413 | JGI IMG/M metagenome (GOLD analysis project Ga0209607, IMG submission 184413) | Active sludge microbial communities of municipal wastewater-treating anaerobic digesters from Hong Kong - AD_UKC117_MetaG (SPAdes)... | ecosystem: Engineered > Bioreactor > Anaerobic >... | reverse complement strand
GTCCTGCGCGAATCACACTCTGATACACCATGCCCGCAGCACGAGCCTCATGAAACAAGCTCGTGCCGTCCAAGCTGCCGGCACCATACCCGTCTTCGCGTTGCTGCTTGTTCGGCACCAGGACATGCGTATGCAGGTGCGGATCCTCCGCCCGACTCGTCAAGTGCTCGTACGCCACGGCCTGCAACCCCGCCAACCGGACCAAATCCTTCTGCCCAGTCGCCGCATTGTGGATACGGGTGTAGCCAGCGTGCTCAGCCAAATAGTCCATCGCCTGCCGCACGGCTGCCTGATGCACCTCACCGGCCAGCCGAGCCTGCTCCGGAGAACCAAGAGCTGCCAGCAGGCTCACCGACTTCGGAGCCGCGAACGTCAAGTCATAGCCACGCACCGACCGATCCGTCGGCCGCCGCCCCAACCGCTCCCCATTCGGCGACACATGATCATTGATCCACGCCTCAATCTGGCTCCGCTCCAACCGCTGCCCAGACTCCACCCCAGTGATCCCAGCAGCAATCTCCGCCGAAGCCTCAGCCCCATCACGACACCCCACCACCACCCGCGGCAACGATGCGCCAGCCTCCCCGTAATAGTCCACAAGATCAGCACCCACCCGAGCCCCACGATCCAACGTGGACTCGTAATAATCCACCGAATGCGCCCCAAGCTTCGCCACCGTCAACACAACCCCCACCCTACCCAGCACCCTTGTGCAAATGTGCCGAGATTCCTCGGTGTCTCGTAGTGGCTTCCGGTTTGGGCTACCGTTGTCGCTAGAGCGACAGTTTGAGGTCCCGATGAAGTCCCAGCGATTGACCTTCTACCTCATGCGTGAGGAGGTCTCCGACTTCGCCGCAGCGCTTGACGCAAGCAAGGAATACCGCACCGTCAGTCTCGCCGAAGACAGTGGTCTCGACGGCGAGTTCCACTACCTGCCGTCCCGGCCTTCGATGCCAGCGTGGGCAAGCTTCGTGGAGCCGGTTCTTCAGGACAAGCTCGACGGAGTCCTAACGTCCTCAGCTGCAGCAGTACTACTGCTGCGCATCAGGGGTCGCATCTTTGCGCTCACCTTCAGCTTCGGCCGTTCTCTCCTCGACCTCGCCAAGATCGAAAATCAGTTCGGCCTCCGAGTTGCTCTCAACCGTATCGACGCACGACAGATTCGCAGCCTCGACACCAAGACATACGAAGACATGGTGGTGTCCACGAACACCCAAGCGAGCAAGAGCGCGGAACTGCCCACCTTCGGTGTAGACGTCTCTACCGACATCCTAAGAGCAGTCACGGGCGAGCCCAGAGACCCTACCTTCGCGACAAGGATCAGCGGAGCAGACAGCCTAATCATGGGAGTCAAAACCCACGCTCCAGACCTACCGTCGATCTGTTCAGACCTCCTCGACGCCTACCGAGAGACGACCTACAAGAGGGACTTTGAATGGATAGACCAGCTCACCACAGTGAAAGACAGCACTCAGATCGACAATCTCAATACGCAGCTAGTTGCCCAACTACAAGCTGGGGACACCGGGGCCACGCACCTAGCGATGCCAGACCCCCTGATCTGGAATGAAATCGATGGGTTCAAGATCACCGGAACCGGCGACCACGAATACACAGACCTCGACCTCAGTGACTACCTCGAACAACTCGGGACGAACAGAAACAAGCTGAGCCTCGCGGCGCTGAAGAACCGGCATGTCCAGGTGCGCTTCAACCGTTCGGGGAATTTCGACAAGCAATGGACCCTGTACCGGTGCATCGTCACCGAACAGCGCCTTGACGGGAATCTGCACGTGCTCATCGAAGGACGCTGGTTTGCCGTCAGTGAGACACTCGTCGAAAAGGTCGACCACTTCACCGAGGGACTACACGACGCTCGACTGCCACTCCCACCAGCACAGCCCGGCGAAGTCGAACCCGATTACAACACTCGTCTCGCAGACCAATCCCCGAACCGACTGCTCAAGCTAGACGCTCGAATCCACCGGCCAGGCGGAGCCAGCTCAGGCATTGAGTTCTGCGACGTCTTCTCAGACGAAGGCGAACTAATACATGTGAAACGCGAGTCACGCTCAGCCACCCTCAGCCACCTGTTCGCACAGGGAACCGTCTCTGCACTCACCTTCATCAATGATGATGAATACCGAACCGAACTCCGCGGCCTGATCAATCAGACAGTCCCACAAGACTCCAGTGACAAGTGGCTGAACCTCATACCTCCTGCTGGGAACACAGTAGAACGGTCGAAGTACCGCGTGACCTATGCCGTAATCACTGATTCCAAACGCGAAGGCCGCAACTGGCTCCCGTTCTTCAGCAAACTCAACCTCATGCAACACGCAAAGCAACTCGTCTCTTCGGGCTTCGAAGTGGCCGTTGCCCGGGTCCCCATCGCCGACCGTTAGACCCCCTCAGCGCCTTGGCCCATCTACCCACAAGCTATTGAGAGAGGAGCCAGAAGTAGTCATCGCTGGGTGCATTCTCAGCCCCAGTTCGGGTACACTACAAGTGGCGGTCTCATTGCGGTGAGATCCTGCAAGAGAGCTTGAGGAGTTCCTGCTGGACAGTGGGGCCTCGAGCTCTCGTCATATTTGGACGTCGAGAATAGTGCTGGTCTGCTCTACATGCTGCCAATGACTCTGTTCCCCAATACGGAGGCTGACGTAGGCCCCGCAGATGGAGTCTGCAATCCACAGCAGGGGCTCGGTCGGGCCCGGCAGGTGATCGACGCGCAGTTCTCCAGAAAGTACCTTCTGACTACGCAGCACCTGGACTAGGCCCATATCCCTGTCGTCCTGCTGCTTTCCGCGCGACTCCAAATTGAGCTGCACGACGCCGGCATCATCCAAACTCACTAGGAGCTGTTCCAGACACTTTCTGCGTTTGCGCTCCTCCCGCTCGCCTGTCTGACTCCGAACGACAACGATGGAGGGCAGACTCATGGCCCCGATCGTTTCAGCGATCCTTGATCGTGTGGTCTCGTTCTCGTCGTACCAATGGAGCTTGCGCTCACCACGGTGTTTCAAGCTGCTCATGATGGCTCGGGCTTCGTCGTGCTGACTGTCTGGGATGAGGACTGCAGCCATGAGGTAGGTATCCGGGTCGCGAAGTGCCGACGAACCAGACTCATCGGCGAAGGCCACCACCGCGCCCCTGACGCCACTCATCTTGTGACCTCGCCGCCCTCAAATATCCAAGAACTCAAAGTAGATGCGGCCGCACGCCTCCGCGATCTTCTGTTCAAACTCAACACCGTCCGGGTGATCGCGCTCGCTCTCTTCGAAGTACTCATCGAGCTCCGTGTACACAGCGGTGATCATGCGGACACGAGCGAACCGATCGGAGCCTCCCTTTTCGAAGTCATCAACCACGAAGACTAGCCCGCTCTTGGGAGTGAGGTAGGCGGTCAACTCCTGTCCAAATCCTGCTGTGTCCCTCGTCGCAACCGACTTGCCAAGGAAGGCCACAGGCCTGCCCTCTTGAAATGCTTCAACTCGCCGGAACTCCGGGAGCTTGGCATTCTCATAGGCCTCCACCTCTGCCGCCAAGGCCTGCCGACAGACAGCACTGACATTTAACCCGACCTGCTTGGCGGCGTTTAGCAAGTCCTCGTCTAGGTAAATGTTGGCCCGGGTCCCCGTACTCACCACACCCTCACCTCCCAGTGTGTATTATCCCTATCATATACACATACACTGGCAGAGGTATGTATTGTCCATAAGTCGGGGTGGGCGCCTCGGGATCCGGGATTGGGCCACCCTCGCATTGAATCCAAGGGCTGGACAGCTGTTAGGCAGGGCAGCCCACTGAAGGAGACGACCGTTGATATCTGCGACTGCGAGTATCCGCCGACGATCGCGCTGGCTCGCCATCGGGGTGGCAGTAGTCGTAACCGCCGTTTCCCTGCTCTTGAACTATGCCGGACTGGCGGCACGATGGGCCGACGGCTACGTTGCCATCGTCATGGCCCTAACAGGCTATTTCCTGGTGCGTCTTCCTTCGTTATGGGTAGAAGTGGGGTGGATGCGGACTCCCCCTACCACCGACCGAACAGCCTTTGCGGCGTTCAGCACCATGACCCTCATCCCGACCATCACCGTGGGAGCCGGCGTCGGTGTCAGCTACGGACTCTACGAAGCCGTCAACACCAATGATTCCACGCTTGGCTGGACTATCGTTGCCCTCTCAGTGGCCATGACCCTACCCGTAGGTCAACTCTTGCTGTACATGTCGGCACGGGAACAAGCAGGAGAGAACCAACCTATCCACCTCGCTGGTATGGATCGAACAACAGAGGCATACCTCAAGACACTCAAGGCAGCCACGAAGAACCGCACGGAACCAAAGATCCGGTTGATGAGGAGGCCACGGTACGCCGAACTCGCTCGGATAGCGGATGCTGCGGACTACCCCGACCGCTATCCTCGAGGTCCTGTCGATGCAGAGCCTTCTAGCCCACTCACGACAGCCGCGATCATCGTGCGGTCAGTTCTTGCCCTTCTATTGCTAGTGGGCTCTGCCATGGTCCTCTCCGACTGGGTTGATAGTCGCGAGCCAACACTGACAACCTGGCTTTCACTCGCCTCCTTCGGGTGCGCCTGCGGTCTAGCCTTCAAAATTGGCCTGGAGTACCGATTGGCTCGGGAGCAGCGGCTAGCTTGCTCTGTCGCCCAAGCGTGGGAGGCACGAGCCGATGCGCTCGCAGAACAGCAGCGAGAACGAGACCGTCAAGCGACAGCCCTTCGCGAAACCTTATCCGAGGTGATGGCGGCGCAACCCAAGCGGTGGAGATCGAGGTTCTGGAGATGAACACACATGAGACTAAGCAGAGCTGGTCATTAGCCCCAGTCTTGCCAGAAAGGCGTCACCCAGTTCCAGCCATCCTTCCAGAGGGACATCACCATCCAACATCCTCACGGCGAAGCCGATGTCCTCTGCATTGTCTGGCGCCCAATCCGGCAGTCGACAGTAGATCGACAGCGAATTGCCCTCCAAATCCCAGAACAACACGAGGGTGCGTTTCTGTTCATCGGCATGGATCAGCACGTAGCTTGCGTCGGGTCCAGTCGATCCTGGTCCCACATTCACCCGTGGGAAGCGACTGGCGAAAGACCAGCCCCTCCAAGCATGTTCAAAGGCCAGGTCCACCTTGACCTTGTCAAAAGGAATATCTGAGACTCCTCGCAGCGTGAGAGCCAGGGCCATACCCTCCGAAACTGAGTTCTTCTGCCGAGCAGCGGTGATCTTCATTCATCAACGGTATAGGGCACCTCCGACTCGACCCGGAAGCAGCCGTGACGAGTCCGGGCCATAGGGCTACTCACCATCATCAGCCGTACCCGCACTGGTGCACGAATTCGACCATTTCCGAACGTCCGAAACCATCCGCGCAACAGTGATCGTGACACGCCCACCCGCCCAGTGTTCACTACTCGTGTCCAGAACTGTTGAGTTCCCCGAAGCGGGATGACGAGTTCTGATACACCAGTACGCATGAACAGCAGGACCCTTGCCTACGCCCGTGTGAGTACCACCGATCAGGATCCGCAGCTGCAGCTCGACGCCCTCGAGGCGGCGGGCCGTGACGACATCTACACCGACTACGCCAGCGGTACCGCGAGCGCTCGCCCGGAACTCGACGCTCTGCTCCGGAACGCCAGAGGGGGCGACACGATCTTGGTGTGGCGTCTGGACCGCCTGGGTCGCAACGTCAAACACCTCGTCGAGCTGGTTGGCGATCTCGAGACCCGCGGAATCGGGCTGCGATCGCTGAACGAACAGATCGACACCACCACTGCCAACGGCCGACTCATCTTCCACGTCTTCGCCGCCTTGGCCGAGTTTGAAGCCGGACTGCTGTCCGAACGGACTCGCGCCGGACTCCAAGCAGCCAAAGCCAGAGGGCGAACCGGCGGTAGGCCAGCAGCACTCAGCTCGCAAGGCCGCCAGGTCGCTATCGACCTGCGCAACCAAGGCAAACCCATCAGCGAGATCGCAGAGATCCTCAACGTATCCCGAGCCACTATCTACCGAGCGCTAGAAACCACTGGCTGAGCAGGACGAGAGGTAGCCGACTCCGATCAGCGACGGGACAACTCTGAGAACCGGCGGAGCAAGTGTCGGATCGCTTCGAGTTGGACTTGTCCCGACGCGAAAAAGTGTCGGGTGGTTCGGGTGCCGGATGGGCTGAACCTAAGCAGTCAGACGACGGAGAGTGGACCTCTTCGAAATATGGCGGTTACTCTCTGCACTATCATGCTCCCATGGACAACCCACGACACAAAAAGCGAGGACAGGTAGTCGGGGCCATCGCCATGGTTGCGGTGTTTGCCTTGTCAATATCCAGCCTCATGTTCCCGAGTTCAAGCTCGGGTGCAGACGATCCGGAGTCGCCACAATACTTGGACTGTCACAATCTTCAGGCTGACTTTCCCAGGGGGGTTGCCGAGAATCGCAAGAAAGCTCGTAAGGCCAGAAGTCTAGGCTTCAAGAAACCCGCGGCTACGACCAAGGCCCGCCAGGTCTATCGCCGCTACGCGAGCAACTTAGATCATGATTCCGATGGCGTTGCGTGTGAGGTATCAAAGGGCGGCCTCTGGCTGCCGCTGTCAGGCAATCAATCGGCTAGGGACGCCATCATTGATCTTGCATCAGTCGACTGGCAATACCGGGACGATGCGATCCGCTTTCTTCGGAAGACCGTTGATCAGCAGACGGGGTTCCAGGATCTCAGCGTGAAGCAGGTGGAAGAGTTAGTTGACGAGCTGGAGTCACTGCATCCAAATCCTGCCGACGCTCCTAACCCCGAGGACAAACTGCCAAGTCCTGGCCCTTCTAGTACCTCGGCACCATCACAGCCGAACCAGGGCGCGCTTGGAGATGTCAATCCCAATACCTTTCCGGTTCACGGCCAGCGAGAATGCCAGAAGATGTGTTGGTTTGACAAGAATTTTCTCCGTGTGAGGCTCTATCACCATGTAAGCCCGACCCAAAGCGTACTCACGGACAAGCTGGTAGTGAAAGTAACCATCAACCCTACGAGGAAGAAGACGGTCGATGGCGGATCGTTCGGCTCGAGGATCGACTATACGATGTTGTACTCGCCCAATGAGGGACATTTCCACCAGATGCACATGGATGCTTGGGGAATCAACAGCGGTTTCGTCATGTTCTGGGGTCATCAAGGTCAGTCAAAGGACTACGAACAGAAGTCCACTGGACACTTCTATGCGAAGAACGATCAGGACCTTGCTGGAAAGAGGCTGACTGTGGCTGTTGCGCTTTGGAGCCGCACGCAGGTTGGATCGCAGTCTGAATGGCTTTATGACGGCGCAAAGACGAAGGACTGTCGAGGTCTAACGGACGGGCCGGGTTGCAAGTACGAGAATGACCTTTAGACGAGTCTCATGCGACTACACAAGCAGACATGGCAGGCACACCTTCAATCCGACCCGGCTGGCGCCACCTGTCAGGTCACAGGAGGGTACGTTGTAGACGGCCGTCTAGTTATCACCTTGTCGCTTCATACCCCACGATTCATAGACTTTGCGGAAGAGTCGAAGCCATTCCACCCCAAGCTCGAAGAGGAGCCACGCTTTTGGGTGCAGCCCGCAGGATTTGAGAGGATTGAATCTACCTCCGAAGGTGATGAGACAAGCCCAGACCGAATGAAGATCCGCTCGAACCCGGACTTCTCCGTACGCGACTTCGTCTGTGAGATGGGAGACGATGATGGGACCTGTGTGATAGAACCTGTACCTCCAAGCGGTCCCATCGAGTTCACCGCCTCTTGGACGGCCGAGGGTCTATCTCCTACATCGACCATCCTGAACCTAACGTTGACGAGCTAGGCGTTGCTTTCTCGGGGACGACGCCGCGCTTGATTTCGCAATCTGGTAGTCCTTCGACCTTGGAACAGCCGTTTGTACCTCAGGGGCTTACTTTGCCACTGAATGCAGTGAGGCACTGCATTCAGTGGGTGCCGTGCCTCACTGCGGTTGGCAATGCTCCTCGATGAGCGCACGTAGTGCTTCAGCTTTGGTGGTTCGGTGCTGCCAGCACCATTCATCGAATCGTTCGTGGAGGTCGGGGGCGAGGTCAAGAGTCAAACGGATGGGCTTCACTCGTGAGCGAGTATCCGGCCTACCACCCACGCTCTCCCCCACTGCGGTGCGTTTGGCTGGGCTTGCCCGTTTGAGTCGATCGAGTTGCTTATTCATCGGGCTACCTCGATCAGTTCATCGTGCACCAGCTTGTATTCGGCAAGGTCGTCTGGAACTTCACCCTCATTGCCGGCGATTGCCTCTCGCAACGGGATCTCGGTGTCGAGCACGGGTAGGCGGTCCAGTTCAGCGAGAGCAGCCCGAACGTCGCGCTGACTGCGCGTCCCTCGGCGAATCTTGGTCATGAGGACGTGGCCGCTCAGGGATGGATTGGTGCCCTGGGCCGCTTCGACGAGTTCGGCTGTGGCGGTGAAGCGAGGCAGGTCTACGCTGCCTGGGGTCATGGTTAGTACCGCAATGTCTGCGACCCCGAGGGCGCCACTGGTGATCCCCGGGTGACCTGGGGGAGTGTCGATGATGACATGGCGGTATCGCTGGGCCAAGTCAGCAGCAATCTGGCCGACCTTTGGCGAGGGTGCGGAGACTGTGATGAAGGGGAGCGTCTCAGCTGCCTCTGCCCACAGCATCGCTGATCCCTGTGGGTCGGAATCGATCAGAACCGTATCGCCGTCCGTTGCGAAGGCGCAGGCGAGGTAGATACTGCTGGTGGTCTTGGTGGTGCCACCTTTGAGGTTGGCCAGAACAAGTTTCATGAGAGACTTGCCTTTCTCTGCTCCACTGCGTGCAGTAGAGAGCGTATCGCACTGCGTGCCGTGGGACACTGCATTTGCGGAGGAAGGGCCTAGACCCGGTTACCGTGGGGGTGTCGGAACGGTTGACGCTGGCCCTCACTCAATACTGGTTGGAGCCCAGGAGGGTTGCACAGCACTGCCAACGTCCGCTCAACAAGCGCAGTGGGTGCAGTGCAAGCAGTACCTTTGTTGAGCGGTGGACGATCCAGTGTGGTCAGCCTGCGGCGCGGTGATCAGTGGCCACTGGCGGTGCGGTGCCGCTGGCGAACTCTACAATCCATTCGTCTTCGTTGGGTTCGACGGCATCGCACACTTCTTGCCAGGTGATTTGGTTGGCGATGGTGGGTTGGCGGTCGAGACGTTGGGCCCATGCGGCGCGGTGCTGGCGATGTTTGGCGTGCTGCGTGGCGTGGTGGTCGAAGCCGCCGAGCTGCTGAGCCAGTTGGTCTGGGCTGGCAGTGCCCAAGCGCCAGCTCCGCCCGGCCTGACACGCAAGTTGCCACCCTGCCAATAGGTAGAGGGCTTCGCTGACTCGTCTGCGATCGTAGCCGAGGGTAGCCGCGATAGAGGTGGGGGAGTGACACTCGTACTTGTGGGCCTGGAGATATTGGTACACGTCGGCTTCCAAGTGGTCGCCGAGAACCCGAAAGACGGGGTGGACGGACCACAGTTTGCCCGATGCCGGGTGGTGGTCGGCTCCACGGTGGGCCTGGATGGCCCATACGTCGGCCTCAGTGCCCTTGAGCCCGTGTTTGGTTCGTCGGACGAGGGTGCGCATTCTGTCGCTTCTTAGCGCCCGTGAGACGGTCGTGTGGTCGAGGTTAGCCGCTTCAGCATACGAGCGAAGTCCCGCATCGGAGGCCAGGCGTTCCTGCAAATGACACATGAGGGTCACGGCTCGTACCGCGGCGCGATCGGTGGGGGAGAGCTTCTGGCGTCGGAACTCAGTTTCGGCGTAGGCGAGGAATTTTCGAATGTGTAGGTAGGGGTCGAGGTCTAGGCCAACCGATAGCTGCCCTACCCCCCGTGTGTTAGATAGTTGGGCTGGCTTGTGTTGCGTATACGGCGAAATCTCTATCCGGCGCTTCGAGGGTTTTTTTCGGCCGGTGAGGGGTTTAGTGGCATGCTCGAGGGCGCGCAGCTGTTTGGCTTTGTGCCAGTCGCGTTGCAGGATGTCGGCTGCCTTACCCGTTTGGGAGTTGCGCAGCCAATGCCATTGGGACAGCTGGGATTGGACAGCGGCGAAGTCCCAGCCGTTGTTGACTGCTGAGCGCAGAATGGCCAGGCGGACTTCTGAAGGGCTCTTGTAGGGCTGGTGACGGCAATTATGACTGCGGGGGCAGTGGCCGTGGATAGCCAGGTGTTCGGCGTGCAGGGAGATGCTGGACTTGGTGTGAACACCACGGGCTTTGCTCAAATCCCACTGACCAGCACCACTAAGAGAGGGCGCGGCTGCGTAGCTGGCAGCGTTGACGAGGTGTCGCAGCCGGTTCCACGCAGCAGGCCCCGGGTCAGCCTTTAAGCGCTGCTGGGCGGCTTCCGGGGTCATGGTGAGAGTCTGGTAGCCGCCGTACTTGTGCGGGCTACCTGGTGGGCGGATGCAGGCGTGCAAGGGATCGGTGACCAACGGGAGCTTGTCGAAACTGGGCCAGCGTGCCTCAAACGCTGCGCACAGCTGCCGGATGCTGTGGTGGCTCTGTGGCTGGTGAAGGCGGGCGTAGACATGCCAACCACCCAAAGGGTTGGTGTCCATCACCGGGCCAAAGCCTGCCTCAGTGAGTAGTCGGACTGCGTCGAATGCGTCTACACGAGCCTGCTCACGGTCACCCTTAGCGTCGAAGTCCAACGCCAGGCAGCCAAGCTTCTGAAGGCTGTCGTAGAGCAGGACAGCAGTGGGCTTAGCCGGTCGAGTTGCTGCCACCAGGGGACGCTGAGCGTTCGCCGGGTAGCCAATCCGCCGGTACTCACGCTGCGCCGCCGTACCCGCGATCAACTCCACACAAAAAATCCACGACCTCCCAGCAAGGTCGGGATCGAACATCTCAGAGCTACGTTCACCAAGAACGCGCCCGAAATCCGGCAAATCCGTACCGTTGAGACGGCGTTTTGGTGTTGCAGCCCCGCTCCGGGAGGCTATATTTACTCCTAGGTCGTGGAGCCCCGTTGACACATTAAGTGGCCAAACTCAGGTGTGTCTTCGGGGCTTTATGCTTCCCAGAACCACCGTTGTGGCTCTGTCCTGGCAAACTAGCCAGCCATAGGCATCTGTCTCTGTACGACGTCTGGGGGGACCGTTGCATCAAACGTGGTCCAATCACGATCTGGGGGAGCGAGGTCGGGCCTATTGAAGACCTGCGCGATGGCGTAGGCAGCAATGTCTCCACGAGAAAGAACGTCTTTGCCGCCATTGCGATTGGAGCATTCAGAGATAAGCTCATAGAGCTCAGGTCTTAATGGAGCAGAAACTCGAGGCCTTACGCCCTTTGACGGTCGTCCCACATGTCCCATGGACCCATATATAGCGATTTCCTTTCTAAGAAATGCTGGAACCAGAGTCGTGTCGCAGATTCGTCAGTTACAAACCGATCACGCAAGGGCGCAAGGGATGAGGGTGTCACCGCGAAATCCGCAGCCACCGACTCGGGCTGCCTACATGCCGAGGCTGGGCCCTTGTTGTGGCTGCTGTGTGGGGGTGTAGCTGTGGCTGGCTTGCCGTGAGGCCGCCTGCTGCTGGGCAGCTTGCTGTTGCTGGTGTTGGCGGCGGGCGTGCTGGTCGCCGAGATGTTGGCTGGGGGTTTGCGCGACGCGGATGCGGGCTTCGTGCCGGAACTGGGGGAGTTGGGTCTGGGCCTGCTGGTAGCGGTCGTGGCTGGTGGTGTAGCTGTGTTGTTCGTGATCTGCGGCATGGGTGAGGCTGCGGCGGGTTTGCTGCCAGTGTGTGGTGAGGTGGTCCAGGCTGGTGGCGCGTTGGTGTAGGTGGCGGGGGAGTTGGTTTAGGGGTCCGGTCCATTCGTATGGGGCGGGGGTGGTGATCCCTTCGGCGAGGTGGTGGGTGTTGATGCCGGTGCGTAGATAGTGGGGCACCTCGGTGTGGTGGGGGAGTTGCTGGAGGGCGTCGTGGACGTGGTTGGTGTGCTGAGCGGTGGCGTGGGCGAGTTGCTGGTCGAAGTCGGCCAGGTGCTGGCGCAGGGGTTGGCTGTCCCACAGCGTGTCCTGGATGTCGCGGGTGATGACCTGTTCCCACTGGGGAAGGTATTGGGGGGCGTTGGGGGGCCATTCCCCATACGTGTTGGCGAGTTCGGTGCGTAGCGTGTCGAGGCGGCGGGTGGCGAACGGTTTGCTGAGGGCGCCGGCATCGGAGACCTCACGCATCGCATCGCGTAGCCGTTGCCCTTCGGTGCGGGCCTGCTGCTGAGCCTTTCGGGTCACCTGTTCGACCTTGCTGGTGATCTTCTGGGCATCCGTGTGAGCGTGCGCTGCAGCCTCCGCGAGGTGTTCGGCCCAGCCGGTAACTGCTTCTAGTTGTTGGGTCGGTAGTTCGGGTGGGGCTGGTGGGCCGTGATCGATGAGCTGCTGCGCCGCAGCGGTCTGCTGCTCAAGTTGCGTATCGGTGAGGGTCCACCACGGTCGTTGCTGGCGTGGGGTGGCTCCTAGGGCAGCCTGGGTGGCGCGTTGCTGGCGTTGCTCATCCCAGGCGACGACTTCGGGTTCTGGGATGCGGACCACCGGCTGGGCTCGGCGTTGGGCCCGCTCGGTACGGATGACCTCATGCGCTGCCTGATCACGGGTGGACCGGGTCGCGATCTGGAAGAAGCCTGCGGTGGCTTGTTCGGGGGTGTCGCGGCGCAGGTCCAGGCTGGTGGGGGTGGGGGAGTGGCTGTGCGGCTGATCCCCCGGCTGACTCGAAGCAAGGTAGAGGCGGGTGTGCTCGCGGCCGCGGCTGGCCGCGACATACAACTGCTCACGGCTACTCGTATTGGGGTCGAGGATCGCATGGGTGGTCGCGCTGGTGACCCCCTGAGCGGCGTGCACGGTCGTGGCATAGCCCAGGCGCACATGCGCCGCCACATACTCCGAAGGCAGGCGTACCTGAGCCTGGTCAGTGAGCCGCCGAGCGGTGAGCTCCCCAGTCACAGGATCCACCTCGCTGACCTGCCAACGGTGCCCGTTGCGCACTGGGCCGGCATCCCCGGATGTGTCGGCTGGGTACACGGGGCTGATGGTGCGCAGCTGGCGGTCGTTGCGGGTGGTGATGATGACATCGCCCACACCGGCGTGCTGACCATGACTGATCCCCACCCGAGCCGAGCCGGGGGACTGGGTGGCGGTTTGGGCGCGCCGGTTCAACGCATCCGCCACCTCCCACGTCGGTGCGAGCAGCAACGCATCCGTGCCAGCGGTGTGGTCGGCTTCCCAACCCGCCCAGGCGGCATCCAGCATTGCTGCTTGACTGCCACCCACCAACCGACCCGAGTCCACATAGAAGCCAGCAGCAGCGTTGATCTCCTCCTGGTTGCCGTGGCGGATGGCCAGGGCGGCGTCTCGTTCGCCCTGGTCGTGTTGCCGCCAGATGGTCTCCAGGCGTTGCGTATCGGCGCTGTCAGCGGCGATCAGGGCGAACATGCCCCCACGGGCTTTCACCGGCGCCAACTGTTCCGGATCCCCAACCAGCACCAGCTTGCAGCCGTGATTGGTGGCATACCGCGTCAGCGCCCCCAAGTCTGGGGTGCCGACCATACCCGCCTCATCCACCACGATCACCGACCCCGCCGGCAGGGCAGTGTCGCTGTTACGGAACGCGGCGATGGTCTCCGCGGCGTCGACTGCGCCGGCTTGAGCCATCTCATCAGCCGCACGCCCCGTGGGGGCCATCCCCACCACCACCCTGCCCTCAGCCTCATAGAGGGCCCGCAGGCTGCGTAACGTGGTGGTCTTGCCCGCACCGGCGGGGGCTTCCAGGACACTGACGCAGCTGGTGGACTGCGCCAAGCCTCGTACTGCGGTCGCCTGATCCACGCTCAGCAGGGACAGCTCTGCCGCTGCAACCATGTCAGGGGCGACGGCGAGCTGCTCGTTGCGGGCCAGGGCCAGGCTCAAGATGTCGGCTTCTTCGATCAGGACCGGCTCAGCGGTGTACCGAATGCTGCCTTCCCGCTCGTGCGCCTCCCGCCCTTGTTCGCCGGTCAGCGGTAGTGACGCCGCGACCACCACATCAGCCGTGTGCTCTAGTTGCCGACGCACCTCGCCGGGGTCTCCTGTAGGGGTCCAGCAGGTCGCGACGGCTTCCAGGATGTCCGCCCGCGTCCAGGTCGAGCGCTGCTCGGCCAGCTGCCCGAATACGCGCATCGGTGAGGGTGGCCCATGCACAGGCCCCGGGGGGTCGATCTGGCTGGTGAGTCCGCCGTCTGGGCCGAAATCCACTCCCGCGGCGCGAGGATCAGCTGACCAGAGCTGGCGCCACTGCTCCCGCGACCGGCCGACCTCCTTACTGACCCGGGTCGCTTTCTGCCCCTTGCCGAGCTGTTCGGCCGAGCCATGCCCCGCGGTGTCGCGGGTGTCGCAACGTTCAGCGACCCACTGGTCGATCTGGGTATGCCGCCGCGACCACACCTCAATCGCCTTCCGGTCGATCCCGGCGATATCCGCCATGCCCGTCTCCGCGCTCACCGGCTCCCATGCCACCCCCAAGCGTCGGGTGAGTCCTGCGCGAATCACACTCTGATACACCATGCCCGCAGCACGAGCCTCATGAAACAAGCTCGTGCCGTCCAAGCTGCCGGCACCATACCCGTCTTCGCGTTGCTGCTTGTTCGGCACCAGGACATACGTAT